>Ga0182016_10004786_pt1 | contig 14834 bp, 13 predicted proteins | sample 712S2MmetaG_FD_120491 | JGI IMG/M metagenome (GOLD analysis project Ga0182016, IMG submission 120491) | Permafrost microbial communities from Stordalen Mire, Sweden - 712S2M metaG | ecosystem: Environmental > Terrestrial > Soil > Wetlands > Permafrost | place: Sweden: Stordalen | collected...
GATCTGGGCGCCTGATGGGTCATAGGCAGAAACCGTGACGCCGCGGGTGCTAGATGTGCCAGGAACGAGGTTTGGTGTGTTGATGGCCACGGCAAGAGTATTGATGATGCCCTGGAGTGCCAACGGGACGCTCGTCACGGTCGCAACGGCGATTGACGCGGTGGTCGTGTTGGTGGCAAGGATGCTGCCGCCTTCGGCTGGAGCGCTATAGGTGTTGACGGTGAAGCCGTCGGTGCCGATTGGCAAGGTGCTAAAGGTGACGGTACACGTGAGCGTCGTGGTGCCTGTGCAGGTGCCGCCGTTGGCAACGGACGAGATATCTGCGGCTTCTGGTGCGATTAACGAGTACGAGGACCCGTTGACGGAGGTCAGCGAGATCTGAACGGACTTTGTGTTGGGCGAAACGTATTGGGGATGACGCGTGCTGCTCGATGCGCTGACGACCGAGGCGGGGACGCTGATTTTGAACACAGCACCGGGCTTGCTAGCCGGCGAGGTCGTTGTTCCGGGAGGGGCGCTAACGGGATAGCCGGTCGTCGGTGCGTTGACGATCGATGGAGTGGCAGAGCTGGTGCTACCGCTGCAACCGGTTGCGGCAATCGCGATAATGCCGAGGATCGGCAGGAGAATTTTCTTCAAGGGGGAGTCCTTCATGTAAAAAGTGCGGACGAGGAAAATCCCCGACCTATGTCTCCCCGCCGCCATTTTAGGTAAGGAGAGGGCAAATAGGGAGTACGCATTCGCCCATGTCTTTCCTTTTATTTTTTGAGACGCTTGGCGTTATTCGGTGTGTAAAGTAAAATACCGCACGCCGTGGTATACGGCGCGCGGTATTTGGGTTCGGTTTTTAGGCTTTTTTATTTATCCTAGTTGACCGGGACGTTGATGCCGTTGACGCCTGCTAGCTGAGTGATGCTTACTGCTGCGGTTGCGCCGCCGCCACCACTGAAGGTGACGCTGCAGTTTTCAGTTACGGCGGTTGAGTTTAGGGTGAAGGTGTCCGTTGCGGTATTAGTGACACCGACGCCTGCACCGCAGGTGTTGGTGATCGTGAACGGATGGCTCAGGGCTGATCCCCAGCCCGATTGGCTGACCTTAATGACTTGGACGGCATCGCCGCCGGTTGAGATGTTGTTCGTGCCAGCTGCGCTGGTGAGGGTGCTCGGTGCTGCGTCGAGCGAGGTTGCTGTTGTGCTTAGGCTTTCGGTCGAATTGCTGACTGGGATGATGGCTGAAGCTGGGAAGACGCCATTGGGGACGGAAGCGGAGATATGCGTGTTTTGAATCGACGTGCCGTTATAGCTGAACGTTAGGCCGCTCGAAGGCGAGGCTAAGGAGGTCGTGAGTCCGCTGATTGCGCCAACGGTGTCATCGGTTGCGACCGTGATTGGGCCGTTGTTGTAGTTCGCGGATCCGATGATCTGTGCGCCAGAAACGTCATTTGCGACGATCGAGTAGGCGTGCGTCGAAGCGGTGCCAGGGACAACGGATGGAGCGCCGACGGTGACGCCGAGTGAGCTGATGATACCGTTCAGAGTCAAAGGAACCGATGTGACGGTGGCGACGGCGACGGTTGCTGTCACGGTGTTGGTTGAAAGGGCAGCCGATGGAGCTTGGTTCGCAACGGTGCTGTTATAGGTGGTTACGGTGAATCCGTCGGTGCCGATCGGAAGGGTGTTGAACGTGATGGTGCAGGTTGTTGTGCAGGCTGCCGAGAGAGGTGCAACGGCCGAATAGCCGGTGCCGTTGACGGAAGTCAAAGCGATCGAGACCGATTGCGTATTAACCGACACATAGTCGGGTTTACGCGCCTTGCTCGATGAAGCGGTCTTTGCCGGAACGCTGATCGTGAATACGGCGCTGGCTTTGCTTGCTGGGGCGGTCGTGGTGCCTGGCGGCGAAACCGCGGGGTAGCCGGTGGTCGGTGCGCCGATGGCGGTCGGTGTCGCTGAGCCGCTGGAGCTGCTGCAACCGGTTGCCGCAATAGCCATGATGCCCAAAATGGGGAGAAGAAGCTTCTTCAAAGGATAGTCCTTACAGAGAAAAGAGGTGGGCGAGGAAAATCCCCCGACCTTGCTCCCCGTCGCCAAGTTGGGGATAGGGTAAGAAGGGAGTACGCATTATCTGGGCCCTTTCCTCCTTATTTATGGGCCGCTTGTCTAAGGCAGGAAAGAGAAAGACCCGCACATCCGTAGTGATGCGCGGGTCTTTTGGTCGTGTTAGGTGGGTTTTAGGGCTTGCGATTTACCGAGGTGACCGGGACATTTACGCCGTCGGTGCTCGCCGACTGCGTGATATTTAGGACTGCGGTCGCCCCGCCGCCACCAATGAAGGTAACTGCGCAGGTCGCTGCCGCTGCCGATGAGGTCAGTGTGAACGTATCGGTCGTGGGATTGGCGACAACGACGGCTGCGCCGCAGGTGTTGCCAATCGTGAACGGATGGCTCAGCGCGGATCCCCAACCGGACTGTGTTGCTTTAATTACTTGAATTGCGTCGCCGCCAGTAGCAACGGCAGTGCTGCCAGCGACGCTGGACAAGGCGTTTGGTGTTGCATCGAGCGACGTCGCGGTGGTGCTAAGGCTTTCTGTCGAGTTAGTGATTGGGATCAGGCCAGAAGCCGTGATGGTTCCGACGGTCGCGATTACGTGTTCGGTCGCGGGAATTGAGGTGCCGTTGTACGACAAAGTTTCGGTGCCCGCGGGCGATGTGAGGTTGGTCAAGCCGGTGATCGCGCCGAACGCGTCATCGGTGGTCACGACGATAGGACCGTTGTTGTAGGTTGCCGATCCGATGATCGTTGCGCCGGATTGGTCGTTTGCGACGACAACGACGCCGTCAGTTTTGGAAGTGCCGGCAACGAGTGCGGGGGTGTTGACCGTTACACCGAGGCTGTTGATGATGCCCTGAAGCGTCAATGGGACGGTGGTAACGGTCGCGACGGCGACGCTCGCCGTAATGTTGTTTGTCGAAAGAGCATTGGCTGCAGACTGATTTGCCAGAGTTGCGGTGCTGTAGGTGGTGACGGTGAATCCGTCAGTACCGGTTGGGAGTTGCGAAAAGGTTACGGTGCAAGTGGCGGCACTGGTGCAGGCGACTTGCTTCGGTGCAACGGCGTTAAACGCGGTGCTGTTGACTGAAGTCAAGGCGATGGAAACGGATTGGGTGCCGCTCGACACGTAATCCGGTTTGCGAGTATTAGCCGCTGTCGTCTTCGCGGGAACCTGAATGGTAAACACAACGCTGGCGCTGCTGGCTGGGGCTGTTGTGGTGCCTGGCGGCGAAACGGCGGGATAGCCGGTCGTTGGTGCGCCGATGGCGGTCGGGGTGGCTGTTCCGCTATTGCCGCTGCAGCCGGTTGCCGCAATGGCCATGATGCCCAAAATGGGGAGAAGAAGCTTCTTCAAAGGATAGTCCTTACAGAGAGAAATGCACGGCGCAGCCAAAGAGCCGTCCGTAATACTTTCCCCGCCGCTTTTGGGTGAGGATAGGCTTAGGATTGGCATTATGCTTCTCCTCTCCTTCTTTATTTTGCCAGCGTCTTTCCAAGTCTTCTCGTGAGTATTCTGGGAAAAGACAAAAAGACCGAACGCTTTGCAACGCTCGGTCTTTTGTCTAAGGGTGTTCTTAGATGGCTATTTAGGACTTTCTGGCGATTGAGCTCACGGGGATCGAAACGCCATTACCGGTTGCTGATTGGGCATAGTTGATGACGTTGGTTTGTCCGCCACCACCGGTGAAGGTGATGACGCAGCTGCCGGCGTTTCCGGCACCCGAGGTGAGGTTGAATGTATCGGCGGTGCCGTTGGCCGTTACGACGACGACCGGGAGGGTTGAAACACAGGTGTTCGAAGTCATAACGAAAGGCTTGCTCAGAGCAGAGCCCCAGCCGGCTTGTGTAAATTTCGCAACAACCACGCTGTCGGTACCGCTGGTGACCGCATAGGGGCTATTGCCCGTGAATGCGGTTTGGGTGGTGTCGATCGGAACGCCGACCATCGAGGCCGTCATCGTTGAGGTTGAAACAGGAATTGCCGCCGAAACGGCCGTAAGTCCGCTGACCGTACCGGTGATGTGTTCTGCGTTGTTGGCGATAGTCACGCCGTTGTAACCGAAGAAGGCATTTGCTGGAGATGTTAGGCTGGCAGTTGTGACGGTGATTGCGCCGAGGGTGTCATCAGTGGTAATGGCGATTGGGCCATTGTTGTAGGGAGCCGATCCGACGATTTGTGCGCCTGATGCGTCGTTTGCTGTGACGGTAACCTGATCGCTGTCCAAGGTCGAACCTGGGGTAAGTGTCGTGACGACAGCCATGCTGAACGTCTTGATGATGCCTTGAAGCACGAGCGGTACGGTTGTTACCGTTGCGGTGGCAACGGTCGCCGTGACCGTATTGGTCGACAGTGCCGTTGCGGCGGTTTGGCTACCGGTCTGAGTGCTGTACGTGGTAACGGTGAATCCGTCGTTGCCGGTTGGAATCTGTGAGAAGGTGACGGTACAAGCAGCGGCGCTTGTGCAATTGACAGTTTTCGCCGGAGTCGCAGAGTAAACGGTGCTATTTACGGAAGTTAGTGCGATGGCTACGGATTGGGTATTGCTTGAAATGTATGCGGGTTTGCGACTATTGCTCGCCGATGTTGTGGCTGAAGCCGGAACTCGAATTGTAAAGACGACGCTGTTAGCTGTCGTCGTTGAGGGAGTCTGTGTTGCACCGGGGGGCGGCGAAGCAGGGTAGCCCGTTGTGGGAACATTGGCGACTGTTGGTGTTGAGGAAGCGCTGCTGCCACCGCCGCAGCCGGTTGCCGTGATGGCCATGATCCCCAAAATTGGGAGGAGAAGTTTCTTCAAAGGAGATTCCTTGCATAGAGAAATCAGGCGGACCAAAAGAGCCCGACTGGACTTTCCCCGCCGCTTTTGGGTGAGGATAGGTTAAGGATACGCACTTTGGCTGTTCTTTCCTCTTATCTCCTTGTCGGTGAATAGAAAAAGGCCGCGCGTCGAAACGCACGGCCTTGAAAGATCGAGCAGTGCTTACTTGCGGTGCACACCCGAGATGGTTGCCGTTACGCCGTCGCCTGATGCAGTTTGGGTGATGGCCAGGACTGCGGTCGCGCCGGCGCCGCCGGTGAAGGTGACGTTGCAGCCAGCCGATGCTGTTGCGCCCGAGGTGATCACGAACGTGTCCGTTGATGGGTTTGTGATGGTGAGGACACCTGCCGGGCAGGTGGTCGATGTGGTGAACGGATGGGTGGTTGCGGTCATACCCCAACCAATTTGCGTTGGCATGATCGAGATGATTGAGTCGTTACCGGTTGCTTCGGCGGTCGTACCGGTGACGGCGCTAAGGGTTGCCGGGGTCGCGTCGATCGAGACGGCCGTGGTGCTTAAGGAGATACCCGAAGCGCTGACGGGGATTGGGACGGTAAGTGGTGTGACGCCTGGGGCTGATGCGGTGATTGAGTCGGTATTGGTCGCGATATTGAGACCGCTATATGAGAAGGCTCCGGTTGATCCCGGGTTGGGAAGGCTGGCGGTTACGATGGCGACTGCACCGAGGGTGTCGTTGGTCGTTAGGGTAATAGGGTTTAAGTTTCCAGTTGTGTTTGTGATATTGGCAGAGGTAACGAATGGTGCAGAACCGATGATCTGCTTGCCGGCGGCGTCTGTAGCCATGAAGGAAACCGTGTCGCTCGGGACTGCTGTTCCTGGGATTACGGGTGTGGTTGCAAACGTCATTGAAGAGATGGCTGCTGGGATACCGTCGAGGACCATTGGCAAGGATGTTGTGGTGGCGGTAACAACCGTAGCGGTTGCGTAGTCGGTGGAAAGCGCTGTTGCTGCCGATTGAAGTGCAACGGTGCTGTTGTACGTCGTAACGGTAAATCCGTCGACGCCGACTGGCACTGCTGCGAACGTGAGTGAACACGTGCTGGTGCAAGCTTTGGTTTGCGCGGGGGTCGCCGAGTATGCTGAACCGTTAAGCATGGTCAATGCGACTTTGACCGATTGGGTACCGGTCGAAACATAGTCGGGACGACGGGCAGCGCTCGACGAACTCGTGCCGTTTGTTGGCACGGTGATCGTGAACACGACCGACGATGCAGTCGAGGGGGTGGTGGTGGTGCCCGATGGCGGCCCCGAGGGATAGCCGGTTGCTGGAGCAGCTGCTGTAGGAAGTGAGGTGGTGGTCGCAGCCGCGCCGCCGCCGCTGCAGCCGGTGGCCGCAATTGCGATGACACCCAAAAGTGGCAGGAGAATCTTTTTCAAAATAGGTCCTTAACATAAAAAGAGGAAAGACGGAACTCAAAATTGATTCCGGCAAGACTTTCCCCGCCGCTTTGTGGAGGGTGAGGATAGGAAGGGGGTACGCTGATCTACAGGCATTTCCTCCTATTTCGTGAACAAGTCTTTCATGCTATTTCCGGTATTGGCTTCAGTTGATAGGGAGACCGTTCAGGAGCTTTCTCGTGGTTTTGCTGTTGTTATCACGGCTGGGGGACGCGTCTCGGGCTCCTTTGCCAAGATAATTGGCACAGATATTAAAGCGTTAGCTCCTTTGGGCTCTCGGCGGCTTATCGACCCGGTAATTGATGCAGCGAAATCCCTTAATCCCTCATCTATAGCGATTATTGGCCCCCCAGAGATTACCGTCTATAGTGGAAGGCGGGTCGATCGCGTCATTTCCTCATCGCCAAGCGGCGTAGACAATATCAAACTGGCCCTAAAAACGTTTCCTGAGGCGGAAAGGCTCGTTTTCCTCACAAGCGACATGCCGTTTATCGATGAGGAGTCGCTGCGGTCGTTTGTCGTCGCATCTCAGGGATATGCCTTGACGATGGCGCTGGCTTCGGCTGAATCGTACCAGTCGCTTTTTCCTGATGCCCCTCCGCATGCCGTTCGGCTGGACTCGTACTCGTACGCGAACGGGAGCGCGTTTGTGGTCGATCGCCAGGCGATTGGTGCGTTGGAGGGGATTGTTGGTCGTTTTTTCGGGGCCCGTAAGAGCCTGACGCAACTTGCGGCACTGCTCGGTCTCGAACGCTGCCTGCGCTTCGCGTTCGGTCGGCTCAATCTCTCACAGATTGAGAAGCATGCGAGTAAAACACTCGGAGTGAGCACCCGTGCGATCGTCGACGGTTCGCCCAAACTTTGTTTTGATGTCGATGATATTGATGATTGGAACTATGCCCAGAAGTTTCTGATCAGTCGTGGGTAATCGGGTGTTTGCCCGCTTTGGGGCGCTTTGTTTTGGCTTGCAATTTGTATGGGGAGCCGTTTTGGCGGTGTCTCTCCAAGCACGGAGCGTGACTCTGTCTCCACAAAATGGTTTACGTGCTTATGCGTTGATCGCAGCACTCGGAGCGTTAGTAGGGATGCTGACGCAGCTCTTCAGTGGTCCCTTGGCCGATCGGTATTTGGTCCGCTTTGGGAATCGTCGGCTGTTTTATGCGATTGGCGTAGGCATTGCGGGTCCGGCCCTGCTTTGGTTTTATCTGGCGCCAAGTTACGGCCAATTGCTTCTAGCGTTTTTCTCTTTGGAGTTTGGGATGAATATTGTCTCGGGTCCGTACGCCGCGATCGTGCCGGACTATGTGCCGCAGCGCCAAACGGGCGCGGCCTCCTCCTGGATGGGGATTTTACAGTCGGTGGGCAATGCGGGAGGTCTGCTCGTGGCAGGCTTTGTCGGGAATCTTTTTCTGGTTGCCGGTGTTTTAGTGGTGGTCCTCGGAATTTCGTGGTGTGTTTCGGTTCATGCGACGCAGCGGCCGAAGCTTCAGGTTGCGTTGCGTCAGCCATTTTTTGTGGGGCAGGCGTTTCGGACGCTGCTGGTTTCTCGATTTGCCATCAATGTCGGCTTTTATACCCTTTTGGGATTTTTGTTCTTCTTTGTTTCGGAAAGTCTTGGTACGGCGGTAAGAGACATTCGTTTGCATACCGCGCTGCTGTTTTTGGCGTTTACGCTGGCGAACGTTCTTGGTGCTGGCCTTGCGGCGCGGCCAACCGATATGTTCGATAAGCGAGCCGTGGTTTTGGTCGCAAATGGAGTCGTGGCTATCGGCTTGGTTCTTCTTCTTTTTTCGCCGAGTTTGATGGTTGCGGTCGTTGCGGCGACGATCGCTGGAGTTGGCTGGGGCGCCTATTTTGTTGCCGACTGGTCTTTGGCATGTGTGATTTTGCCGCGTGGGGCGATGGCGTCCGCCATGAGCGTCTGGAATATCGCCGCAACGTTGCCACAGATTTTGGCCCCATTGCTGACACTGCCGCTCGTCGAACGCTGCAATTTACTTTTGCCTGGTTCAGGGCCTCGGATGGCTATTGGACTGGTCGTCCTTGAATTTACCTTTGGCGCGTTGTGGCTCTATCGGCTTCCGCTATCTGTCGTGAAGCCGATGGCTTTCGGTGAGAAAAAGGAACAAACGAAAAAACCGCAGGCTGTGGCAGCGAGCGGCTTTTAGGGTTCATTGTTCAGAATTGGTTTTCGAGGGAGCCGAATAATAGAATTCTCGTCAGCGGGACTTTTCTCGAAGCCACAGCGGGCATACCATGTGTGCAGGATTTCCGCTTCGTAGCCGATTGGCATACCGCTGTAGGAATTCGGCTGGACGGTGCCGGTGATGGCGCACCCTTCGATGTCAGCGATAGCGCATATTTGATCAAGTGCCCGGGAGGCATATCCCTTTCCGCGTTCGCGTGAAACTAAGTTTTCGATAACCAGGACGCCGGCGAAGATCGTGAATACCCCGATCACGCGATTTCCGAGATCGCGCTCAATCGTCGATGCAGGTGTGCCGTCGTCGAGAATGGCGCGCGGATAGCGGCCAATGATGGCGTTAAACAGTTTGAAGCCGTTGGTGTATGCGGGTGCGGGGTGGGGTGCAATCGCCCACGATGCCAAAGAAATGGCAAGCTCGGCTTCCGCTAAGATGGGAGAACAGGCGCGATTGTCGTTGACTGTTTGGACGATTCGGAGTGAGGATCGATTTCGGACCTCGATTTCGCGACCGGCTCGGATGTCTCGTTCGCACGTCCGACACAGGCGAATGCCGTGGCGCGAGAGTTGCAGCATGGCGTCAGCTACGTCAGGGGCGATGCGTCGGCCAAAGCTCGTCGCGGTCGGCTCTTTCAGGGGGTACGCGGCTTCATCGAGGCAGGCGGCACAGGCGGCCGCCGATATTTGGATCGGCATCGAAGGCAATGTTTCTGCTCCCGACGGTTGGTTTCTTATTCTTCTGTCTTAGCGGGTTCGGGTCTTTTTGATTTGAGAGGATGATTTGGATTTATGCCGCTATTGGGGTGGTGACCGGATTTCGGGACATATAGCTGTTCCCGAGATCGAGAAATGCGTGCCGTCGGTACCACGCCTCCAAATGATTTTGACTGAGGTCCTGGTTTCCGAGGTGCAACGGGGATTCGGCAACGAGTTCCAGTCGAAGCCCGGCATCATCAGCGATGGCGGCGATCACATTGAGAATATCGGATCCGCGTCGCTGTTGTCGCTCGCTTGCGTGGACTTTGATTTCTTCAACAAAAATGTGGTCACTACGGAACAACAGGGTCGCCGATGATTTGCCAATCACGAGTTTTAGGGACGAAGCGTAAGTAGCAACGAGGAGTCCGCGCTCTTCGGCAATGCGCGTTGCTTGGGTGATTCTTTTTTGGATCATGGCGTTGTAATCAGAGATACTAAGCATGGTGTTCGATTCTTACGTGCGGTTCTTTGGTCGGGGGTGTCTGTCGCATTAGGGAGTATCGGTAAGTGGAGTCCGGTGGTTTATTTGGATTTTTTTCGAGATTTTTTAACAGGTATAACGCCGAATGTTAAGTTCCCGGTCCAAATGCCGGTTTCGACTAGAATACGCTCCTGTTCTGCGTGCCTTTTTAATACGTTTGCGAGTTTGTTCTCGCGAGTTTTCTGCAGTGCGGCGGCATTGTTGGCGATCCATGTTGGGTCTTTGGCTCGCTTTTTTGCTCCTGCAACTCGATTTGCGATGTACTTTTGGTCTGTATTTAGTTTTTCCCACTGTTGGCATTTTTCGCCAACCATTCAGGGTCTTTTGCATTTTTTTTCATCGCAGCAGCGTGATTTTCGAGCCAGGTAGGACTCTGTGTCAGCTTACGGGTGGCGGCTCGTCTGTTAGACATCGCGACTGGGTTAATTATTGCTTTTTTCGCTCCAGCAGCTTGGCTGGCGATCCATTTCGGATCTTTAGAATTTGCGAGTGCGCCCGCGGCCTGGTTTGCGATCCAGACCGGATCTGCGGATCTCCGCGCTATACCTGCTTGCCAAATCGGATCATCTGCTTGACTTCCGTTGAATCCGTATCCGTCGCAGTTCTTGGCGTTAAACAAGAGATAGTGTTGCTTTTCGCGCCATTTTTGTATGTGGTACGTTTCGCGCTCGCGAACGAAGTCTACGCCGGCCAGTGGACCAATGATTTCGAGGGCGAAGTAGACATAATCGTCAGAACCATGTTTTAGATAGTGATATTGCCAACGGGTGGTTTTACTAGCTGTGCTTCGTTTGGATTTACTCTTGAGTTCTTTAAGATGTTCGGTGAATCGCTTCTGAAAGCTGCGTTCGAGACCCCACGTACTTCCGATATAGATGATCGGCCTGTCATTTTTTGTCGACGCGATTAGATAGATGCCTTGCATTGCTCCAAGTGTGTTCGTGGGACTTACGATACCGTGAGCAATTGCGATTATTGGTTGGAGGTCTGCTATTTGTTTTTTGTTCGAACCGGCAGATAACGCTTCTTTTTTCGTCATTGTTAGGTGATCTCCGTTGCTCTCAATAAGAATAGCCGACGTCTTGGACGCCGGCTATTCTTTACGGGTTTAATCTATCAGGAGGGTTATTGGGGTTTTTGCAGGCCAGCGATTACTCGACCCTTGCCGCGGAACAGGGCTAAAGTAATATATTGCACGGAGCCCTCTTCGCCTTCTTTAAGGTGCGGCGAATCGGAAGGCTTGGCGCCGCGGCTGTACTTAACAGCAGCGCCCATCTTCATTTTCTTGGTGTCGACAGCGTCGAGTTCGCGGCGCTTGTAAAAGTTGCCCTTATAAATGACGCCGACTTCGCCTTCGGGGTTCGTCCATTCGCTACCGCCGATTAGTCTCCAATCGAAATTTTTATTCATTTCGTACGGAAGTACTATCCCTCCATCGGGGATACTGCCGCTGGTCCAGCCGTTTGCGCCATACGTACGCATTAGGGAATACGCCTGGTCCAACGACTTAATCTTGATGGTGATCTTCATGCCGACTTGGTTCGTCAGCTCGACGGTACCGGTGGTCTTCTCTTCGAACATTCGCTCGAATAGCGAAACGACGCGGAGGAGGAGGGTGGGAAGGTCGAGCGGATTCGGAACCTTCGGGTTGGTGTCTTCGACTAGTGTGCTCATGTTGTCCTTATTTTACAGTAATTGGTTGTTGGAGCGGAAACGTAGCGAAGACGTTATGCTGCCATGGGGGTGGTACGGATTTTATTATCACTGGTTTGAAACAGCTTGCCGGCGGCGACGGCCTTGTTTTTAACTTTACGAAGTTGCTCGCGCCAAAACGGGTTTGGTGTTGGTTGGCGTCCTTCGACGGCGTCGTAGATGCCTTTCATCGACGACTCGCCGCCCATTTCTTCGAGCGCCATAAACAAGACGCCAAACCAAATGCCGCCGGTCGGTTTTGCCATCTCTTCGGCGTAGCGATTAGGAATAGCGCGAATGGATGCCATTTCCGAATAGAGAAAGAAGCCGATAAGTACACGGCGCTCCTCGGCGGTAAACTCGGCGTAGACGAGCGGGCTGATTAAGCCTTCGAAAAGGCGACGCGGAACGTTTTCCGAGTGAATCGACCAGGACTTATTCCATTCGAGGAGGTTCGCTTCGGTTTGAAAGGCGTAGGCCGGGAGGAGCATGCCGACTTTGCCGCCGGTGACCATCTTGTTACGCAGCCGCTTGAGGAGACTACTGACGATTTTGAGGTCAAATGGGGGATTGGTGATCACCGCGTTCAGGCGGTCGGGGATCTCGACTCGCCGGATGTCTCCGACAATCACGGGGTGCCCCGAGAGGCGTTGGGCCATCGCGGCACGGACCGGGTCGATTTCGACGCCCATGCCGATAATGCCGGGCTTCAGCGCGCGCAAGAAGTTCCCGCTGCCGGCAAACGGCTCATAGACGCGGTCGCCGGTTTTGAGGTGCGAGAACTTTTTATCAACAATCATCTCGCAGGCCCAATAGGGGGTATCGTGCTGGTCGAGTTCGTCGGCAGTTATCTGCGGATCTCGGCTGTTTTCGAAAAGGCCGGGGTCGGTCGCGGCTAAGGAGGCTCTACGTTTCATGTGATAATTGTCTTTCAGGAAAAGCCCAAGCCTCGGCGCGGGCGGTGCGCAAGCACCTGCCGCGCGCGCCGAGCGGATGTGCGGAACCCCGGCCGCGTAGCGGCCCCTCGCGTTATCGTGTTCGGCACTTTGGGCCACGAGCGTGATGGCCGCTTCGATATCGCTCATAATGCTAGGAATGGGATTCATGAGGCTATAGTAGCGGTTAACTATGCCACCTGTATGGCCCAGTGTAATTGATTTTTAGTTCACTAGGTATGCCGTGGTGGATTTGTACGCGAGTATCTCCCTCGTGATTCCTTTGATTGATCGGTCTATTTCGGTTAGGAGGTCTGGGGCTAAGGGGGGAGACACGGTCTGATAGATATTAGAGGCAATCGCGATTAAGCGAAAGGCGCCGAGGCTTCCGGCGGTTCCCTTAATATGATGAGCGGCGGACGTGATGATGGTGGTATCATGGGCGTCGTTGCCGATGAGGATTGCTCGAAGATCGGCTTGAATGGATAGGAGCGCCGCGTCGAGTAGGGATACGATGCTTCCTCGTTTGCCCTCGAAGAGGAGAATCAATTCATCGATATCGATTTGCGAGGTACGTGGACTGGCAATAAAGGCATGCATTTTTGTTTCTGTCGCTCCGTGAATGGGGCTCGGTTGAACGTGTGCCGGAGATGCCCACGCTTCGATCGTTTCTCGTAGGAGGCTACGGTTGATGGGTTTGGCGAGATGTGCGTTCATTCCGGCATCACGGCATTGGTTGACTTGTTCATTCATGGCGTTTGCCGTGAGGGCGATAATGGGGGTGTTACAGCTGGGGCAGGGGAGTGTGCGGATTCGCCGGGTCGCTTCGAGCCCATCCATAAACGGCATTTGCATATCCATGAAAATAAGGTCAAACGTTTGAATGTGAGGGTCGCCACATTCCCCAACCTCGGCGCAGCCAGGTTGGGGTTCGGCGACCAAAAAGCTGAAGCATCTATGGAAAAATTTCTTCGTACCACTTATTGTACGTGACGTTACTGTGCATAGCTTCTGGCACAGTGATCGACGATGATAGGTCGAGATGGCACGCAAAGCACCTGTAATCCGATGCGACGAGTGGAAACTCAAGACTGATCCGCAAACCTTGCGGATGTCGGCGGATACGGTTGTTCTCTATCGTCGGATGACAAACGCGCTCTGCACCGTGTTCTTGGCTCATTGGCCAGCCGTGCACAACCTACCGGTTCAAGACCTCGAATCGTTTTTTCACACAACCAAAGAGACGCCTTTGACAAAATATGGCGCGTGGTTTGAGAAAAACCTCTACAAATTTCCAGCGTATTTACGGCGAGCGGCGACGATGGCAGCCCATGGAGCGGTATCGTCATTTATGACGCGCTATCAGAACTGGCAAGGCAGCGAAAGAAAATTGCGGACGAGTCGCCCACCTCGTTGGTCGCCGCCAAATGTCTGGCCGGTGCTATATGCGGCAAAAGGTGGCGCGGGCGCGATGATAAAACGCTCGGGGGATGTTGTTGAGCTAAAATTGCTAGACAAAAAATCCGGAGATTGGCTATGGCGCAAGGCGGAAATTGTAAAGCGTGGAGTACGGCACGAAGTCGCAGGCGTAAAGATTAAGTCACCAGCGTTGATCATTCATGGCACGAAACTGCATCTCGCGCAGCCGTGCGATTTGCCTCGTATCAAAACGAAAAAATTCCTCGACCAAGTCTGCTTGCAAACGACTGATAGCGTTTGTTCGGTCGATCAAGGAATGAATAAGCAGGCCGTTTGTTCGATTGTCTGTTCCGACGGCACGGTGTTGGCGCGCAAGTTTGTCTCGCACGACATGCACATCGACCGCCGCAACAAGGTGCTCGTGCAAATTAGCAACAAAGCTCGTGCGACAATGGGAAAGAAGGGAAATCTTTCCAAGGGGTTTTGCAAGACTCTTTATCGACGTGCGGCTGGAATCAACACACATATTGCTCGCGAAACCGCATACCAAATCATGGCGTTCGCTCGCGGGCACGGCGTCCACACCATTGTGTTTGAAAACCTGAAATATTGGCGTCCGAAGGGCGGTCGCAAGCGATCATCCCTCAAGGAGAAGTTTCATGGCTGGCTTCACCGCCTACTCGTGAAACAAGTTTCGCAAACGGCGGAAGAACGGGGAATCCGAATCTGGATGGTGCCGCCGCGTGGGACAAGCTCTTGGGCGTACGATGGTTCGGGGAAAGTCAAGCGCGGGCGTGTGTATTACGGGCGGTGTGTGTTTGCGTCCGGGAAAGAATACGATTGCGACTTGAGCGCATCGTACAATATTGCTGCGCGGTTTTTTGTTCATCGTGCTGCGTCCCTCGAACGGGCAGCGGCACGTAAAGCAGGAATTGTGCAACACAAATCACCGGCTAAGAGGAATCTTGGCTGGCCTATTAGCGGCAAAAGATCGGGTGGTAAAAAACCCTCCGCGGTAGGACCGAGAATGCCGGTTACGCTGTCCTCTCTGTGGCTGA
>Ga0182016_10004788_pt1 | contig 14830 bp, 9 predicted proteins | sample 712S2MmetaG_FD_120491 | JGI IMG/M metagenome (GOLD analysis project Ga0182016, IMG submission 120491) | Permafrost microbial communities from Stordalen Mire, Sweden - 712S2M metaG | ecosystem: Environmental > Terrestrial > Soil > Wetlands > Permafrost | place: Sweden: Stordalen | collected...
CCCCTGCTCCCTCCGGCAGGAACGCTGGGCCCCTGCTCCCTCCGGCAGGAACGCTGGGCCCCTGCTCCCTCCGGCAGGAACGCTGGGCCCCTGCTCCCTCCGGCAGGAACGCTGGGCCCCTGCTCCCTCCGGCAGGGACTCCAGAAGCTTGGGGAATTTCATTCGATTGACACCGGATCAATATTGAAATGAACGAATTATTAGAAAAAAGCGAACAAAATACATGGCTTTTCGCCGGCTCGACGTCTGCCTTATGGGAAATCAGGGGGATTCGGGGAGGAACGGGGATAGGGAGAGAGCGGCGGGGTTAAGCCGTCAGGGGCGGGTGTAACCTCCTGGGGATCAACTTTACACGTCTTTTGTTCCCAAGTGGGACTAACCCGTTGCAGGACTTGGCGCGGAGGCCCGTGACAGCAATCACTCGACAGTGGCCGGTACGGATGATAGCCTTCCGTTGGTTGATTCTCCGGTATTTAGAGGCCGTTTCCAGGCCGTTCGCAGCACCGCATCAAACCAACAATCGGGAGGAAATGTGACAGTACAGGATTGGGTGTACTTTTTTCTGGGAGCGGGCGTGTTATCGCTCCTTGCGGCCGTGTATTCTTCGCGGCAGGCGATCGGATCGGGTTCCGGCGCGGCAGCCATGCGGCAGATTGCGGGCGCCATCAAGGAAGGCCTGGAGGTCTTCTTGAAGCGCCAGTACAAAGCGGTGGTGGTCCTGATGGGCCTGCTGCTGCCCGCAATCGCCGGCGCGCAGGATCAATCGGGCGGCGAAGCGAGCCTGAAACTGCCGGATTTGAAGAGCGTGATCTTTACCAACGTCTTCGGGTTGAACGGACATGCGCTTCTGACGTGGGGATTGCTGTTCTGCGCGGGCGGGCTGCTGTTCGGCCTGGCGATCTATGTTCAGCTGAAGAACCTGCCGGTTCATCGCACGATGCTCGAAATTTCCGATCTGATTTATGAGACGTGCAAAACGTACCTGGTGACGCAGGGCAAGTTCATTCTGCTGCTGTGGGCTTTTATCGCGGTGATTATTTCGCTGTACTTCGGCTATCTGGCGCCAGTGCCGAATAAGCCGATCTGGGTTACGCTGCCAATCATTTTGGGGTTCAGCCTGGTCGGCATCTTGGGCAGCTACGGGGTGGCGTGGTTTGGAATTCGCGTCAACACATTTGCGAACTCGCGGACGGCATTCGCAGCATTGCGCGGCAAACCGTATGCAATCTCCGAGATTCCGCTGAAGGCCGGCATGAGCATCGGCATGCTGCTGATCTCGGTGGAACTGCTGATCATGCTGTTTATTCTGTTGTTCATCCCGGCCAGTTATGCGGGCCCGTGCTTCATTGGCTTCGCGATTGGCGAGAGCCTGGGCGCGGCGGCCCTGCGTATTGCCGGGGGCATCTTCACCAAGATCGCCGACATCGGCGCCGACCTGATGAAGATCGTATTCAAAATCAAGGAAGACGATGCACGCAACCCCGGCGTCATCGCCGACTGCACGGGCGACAACGCGGGCGACTCGGTGGGCCCGAGCGCGGACGGATTTGAAACTTACGGCGTCACCGGCGTGGCCCTGATCACGTTTATCCTGCTGGCGGTGCCGAACCCTACGACGCAGGTGCAACTGCTGGTATGGATCTTCGTGATGCGCGTGGCCATGCTGGTCTCGAGTTCGTGCGCGTACTTCCTCAATAGCGCAATCGCCAAGGCGAAATACGCGAAGTCGGACGACATGGACTTTGAGGCGCCATTGACCTCACTGGTCTGGATCACGTCCATCACCTCCATCATTCTCACCTTTATCGTCTCGAGAGTGATGATCCCCGATCTGGGCGACGGAACGCTGTGGTGGAAGCTGGCATCGATCATCTCGTGCGGAACTTTGGCGGGCGCGGTGATCCCGGAACTGGTGAAGGTTTTCACTTCAACCAAATCGGGCCACGTGAAAGAAGTGGTGAAATCGGCGCAGGAAGGTGGAGCTTCACTGGGAATCCTGTCAGGATTCGTGGCCGGCAATTTTTCGGCCTACTGGCTGGGACTCAGCATGGTGGCGCTGATGGCAATGGGCTATTACTTCAGTCTGGGCATACCGGATTCGCAGAATAATCCGGCTGGAATGATGCTGGCTCCAGCGGTCTTCGCGTTTGGCCTGGTGGCGTTCGGCTTCCTGGGCATGGGTCCGGTGACGATTGCCGTGGATTCCTACGGGCCGGTTACCGACAATGCTCAATCGGTATACGAGTTGTCGCTGATCGAAAGCGTTCCCGGGATCGAAGCGGAGTTGAAGAAGGACTTCGGCATCGTGGCGAGGTTTGAACGCGCAAAATACCTGCTGGAAGCCAATGATGGAGCCGGCAATACATTCAAGGCCACGGCCAAGCCGGTGCTGATCGGCACCGCCGTTGTGGGCGCAACCACGATGACGTTCTCGATCATCATGGCCCTCACCGGCGGACTGACCCATGACGTACAGAAGCTCTCTCTGCTGCACGCGCCCTTCATGCTGGGGTTGATCTGCGGCGGAGCAATAATCTTCTGGTTCGCAGGCGCTTCCACGCAGGCGGTTTCCACCGGCGCTTACCGGGCGGTCGAGTTCATCAAGGCCAACATCCATCTGGAGGGCGCGGAGAAAGCTTCAGTCGCCGACAGCAAGAAGGTGGTTGAAATCTGCACCAAGTACGCGCAGAAGGGAATGTTCAACATCTTTCTCGCTGTCTTCTTTGCCACGCTTGCATTCTCGTTCATGGAGCCGTTCCTGTTTATCGGCTACCTGTTCTCGATTGCGATCTTCGGCTTGTACGAGGCCATCTTCATGGCCAATGCCGGCGGCGCGTGGGACAACGCGAAGAAGATCGTAGAGGTCGATATGAAGCAGAAGGGGACGCCGTTGCACGACGCGACCGTGATCGGAGATACGGTCGGCGATCCTTTCAAAGACACTTCGTCGGTGGCAATGAATCCGATCATCAAGTTCACGACGTTGTTCGGATTGCTTGCTGTCGAGCTAGCCGTGACGCTGACCGTGAGCAATCCGGTGCTCACACACGTGCTGGCAGTCGCGTTCTTCCTGGTGTCGGTATTCTTCGTGCATAAATCGTTCTACGGAATGAGGATTGAGACGAAGGAGAGCAGGTGAGGGGTCAGTGATCGGTGATCAGTGGTCGGTGATCGGGGCCTGATTTAGGAATCATTGCCGGCTGTCGTTTGGCAGGCGGGGTAGAGGCTAGGGATCGGCCTCGCGTGCGTGAGCACGCGAGGCCGATTTGCGTTTGCGCCGCCCTTACGGGGCTGGGTGTTTCTCTCTGGACTCCCCCCCACACGTTGAAGCGCGGGGCTAACGAACGTTGCGCCTCCGGCGCGGGGGAATATGACGTCATCTGGCAGGAACGGTAGAGGCAACGGATCGGCCCCACGCACAGATGTGCGCGGCCGTAGTTTTAGGCAGTTATATTTGAGTTAGTAACTACGGTCGGTTACTTAGGGCCACTGTCCTTTCGTAAGTTAGCAATTAATAAAGGTCGTGCTTTTTTTCTTTGTGATCAACAGGAAGTGGGATATGCTCCTCTCAATCATCAATTTCCCCAACTAAGAAATCGACAGTACGGGTCCCGAGCGCTCCTAAAGCTCATCTCCGAGGTCCCTTGATAATCAATCCGCTCTAAGCGCGTTCTCGCGCCGATGAGCCGTCGCGCGTTCCCGCTCCGCGGGGACTTTGTGGAGGTGTGTTGTGAAGTGGACGACCCTGGCTGTGAGGTTCATGCTGGTGCTCGAGATCGCCGTTCCTGGTGCCAGAATTGCGGCGCAAGCGACCCCCTCCGATCCGATCGAAATGCTCAAACCTTATGCAGCAAGCGCCGCCCAAGCACCCTTAGGCGATTATGTCCCGTGCCTCTTTGACGACGATGAAAGGCGGAATCTTCGGGCGTTGCCCAGCGTCGGCCAGAAGGTCACCCTCGACGGTCAGGCGGCTCAGGCGCTCATTACGCTCACTCAGAACGACGTGAACGCGCAGATTCCTCAGCCCATAGCTACTAAAGATAAGTCCGCGCCTGCGCCTACAGCCGAGCAAGGCTCCGCAGCCGAGTTTACCGGCAAATTGCCAGCAGAGGCGCAGAAACTTGAAGGCTTGACTATCCCAGCGGCTCTCAAGACGCTGACAGATCTGGCGGCGGACGCAAAGCTTCCTACCACCGACGCGCAAGCCCTCTTGAAGACCCTGGATTCGCAGATCGGACTCAACGGTTACCAACGACCGCCCGATGTCAGTTGCTCATTTTCGATCATGCCGTGGGAAGAGACTGACGAGTTCTTCGGCCGGATGGTCGCAAACAACTACGTCGCAATCGAGGTCAACATTCGCAATTTGAACACGCAAAATGAGTTTCTGCTTCACGACATTCAGGTGGCGGTGGACACAGGGCTCGACCCGCAGTCATTTGGACGTTTTGAAGCTGGGCGCGACAAGATGATCGTGCGCGGAGTGGCGCAGCGCGGCGCCTCGGATGACATTCGAAACAGAGTCATCAATTCGATCACAACCCTGGGCTCGGTTGCCGGGGGTGCAAGCGGGGCATTGATCGCCTCTGCTTCAAAGGCGGCCACGTGGCCAACCTACATTTCCGAGTCGGTTTCCATTTTTGAGGGTCCGCTGCTCGATGGATTGAACAAAATCTGGCCGGACCATACTCTCACTAACGTAAACAACGTGAGCGATATGGCCTTTTCCGCGTCTAGCACCTTGAAGACGGTGATCCCTGTTCAGGGCTCGGCGCCGCTGGTGACATTCATCGCGCAGAAGCCTCTGGGGCAACTGCCTTTTGCTCAGTGTGGCAAAAAGACGGGTTCAGGTGACCCGCCAAACGTCGTTTGTGCGATCGCAGGGGGCTCTTTTTTCACTTCCGGGGACTTCCACTTCCCACCGTCCCTAAAATTCAAATCGTGGGCGCCAGCAGCGCTTGGAATCCTCAAGCAACGCACGTATGTGGTCGTCTCCGGCGTCCACATCCAAGAGGTTTCAACGGCAGCATCAGCAACTTTCTTAAGCTGTCCGCCGCTTGCGGACGGAACAGTCGATCTCTCCGCGCAAGATTCCTCTGGAGAGGTTAGCTGTACGATCCAAGGCAAGAACCTTGACAAAATCTCATCGGCTAGTTTGGAACAAGGGAAAAGTACAAGCGTGATCGCAACGATCACCGCTGCAGGTGGGGACTCGGGAAATCTGAGTTTCCAGGCGTCCGGATTCGAGGGCAAGAGCGGGAGCTTTGGGTTATTTTCAACTGACAGCTCGGGGACCGAAACCAGCCTGAATGAATCGTTGAAGTTCACCATTCGCACCCCTGTAATTACGAAGGTCGCCTACATGCAGAACGGGAGTGCTGTGGCGACGTTGGATTCGACCATGGATCTGACGGTTACTCTGACAGGCAGCAATCTCGACCGCATCGGCACCGTCTCCCTCGAAGATAATAATGCGGCGCCGGACACCGTCCCAGGCACTATGCCTGCCACCGGGGAAATCCGTGCCAACTCGACCTCTATGTCAATCACATTTGTGAAGTCAGCCACCGGGATTGGGACGTTAAAGGGGCCTGCAGGCAAAGCTGTCGCCAATCTCCGCTATACGGCTCTCGACATTATCGCGACGGAAAAGGCTCCCTTAAAGGTGACGCCATCAGACAACGACCCGGGGGTCAAACTGCCGTGATTGAATTGTGTCGTTGATGTTTGGGGGGGCGAATGCCGTGGGCTCGTCTCAGCGAGGGAGCGCACAGAGGCTTTTGTTGCTTTCGCTCCTCATCGAATCTCCCCGGCTCGAAGCAAGTCTCGAAGGCGCCCCACGCTGAAGCGCGGGACTAACGACCGTTGCGCCTCCGACGCGGGGAATATGGCGTCAGCAAGGGAGCGCCATCACGCAATTGTGATTCCATTAGCGATCTTGGCGAGGCAACGCGGAAAACGTTCGGCTAGGCGTTGTCTGATCCTCGTGCGGTGGCAATCTCTTTTAAAGTTTGGCGCTGGTGGCCGTTGAGGTCGAAGTTGGCGGGGTTTAGCCACGTTTCCAGGGCGCGCTTTCTGGCGGGCCATTCGGTGTCAAGCATGGCGTACCAGGCGGTGTCGCGGCTGCGGCCTTTGACTACCATGTGCTGGCGGAAGATGCCTTCAAAGGTGAAACCGAGGCGCTCGGCGGCGCGGCGGCTGGCCCGGCTTTCGGTGTTGCACTTCCACTCGTAGCGGCGGTAGCCGAGGTGGTCGAAGACGTGGCCGGCCATCAGGTACATGGCTTCAGTCAGCGAGTCAGCGGGTCGGCGGGTCAGCGGGTCGGCGGGTCGGCGAGTTTGAGCAAAGTGATATTCCAGGTCCCAGAGGCGAGATCTCCACCCCACGAACCAAGACCTGTTCGTGGGGGGCCCGGACCTGGGGCACCCGGCTTTCCCCGGTCCCCAAAAGCGAGGGACCGGGGGCACCCTCAACTTGAATAAGATTTCCCTGAGACCGGGGCCACCCGCCATACAATGATTATGCCACATGATTTCGCCGCTCGTGGCTATCCGTTACTTCTTTGGTCCGGTAGATTTTATCCGTCTTCATGGGAGGAATTTATGGTGTGCGGAGAGTGCGGAACAGATGTAAAGCCCGGCTTCAGCGTCTGCCCAGCTTGCGGGGCTGAATATCTAAGACACATGGGTTGCGTTGGACAAATGATGGCGTTTCTGGCAGTACCTATTCTCATGGGGGGCGCACTCGTCCTATTCTTTACTCAAGAACGGCTGCTTGCTCTGCTGCTTATCGCCGTGGGAGTCGGAATGCCCTGGATGATTTACAAACGGTCCCCTTACAAATGGGAGAGAAGGCAACGAAGGTAATAATGCGCAGGCCACATCTGCGCGAGCGGCGCCGACCTCGGTTTCAGATTTCAAACTGACCCACTACCCGGAAGACTGGAAGTGGTCAAGCTTCCGCCACTATAAAACCGGCGTGCGCGGAACCGTGGAGATCGAATCGGAGTGGACAGCCCGCGAGCGAGGCTGGCAACTGCCCGAGTGGATGCGCAATCGCCGGCCCGATTCTTCTCGCCCCCCCGGTCCCCAAAAGCGAGGGACCGGGGGCACCCTCAACTTGAATAAGATTTCCCTGAGACCGGGGCCACCCGCCCCCCCCGGTCCCCAAAAGCGAGGGACCGGGGGCACCCGCTACGCGGCGAGTTTGAGCAAAGTGATATTCCAGGTCCCAGAGGCGAGATCTCCACCCCACGAACCAAGACCTGTTCGCGGGGGGCCCGGACCTGGGGTGGCTTGGGTTCGTGGTATCCCACCCATGCCGCGAAAAGACTGCGGCATGGATGGGGCACCCGGATTTTTGGGTGGATGGAGAAGGGTGGGTTGGGGTTGTGCTCTCCCAGGTCCCCAAATGCGAGGGACCGGGGGCACCCGGCACCCGGCACCCGGCTTGGGTTCGTGGTATCCCACCCATGCCGCGAAAAGACTGCGGCATGGATGGGGCACCCGGATTTGTGGCTGGATGGAGAAGGGTGGGTTGGGGTTGTGGTCTCCCAGGTCCCCAAAAGCGAGGGATCTCCACCCCACGGACCAAGACCTGTCCGCGGGGACCCCGGACCGGGGGCGCCCGGCTTGGAATCGTGGTATCCCACCCTAGCGGCAAAAACAAAGACGCCGCGAGGGTGGGACCCGAATCAGGGCAGGCTCTGGGGCACCCGGCGAAACGTCCACGGCGCACCCCACCAAGACAGAGACGCAGTCGAGTGGGCGCGGATAAATGCAGCGAGTTAGCGCCGCTGGCGCGGCGATAGCAAGTTAGCGAGTTAGCGGGTCTGTGGCATGAGTTGGGATTTGTGGCAGTCGGGATCGGTGCTGAATTGGGACTGGATGTCCACAATTCGCACAGTTGTGGCGTGAAAATGCACTGAAACTGCGCCTTGATTGCGGGGGCGGGCGGGGCTAGGCTGGGAATTGAGGGCGGGTAGGCGGAGAAAGCTGGATTGCACAGGGTTTGGGGTAAAGTTTGTGGGGAAAGTCCGCGTCGGACTAGGGTGATTGGAGCTTTCCACAGGCAGATGGCCGTGTTTAGCAAGCAGATGCCGGGAATGTGAACAAAATACAAGATATTGTGGTTTGGTGTTGACATGTACCATAGACAGCGCTATTTTTTCATCTGCGGCTGTAAACGGATTGTAACGAAATGCCGGTATAAGGGACTGCCGGAAAGCCGCTGAGACGACCGATAGCTCGCGGCTGCTTCAATCCCCGTAACCCGCCCGTTGTTCGAAGCTTTACGCTCTCCGTGCCGGCTGCATTGCGCCGGACGAGGGGTATTTCACCGATTTTTTTCGATTGAGAGGACTCCATGAACGAAACCCACCTTCAGACTTCGTCCGCCGCCGCGCAGGCAGCCTACACCCAGAAAGGCCTGACATTTGCCCGCCGATTTTCGACGGAAGGGATCTCCCCGTACGACGAGGTGCAATGGGAGCGCCGGAACGCGCTGATCACGGACACGAAGGGCAACGCGATCTTTGAGCAGCGGGACGTGGAGACGCCGTCGGACTGGTCAATGACCGCGACCAATATTGTGGCGTCGAAGTATTTGCACGGGCAACTGGGGACGCCGGAGCGGGAGACGGGAGTGCGGCAACTGGTGGGGCGCGTGGCGGAGACGGTTCGCGACTGGGGCATCACGGGCGGGTATTTTGCCACTGCCGAGGATGCGGCGATCTTCCACGACGAGCTGGCGCTGATGCTGCTGACGCAGAGGGTGGCGTTCAACTCGCCGGTGTGGTTCAACGTGGGATGCGACCGGCTGGAGCCGAATTCCGACGGGCAGAACTGGCACTGGGACCCGGTGACGGGCGGGGTGAAGTATTCGGCGACGGGATACCGGAATCCGCAGTGCTCGGCGTGCTTCATCAACTCGGTGGACGACTCTCTGGACTCGATTTTGACGCTGGCGAAGACGGAAGGGATGCTGTTCAAGTGGGGGTCGGGGACGGGGACGAACCTGTCATCGATCCGCGGATCGATGGAACAGCTTTCGGGCGGCGGGCAGGCATCGGGGCCGTTGAGCTTCATGCGCGGGTTTGACGCGTTTGCGGGGGTCATCAAGAGCGGGGGCAAGACGCGGCGGGCGGCGAAGATGGTGATCCTGAATGTGGATCACCCGGACATCATGGACTTCATCGACTGCAAGGCGAAGGAAGAGGCGAAAGCGTTCTCGCTGATCAAGGCGGGATACGACGGGAGCGGGCCGGACTCGGAGGCGTATTCGTCGATTTTCTTCCAGAACGCGAACAACTCGGTGCGGGTGAGCGACGAATTCATGCGGTCGTATGAGAACGACGGCGAGTTTTCGACCTTCACGGTGAAGGGGCACGAGCCGGTGCAGACCTACCGGGCGCGGGAGATCATGACCAAGATCGCGGAGGCCACATGGCTTTGCGGCGATCCTGGGATGCAGTTCGATTCGACGATCAACCGGTGGCACACGAGCAAGAACACGGCGCGGATCAACGCATCGAATCCGTGCAGTGAATACATGTTTCTGGACAACTCGGCGTGCAACCTGGCGAGCTTTAACCTGCTGAAGTTTGTATCCGCGGCGGGTACATTCGATATTCCCGCGTACCGGCACGCGATCTCAGTGGTGATAACGGCGATGGAGATCCTGGTGGACAACTCGGGATATCCGACCGAGGCGATCTCGCGGAACTCGCACGATTACCGGCCGCTGGGACTGGGATACGCGAACCTGGGCGCGATGCTGATGGCATTTGGTCTGCCGTACGATTCGGCGGCGGGGCGGGATGTGGCGGCGAGCATGACGGCGATCATGTGCGGACAGGCGTATCTGCAATCGGCGATTATCGCGGCGAGCTGCCCGGAACTGGCTTCGGCGACGCCGCTGACGGCGTCCGTGGAGCGGCAGGGCGGGGCGTGCCCCGGATTCTATGTGAACCGCGAGCCGTTTCTGGACGTGATCAGGATGCACAGGGCGGAGGTAAACAACATCGGCAAATCGCGGCAGAGCGGGGAGCCCTTCAACGTGCCGCAACTGGACGCGATGATCGACGCGAGCCGGGAGAGCTGGGACATGGCGCTGATTTACGGAGAGCGCTACGGATACCGCAACGCGCAGACCACGGTGCTGGCGCCGACGGGAACGATCGGCTTCATGATGGACTGCGACACGACGGGAATCGAGCCGGACCTGGCGCTGGTGAAGTACAAGAAGCTGGTGGGCGGCGGGATGATCAAGATCGTGAACCAGACGGTGCCCTCGGCGCTGTTCAAGCTGGGCTATTCAGATGAAGACGTGAACGCGATCGTGAGCTACATTGACGCGACGGGGACGATCGAGGGGGCGCCGGGGATCAAGCCGGAGCACCTGGCGGTGTTCGATTGCAGCTTCAAGCCGGCCAAGGGCACGCGCTCGATCCATTACATGGGTCACATCAAGATGATGGCGGCTGCGCAGCCGTTTTTGTCGGGGGCGATTTCAAAGACGGTGAACCTGCCTCACGAAGCCAGCGTGGAAGACGTGGCGGAAGCTTATGCGGAGAGCTGGCGGCAGGGGATCAAGGCGGTAGCGATTTACCGCGACGGGTCAAAGGGCACGCAACCGCTGAACACCAGCATGGACGCGAAGAAGGAGGCGTCGGCGCTGGACACGGTGGGCAGCCGGGTGCTGGCTCACCTGGCCGCGGCGCAGCCGGCCGCGGAGGCAGACGTGAAGGCGCTGGAGGCGCATGGGAACGAGAAGCTGGAGGTGAGCGCCAAGCAGATGATGGCGGCCGCGGCGGCGTTTGACAATGCGCTGGATGTGATTGCGAAGGCGGCGGCTGCGCCGGCGCTGGACGCGAACAGCGAACCGGCCGGGAACCAGGCGCAGGACCTGAACGGTCCGCCACGCGCGATTCGGCACCGGCTGCAGGATGAGCGCGCGTCGATCACGCACAAGTTCTCGATCGCCGGTCATGAGGGGTACATCACCGTGGGTCTTTATCCCAACGGACAGCCGGGCGAGATCTTCATCAAGATGGCGAAGGAGGGGTCGACGGTTTCAGGGCTGATGGACGCATTTGCGACTTCGATCTCGCTGGCGCTGCAGCACGGGGTGCCGCTGAAGGTGCTGTGCGAGAAGTTTGCGCACACGCGGTTTGAACCCTCAGGGTGGACGGGGAACGAGCAGATTGGCTACGCGAAGAGCCTGATGGACTATATCTTCCGGTGGCTGAGCCTGCGCTTCCTTTCGGGGACGCAGTTGACGCTGTTTGCGGGGCTGCAGCCGCAGACGCCGCAACTGGCGGCCTCACCCAGCCTGATTCCCGAGGCGGAGCCGGAAGACGAAGCAGCCGCGTCGCGGCAGCACATGGCCAAACTGGCGGAGGAGGTTGCGCGGCGTTTGAACCAAATGACCGGGCATCCGGGCGGGTCGAGCGCGGGCGGCGGAATTGCTCCTGAGGCGCACGCGTGGCAGGCTCCGGCGGCGAGCGTTGCGCAGGTTCCGAACCTGCAGGACCGCGGGATTTATCACGCCGCGGACGCGATGCGGGACATGTACGAGATGGGCGACGCGCCGAGCTGCTCGACCTGCGGGGCAATCATGGTGCGGAACGGGAGCTGCTACCGCTGCATGAGCTGCGGATCTACGAGCGGGTGCAGTTAGCGGGGTGAGCGGCTGATTCGGGTTGAGTGTGGGTTTACGCATAAGGTGAAAGTTGAACCCCATAAGGTGAAAGTTGGTACCTCATAAAATGAAAGTTACACATTCTTAAAGACTTGCAGTTGATTCAGCCGGGGCGCTTGAATTGAATGGCTCCCCGGCAGAAAATTCATGCATAACCTGCATAACCTGCATAAATCTTTTGTTTTGAATGCACAACGGGCAGCGCAGGTTGTTTTCATCCTGTTCCAAACCGACACCGCCGTACACCGCGGCAAGTTCATGGACACGGATCAGGGTTGCTTGATCCACTACGAGCCCTCGCCCGTACTTTCCCAGCCGTCTTGTGAACAGGCCTAAATTTTTCAGCGCGCGCCCTATGTTTTCCGGTTTGAACTCCAGCCGCTCGCCATGAGCTTTTGCAATGACGTTCACCGCGACGGCGATCTCTGCGGCGAGGAGCTTCGATTTGCCCTGATGGGATATAGACAGAATCGCCTCGATGGTCATTCCCTTCAGACTGCTCGACCGATCCGCTAGCCGCTGCTCGACCTGCGGAGCGAGCAAGGAAATCAGCTCGTTCTGCAGCTTCGGCGAGCGAACGACACAGGCGCCCAAGGCGTTTGCGACGGGACGAATGGGCATTGTTGCATGGATCGAGCGAAGGCCGAGCTTCCCTCTTCTCAGCAGATTTACGCGGCGATATTTAGACGGCGAACGGAGTCCGGGCGTCCCGCGTCCAGCATGCGGTTGAGGATTGCCACGCCGACAGCCGCTTCGGCCTGTTGGCCGGAGAAGCTTCGCGCTCGCAGGCGAGGACCGATGATGGCCTTGTATCGGCCCATCGCGGTTTCAACCAGAGCGCGTTGGCCGTAGTCGGTTTCTTCCTGCCAGCCTAACCTTCAATGTGCGGCAATGGAAAGAATGTGCTGGTCTCGCTGCGATGGGTTGTTCTCGGCCTCGGCACTGAGGACCGCTGTCACATGGGGCGGGATAATCACTCGAACGTTTTCTCTGTGACCAGCCACCACATCGTAGGTCGGTGTCCCATCATAAGCGCCGTCAGCTGTGACGCTCGCGATTCCCGCCTCTATTTGATCCAGCAGCGGCGCCACTTGCGAAGGGTCTCCGACATCGTTCCCGGTCAGGGTAGAGGCCATGATCATTCCGGTGTCGGCATCCACGGCCAGGTGTAGCTTCTTCCAAGTGCGACGCGCTTTTGCGCCATGCTTCTCCTGAAGCCATTCACCTGCCCCGAAGACCTTCAGACCCGTGCTGTCGATCAACAAGTGGATCGGACCATCAGGTAGGACACAGCCCTTGGAGATTGACTCCATGGTCCTTGCCCTTCGGCTCAAGGTACTGTGGTCAGGCGTGCTCAGTGGCACACCCAGCAGGCCGAACATAGAGGCCATCAGTCCCTCGGTTTGACGCAACGCCAGGTGAAAAGCCACGCGCAGCATCATGCCCGTCTCGATTGCGAGCTCGGAATAGACCGATTGCCCGCCAGGGGTCGTCCGACGTGCCGCATTCCAGCCGTCCAGTACTTCTGCGGTGACCCATAACGTCAGACTGCCTCGACGCCGAAGACCCGCATCGTACTCTGCCCAGTTCTTCACCCGGAACTTCATCTTTGGGATGTGATGGCGCCCCAGGGCGTCGTGCTTGTTCGGCATTGAACTGGCGGCCTTTCTGGATTCTGTCTCAGAGTAGCCGACCTTGATATCTATCCGTGCAACAACGCCAAACAACTCCCCGTGGTTCTCCGCGTACCAGGGAAGCCCGTCCACTTCGAACCGTTGGTTGGGAAGATTAATCCAATGCGACGGTGCCTTCAGACGGGGTAATTGTGCGAAGGCCGCCCCGAAGTAAGAAGTAGGAGCCCGAGCGCTGTTCTCAGTCGGGTTCTGCCTCTTTCACTCCCAATCCGCAAACCATGCGGTTGACCGTGATCGAGAGCTCTCCATGGCAGATGAAACGCAGCGAAGAGCCACTTTCTATAGACCATTCAGCCCCTACCCTCCTGTTCTTAGGCAACAACAATTTGTAAATGCATAATCTCGTTCTTTGCGTGAAGCGCGTCGAAAGCGAAAACATGTCACCCGATGCGGCTGCAACCCGAACGCGATAGGTCGCAAGCGTTGGCTACTCGTCGTGGGCGAGGTTTAACCCGGAATACCATAGCCCCGGTACAGGGCTCTCCGGCATCTTCTCAGATCCGACGGTGACAATGCGGACGAATGCTTCAGCATATTGGCATCCGTACTCTCTGCCGCGAAACTTCGTGCACATCTCGTAGTCGGCCCACAAGCTCTTCCCCTCCAGAGAGTTGGCCATGATCGCTTCCCGGCTCAAATCGAAGACCGATTCGACGTCCACCCAGCGATTGGGCGCGAACTGCTGCGATGACTCCTCGCCGCCGGGAAAAGTTTCGCAGAAATAAAACTCAAATTTCATTCCGCTCTGCAGCCACGCGTTGAACGCGAGATTTCCCGCAGCACGGTGGTCGGGATGAAACTGTAGGGGCCACATGCCGAAGACGACATCCGGGTTCTCGGCGGCCAAGGTCTTGTCGAACTCGATATATGTCTCGGGATCGACCCGCATCTTCTGGTTGTGCTGATCCAAGACTTTCAACCGCGCGCCGAAGAGTTTGGTGCCTCTCATTCCGTCTTCTGTCCGCAACGCCGCGAGTTTATCGAGGGGCATGTGATACGCGTCGGCTATACCTTGCGAGTCTCCCGGTGTGAAAGAGAAACATAAGACATCATGCCCCTCACGCGCATAACGTGCGAGAGTTCCGACACAGAAAACCCAATCATCGACATGCGCGCCCACGAACACAACTTTCAGTTTGCGATTCTTCTCCGCGCCCGGTAAAGTGTCGAGCGGTCTGCGCGCCCCCGTTGAAGATTGCTGCGCGCGTACGCGCAGAGCGTGGGCAAACACGCCGCCTGCTACGCAGTTGAAAAATACCCTTCTGGTGATCATAGAGTCCCCCATGCGGAATGTCGGAACGTAACTACTGTCACGAGTCATAAGATCGTTGATCAATGGTAGTCCAGGTGCCCTTGATTGTTCGGCTCAACTCTTGACATAATCGATATCGCAATGTGGCTTTTTCCTCCGGAAAGAGCCACTTTGCATGATATCC
>Ga0182016_10004791_pt1 | contig 14825 bp, 14 predicted proteins | sample 712S2MmetaG_FD_120491 | JGI IMG/M metagenome (GOLD analysis project Ga0182016, IMG submission 120491) | Permafrost microbial communities from Stordalen Mire, Sweden - 712S2M metaG | ecosystem: Environmental > Terrestrial > Soil > Wetlands > Permafrost | place: Sweden: Stordalen | collected...
CATCGACCTCGACCAGTTCAAGCAGGTCAACGACCTCTACAGCCACTCCACCGGCGATCAGGTGCTCGTCGCGGTGGCGCGCGCCGTCTCCGACCACGTGCAGATCGAGGAGCTCGTCGCCAGGCGCGGGGGCGATGAGTTCGTCGTCGTGCTGCGCGACGCCGATCCGCGATACGCGGATACGGTGGCGCGGAGAATCGGAGCCGCGATCAGCCGCTCGCGCGCGCGCATCTGCCCCGACCTGCAGCCGACCGCGAGCATCGCCTCGATCCGTTGGCGGCCGGGCGAAACGGCCGAGGAGTTTCTACGTGGCGCGGACCTGGCTCTGCACGAGCGCAAGGCCGAATCGCGCGCATCCGGTCGCGAGGAGCCCGCGATGGCCGGCTCGACGCGGTCGGCCTCCCGCCGGAGCACGGACGGCAGAGCGTCGACCTCCTCGACGGCCGGGCGGGGCGCCGGCGCGCTCGCCACCGCGATCGCCCACGCTCACGGATCGGGAAACGGCTGCACGTCTATGCCGGCGGGCCGCTCGCGCCGGCCGAGCTCGTAGGCGGCGCCGGCTCCGAGACGCAGCGAGAGCGCCGGGCCGCCAGGCCGCTCGACCTCAAGCTCAAGCGATGCCTCCGAGCAGTTGGTGGCGAAATGCCCGCCGCCCTTTGGATCGGAGTAGGGCCAGGCGACGAGCTGCTCTGAGCCGGCGGCTGCACGGCCGCGGATGCGAACGCCCGATCCCCCCAGCACGAAGTCGCACGCGGTGGGGACGGCGCTGACGCTCGTGGCGCGCAATGTCCCAGGGCCCCCGAGACGGTGACGGCGGCCGTCGAGCGCGAGCGCGCCGTTGGCGATCCAGGGCAGCACGAAGCGCCCGATCCGGACGCGGCCGATGGTCACATCGAGCCACGCATCCGGAGCCTCGGGAAACCCGGCGCCATGCAGCCAGACCCATTCCTCGGCATGCTCGGAGCCCCAGTTGTGCCCGAGCATCGCCGGCCAATCCTCGAATCGCAGCAGCTGTCCGGCGAGCTCGACCTCGCCGGCGCAGAGCGCGCTCGGGTGTAGCGAGACGGCTTTCGTGCGCGGGATCGGCGCCCGGTACATCCATCCGGACGGCAGATATGAGAGCGCGGGCGCGCCGGCGGTGATCGCGAGATCCCATCGGGCGTCGTTGGCCCTTCCCACCACGCGCCCGTCGTCCATGCGGCTCTCCCCGATGCCGATCAGCTCGCCCTCGCCGGTGCGCAGCTCGGACGCCCCGACGGTCAGCTTGGTGGCCAGCGGGCTCTCATCCTCGGGCCAGATCGTGCACCAGAGCGATGCCCTAGCCTCCTCGCCGGGCCGCTTCAGCACGGTGTAGCGGATCCATACCGCTCGCCGTCGGCGCGGATCGGCGGCCTTCAGGTAAAAGCTCTCGTAGTGTGCGCCCGAGGGCGGCACGTTGGGAAAGCGGGCGATGCTGAGCGGGGATGGATCGCTGCTCACGCCGGGTCCGTTCAGAGCTCGCCGCTGAGGTCGGCGACGATCCAGACGAGCGCCCCGGCCCCGATCGCGCGCCGGAACCAGTTGGCCCCTTCGGCCGCCTCCTGCCATGCCCAGACGCCCAGGCCGATGGTGAACACCGCTCGCCCGGCGTCGTGCGCCGCGCCCTGCGCAGCTGCCGCAACACCCCAGCCTGAGAACGCGAGCAACAGGGGCAGGTTCGGGAACTGAACGATCGGGAAGCTCCTGGGAAATCCCTCCTGTCCCCGGCGCCATAGCTCCTCGACGCTCATCTCAGCCGCACCCCCCAGCGTGCGCTCAGCGACTCCCCGGGCTCGAGCCGCACGAGGCCCTCGCCGCTCTGAAAGGCGTTGGGGGCGCAGGTCATCGGCTCGACGGCGAGCCCGCGGCGCCGGCGAGCCTCGGCCAGGCCGTCTCCGGTGAAGGCCTGGAGGAACCCATAGCGCTCGTCCATCCAGAGCTCAACGCAACCGCCGTCGGGCGCGGTCAGCCTGCCGGTGGCAATGCCGGCCGCGTCGCGCAGGAGGTCGGTGAAGGGCGTGTCCAGGCGCAGATCTCCCAACGGCCGCAGCTTGCGAAAGTCATACGGTGACCCGGCGACAGGCTCGCGCCCGACGGGGAGGCCACGCTCCCCCTCGAGGACGATGCGTGTGCTTGCGGGCAACTGAAGCGAGCAGGCGTCGATCGGCCCTGTGCCCGGGGAGAGGTAGGGATGCTGACCCATGCCGTATGGGCAGGCATCCTCGCCGAGGTTGCTCGCCGTCGTCGTGACCTCGAGCCCGCCCTCGCCGAGCGCGTACTGCACTCGGATATCGAGCGCGAAGGGGTAGCCGGGGTGTGGATGGAGGGGCACGGCCATCACGACGCGGTCGGGCTCACGCTCGACCGCCCGCCAGGGCCACCATCGCAGGAAGCCGTGGATGGCGTTCGCCTTCGCGGGCTCGGTTAGGGCGACGCGGTAGTCGGCGCCGTCGAAGCTGTAGCGACCGTCCTTGAGCCGGTTGGGCCAGGGAATCAGCGGCGTCCCGTGCCCGCCGTCGCAGATCGCATCCAGGGGATAGGGATCGAGCACGGGACGGCCGGCGACCTCGTACTCGCGAATCCCGCCACCGACCTCGACGATCGTCGCCCGATGTTCCCCGTGGACGATCTGAAACTGCTCACCGGATGGCGCGATGGCGGTCACACTCGATCCTGAAACCTAGACGACCGCCTTCTTCGGAGCGCTCATCCTCAAAGCAGAGCCTCGCGCAGACGCGTGCGCGCACGTGCGCTGCCCATAGGATGCGGGCCGATGATCTCTCAGAGCTCAAGGCCCCGTGTCGCGGCAGCACTTGCCTGTGCAGCTCTCACCGCCGTGGTCCTCGCCGGGCCCTCGGCGGAGGCCGAACCGCCGGCGGCGCACGTGGCGCTCCCTCTGGCGGGCAGAATCGTCGGCATCGATCCGGGCCACAACGGCCGCAACGGCACCGACCCGAGCTACATAAACCACCCGATCTGGAACGGCCGCGAAGAGGAGGGGTGCGACACGACGGGGACGGAAACGGACGGTGGCTACACCGAGGCGCTGTTCAACTTCAACGTCGCGGAGTACCTGGCGGGCGACCTGCGCGCGGAGGGCGCGCGCGTCGTCCTCACACGCACGAACAACAATGGGATCGGGCCGTGCGTGAACCGGCGCTCGCAGATAATCAACCGGGCGAGGGCGAACGTGGCGATCGACATACACGCGGATGGAGGACCTGCGAGCGGCCGCGGATTCACGATCCTCGAGCCGGTCGCGGACGGCCCGAACGATCGCGTGATCGGATCGTCGAAGACGTTCGGGAACGTTGTGCGCGACCGCTATCACGCACTGACGGGAATGCCGCTGAGCACGTATGACGGAACGGCGGGGATCTCCTACCGCGACGACCTCGCGGGATTGAACCTGACGACGGTCCCGAAGGTGCTGATCGAGTGCGGCAACATGCGAAACGCGACCGACGCGGCACTGCTGGTGCGGAGCTCCTACCAGCGGCTCACAGCACGCGCGCTCGCGGAGGCGATTACCTCATACCTGCTCGGGACGCACTGAGGGCTACGCGGGCGGAAGCCGCTCGGCGAGCCGCTCGCCGATCGCAAGCGCATCTGATGCACTGAGCGGCCCATCGCTGTTCAGGCGCGCGGCGAGCAGGCGCACGTGGTAAAGCGGATAGCCCCTGATCTTGTATGTCCGCAGGAGCGGAAGCTCGACTTCGGAGAAGAGCCCCTCGGGAGCGACGAAACAGAGACAGCCATGAATGGGCGCCTCCGGCGCCACGTCCTCAACGGCCCTGCTCACCACGGCGACCTGCGTTTCGAGAGCGTCGATGAGCTTTGTCCGGTCGCGGCCTGCGATCCGCAGCTGGGGCGAGCCGAACAGCGGGACGTGGACCTCGATCTTGCCCTTGTAGCGCTTGGTGTCGATCACGTAGATGCCGGAGGCGGCGAGGGCGATGTGATCTATGTTTGCGCGACCGCCGGGCATCCGCCGGTCGTGAAGGATGGGCACGCCGGGGGCGCGCCCGGCGAGCGCCTGGGCCACGAATTCCTCGCCCTGCGCACCATCGTTCCAGGCCCTCTCTTCTGCGAGCCGGCGCCGTTCGGCGGCGGAGGGCCCGAAGAGGGCCGCGGCGGCCCGGCGCAGACCGGTCGGCGCGAACTCTTCCCGCCGGCGCCGTCTGCGTTCGTACTCAAGGCGGGCGCTGCGCCCCGCGAACCCGAAGTCCCCCCCATGCGTCGCCGACATAGGCGGTTAATCGGCATGCGGCGTGCAGGCTGAAGCTGCGCGGCCCGCGTTGGACCATCAAAGCGCCTCGGCCGGCCCGATCCGCGTGTGGGTGACGTTCACCGTGGAATGCGGTGCCGGCATAACCGGGGAGGCGTCACCAGCCGCCGGCGCGTCCGGATCACGCTCATGACGCGCGTCGAGCTCCGTCGCGGTCTGAGCCGGGAAGCACGAGCAGCTCTTCGGATTCCCGCCGGTGTTTTTGCTTCCAGCGCATCTCGAGGAGCCACGGCGGAAGGACGCTGACGAGGAGAAATATGCCGACCTTGGTGACATGGTCAAGGCCGTGCACAGTCGAGAGCACGAGCCCGCCGGTCGACCCGAGTGCGCCCGCGGCGACGGAATAGCGTCGAGGCACACCTGCAGGGCTCCCGCTTCGCCAGATGCGTCGCCACCAGGGCTCGAGAGTCTCTCCAAACGGATCGGGCATCGCCGCTCTGGCCAAGCGTATTCAATGGTGCACCGCGATGAGACCTGAATCCGCCGAGATAGGAACTAAGCCAGCCGCGAGGTGACCGTTCCCGTGCTCACGCGATCCTGAATTGCGGGACCTTCGCGCTTGATCAATGAGTACAGCACGCATGCAAAGAGGATGAACAGCGGCGCCGCGTTCGGGTCGGTGCCGGTGCCGGTGAGAACCCCTCCAAAACCCTGACCGAGAACCCAATAGAGGAGATTCAGCGCGATCGCCGCGATCAGAAACGGCTTCGCCCGCCAGTTGGCCGCGACGGCAACGCCGATCCCTGCGGAGAGCAGCGCCAGCACGAGCGCGATCGGAAGCCCGTCGCCGTTCACCGCCGTGGCGGCGGAGTGCTGGAGGCTGCCCAACCAGCCCATGCCCGACGGTGCCGCCTTGATCGAAGCGGCGATCGCTCCCGGACTGCTGTTCTGGGGCTCGAGCCACAGCCATGCCATCGACAGCCAGAGCGCGGCCCATGCGATCCTCGTGCCGCGCACGCCGAGCAGCCCACCGGTACGCCGAGCGGGCCAGACCGCCAGTCCGATCAGCACGTACAGAAGCACCGCGCCGGGCGCGCCCGTGAGGGGACCGGCCATCATCATGAACAGCATCCCGAACGCCTCGGCGAACCACCAGACGACGAGCGCCCATGCGAAGGACAGCACGAGGGCAGGCTTGACGGTCGGTCGGTAGAGCAGGCCCAACCCGATCATGATCTGCGTCAGCGCGAAGAGGGTGTTCCACGCGGTGAGGTCCTGCTTGGCAATGTTGACACTCCACTTGATCGAGCTTTCGAGCCAGAGCGGCTGACCGGCCGCGCCGTCGCGAACCGTTTCGAGGAAGCCGTTGGAGTACATGTACGGCTGGAGCTGGAGAGCTCCATCCAGCAACCAGATCAGCCCCAGCGCGCTGAGGATCGCGCGGCGTGCATCCGAGGCGAAATAGGCCCGTAGGCGCCGGGCGGTCGATGAGCCGCCGGCGCGCGGGCTCACGAGAGGCCTCGCATGGTTAACGGGGCCGCTCACATCCTCGGCTTCGGTGCTCGACACCGACCGTACGTTAAGCCCGCGCGAGGAGGGCATCGTCGGTACCAAGCATCCTCGTGGTCCGGGCGAACTACGGAGCACGGCCGGGCGAGGGTGTCTTACGCTCGGTTGTGAACCCCGGGGGAGCTGATGACCGATGGATGTGCGAAGACAGCCGGCGGCCACGAGCGGCCGACGATGAAAAGGCCTCCAAAGGCGCGGGGCCCGGTTCAGTCGGGCATAACGCGTCGTGAGGCGGTCTCGGGCGCCGCGCTGCTCGGCATCGGCGCGGGCCTCGACCGCGTTCTCTCAGGGCCCCTTGGGTCGGGCGCGCGGACATCCGGCCCGGCCTCCTCCGCGAACAGCACCGTGCCGTTCCATGGCGCCCACCAGGCGGGCATCGCCACGCCGCCGCAGAGCTACCTGCACTTCGCTGCGTTCGATCTCGCGGACGCCAGCGTGAGCGATCTCCGCTCGCTGCTTCAGCGCTGGACCACGGCCGCCGCGCTGCTGACGTCCGGGCGGCTTTACGAGACGGTCTCCCAGCAGCCGGATGAAAACCCCGAGGACACCGGCGAGGCACTCGGGCTCGGTCCCTCACAGCTGACGCTCACCTTTGGCTTCGGACCGGGTCTGTTCGGGTCCCCCGGACGCAATCCTCTCGTCCCTGCGCCCCGCCGTCCCACCGAGCTCGCGGAGCTTCCGCCGTTCAAGGGCGAGCGCCTCGACGCCGCACGCTCGGGGGGCGACCTCTGCGTGCAGGCATGCGCAGATGACCCGCAGGTGGCGTTCCACGCGATCCACGTGCTGTCGCGCGTCGCCGCAGGGACGGCCGCGCCGCGCTGGTCGCAGCTCGGCTTCGGCCCGGTCTCCTCCGCCGGACGCTCGCACAGCACTCCGCGCAACCTGATGGGCTTCAAGGACGGCACGGACAACATCAATGTCGGCGACGCGGCCGCCATGGGTCAGTTCGTATGGGTAAAGGCCGGCGACGGCCCAGGCTGGATGGTGGACGGGACCTACCTGGTCCTGCGGCGCATCCGGATGCTCTTCGACGTGTGGGACGCGACGTCACTGGATGGACAGGAGCGGGTGATCGGCCGCTACAAGCTCTCCGGCGCACCCCTGGGCGAGCGTAACGAGTTCGACACGGCCGACCTCACCGCGATATCCGCGGGGGCGCCGACCATCCCCGCCAACGCTCACATCCGGCTTGCAGATCCGGAGAACAACAGCGGCCAGCGAATCCTCAGGCGGGGCTACTCGTACTCCGAAGGCACCGAAGCCGGCGCGGGGCAGATCGACGCCGGCCTGTTCTTCATCGCCTTTCAGCGCAGCCCCCGTCGTCAGTTCATCCCCCTGCAATCCCGCCTGGCAGCCTCCGATGCGCTGAACCAGCACACCCTGCACACCACCAGCGCGATCTTCGCGTGCCCGCCCGGCGTGCGTTCCGGCGGGTTCATCGGCGAAGCGCTGTTCGACTAAAGGAACGCCACACGGGTGGAAAGTCCGCGTGGCGTTCCGGCTCCTCCGGCTCCGGCTCTTCCGAGCCGGCTGAGGTGTGGGTTGGTGGCCTCAGCTTGCGGTTATGTATCCGGCCATGTACCCAGGGTGTGCCATCGCCCACGGGTCACAGGGGAAGGCGCAGTTCCACTGGAATTTGCCGGCTTTGCCGACCACGAGCGTGTAGTTGTGCGTGCCCGGCTGAACGACGATGTTTACTCCGGCTTCCGCGGAGGTGATCGAGTGCACGGTGTCATCGGTGTTCACGATGTGAAGCGTGATCGGCTGGCCGACGTTCACGTGGAAATTGGTCACCGTGAAATCGTCGTGCAGCGTCCCTTCCGGCCCCTTCTTGCCTTCCGGTATCACCTTCAGGCTGATGAACTTGGGAACCGCCGTCGGCGTCGCCACCGAGGCCACGGGCCCGGCACCGGCCGTGGCGGCTGCCGGCGTCATCATCGATGCCAGGCCGGCTTCGTGCCGTTCACCGCTTTGCACGAGCGCCACCATCGACATCAGCACCGCGGCGAGAATGCCCACACCGGCGAGTGCCTGAAGCACGACCTTGCCTTTCGTCGCCACTTCTTGGTCGAACTGTTCCTGTTCTGTCTGCGGACTTACCATGAGAGCCACCGTCTTTCATGTCCCAGTTTTGCTTTCCACGACGACCATGCCAAGCCAGGGCGCCGGTGCGGGGAGGAGAGCCGCGAAACTCATACGGATCGCCGCGGGGACCCATAACCTGTGTGCATGGCTCCAGGCAGCGCACGTGGATCGGAGGGCGCTGACCCTCGGCCCCTCCGCGCCCCCCAGCTGGATGACCTGCGGGCGTTCTGTGCGGCGGTCGAGCTGGGCAGCCTCGGCAGGACCGCCCAGCGCCTGCACGTAAGCCAGCCATCGATCTCAAAGCGCTTGAAATCGCTCGAGGCCATGGCGGGGGTCTCGCTGCTCGAGCGCTCGGCGCACGGCGTTACACCAACGGCGGCGGGCGAGCGCGTCTATGCCCACGCCCAAAGCATCAGCGCAGAAATCGAGAGCCTCGGGGGCCTGCTGCAGGAACTGGGCGGCAGCAGCGAAACGGTGCACCTCGCCATCAGCCACACGGCAGCCGAGTACGTGATGCCGCGGGCCCTGGTTCTGATGCACCATCACACGAGCGCGCCGGTGGAGGTGCTGACCGCGAACTCGCGCGTGGTCAAGCGCATGGTGCGCGCGGGCGAAGCCGATCTGGGAGTCGCCGCGTGCATGACCGATGAGGTGGTCGAGGGCGTGGTCAACATTCCCCTGCTGGACGACGAGATCGTGATCGCCGTGCCGCTCGCCCATCCGTGGGCCCGGCGGCGTGAAATATCTCCAAGCGAGATGCAGCAGTCCCAATTCGTGCGCAGGGATCCCGCCGCCCACACGCGCCAGGTGATGGACGGGACGATCGAGCGGCGCGGTCTCGAGCCGCTGAGGGCCGCATGCGAGGTCGGCTCCACCCAGGCGGCCAAGGAAGAGGCGCACGAGCTCGGCCTGCCGACGGCCATGTCGCACCTGGCATTCTCCCTCGCTGACAACCTGGAGATAGTGCGGGTGGAAGGGCTCCGCTTCGAGCGGCGCTTTTGCATCCTTCATCCGCACGGCACACCGTCGGCGGCGTGCGCGCACCTGATCGCGGCGTTCAAACAGAGCGCCGAGCTTCTCGAGACCTCCGTGACCGCAGCCGAGCCGGAGGCACGCTCCTGATAGGCAGCCGGGCCGAACGATGTTCATAGCCACCGCGTTTGCCTATCCGATCGTGCTGGCGCTGCTCTGTCTCGGCGCGGGGGTTCTGGTCGACCGGGTGAGCGGCGGCTTTCTTCCGAGCGCGCTGCTCCCGGCCCTCGGCGTGGCGGCACTGATAGCGGCCTCGCAGCTCAGCACCTACGTTTGGCCGGTCGCACAGGCGACGCCGTACCTGTTGGCGGCGATCGCGGCGGCGGGGTTCGTGCTCGGGCGAACGAGGGCGATGGCGATCGCGGGGCGGGTGCAGGCGACGGGCCGGCTGATCGTGCTTCCGGTGCTCGTGTACGCCATCGCACTGGCACCGGTGCTCGCGGCGGCGCGGCCCACGTTCTCGTCCTACCTCGTGCTGACCGACTCGGCAGTCCACCTGCTGGGAGCGAACTACCTGATCGAACACGGTCAGCACTACGCGAATCTGGACCTGCGCAACTCCTACGGCGAGTTCATCAACAACTACTACAACACCAGCTACCCGTCGGGCGCGGACACGCTGTTCGGCGGCAGCGCACGGCTGCTGCGCATCCCGCTGATCTGGGCCTACCAGCCGTTCAACGCGTTCATGCTGGCGACGGCCACGGGGCCGGTCTGGCTGCTCGTGCGCCGGCTCGGGCTGCGCGGCGGATGGGCAGCGCTTGCGACGGTGACGACGACGGTTCCGGCTCTCGTCTACGGCTATGAGCTGATCGGATCGATCAAGGAGATCACGGCGCTTCCGATGATGCTGACGCTCGGCGCGCTCGCGGTCGCCCACCGAGAGTGGCTGCGTCGCGCCCCGGCGGGCACGATCCCGTTCGCCCTCGCGGCCGCGGCGGGCGTCTCGGCGCTCGGCGTGGGGTTCGGGGCGTGGGCGTTCGCGACAACGGCACTCCTGCTGTTGGTCCTCGCGCGAGAGCTGATCGCGCGAAGAGAGCGCTTGAGCCACGCGATGCTGCTCCTCATCACCGGAGCGGTCGTGGCGCTCCTGTCGGCCATCCCCACGTGGAGGAATATCGCCGGCTCGCTGCAGATCGCAAAGACGATCGCCGCGACGTCCAATCCGGGAAACCTGACGAAATCACTGAATCCGTTGCAGGTCCTGGGCACGTGGCTGTCGGCGAGCTACCGGTTCAGCCCCACGGGGACGGCGCTCCAGCTCACCGATCTCCTGGCGGCGATCGCCCTGCTCGCGTGCGTCGTGGGAGCCATCCACATCATTCGCGCCAGGCACTTCGCGCTGGGCGGATGGATCGCGGCGATGCTCGGGGTGTGGCTCGCGGCGACGGCATACTCGACGACGTGGGTGGACGCGAAGGCGCTCATGCTCAGCTCGCCGCTGGTCGTACTGCTGGCGTGGGGCGGCGTGGCGGCTCTGCGAGCGTCCTCCTCGCGGCTCGTGATCCAGATGGCCGCCGGACTGCTCGCGCTCGCGCTCGCGGGCGGCGCCCTGGCGTCGAACGCCGTGCAGTACCACAGCTCGGACCTCGCGCCGACCGGGCGCTATGAAGAGCTCGCCTCGCTGAACTCCCGCTTCGCCGGCCGGGGGCCGACGCTGTTCATGGATTTCGATGAATACGCGATGTATCAGCTTCGCGATCTCGATCTGGGCGGGGTCGATTTCATCTATCCACCGCTCTCGCTGACGGGGTACGTGATGAAACACGGCGGCGTCGTGGACCTCGACGGGATATCGCCGGCGGTCCTTGAGGCGTACCCGCTGATCATCACACGCCGGGACCCAGAGGCGAGTCGTCCGCCGTCCGCTTATGACCTGGCCTGGCAGGGGGCCTACTACCAGGTCTGGGTACGTCGCCCGCGAGCTCCGGTGGCGATCGAACACGCCGGGCTCGGCGGGCTCACGCCTGTGCAGTGCCCGCTCATCGGGCGTCTGGCGCGCCGCGCGCAGGCCGACGGCGCGCAACTGGTGAGCGCGAGCCCGCCGGAGCTCGTGCGGATAGGCCTCGTGCAGGCGCACCACCCGGCGAGCTGGCGACGGGCGGTGATCGGGCTGCGGATAACGGGGCCGGGCCGGCTCCACTCGGCGTTCGGCATCCCGCATTCGGGCGTTTGGTACGTGTGGCTGCAGGGCGATCTCATGCGCCCGCTGAGCGTGAGGATCGACGGTCATGAGGTCGGTTCGGTCGGTGAACAGCTGGGCGGTGACGCGCTCAACCCGAACACGATGGCGCCACTGCCGGTTCACCTCTCGGCGGGCCGCCACGTCCTTGAGCTGACGCGCGGCGGCTTCACGCTCGCGCCGGGTGACGGCGGCCTTTCACAGCTTGACCGCGTCTTCTTCACGCCGGCCGGCGTGAGCGATGAGACGCTCCGCACCACCCCGCCGGCCGCCTGGCACTCGCTGTGCGGCCACGCCTATGACTGGATCGAGGTCGTTCGCGGATAACTCCCCGGCGCCGGCGCTGTAGCGCTCACCCACCGGCGACGGCGAGCACCAGCTTCCCGGTATTCCCGCCGCTGAACAGCCGATCGAGCGTCTCGGGGAACAGCTCGAGCCCCTCGGCGATGTCCTCACGGCTCTTCAGCTCGCCGGCGGCGAGCCACTGGGCCATCTCCTGCGCGCCCTCGCCATAGCGGCTCGCGTAGTCTGTGACCACGAAGCCGGTCATGCTGGCGCTGTTGACGAGCAGCGACAGGTAGTTGGCTGGACCGGCGACGGGGCCGGTGGCGTTGTACTGGGAGATGGCCCCGCAGATGATCACGCGGGCGTGGCGCGCGAGGCGAACGAGCGCAGCATCGAGCACCTCGCCACCGACGTTGTCGAAATAGATATGGATGCCCTCCGGGCATTCCCTGTGGAGGTCCTCGTCGAGGTTGTTGGCCTTGTAGTCAATCGCCCCATCGAAGCCCAGCTCCTCGATGATGTAGCGACACTTCTCAGCACCGCCGGCGATTCCGATCGCGCGAGCGCCCTTGAGCTTTGCGATCTGCCCGACGACCCCGCCGACGGCGCCGGCGGCGCCGGAGACGACGACGGTCTCCCCCTCCTGGGGCTTGCCGATGTCGAGCAGCCCGAAGTAGGCGGTCATGCCGGGCATGCCGAGTGTCGAGAGGTAGACGGGCAACGGCGCGAGGGCTGTATCGACCTTGACGAGGGCGGCGCCGTTGGCGACCGCATACTCCTGCACGCCGAGCAGCCCGGTGACGTGGTCGCCGGCGGCGAAGTCGGGGTGCTTGGAGGCGATGACCTCGCCGGCGGCGAGCGCGCGCATGACGTCGCCGATGCCCACGGGCGGGATGTAGGAGCGCCCCTCGTTGCACCACCCGCGCATCGCGGGATCGAGGGAGATGTAGAGGATCTTGACGAGCACCTCCCCATCGGCGGGCTCGGGCAGCGCCTCCTCGGTGTACTCCCAGTCGCTGGCCTTGAGCATGCCAACGGGACGGGCGTCAAGCCTGAATTGGTGGTTCACAGCGGTCATCGCGCTCCCTCTCCTCGGGTGGTTCACGTGGTGGACGTGAGCTGACGGAGTGATCGTGGCACACCGCACGCTCACCGCCGGATGAGACATCCTGCCCCGCGCGGCTCATCGCCGCGGGCCAGTCCGATCAATCAGCTCGACGGGCGGAGATCGGAGAGTGCATCCAGGCGTAGGGCGAGCTCGAGCTGGGGTGAGCATGAGTGGATCGGGCGATCGAGGCGCTCCTCGACCTTGCGCAGGCGCCGTTCGACCGTGTGCCTGTCGACCATGAGACCCTGCGCGGCGGCCGCGACGTTGCCGCGTGCTGCGAAGTAGGCGCGAAGGGTCGCGCGCGCCGCTGCGCCGCCGTCGGTGTCGGCGCTCAACGGGTCGACGTAGATCTGAGCGAGCGAAGCACGGAGCGTCTCATCCTGCAACGCCGAGGCGACGAGCGGGTCGGCGCCGTAGCGTAGGAGCCGGTCTGGTGTCTGGATTGCTATCGGCAACGCGGCGCGCGCCTGCTGGTGAGTCAAGCGCCAGCCGGCAATTCCGCGTGCCGGCTCGCCAACAGCGACGGACAGGCCGGCGAGCGCACCCGGCGAGACGCATCGCTCCACATCGGCAAACGCGACGGGGCGCCCCCCTCCGAGCCACATCCACGTGGTCTCATCGGTCCGTGCAACCTCGAGTGTTTCCAGACCGAGGCGCAGTCCGAGTCTCCGCAGCAGCGATGCACCGCCGCCACCCTGGGCGATCAAGCCCGTGTGCCAGCCATCAAAGTCGTATGCCATTTCGGTGATGTCGGTGCTTGAACCGTCCAGCAACCCGATTACGCGACCGAGCAGTCGCCGCTCGCCCGAGCGATTCACCCGCTCGAGCTCGAGCCTGTACTCAGCTGCGATCGATGCCATCAGGTGATCGAGCCAGCCCCGCAGCACGGTCAGGGTCGGGGGTACCCCAGCACGCAAACGCGAATCGGCCTCGCTGAGTACGTACTCGCCGAGCAACGTGTGGCCGGCGGCGTAGCGTCGCAGGATCGTGTCGATGCTCACGCCGATCCGCGCCGCGCGGCGCGCCTGTGCCGCCATCGCAGGCGGCATCGGCTCTCCGCCGACCTCACCGCGTTCTATAGCCACCAACCCGGCTGCGAGGACCTCGCTCACGGCGACGGCCATGCCGGCCACGTACTCGGCGTCCGAGGTGGCGAGGGGGTCGGGGACGGCGTCGTGGACACGCGCACGGAGAGCGACCTCGAGCTCCGGGCACCGCTGCCGGAGTCGGACGCCAAGCTCTCGGCGAGCAGACTCGGCGGAGGGTGAGCGACTATGTCCGGTAGCCGTCATCGCGCTGGGACCTCCCCCATCCATCCATAGATTGCCCTCAAAAGATAGCGGCGAAACGCACGCGGATGTTGCTGCGCCGCCGAACCGCGCGATCACCCCGGATGTCGCTGGACGACCGTCTCGCCCGCCACGCAGAGAGCCTCATCGGGCGCGGGCGTGCGACCGGCGGCAAGCGCCGAAGCCACTTCGTCGATCACACGTGATGAGTTACGCCATCCGCGCACCCTCCAGGTGAGTTCAGACCCTCCGCCACCGACGCGCGCAGCCTGCACGGTCCGACCGACCCGCCACTCGCCGTGCGCGCCTTTCACCACGCGCTTGCCGACGCGGATGGTCATGCGCCGGAATCGTAGATCACGCCGGGCGGGCCGAAGGGCTCGCACGCCACAGCAGCCGGGTTAGAGGAACGAAAGTAGCGGGGTGGCTATTGACATTAGCGGCATGGCTATCTATATTCACCCCATGACCACAGCTACGAAGTCCCCAATCACCGAGTCCAAGTCGATCCACGTCAGCCGGGAGGGCCGAGCCATGACCGCAGAGACCGAGTTTCCGACCACCGAGAGTCCCGTCCAGAAGACGGTCTACCTGAGCCGCCCGGGCGGCCGCGTCGCATACGACGTCGCCGGGGAGGGCCCCCTCGTGGTCCTGGTGCCGGGGATGGGCGACGTGCGCGCCGGATACCGCTTCCTCGCCCCGGCGTTGCGCAAGGCCGGCTACCGGGTCGCCTCGACGGACCTGCGCGGGCACGGTGACAGCGACGCAGGATTCGAGTCCTATGGGGACGCTGAGACGGCGGGCGACATCCTCGCTCTGATCGAGGAGGTCGGCGGCCCGGCGGTGATCGTCGGCAACTCGATGGGAGCGGGTGCGGCCGCGGTCGCGGCGGCCGAGCAGCCGGAGTCGATCACCGGACTGGTGCTGGTCGGCCCGTTCGTCCGCAACGGCAAGGTGAACGCCATCCAGCGTGCGATCCTGCGGGTCGCGATGGCCCCCATGTGGGCTGCGAGCGCGTGGAAGTCATAC
>Ga0182016_10004792_pt1 | contig 14823 bp, 18 predicted proteins | sample 712S2MmetaG_FD_120491 | JGI IMG/M metagenome (GOLD analysis project Ga0182016, IMG submission 120491) | Permafrost microbial communities from Stordalen Mire, Sweden - 712S2M metaG | ecosystem: Environmental > Terrestrial > Soil > Wetlands > Permafrost | place: Sweden: Stordalen | collected...
AAATCCAAATATCACTTTTGATATCGTTCAACGTTATCCTAATAAGTACTGGAATTGGAATTGGAAATCGTTATCAGCAAATCCAAACATTACTATGGATATAGTCGAAAAAAATCCAACAATGCCATGGGATCATTTATCATATAATCCAAATATCACTATTGATATAGTTGAAAATAATCCCAATAAACCATGGAGATGGAATGTTTTATCATTTATTACTAACATTTGATAAATTTAACTTGTCTTTCATCTAATATAATAAACGATCCAATCACTTTACCAATTTTGGTATTAGATATGGATGTAAACATAACATCCAATCTGTTTAAATGCTTATGTTTGCTTTTATTTTTACATAAAATTGAACATTCTAGTATTTGTTCATCGGTCAACTCATTGATTGGAACATCTATTATAACATAAGGAGAAGTTAAATTGTGTAAATGAAAAACTGTATCCAATTCATCACTTTCCTTGTAAATATCCCAATTATGCTTTGCAGATTTTCCACATTTGATGTTGTACGTAGTCATATTAGTATATATAATATTATTTTTAAAATAAAGAAATATCAATCTTGATATACCACAGCAGGTATTTCTTTATAACCTAATTCTAAACAAGCATTACTCCTGTGTCGTCCATCTATAATTTCATATTCGTTATCGTTCTCATTTAGTTCAATAGGAAAAACTTTCCCTGTAACATGTATTTCTTTGATATTTTTTATTTTCTTACAAGGATTTAAATTATCAAATTTAAGGTCTGCTATTTTGATGTATTTAAATATAGGATTATTTTGATAAACAGAAAAATCAAATTTATCATGTATAGCAGGAGAGTCAGGCATATTTTTTAGTACATAAGTATTAACCCATTCATCATATTCATTTATGTATGATCGATAAACTCTTTTCTCTCAAAATTTTTTTGAACATTTTATAATCACAAAATACTGTTTTAAACCATTGTCATTTAAGTAGTTCATAAATCTTCTCGGGTTGTTTTCGATATGGTATCACAACACTATCCATGACATAGGCAACGGAATATTTCAAGTCTGTAATAGTGTGCTTGGGAGGAAATCCGACGTAATAATTAAATATTTCTTCAAACTGTTCCTGAACACAATTTTGAAAATTCATAATATAATCTATACGTCCTGGACGTTTCAGTTCAGGTGGGATCTTATCTGGATTATTCGTTGTAAAAATAAAAATGCAATCGTGAAAATGATACATTCCATCGAGAACTTCTAGTAGTTTTGAATAACGCGCGTTTTTATTAACATGTATTTCTTTTGCAAGTTTTTTTCCATCAACTTCTATCTCGATGGAACTCTCATTAGTGAGATAACCATCGAATAGTAGATCCGCTTCGTCAAATACAACCACACTTTTTCTTATATCTTTTCCAAATTTATCCAATTGTATTTCATCCATTTTAGAAATATTCATTTTAGTCAAACTCATTCCAAATTCATTTGCAACAACATTACTGACAGTAGTTTTTCCTGTACCTGGAGGACCATAAAACAGAAATCCAAGTTTGTGAACAATATTTAATCGTTTATATTCATGTTCATCTTTCATCCAGTTTTCGATTAACTGTCGAATGACTTTATTTTCTTTGCTAACAAAAAGTTGATTAAAATTTTTGTAAACACATGGGGATAAGTCTATATTTTCTGGATATTGTTTCACTGGTTTATTTTTATTAAAAGAATGTAAGATGATATCATTCCAGCTATTAATTATAGTTCCCATAGCCATTAAAGCATCTTTATCAATACTTCTTATTTCAAAATTATAAGATTCATAAATGAACTCAAATTCTTTGTTATTTATCTGATCAATATATTTTCTACATTCGATCGGAAGATTATATTTGTTGAATCTATCAGCAGGAAAACTAGCAAAATTTAAAGACGAATCTTTGGATGAATCTCCTATAGGTTTACGTAAGTCAACTCCATTCGAACATTTTTCAAGGTTGTATGATGTGGAATAACAATTGAATGATCCACTTGATATAATGGTTTTTTCAGTTAGTTCCGGTAAAATATCATGAATAAATATACCTGTGTAATTTTTTATTGTATAACTAAACATTTGATCATTCTTTTTTTTCAAGTATTCTATATACCTAGTTAGCAATTGAAGAATTATAGGAAATAGGATGGCTATGATCACTGAGCGCATTGACGCTTTACCTTGAGCCATAACCATAGCAGAAAGAATAGACGGCACATTAGTTTTAAGCCCATCTAAAAGATCGACTTTGATTTTTTCCAATTCTTTTTTTACAAGAAATGTTGAAAGTGTCATAATAATTATAATTATATTTTTTGTTTAAATATAATTATCAATCCAACACGTTTAAGTCCAACAGATTACTTATTAAAATATGTTGACAACGCTTACCGATCATATTAAAAACAACCTTCCCGAAGAAGCTTACTCTGTTTGGAAGTCACAAAAAACTACATCATTGTCGAGTTATAATGTTCAAAACATACTTTGTGATATTAAAATGATCCCTGTACTATCCGATATGGATCATAAAGAGGAACTTATAGATATTTTGGAGCGCCTCACAATCCATAAAGATGTTAACGCCACAAATTGCAATATCATGGTTGGAAAATTGGAACCGTATATCACTGTTTTACCTCATATGAAAAAAGTGTGTTTGTCATCTCAACCTGTTCAACATTTCAATGCTACCAATCCATATATTTTATCCAACCCGGAGATTCCAGATGAGTACATAATCAATGTACGACATGTAAACTATCATTGTGATGAAAGAAATCAATATCATTGTAATAATCCAAAAGAATCTACTGTTCACACTAAAAATTTTTTGTATTTCATGGATAGTAAACTTGAAACAGTGAAAAAGGTAATACCACTTAAGGATATGACTGAATTTGTCAAATTCCCATCCTCTGTTGAAGACTTGGAGGATTTGCGACTATTTGTGAGAGACAACTCATACCTCTGGTGTACAGCTACATCGCGTCAAATTCTAGCTACTACTGTTCCGCAGATTATTTTAGGTCACATAAATTATCCACAGAAAATAATTAGTGGAGGTATCAGACTTTTGGCTCACAACCAAAATTTACAAGATATCACACAAAAAAATTGGCTTCCGTTTGTTGACGACAACACTGGAGATATTAAATGCATCTTCAGTTTTGGTCCATCTTGTATAATCTACAACATTGATGAATTGACCGGACGATGTTCGATGGCGGAATCATATCCTACACCATTTTCATTCCAACAAGCTCGTGGAGGATCACCTCCTGTACCATTCCAAATTCCTGGAACAGATGTAGCTTATATTGCTACCGTTCATTTCGCTTACGATCAACCAAACATCCGTCGACGTTATTTCCATAGATTCGTATTCTTGAATGGGAATTATAAACCATTGTCTATCACTAGAAGCTTTACATTTTTTGAGCCTCATGGTATCGAGTTTGTTATTTCATGTTGCAAGGCATCACCAACATCTATGTATATCGGAGTTGGTCAAAATGATGTTAAAGCATATATTATCGAAGTATCAAATGAAACTATTCAAGGTTTGGTAAGATATAATGTATAGCGATTGACTATTTATTAGATAATTATTTTGTAATTATCAATTTATAATGGAGTGTTATTTTTGTAGTAAACAAGAAAGTACAGTTTACACTCCTTGTTGTATCAAACCAGTATGTTCTTTATGCGCTGTAGATTTCCAAGACACAAAATGTCCATGTGATAATACTCAATATAGATCCAGTTTTCATTTAATTAAATTCTCAAAGAAAAATAACAAGATCTTGGGAAAATTAAAATATCTTTTTGAACAAAAAATAAAAGAATGGAATATTTGGGTTGATGAGGCCAAGACATGTATATGGAAATTACCTATTCCATTAGATGATTATATAAGTACATTCAATAAGAATGCCAAGTTGTATAATGAAAATTTAGAATCAGCGGAAAGTCTTATAAGTGCTAAAAAGTATGTTGATGGTTTAAACCCATTTACATTTTCGACTGATGATCGTTGGCCAGGAAGAATAATCAAAAATAAAAAAGGTGAGAAAATAGTTACATCTTATCAATTCATAGATTTTTTTGAAAAGAATATAGATAAAGACTGGAATTGGTATTGTTTGTCAAGTAATTCCAATATCACTATTGATATAGTTGATCGCTATCCAAATAAGCCATGGGATTTGGATATGCTATCACGAAATCCGAATATTACCATAGATATAGTTGAACGCTATCCCAATAAAAAATGGAATTGGTTTGGTATATCACAAAATCCCAATATCACTATTGATATAGTTGAACGTTATCCAAATAAACCATGGAATTGGAAAGGGTTATCAGAGAATATTAACATCACTATTGACATTGTTGAACGGTATCCGAATAAGAATTGGGATTGGGAGAGACTATCAGCCAATCCAAATATTACTATAGATATAGTCGAACAATATCCATACAAGCGATGGTGTTGGTATGATCTGTCAGCAAATCCAAATATCACCATGGATATAGTAAAACGTTATCCAAAGGAGCCATGGAATTGGAGGTATTTGTCATGCAATCCAAATATTACTATGGATATAGTTGAGAGATATCCGAATGAGCGTTGGGATTGGGAGAGACTATCACTTAATCCTAACATCACTATGGACATAATTAAACGTTATCCAAATAAAAAATGGAATTGGTTTGGTATATCAGAAAACATTACTATGGATATAGTTGAACAAAATCCCGACAAACCATGGAGTTGGTGGTACATATCATGTAACCCAAATGTTACTATTGATATGGTTGAACGCAACCCAGAAAAACCATGGGATTGGGGTGGATTGTCGCATAATCAAAACATCATCCTTTGAAAACTCATATTTTTTATGATATAACTATACATATTGATTATTTTTTTGATAATTATTTTGTTAATTATCTGTTCGTTATGGAGTGCTACTTTTGCAGTAAACTAGAAAATAAAATTCGAGCTTACACTCCTTGTTGTATTAAACCTGTATGTTCCTTATGCGCTATAGATTTTAAAGACACAAAATGTCCATGTGATAATACCAAATATCGAGAAGGTTTTTATTTGGTAAAGTTCTCAAAGAAAAATAATAAGACGTTGGGAAAACTAAAATATCTTTTTGAGCAAAAAATAAAAGAATGGAATGCTTGGGTTGATGAAGCTAAGACATGCCTATGGAAATTACCTATTCCATTGGATGAATATATAAGTGCCTTCAACAAGAGTGTTAACTTGTATAATGAAAATTTGGAGTCAGCAAAAAATCTTATAAGTGCTAAAAAGTATGTTGATGGTTTAAACCAATTCAGATATTCAGCTGATGATAGGTTACCTGGCCGTATGATTAAAAATAAAAAAGGTGAGAAAACGGTTACATCATATCAATTTATAGATTTTTTTGAAAAAAATATAGACAAAGAATGGGATTGGTATCAACTTTCATGTAATATTAATATCACCATAGATATTGTTGAAAGCCATCCAAATAAACCATGGCGTTGGGATGGTTTGTCATCAAATGCAAATATCACATTTGATACCGTGTTACGTTATCCAAAAAAAGCCTTGGAACTGGTACTATGTATCACGGAATCTAAATATAAATATGGATATTATTGAACGTTATCCAAACAAAGAATGGAAATGGTCTTATCTTTCGATGAATCCTAATATCACTATGGATATTGTTGAACGTTATCCAAACAAAGATTGGAGCTGGGCCGATTTATCATGTAATCCTAATATCACTATGGATATTGTTGAACGTTATCCAAACAAGCCATGGGATTGGCGTTGGCTATCAATGAATTCAAGCATCACCATAGACATAGTCGAACGTTATCCAAACATGGAATGGAGTTGGTACGGGATATCACAAAATTGGAATATAACTATGGATATAGTTAAACGTTATCGTAATAACCCGTGGGATTGGCAAGGTATATCAAAAAATCCTAATATTACTATGGATATAGTTGAACAAAATCCCGACAAGCCATGGAGTTGGTGGTACCTATCATGTAACCCAAATGTTACTATTGATATGGTTGAACGCAACCCAGAAAAGCCATGGGATTGGGGTGGATTGTCACATAATCAAAACATCATTTCTTAATACAATTTTCTGAAAAATCGTAAAACCATAACTTCCATTTGTATAATTTTACTTCATTGGTTGTGATAATCAGACATGGATGATATTTATAACCAAAACTAATCGACTCCCTGAGTTCAACATTATATCCTTTCTTTGCAAATGAATCCTTATCTATTAGTATATCAAACAGTTCTTGATGAGCTGCATATGCATCAATTTCATACCTCATGCTTTCAAAAAGAGAGCTTATCGATGGTAGATGAATGATTAGAATACCATTTTTAACCAAATCCGATAACCCATTTGTTCGATGTAAGAGAGTATTTATTGCCATATTAATACTTTCTTTACTTTTTTGAAGTTCGGTAATACGTTTTTGTTTTTCTTCAAAAGATTTTAGTTTTAATAGTTTCATCCAAGCATACTGACGTTCAGCAACTTTTGACAAAGGATCGATATCCACTGAAGACATGATTTAATAAATGTTTATTAAAAGAATATATATGTCAATTCTTATTATTGAGTTATTTATTAATAAAAAATAACAATTAAGACTTATGGAAGATCTAGATTTATCTGTATTAACAAATGGTAAACCATTTCTCAACAATAGAGAGAAGAAAATAGTTACTGAAGCTTTGAAAAATAGAGATGACATACATCAGGTTCTTATCAAGATCAATCAAGATCGAATTTTATCTAACAAAGAGCGTAAAAATCTATCTTCATCAGCAGATAGTCAACCTAAAGAAGAACCTTCATTAAAACTAACTAATAAAGACAAAAAAATTCTTAGAGAGAGTGAAGTTCAAAAAATTTTAGATATGAAAAGACATGAAGTTAATTATCTTGAGAATAAGTCAGCAAGTATCAATGAATCCATAGAAAAGAATTTAGCTGAAGCTGAAATTCGCAAAAAGGAAATTGCTGAAAAGGCTCTTAAAGAAAAAGAGAAAGAACTAAGAGAATTGAATGAACAAATATCACTAGTCAAAGCTGAAGCTAAGGATTGCGTTGTCTGTATGGAAGTATTGCAACATATGATAGGAATAGCCCCATGTGGTCATGTGAATGTTTGTCTTGGTTGTATTCAAAAAATTATGAGTACAACCAAAAGATGCCCTACTTGTCGTACTACGATAAATTCCTATAACAGAATATTTTTGACGTGAGATTGAGTTTTAATTACAAAATATTATGAATAACAATGAATATGGAAGATAAGCAATATCAGTTTCTAAAATATTACTTTGATAAAATAAATCTACCAGTTCCAGAAGATTGGAAACAATTGTATAATTTTCCGGTTGATGTACAAGATCCAACTGATTGGATGCTTTTTATAGTTGATTCACTTATTGAAGATGATTATCACGAATACATATTTGATGAAGATAAGATTGCATATATATTATCTTGTTTTGATCAAGATACATGTAATTGGTCAATGTGTGCGGTTCATAGAAATGATTATAAGTCCATCAGACTATATGGTACTGAAGGTGGACCTTGTGTTACATTGGATAAAAATTATGGAATTTCAAATATGTTGATCAACATAGATACTACTAAATTGTCGCACAAAGAGTTAATTGATACAGTTGAAAAGATTAAAAGTTATCAACCAAAGAAAATTTATTATGGATTCTTTGCAAAGCGATATTGTGTAATACATTAATACTGGTATACTAGAATAGCAGCGTTAATATTTCAAAGACTATTATAACATATTGATCGTGGTTATGCTATACAATGGTTCGTGTACATTAAATAATAATTATAATAAATAATTATTTTTTTTAAATAAATTCAAACATTGATTCACCATCAATAATATGAGATTTTATTTCTATGAAACAACGATATTTATAAGCTGAAATCATCATGCAAAATGTTGTTTCGTCAGTGGTAGATAGTTCGTATGTTGTTTCTGGTCGACATCCATTCATATATTCAGACTTTTTAGAAGCAGAAACTGATGGATCGCTAAAAACAATAGATGGAGAATTTCCATGAAGATTTATACTTTGAAAATATTTACTGTTATCTTTACACCGATAAGCGACAAAAAAGTGATTACAATCGTTGCGATTATCGACAAAAGAATCAAGACGTTTATCTATAACAAGTTTTCGTATATAATCGTTTACACTTGAGTCATAAAGTAATGATTCACACCCATATAATTCATTGATATCAAATGTGAACTTTTGAACAATTTTTTCCAAATCATCGATCAAACTCTTATCAGAAAAAAAGTATTTTTGTGCAAGAACAAGATGTTTTGTGTTATGGTATAATATATCATTATAAGAAGACTTTAATATGTTGATGCGGTATAACAAAAGATCATCCAACACTTTTTGAGGATCAAATTTATTTACCTTTGATCCACAGAAAGCGCACTCGTTAAATGAGTCAATACATGTCTCGCAAATAAAGTGTAAACATTCTAACCGAACAGGTGTAACCCAGTTGAATGACTTTGTACAGTAGTAACAATGTGTATTTGATGTTGCTGACGGAATATTCATCTTATTATAATATATTATTATAATTTATTAATCAATCGCATGTTAATATACTTTTTTAATAGATCTCTTGCTAACCGGTGCTTTCTTAGTAGACGTCTTCTTAGCTGCTGATTTTTTAGTTGATGCTTTCTTAACTGGCGCTTTCTTAGTGGATGCTTTCTTACTAGATGTCTTTTTAACTGGCGCTTTCTTACTAGATGCTTTCTTAGTCGACTCCTTTTTTGGAGATCTCTTCTTAACTGGTGCTTTCTTAGTGGATGATTTCTCTTTTTTCGGGGATCTTTTAGATATAGTAAGAGCCTCAGATTTACGATTCAAAGCATTAATAAGGGCTCTTTCTGTTTTATATTTCCTAGGATCTATGCCGTGTAAAGCGGCAAAAGCGTCACGTTCTGCTTTTGGCATCGATTCAAAGTCGTACTCGGTTCCACATATAACCGACCCAGTTCTATGAGTAGATTTGGAGCATACAGCATAGGGGTTATAACAATTACTTCCAAGTTTAAATGATTTGTTAAGATTACAATCTACTGAATTTCGTGCTCCTACATGTAATGTACATTTACAATACTTTTTCTGATCCTCAGATAAAGATGATCCAGATTTAAAATAAGACATTTTTATTTATTACTTCGAAATATTTTTTTACGAAATTGAACTCGCCACCATCTATAGCTGCTTGAATATGATGTTCAAACACTTTAAACCCTTTTCCAATGAGTAATGAAACTATATCAAAATGTCCATCCATAATAGCAGATAATATAAGATCGGCCTCATCAAGTTGTTCTGATGTATGATGAGGCAATAACAACATAACCATATCTATAGATCCCAATTCAACACATCGAAGTAAAGAAAATGCTGTTGTAGGTCTATATCCAGCCATTAAAAGTAGTTGGATCATTTGTAGATTATTCATTTCCGTATACTTATAATAAGCCAAATGGGCTGAATGTGTATTAACATTGATTTTTTTAGCCACAATATATTTCATCATCTCATAATCATTGTTAGCAATAACATATCGTAGAACTATTTCAGGAACTTCATCGATATATTGAATCATAATCATAACAGATGCTCGATCGTTATTTTCTATAGCTGTAACAAGATGGTCAATTGATGGTAGTAAAGCTGTAAACATCATAATCAAAGACAGAATATCAGGTCGTTTGTATCTAATCGCAAGATCCAAATGATAGGAATCTACAATAGCACCAACTTGTATGAGATACTTGACGAGTTCAACGTGGTTGCCTTTTATACCTTCGAAAAAAGATGAGTAATAACGGGCATTGATATTGGCGCCTTGAGAAACCAAAAATTTCAATGTATCCAAATGTCCATAAGATGATGCAAACACTACGGCATAGTTATCACAACATTGAGGATCTGCCCCTAACGATACGTAATGCTTCATATCCACCAAGTTATTGTTACAAGTCGCGATTAAAAATTGTTTATTGTATACGTTTTTTTCAGTCACATTAATAGATACCATTCCTTGAGATGTCAACAATTCATTCATTTCTTCGATCATAGTTTTGTGATTAATAAAAAACTATAAAATTATCAAATTTAATTTAAAACGAAATAATGATCATCGTTTATATATCCGATATAAAGACGAGATGAGCCTTTTAATGTTCTGTATTTTTCTTTTCCATCTTGTACAACAATAATTAGTATATCAAAAATATTAGAAATAAGAAGCATTTCAAAAAATCCACCAAAAGTTTTTGGTCTAGTAACCCATTTAATATAGTTATCTATAGACTTATGTTCTTCATCAGAAATACGAATCCAATAATCTAGCGTCTCATCAGCAATCATTGGATTTGTTTTTGCAAATACACCTATAGCGTTTCTAATACGTTGATGTTGTTCTGGATCATTGAATATTTTCCATGCAATACATCTATACAAACAATTACCGTCATCTTTCATAGGTATAGATCTAGTGGGTATCTTCTCTACTGATGAAGTGCGTAGCTCTGAGGTATGATGTTCCATAATATATCGAATAGTATGTGGATAATTACGTAGATAAGTCAGACGAGCAGGAGTCATTCTATAAGGGTATAGTTGATCCATTAATGTATGTAAATTATCATACATTAATATAATTTTCAATTTTTGATATAATCATCCAAAGGAATAGGTAACTTCCATATACACGTTTTAGCTATATTTACCCAATCTTTCCATTCTTGTTTTTTATTTTAGAAATCATAAATTAGTTTTCCTAACTTTGTTTTTTTCTTTGAAAATTTAACTAAATGAAAACTATTTATATAGTCTGTATTGTAGCATGTACATTTCGCGTCTTGAAAATCTGTAGCGCACAGTTGACATACAGTTTTAAAACAGGCCCGCTAGGGCGGTCCGTCCTATGGACCAGCAAGGAGTATGAACTTTAATATTTGCAGATGTGTTACACATATAACATTCCATTATTATAAACTAATGGTTTATAAACAATAATTAAAATAATCAATTTTTGAAGTGTTTAAAAGGATATGTTTATATATTATAGAAACCGAGATAACGTTTATCGATGAAGTTTCTCCTTCATGGCGGTGCCGAAGTTATCTCCTTTTATTTGGATTGATATATCGACCATTCATGATTAAAGATCGTGAGAGATTTTACATTTCTTAAAAATGAAATTAATGTAAGAACGACATTCAAACCTGGCCCGCATAGGGCGGTCCGTCCTTCGGACCTAACATGTTAAATGGAAATTAATGGTAAGAATGTTTAATCGCGATTTTTTAAAAATAAAATGTCCCAACCCTATACTACTGCAAAGCAGTTTGGCGTCAAATGTGGGCAACGCTTGATCTTAAAAGGATCAAGTCTGTTGGTGAAAACCAATTTTATTAGAAGGATCATTCTTTGGTACGATTTTAATAGGATGTCTGCATGTGGGACATCTTGCCGCTTCAAGTATGCATGGCTCATAACACCACGTACACAAACCACACGGACATTCAAGTATAACTGTGTTATTATCTGTTAAGAGATCATCACATGCTGCACAGTATTTACATATTGAGCATCTTTTCGACTTGGTATGACATGATACGCATAAGCGATGCTTGCATTCCATAACTACTGTATTTTCTGTTATCAAAACATCATCACATTTTATACAATGACAAATGGAACATTTTTCAGCCTTGGTATGACATGATACACATAGGTCATGTAAACATTCGAGTACTGCAGTATTTTCATAAGTCAACAAAGCATCGCACGATGTACAACGATCTTCAGACATTGAGATATTATTGAGATATTATTTATAAGATAAATAATTAAAAAGTCAATTTAATATTGATGATATATTTATCGTCATCAATATTTATTTATTAAAAAAGGTCCGTTAAAAATGACATCGGAAATAGGTTGTTAAGTTGTTAAATTAGTTTTTACTAATTAAATTCATAATTTTATCGATAAAATGAATTTTTGAGGTTGTTAAATTTAACAACCTATATAATTATATATCATGTCGATATCGACTGTGAAACTAATTGACTCATCCAGATGATCAATATATTATAAATAAATAAATTATTATTTATAAAATCTAATGGAAGAACTAGACGATCAAATACACGACCTAACTATTAAGATCAACAAACTGTTACACAAGAAAACCGAAATTCTCGACTATATTTTTGATGATTTGACTCCCCTATTAAACGTATACAATAAATATTTGGATCAACAAAATAAAAATGCACAAATAACGAAGCTAAATATTCATTTTCCGAAATATGTAAATAATTATTATCATGATAATTTGTTTACATATATAAATAAACGTATATCAACTGATCCATTAATAGAACAATTTGGTGTACCTCTCAATGGTCGTATTGTGTTCACAAACGAAGAGCTTCAGATTTTGAAACGATATTTTATTCATCCACATTTCGCTAATATGTGACGTCGGTTAGTTTGTTAAGCATTAAATATGCGCGATCCCTTTTTTCTATTAGTTTGGGGTCAGGATCAGTTTTTATGGTATTTTCAATGTCTTTAATACATTTCAATATATTGTTTATTTTTTTTTGAACATTTTTTGGTTTAATTATCTTCGGAGATACTCGCTCGCGCTTGATCTTATCTTTAATGTTTTCTCCAGCACACAATTCTTTCATGGTTGGTATACAATCTTGTTCTATAGCATATTGTATCCAATCATGGCGTCCCATATCATCTATAAATCTCAAGATAGATGTATCAACAGGAGATCTTTCAAGCCAAAAGTCTATGTAAGACACCATATCGTTTCCATCAAGGCTCATCAAAACGGGCATATACATTTCAAAAAACAAAACTCTTTCCATATTTTGACCAGATACAGGATCTTCTATTTGTGATATTCGATCCCACGGATAAGTTGTATACGTATAGCGATTCATATATATATTTTAAATAAAATATATTGTTTAAAATATTCAATCATATCATATTTTACTAAAAATCCAAAACATTGTAATAGATTAAATCAAAAAATGTTTTAGATTGTGGACGTTGATCAACGAACAAATCTAGCCTATTACAATGTGAGAGACATGGTGTCGCTCTGTATTTATCTATTTCTTTATCCCAATACAACTTCAAATAGGATGTATCCAATCCCATCTCAATCCATTTATCCATGCATGCTATGTTAAGAGCAGCACTGTATGATCTAATACTTTTGTGGTATTTTTCTTGTTTGAGAAAATAACTTGTTTCCCAAAGTAGAAGTGCTATATCTCCTTGCGATCGATGTGATTCAATAATTTGAAGATGTGTGGTCAATCGCTCATTTTGGCGTTCAGACAAATCTTTTTTGCATTCAGAAATTAAGTCTTGGCTGGATATATTCTCAATGCTATCCATATCTATAATAATAATAAAATAACATTTATTATTTCAATTTTGAAACTCTTAAGAGGATACATTTTCTATATAAAACTGAAGGCCTTACAAGATCGATACAGATGTACTAAAGTAAAACTTGACAAAATTTTAGTTTCATCAGATGAGTATGATGTATCTTTAATCATACAAGACGCTGTTAGAAGAACTAATGCTATCACTGAAAAAGCATATATACTTATTCGGCTATGGCTCCTTCAATTATATCACAATAAGCTACCTTTACCACTTATTGATGAAGGTACTGTAAAGATGGCATACAAAGCCATTGTTCACCAAACACGTGGACCAAAACCAAAAGGAGATAATGCTGCTGTATTCGCACAACTTCGACCACTAGCTCAAAGTCTTTGGGATATAGATGAAAACGGATTAAAGTTGTCATTTATATTGGGTTACAGTGCAACTACTATGGTTACAGCAATCGAGAACAATATAAAGACTCATTTCATTGATCATGTTCGTCGCTTTGTAAATAAATCATTGAAACATAACTTTCAAACTGAATATACAAAGGATAAAAAACAAACTAAGAAGGAATGGGGATCTGTAAAACGAGATTTGTTATCTGCTGCTAATCCGTTGACGTGTGATGCAAAGTATCATGAATGGATTAATACATATCGTTTACTTATTCTTCCAGAACCGGTTGAAGAAGGATATGCTTATGATGTTCACGTCAATCCTCAGAAATACATTCCATTCATGATCGCTATGAATGTGGAACTGGAAAAGATTGATGCAAAGATGTTTCAATTTTGCCCTCTTCAAACCAGTTTTAAACCTCTTCACATTACCATTGATACCACTGCATTGGGATATCTGATATTTGATGAGCATGTGAAAGATGAATTAGGCCATCTTACAACAGAACGTAAACAGATGATATGGTCCAAATTCTTTCATTTTCCCAGCAAATGCAATATTAAGGGGTATGTGTTTGACTATCTAATCCATACTGATGGATATGTAGTTACACTTCAATTTCTGAACGAAAAGTATGTTGAAGAAGTAAAAATATCGAAGAACAAACAAACACAAGCGAGAGCATTTGCTAGAACTCTGTCTATTGAGGAAAAACTTAAACGAAAACAAGAAAAGAGCGCAGTTGTGAAGCCTAAAAAACCTTCTTTGGGTAAACATAAGAAACCTGATGAATTTACT
>Ga0182016_10004798_pt1 | contig 14811 bp, 8 predicted proteins | sample 712S2MmetaG_FD_120491 | JGI IMG/M metagenome (GOLD analysis project Ga0182016, IMG submission 120491) | Permafrost microbial communities from Stordalen Mire, Sweden - 712S2M metaG | ecosystem: Environmental > Terrestrial > Soil > Wetlands > Permafrost | place: Sweden: Stordalen | collected...
GGTGTCCCATTGAAGCGGTTCGAGGTTCGATGTGCCCAGGCGTTTTGCTATCCCACCCTTTTCGCAAGAAACGCAAAAAGGATGGGGCACGGAATTGAAACGCTGGGAATCCAACTTGCTACCCCCTGTGACGTTTCGCATTGACATATTCCCCGCGCGTGATGAGACTGAGTTGAACCGGAGGCAGCTCTTCCGGCGAGTGTCTCGCAGCCAGCCTTTCTGTAGACTACGGAGCCGGGCGGTAACCAATGCACGGCTCGGAACCATCAACTCTGGTAGGGCCTGGTAGGGCCTGGAGGGAACGATGGCAGCCGACTTGCAGTTTCTGGAAGAGTGGATCCCCGAAAGAATGGACCCCGGAACGGTTTTTGTGCTGGAGAATCAGGCCAAGCTGGGCCAGGCACAAAATCCCTACGTAGCCGTGATGTCGTGTCCGCGCTGCGGGACGCTGGGGCTCATCACGCGCCGGCAACTTTACGCCGGCGAGACCATGATCTGCGGAGGCGACTCCTGCTCGGCAGAGTACCGGCTTGATGGCGATGCCATCTGCTACCGGCCGGCGCAGTAATCGCTATTGCTGAAGCTTGTAATCCGCGTTGGTCGTCTTGGCGCCGGCCTGACTCGGTGTGGGAAGCTGTGAGCGGTCCCATCCTCCGCCCAGCGCCTGCACGAGCTGGACCGACGAAGTCATTTCCTCCACCTGAAGCGAATTCAGCGTTTGCTGGTTACTGAGCAGCGTATTCTCCGCAATCATAACGTCGACATACGGATCGACGCCGGTGTTGTAGCGCGAGGTTTCGATGTTGAGATAATCCTGGGCGTCCTTCACCGCCTGCTGCTGGCGCAGGATCTGCTGCGAATAAATGCGCGTGGCGGCCAGATAGTCTTCCACCTGCTGGAAGGCGATGAGCGTGACTTGCCGATAATTGGCGAGGTCGGCGTTGTATTGAGCGACATACTGGTGCAGTTCAGCGCGGTAGAGGAAGCCGTTGAAGAGAGTCTCGGCAGCAGACGGTCCGATGGACCAGGTGCGGCTGGGCCCGGTGAACAGGCTGGTCAACGTAGAGCTCTGGAATCCACCAGCGGCGCTGAGGGTTACTTGCGGGAAGAACGCGCCGTAGCCGATGCCGATGACGGCATTGGCCTCAGCGAGCGTGCGCTCGGCGGCTGCAATGTCAGGACGCCGTTCGACAAGCTGCGAGGGCATGCCGGTGGGTATGGGCGGCGGCGCGAAGACCATGGGCTTTTGAGGGATGGAAAAATCGGTGGGCATTTTGCCCAGGAGCATGGCGATGGCATGCTCATATTGCGCGCGCAACAGTCCCACGTTGATGGCGGTCGCTTGCGCCGCTTCCAGCGTGGTCTTGGCCTCGGCTACCGAGATGTAATCGCCCACGCCCGTGTCGTACTGGGCCTGGTTGTAATCCAGAGACTTCTGATCGTCGGTCACGGCCTGATTCAGGATCTGCTGGAGCATGTCCTGGCCGCGAATCTCGAAGAAATATTCAGCCAGGCTGGCCTGCTCCGTCAGCTTCTCAACCTCGAGATCGGCCGCGCTCACCTGGGAGGCATATTGCGCCTCATGGACTTCGTTGCGGATCTTGCCCCAGAAATCAGGTGTCCAGGAAACGTCAATGGGAGCATTCCATAGCGTCGAAGTCTTACCGGTGTTCGCCTGCGTGGAATTACTCAGCGAACCGGAACTTTTTGACCGGTTCCACGATGGAGCCGCGGTAACCGTGGGCCAGTATTGCGAGCGCGCTTCGGCGATCGTGGCACGAGCCGCCATGTAGTTCTGGAAATACTCCTTCAGGTTCTCGTTATTGATATTGAGCTGTTCTTCGAGAGCATTGAGCTCGGGGTCGTTGAAGACCTCCCACCAGTTGCCGCGCAGCATGGCGTCCTGCGGGCTGGCCACCTTCCAGCCGCCGGTATCTTGGAAGTTGACGGTCGACTCCTTGTAATTGGGCGCGGTGACTGCCGTCGGCGTGGGCGCGTGGTAATGCGGGCCCACGTGGCAGCCGGAGAGGAGAGCCATCGATCCTAACGCGACAGCAGGGCCCAATGCGGCAACAGCGCCGGCAAACCGGATTCGATTTTTTTCGACAAACAGACTCATAATTCCTCTCTCGAATTACAACGTGGCATCCGCGGCCCTCGGATTCTGCGCGCCGGCATACCTGCTGGGAAAGAAGAAGCGCAGCAGCCACAGGCGGAACTTGTCCATCAACAGATAAACCACCGGGGTTGTGTAGAGCGTGAGCAATTGGCTTAAGACCAGTCCGCCCACAATGGTGATTCCCAAAGGCTTGCGCAGTTCCGAGCCGGTTCCGTGCCCGAAGGCCAGCGGCAACGCTCCGCAGATGGCGCACATGGTGGTCATCATGATGGGCCGGAAGCGCAGCAGGCAGGCCTGAAAAATCGCTTCGCGCGTAGTCTTGCCCTCGTTGCGCTCGGCCTGCAGCGCGAAATCGATCATCAGGATGGCATTCTTCTTCACGATGCCGATGAGCAGTATGATGCCGATGATGGAGATCATGTTGAGATCGATGTGGAAGAGCATGAGGGCCAGCATGGCGCCCGCGCTGGCCGAGAACACCGTGGAGATGATGGTCAGCGGGTGAATCAGGCTCTCATAGAGAATGCCGAGCACGATGAAGACGGAAAGCAACGCAGTGACGACCAGAATCGGCAACGTCGACATCGATTGCTGGTAGGCCTGGGCGGTTCCGGCAAAGAATCCCCGCACCGTTCCCGGCATTCCCAGCCGCTCCTCCATCTCCGTCACTTCCCGGGTCACGTCGCTGAGCGAGGCACCAGGGCGCATGTTGAATGAGACAGTAGCCGACGGGAAAAGGCTGGTATGGGGCACCTGGAGCGGGGTGGTGTTGGCGTGCGCCTTGGTGACGGAGGCGAGCGGCGAAACCATATTGAGCCCCGCGCCTGAGGAAGACTTGCTTGGCGTGAAGTAGATATTGTTCAACCCCGACGGATCCTGCCAGTACTGCGGAGCTACTTCCATCACCACGTAATACTGGTTGAGTTGGGTGTAGATAACCGAGACCTGGGATTGGCAAAACGCGTTGCAGAGGGAACTATTCAGCGACTGCGGGGTCTGTCCCAGCCGCGCCGCGGTGACGCGGTCGTAGTTGAGCATTTCCTGCAATCCCCCGTTTTGCTGATCGGTGTTCACGTCCTGCAGGTCAGGCAGCTTGGCCATATTTGCGAGCAGGATGGGTCCCCAATGCGCCAGATCGGCTGTGTTGTCTGCCTGGATGGTGTATTGATATTGCGCGCCGCCGCCGCGTCCCCCGATGCGCAAATCCTGCGCGGGCTGCAAAAATGCCGAGGCTACCGGCAGGCTGTTCATGGGCTTGCGAAGGCGGCTGATGACGTCCATCGCCGAGGTCTGGCGCACGTCGCATTTCGGGCCCTCATCGCAACTGGTGCCCAGCGGCTTAAGCGCCACGAACATGAAACCGCTGTTGCCGCTTCCGGTGTAAGAGAGAACGTGGGCCACGGCGGGATCGCTTTTGACGACATTGACCAGCGATATGGTGGAGAAATTCATGAAGGGAAAGGAGGCATCCTGCGGGCCCTGCAATTGGCCCATGATGACGCCTGTGTCCTGCTGCGGGAAATAGCCGGTGGGAATCTTGAAGACGATCAGAACGTTGAGCGCAATGGTGAGCAGAAGCACGACCAGGGTCAGTCCGGGATTATCCAGCACCCAGGTGAGAGATCGACGATAGATTGACACCATGCCATCGAAGAAACGTTCGCTGGTGCGGTAAATCCAATTATGTTTTTCGCCTTCCTTGTGGGTTTTGAGCACGTGTGCGCACATGCAGGGCGTGGTGGTGAGGGAAATGACCATCGAGATGACGATGGCCGTGGCCAGCGTCATCGCGAATTCGCGGAAAAGCCGCCCGATGATTCCCCCCATCAAGAGAATCGGAATGAACACCGCAATCAACGATACGCTGATGGAAAAGACCGTGAAGCCGATCTCCTGCGCTCCCTTCAAGGCGGCGGCAAAGGGCTCCATTCCGGCCTCGAGATGCCGGGTGATGTTTTCCATGACCACGATGGCGTCGTCCACTACAAATCCCGTGGCGATGGTGAGCGCCATCAGCGACAGGTTGTCGAGCGTATAGCCGAACATGTACATCGCCGCAAAGGTTCCGATGAGCGAAACCGGGACCGCGACAAAGGGGATCATGGTAGCGCGCAGGCTGCGCAAAAATACAAAGACCACCAGGATGACCAGGCACACCGATCCAATCAGCGTCTTATATATGGATTTGACCGAAGCCCGGATGGTTACGGTGCGGTCCATGTCCACCGTGGTTTTGACGCCCGCGGGCAACACGGCCTCGAGAAACGGCAGTTGCGCTTTGACGCGATCGACGGTGTCAATAATATTGGCTCCGGGCTGCCGGAAGATGGTGAGCACCACTCCCTTTTTCCCGTCTATGTAGCCGGCGGCGCGGAGGGTCTGTGTGGAATCCTCGACGTCGGCCACATCCGAAAGCTTGATGGCCACGCCGTTGTGATATCCGACGATCAGAGGCCGGTAGTCTGCCGCCTCGGAGATCTGGTCGTTGGTGAGGATGTCTTCGCTGACGCCGTTATCGGAGAGTTGACCGCGGGGCGAGTGGGAGTTTTGCAGGCTGAGCGCCGATTGCACGCTGCTGAGCGTGAGGCCGAAACTTTCAAGCTTGGTGGGGTTCACTTCGACACGCACCGCAGGCGCGCCGCCGCCCTGCGCGCCCACCTGCCCGACGCCCTGAATCTGGGAAAGCTTCTGCTCGAGGATGGTCGAGGCCAGGTCGTACAGCTTCGTCACCGGATACTTGTCCGATGTCAGGCTGATGATCATGATGGGCGAATCGGACGGATTGATCTTGCGGTAGGAAGGATTGGAGGGCAGGTTGGCGGGCAGATAGGTGCGCGCTGCGTTAATGGCAGCCTGAACGTCGCGAGCCGCGCCATCGATGTTGCGGCTCAGATCGAATTGCAGGGTGACCGAACTCGACCCCAGCGAGCTCGAAGAGGTCATCTCGGTGATGCCGGCGATGTGGCTGAACTGGCGTTCCAGCGGCGTGGCCACCGAGGCCGCCATGATCTGCGCGCTGGCGCCTGGCAAGCCGGCGCTTACGCTGATAGTAGGAAAGTCCACCTGCGGCAGGGGCGCCACCGGCAGGACAACGAAGGCGATGGCGCCTGTGATGGCCACCGCAATGGTGAGCAGCGTGGTGCCCACGGGCCGCCGGATGAACGGAGCCGAGAGGTTCATGCATTCTCCGTGCCGGAGGGCAGTTCGCTGTCGGGCGCGATACGGGAGAGACGCCGCCCCTGAAAGCGCTGTCCGAGGCGGTCGAAGAAGATGTAAATTACCGGCGTGGTGTAGAACGTGAGCAATTGGCTCAACAGCAAACCGCCGACCATGGCAATGCCCAGCGGGCGGCGCAGTTCCGAACCGAGTCCGGTGCCTGCGGCCAGCGGAATGCCGGCCAGCAGCGCGGCCATGGTGGTCATGATGATGGGGCGGAAGCGCAGCAGGCTCGCCTGGTAGATCGCCTCTGTCGCATCCATGCCATGCTTGCGCTCTGCCTCCAGGGCAAAGTCCACAATCAGAATGCCGTTCTTCTTGACGATACCGATGAGCAGGATGATGCCGATGATTCCCACCACGCTCAAATCCTCGCGGCAGATCATGAGCGCGAGCAGCGCGCCGACGCCGGCCGAGGGCAGCGTGGAAATAATGGTAATGGGGTGGATGAAGCTCTCATACAGGACGCCCAGAACGATGTAAACAGCAACAATAGCGGCGAGAATCAGCAGCGCCTCGTTGGAGAGTGAATTCTGGAACGACGCAGCAGTGCCTTGGAAACCGGACTGCAAGCTGGCGGGGAAATTGAGGTTCTTGGCCACCTTGTCAATGTCGGTGATGGCCGATCCCAGCGAGGCATTGGGGGCCAGGTTGAATGACACCGTGACGGAAGGGAACTGTCCCTGATGATTTACGGAAAGGGCTTCAGTGGTGCTGGTCATCTGCGTGAAGGCGCTGAGTGGAATGGAATTGGCGCCGACCGAGGGCGAAGACGCCCCAGCATTGCTCGTGGTGCCGGCCAGCACAGAAGCCGGCGAGGTCATGACCCCGGAAGAAGGCGTATAGCGAACCGATGTGGTGGTGGCGTTGGAGCCGGCCGATGCCGAGGCAGACGAGGAGTACGACGTGGCTGCGCCGGCCCCGGTTGTGCCCGAGGCTGAATTGGTCTGGATGTACAGATCGCTGAGCTTGGAAGGGTTCTTTTGCCACTCGGGAGCGGTTTCCAGGATCACGTGATATTGGTTGAGCTGCGTATAAAGAGTGCTGATCTCGCGCTGCCCGTAGGCGTCGTAGAGCGTGTTGTCAATGGTGGTGGGGGCAATGCCCAGCCGCGAGGCCGTCACGCGGTCGATCTCCAACTGCACCGCCTTGGCGCCGGTCTGCTGATCGGTGGCCACGTCTTCCAGGTCGGACAGCTTATTGAGCTGCGCAACAAATTTGTCGGTCCACTCGTTCAACTCGTCGGTGTCGGGATCTTCAAGCGTGTACTGGTATTGCGTGCGGCTCACGCGATCGTCCACCGTGATGTCCTGCACCGGCTGCATGTAAAGATGCATGCTCTGCACCTTCTGCAGATTTTGTTGCAGTCTACGGATCACGTCGGAGGCGCCGATGCGCTGGTTGATGGGTTTGAGATTGATGGAAATGCGGCCGCTGTTGAGCGTGGTATTGATGCCGTCGGCGCCGATAAAGGAAGAGAGGCTCTCCACCGCGGGATCCTGAAGAATGATCTGCGCAATTTCCCGCTGCTTCTCGCTCATGGCCTCGAAGGAGATGGATTGCGAAGCCTGGGAGATGCCCTGAATGACACCGGTATCCTGTACCGGGAAGAATCCCTTGGGAATGAAGATGTAGAGAACGACGGTAAGAACGAGGGTTGCGAGGGCCACCAGCAGCGTAATGGTCTGATAGCGCAGCACCACGCGCAGCGTGCGCCCGTAAAAGGCGATCAGCCTATTGAAAAAGTTCTCCGACCACTGGTAAAGGCGGCTCTGCTTCTGCTTGGGATCGTGGCGCAGGATGCGCGAACACATCATCGGCGTGAGGGTGAGCGAGACGACCGCGGAGATGACGATGGTGACGGCCAGCGTCACTGCGAATTCGCGGAAGAGGCGGCCGACCACGTCGCCCATGAACAGCAACGGAATGAGCACCGCAACCAGAGAAACCGTGAGCGATACGATGGTGAAACCGATCTGCTCGGCGCCGGTGAGGGCGGCTTCGAGAGGCGGCATGCCCTCCTCAAGGAAGCGGCTGATGTTCTCGATCATCACGATGGCGTCATCGACCACGAAGCCGGTAGAGATGGTGAGCGCCATCAGCGACAGGTTGTCGAGCGAGTAGCCGAGCAGGTACATGACGGCGCAGGTGCCGATGAGCGAGAGCGGCACAGCCACGAAGGGAATCAGGGTGGCGCGCCAACTGCGCAGGAACAAGAAGATCACCGCGATCACCAGGACAACGGTGAGCCCCAGCTCGAAGTACACGTCGTGCACCGACGACTCAATGCTGGTGGTCATGTCGGTCATGGTGGTTACTTTGATCGAGGCGGGAAGATTCGCCTCGAGCTGGGGCAGAACCTTCTGGATGGAATTGACGACCGTGATGGTATTGGCGCCCGGCTGGCGCTGAATATTCAGAATGACTGCGGGCGTGAGCGAAGGACCGGTGGAACCGTTGCCCGTCAGCCCCATCCAAGCGGCCTGCTTGGTGTTTTCTACGCCGTTCACTACATTGGCGACGTCTTTAACGAAAACCGGCGCGCCATTGCTGTAGGAGATCACGACATTGTTGTAGTCATCGGCGGTGTTGATTTGATCGTTGGCGTCGATCTGATAGTCCTGGCGCGGCCCGTCGAAGTTACCTTTTGCGGAGTTGACGCTGGACTGGACCAGAGCTGTGCGCACGTCCTCCAGGTTGAGGCCGTGCGAGGAAAGGGCGACCGGATTCACCTGGATGCGCACCGCGGGCTTTTGGCCACCGCTGATGCTCACGAGGCCGACGCCACTCAACTGCGACAACTTCGGCGCCAGGCGAGTATCCACCATGTCCTCGACCTGGGACAGGGGCATGCTGTCGGAACTGATGGCCAGCGTGAGGACGGGCGCGTCGGCGGGGTTGGTCTTGTTGTAGACCGGAGGCACCGGAAGATTTGAAGGCAGAAAAGTCTGGCCGCCATTGATCGACGACTGCACCTCTTCTTCGGCGACGTCGAGCGAGAGCGAGAGGCTGAATTGCAGAACGATGACCGACACGCCACCGGCGCTGGTCGAGGTCATCTGACTCAGGCCCTGCATCTCGCCGAACTGGCGCTCCAGCGGCGCAGTGATGGTGGTGGCGACCACGTCAGGGCTGGCGCCGGGATAGAAGGTGAGCACCTGGATCGTCGGATAGTCCACTTCAGGCAGCGCCGATACCGGCAACTGAAAGAATGCGACGATGCCCACCAACAAAATTGCGGCCATCAGCAACGACGTTGCAACCGGCCGCAGAATGAATGGGCGGGACGGACTCATGGAGCGGCCTCTGTGGTGTCGGTGTCGGTGGACGGTATGACGACCGTGGATTGCGTGACCGGCGAGCCGTCAATCAACTTTTGGAAGCTGCTATTGGCTACGACGTCGCCAGGCTTGAGGCCCCATGTGATGACCGTATTGCCCTGATCGGAAATCCCCGACTTCACGTTGGTCTTGACGGCTTTGCCGACCGGTTGATTGCTGCCGCCGCCGCCGCCACCGTTGCCGCCAGCGCCACCGCCGCCGCCGTTGCCACTGCCGCCTCCGTGGTGTCCGCCGCCCTGACCACCGTTTGGTGGACCGGCGGAATGGCCGGGAGCGTTCGGGGTGAGTCCCTGAATGAGATACACGAAGTCTGTGCTGCCGTTGTGCTGAATCGCCGAAGAAGGAACCAGAACCTGATTATCGAGAGTCTTCACCAGCAGGCGCGTGTTGACGAACTCATTGGGGAAGAGTTGGCCGTCGCGGTTGTCGAATTGCGCACGCAACTTTACGGTTCCGGTCACGGTATCGATCTGGTTGTCGACGGTGATCAGCTTGCCCTTCGCAATCAGCTTGGTGTTGGTGCGGTCGTAGGCATCGACTTCAAGAGCCTTGCCGCCCCGCATCTGTTGCAGAACCTGTTGCAGGCTGTCTTCGGCCAGCGTGAAGATTACGGTAATCGGCTGTACCTGCGTGACGACCAGAAGAGCAGTGGTGGAGTTGGCAGTTACCAGATTTCCGGGGTCAACCAGGCGAAGCCCGATGCGCCCGTTGATCGGCGAGGCGATGTGGCAATAAGCCACCTGCACCTGGTCGTAGTGCACCGTGCCTTCGTCGTTCTTCACGGTTCCCTGGTCCTGAAGCACAACCTTTTCCTCGTCCTCGAGCGTCTGCCGCGGGATGGCATTCTTGGCCCACGCATCCTGATAGCGCTTCTGGTCCATCTGCGCCTCGGCGAGCAGGTTCTGATCACGCTCCAGCGTGCCCTGCGCCTGTTCCAGTTGCGCTTCATAGGGCCGGGAATCAATGTCAATGAGCGGATCGCCCTTGTGGACCGCCTGGCCCTCGCGGAAGTGCACCGCCGTGATCACGCCCGTCACCTGCGAGGTAATGATGTCGGTATACACCGGCGTGACGGTGCCGATGGCGTTCAGATAGACGCCGATGCTGCCCTTTGTGGCCGTGGCCAGGGTGACAGGCACAGGACCGGCCATGCCTCCGCGGCGGTTGCCGCCGGCAGGTACTGCCGTACTGGCGCTATGCTGCTTGTACACCCAGAAAAACAGGAGTCCGAAGAGAAGCAGAATGATCACCCAGATCCAGCGGTGGCGACGCTTTTTTGCGGAGTTGGCGGGCTCAAGCCCCGAGGCAGAATGCGAAACAGACAAAGGCTGGTCCATCGTCTTCTTCTTCTCGAATGTCAGGATTCAAAACATTCGGATTGTCTACAATATTTTCTCACACGCAAAATGGCATGTTGAAGCTACCATTTACCGTCCTGGCATGCGGTGCGCCGGATCAGCGAAAGCCCGCTCGACAGCTTGCTTTGCGTCTGGTTCCGGGACGGAACGGAGAGGCCTGAATAAAAAAACCCACAACTCACCCTTCCTTGCGCATGCATGGTATTTTGATGGACGAATCCATCCGGCAAATAGTTGCAACCGGCGATTCCCGCTACCTCTGCATGCCTCCTCGTCAACAAGTCTTCCTCGGGTGCGTGCAGGCAGGGTTGAGCTTCCTACCGATTTACCCGATGAGCTACTGAATTCGGTTTCAATCGGGCTTTGCAGGTCTGTTTCGGACCCTTACCCTTAATATTCTTAGATGCAAATCAGTTCGTGATTGCCGTATCAGCCGCCTACAGCGTTTTCGATTCTGCTCTGAACAGAATGCGGGAGGAGGATTGGGCAATGCGTGTCCTCTACAGCGGGCTCAGTCCTGCGCAAACGCAGTGCCGACTATTGTCTCGATGGAGGGTAAGGATTGGTGCATTCGTCAGAATCATCTCGCGCGTTCGCTAACTTCCGCAAAATCCAGGGAAGTCCTGCGCCAGGGGGCGACGATGTGGGTGCCGCCAATGCCAATTACTGCACCCGCTACGCTCTCCACAGAGGTGATAATGCACTCCTCGCCTCCGTGTTCGAGGAATTCGATTGCCGCCTGTATCTTCGGCCCCATCGATCCTGGTGGGAATTGGCCTGCGGCTAAATACTGGCGCGCCTGGTCCATGGTGATGGTGTCGAGACCCTGCTGGCTGGGCTGGCCATAGTCGAGCGCTACGCGATCGACCGAAGTAACAATGATGAGCTTGTGAGCGCGCACGTGCGTCGCCAGCATGCTTGAAGCGAGGTCCTTATCGACTACGGCTTCCACGCCCACCAAACGGTCGTCTTCCCAGGTCACCGGAATGCCGCCGCCTCCGCAGGCGATCACAACCACGCCGGCGTCGAGCAGCGACGAGATGGCTTCGGCCTCGAGAATTTGCAACGGGCGGGGCGAAGGCACGACGCGACGGTAGGCGCCTGGAGAGATTTCGCGCATGATCCAGTCTGGTCTTTCGCTGCGAATGCCCGCGAGCTGGTTCGCATCATAGATAGAACCGATCGGTTTCGTGGGATGCTGAAAGTCCGGGTCGTCGCGATCCACGAGCACCTGGGTGATCAGCGTAGCCGCCTCGCGCTTGATGCCCTCGCGGCGGAACAACTCGCAAGCCAGCCGCTGAATCATGTAGCCCATGCCGCCCTGGCAATCGGCATCGCAGGTGTCGAGCGGCAAGCTGGGAACGCGGCGCTCGCCCTCCTCGACACGAATCAGGATGTTGCCGATCTGCGGTCCGCTGCCGTGCGTGATGGCGATCCGCGAACCGCTGCGGAATAGAGGCTTGAGATGCTCGAGCGTCTCCGCAGTATGCGCAAACTGCAAGGGAATGGCGCCGGATTCACCGGGCCTCGTAATGGCGTTGCCGCCCAGAGCGATCACCAGGGTTTCGGTCATGGGCTTAAGAGCCTGTCGTCTCATAAACGATTTCTTGCTCCGACATGGTCAGCGCCATGATCGCCTTGGCGGTGTGCAGGCGGTTTTCTGCTTCCTGGTACACCACGGAGTGCGGGCCGTCGATTACCTCGTCCGTCACCTCGTTGCCGCGATCCGCGGGCAGCGGATGCATGTACAAAGCATCTTCCGCAGCCAACTTCATGCGCTCGCTGTTGCAGATCCAGTGCTTGTATCCTTCAGCGATACGCAGAGACTCCTTGGGATTCGTGCCCATGGTGTCGAGACAGCCCCAACTCTTGGGAATGACGATGTCGGCGTCCTGAAACGCGTCATCCATGTTGTCCACGATTTCGAACTTGGTTCCGGCGCGCCGCGCGTTCTCACGCGCCGCCGCGACCGTCTCGGGCATCAGCGCGTACTCGGGTGGTGCGGCGAGCACCACGTCCAGTCCGAAGCGCGGCATCAACATGATCAATGCCTGCGGCACGCTGAGCGGCTTGGCGTAGCTCGGCGCATACGCCCACGATACCGCCAGCTTGCGACCGCGGAGGTTCGACCCGAGTTTCTCGCGGATGGTCATCAGATCAGCCAGCGACTGACAGGGATGGTCGATGTCGCACTGCATATTGATCACCGGCGCATTTGCCCAATGCGCAACTTCGCGCATGTACGCGTTGCCCTCGCCCGGAATCAGGTCGTGACGGATGGCGATGGCGTGTCCGTAGCTCGACAGAATGATTCCCGTGTCCTTCGCGCTTTCTCCATGGGAGATTTGCATCGCGTCGGAGGTCAAAAAATGGGCGTGGCCGCCAAGCTGCGTCATTCCCGCCTCGAACGAGTTCCGCGTGCGCGTGGACTTGTCGAAGAACATCAGGAAGATGGTTTGATCGGGCAAATAGCGATGCGGAATGTGCCCCTTGAATTTACGCTTCAAATCGGCAGATACGTCGAGCAGGATTTCGATCTCTGCTTCGGTGTATTCCTGCGTGGTGATGTAGTCCTTGCCTTTTAACAGGGCTTTTCTCGTTTCCAACACACACCTCTCTCTCAATTCAGTCATTGGAACCTTCCCGCGTGGCGACGTAGGCCAGGGGGAAGGCAGCATAAAATTGCGCCGCTTCCACCAGGTGGCGGATGGGGACGCGTTCGATGACACTATGCGCGACGTCTTCTTCACCGGGACCGAAGCCGACGGTCGGCACGCCCATAATTCCCATGGAGCCGACGCCGTTGGTGCTGAAGACCCACTTGTCCACAACGGGATCGGCGTTGTGGAGCGTGCGATATGCCGCAACGGCCGAGCGCACCAGCCAATGGTCTTCTTCGAGCAACCAGGTTGGATAGTACTTCTGCATCGGATACGTGAGGCCGGTATAGCTGGGCGTCTCGTAGTTCAACACCTCGACCTCAGCGCCTTGCGCCGCGGGCAGCGCTTTGACCTCGGCGACCGCGCTCTCGAGCGTTTCCCCAGCGGTGAGCCTGCGGTCGAGATGGATGGAGCATGCGCCCGGCACCGCGCATAGAGACGGTGACATCGAACGAATCTCGGTAACGGCGATTGTGCCCTTGCCGAGAAACGCATCGTCGCGCAAGCGCGTGTTCAGTTCTTCGATCTGCGCGATCAGCGGCACCATCTTGTAAATCGGATTGTCGCCGCGTTCGGGCGCGCTGGCATGACATGAACGTCCGCGCATGTGAACCTCGATCTCCATGCGTCCGCGATGTCCGCGGTACACGTGCAGATTGGTTGGCTCTGTGATCACCACGCACTCCGGCCGGATGCCGTCTTCCTTGAGGATGTAGACCCACGCCAGGCCGTCGCAGTCTTCTTCCTGCACCGATCCCACAACCCACAGCGTGTAGTCGCCTTCCAGTCCCAGATCCTTGATCATCTTGCCCGCGTAAACCATGCTGGCCATGCCCGCGCGCTGATCGCTGGCGCCGCGTCCGTAGATGAAACCATCTTCCACTTTTCCTTTGTACGGATCCCAGGACCATTCTTTCGGATCGCCAACGCCGACGGTGTCGGTGTGCGAGTCCATCATGATCACGTGTTTGCCTGAGCCAATGCGTCCGAGTATGTTGCCCATGCCATCGATGCGGACCTCATCGAAGCCCACGCGTTCCATCTCTCGCTTGATGCGCTGAACGACAGGACCTTCGTGAGAGCTTTCGGCGGGAATGGCGACCAGGTCGCGCAGAAAGCGGACCATGTCCCCTTCCAGCGCGTTGGCGGCGGCGAGTAAGCGGGCGGAGTCAATCGTAGTTTTAGTCGACATGTTCATCCTCGTTCGGCGGCCCTTGAGGCTGCTGGTTTGGTGAGAGTTTGGGGTGCGTTTGTGCAGTGGTACTCTTCGCGCGGCTACGGCTGTAGGGCGTCTCCTTCAGCGGCAGACTGGTGCGCAGCTTGCCGTCGCGTCGCCAATAGGCGCACGCAATCGCCGGCGCGGTGGGGATCATCACAATCTCTCCCACGCCCTTCGCGCCATACGCAAGTTCCGACTGGTTCTTTTCGATAATGCGGCACTCGATCTCCGGCGTTTGCGTGGAGCGCAATAGACCGATGGTGCCGTAGGTCACGGCCGGCGCTCCGTTACGCACGGCAAATTCTTCGGTCAGCGCGTAGCCCATCCCCATCACTACGCCGCCTTCAATCTGTCCTTCGACACCGCTGGGATTGATGGCGCGGCCCACGTCGTGCGCGGCGACAACCTTCTCAACTTTTCCCGCTTCATCGAGAAGCACGACCTGGGTCGCGTAGCCGTACGCAACATGGCTTACCCGGTTCGGCTTGTCGCTGGTCATGGGATCGGTCACGCAATCGAATTCGCCGTAGAACTCTTCACCATCGAGATCCGCAAGCGGACGTCGGCTTAGTTCCTGCTTGAGCACGTTGGCCGCTCGCCGCGCTGCTTCGCCGGTGACGGTCGTCTGGCGCGAGGCGGTGCTCGTGCCGCTGTCCGGAGTCACGTCGGTATCCGGCGCGTGCACCGTGAGCAGAGATTTGTCGAGTTCTGTGGTCTCGGCCACAATCTGCAGCACCACCGTGGCAATGCCTTGTCCCATGCAGGCCGCGCTGGTGCAGATGACGACTTGTCCGCTTTCGATTTTGAGCTTCACGCGGCCCACGTCCTTCACGCCCACGCCCTTGCCCGTGTTCTTGAAGGCGCAGGCGATGCCGGCGTCGGGATGCGCGTCGATTAC
>Ga0182016_10004801_pt1 | contig 14803 bp, 5 predicted proteins | sample 712S2MmetaG_FD_120491 | JGI IMG/M metagenome (GOLD analysis project Ga0182016, IMG submission 120491) | Permafrost microbial communities from Stordalen Mire, Sweden - 712S2M metaG | ecosystem: Environmental > Terrestrial > Soil > Wetlands > Permafrost | place: Sweden: Stordalen | collected...
AACAATCGCCGCGCCAAGTTCTACGAGTTAACTGCCGCCGGCCGCAAGCGCCTGCGCGAAGAAACCCAAAGCTGGAACCGCCTCGCCGGCGCAATCGCAACTGCCCTCGGCCCCCAACCGGAGGAAGCATGAACACAGCCGTAATCCCGCAACCCACGCAGGGAACCCCGCCGCGGCCCAGGGGACGGCTTACGGGTGTCGTCTACTTGCTCTTCTTTCTCACCGCCATCCTCTCCCAAGTTCTAACCAGCCGCAGTCTCGTCCTCGCTGGCACCGCCGTGAACCTCATCTCCATCGGCTTCTATCTCGCTCTTATGGTTCTCTTTTACGCCATGTTCAAGCCCGTCAAAAGGAGCCTTTCGCTGCTCGCGGCACTGTTCAATCTCGGCGGGTGCATCGTCATGGCTGTGGGTCTCTTCTATCCCAACCTCCTGCCCATAAGCCCTCTGTGGTTCTTCGGATTCTATTGCCTTCTCATCGGCTACCTCGTGCTCCAATCCACATTCCTGCCCCGCATTCTCGGCGTGCTCATGATTTCCGCCGGCGTGGGTTGGCTCGCATTTCTCATCCCAGCAGTCGCCCTGCATCTATCCATCTACATAGAGGGTCTCGGCATCTTCGCTGAAGCCGCACTCATGCTCTGGCTCATAGTGAAAGGGGTAAACATCGAACGCTGGAATCAGCAGACCATCGCAGCAAGGAGTGAACAATGAGACTTCTGGCGAATCTCTGGTCCCGCCTAACCTCACTCTTCCAGCCCTCTCAGCTCCACGACGACATGGACGACGAGCTCCATTCCCACATCCAACTCCGCGCCGACGATCTCGAACGCTCCGGCCTCCCTCGCACCCAAGCCGAACGCCGCGCCCGCATCGAATTCGGCGCCCGAGATAAATACAAGGAAGAAATTCACCAGGCGATGGGCGGAAATTTTCTCAGTACGCTCTCGCAGGATGTGCGCGTCAGCCTCCGCGTACTGCGCAAGTCTCCCGGCTTCACCACCGCCGCCGTTCTAACCCTCGCCCTGGCCATCGGAGCAAATGCCGTTGTCTTCGGCGTATTGAACGCCCTCATCCTCCGCCCCCTCAACGTCCCCAATCAGCAAACCCTCTACGCAATCGAGCATGGCTCCAACAAGGATGCGGCAGAGTCCTATCCCGACTACCTCGACCTCCGCGATCGCAACCAAAGCGTCAATGCGCTGGCCCTCTACAACATCATCTTCGCCGGCATCGATTCCGGGAGAAGTCCTTCGCGAGTGATGGGATACGAGGTCAGCGGAAACTACTTCGACGCGCTCCAGGTTCAGCCATATCTTGGCCGCTTCTTCCACAGCACCGACGAGCATGGCCCCGACAGTGCCCCCTATCTCGTCATCAGCTACCCCTATTGGCACAGCCACTTCCAGGACGATCGCAACATTGTCGGTCGCGTTGTGCAGGTCAACAAACATCCCTTCACCATCCTCGGCGTTGCCCCGCCCTCCTTCCAGGGAACCCTGCTGTTCTTCTTTCCCGATTTCTGGGCGCCCATCGTCAACCACAAGCAATACACCGATCGCGACATCCTCAGTGTCCGAAACGAACAGGAGTTCATCATGGCCCTGGGGCATCTAAAGCCAGGGGTCACTCCAAAACAGGCAGTCGACGATCTCAATCGTGTCGGTTCATGGCTCGAAAAGACCTATCCCAAGACCGATGCCCACATGACCTTCACACTGGCCCGTCCAGCCCTCGCTGGCGACTTGCTGGGACCGCCTGTCCAGGGTTTCCTCGTCGCCCTCATGTTGCTTGCTGGTTTGATTCTCTTAGCCGCCTGCGCAAACCTCGGCAGCCTCTTCGCCGCGCGCGCCGCCGACCGCTCTCGCGAAGTCGCACTCCGCCTCGCGCTTGGCTCCACCCGCCGCCGTATCCTGCGCACTATCTTCACCGAAGCTGTCCTCATTTCCCTCGCCGGAGGCGCCATCGGTTTGTTCGCCAGCATCGTTTTGCTCCGTGAGTTAAGCGTCTGGCGTCCAATTCCCACCTTTCCTATCATTGTGCCGGTGTACCCCGACGCCCGTGTCTATTGGGTGGCCTTGCTCCTGGCCCTGCTCAGCGGATTCCTCTTTGGTGCGGTCCCCGTCAGGCAAGTGCTCCGCACCAACCCCTACGAGGTCGTAAAAGCTGGATCAACCGGTGTCATAGCTGGCCACACCAGACGTCGCCTCACCGTTCGTGATGTCCTCCTTGTCCTGCAAATCTCCATCTGCGCCATCCTCGTCACCTCTTCCCTCGTCGCCATTCGAGGCCTCATTCACTCTATCCACAGCAACTTCGGCTTTGAACCCAAAAACGTCACGCTCGTCAGTACTGACCTCAACATGGCCGGATATTCCAACGATCGGTCGCCCGCCATGCAACGACGTGCCATCGATGCGCTCCAGTCCATCGCGGGCGTCACCACTGTCGCCTCCATCGATACAACTCCCTTGGGGGGTGGAGGCCCGAACGAAGATGTCTATACCGATGAGACAGTCGATCTAAACCCATCCACAGCCGCGGCCCACTCCATGAACTACAGGGTCTCGCCGGATTACTTCCACGCCGCCGGAACTGCCATCCTGCGTGGTAGAGACATCTCCTGGCATGACGATAAAAACTCCCCCGAAGTTGCCGTCATCAACGAGACATTTGCTCGAAAGATTTTCGGTTCCGTCGACAATGCCATCGGTCGATATTTCAAGCCGGAAGTTGGTTCTCGCTTGCAGGTAGTCGGCGTTGTCCAGGACGGAAAGTACTATCAAATGACTGAAGAGCCAAGACTCGCAATGTTTGTGTCTTCTCTGCAATCTCCGTCCGCACAGACCATTCTGCTGGTGCGCTCACAACGCGACCAGCAACAACTGGCTTCGGACATTCGAGTGACCATGAAAGAGCTCGACCCAGGCCTCCCATTCCAACTCAATCAGTGGTCTGACGCGATGAGCTGGTCTCTCATTCCCTCGCGCGTCGCCTCCGTAGCTCTCGCTGCCCTCGGCATCATGGGCGCAATGCTCGCAATCACTGGCATCTTCGGCATGGCTGCCTACTCCGTCAGCAAACGCCTCAAAGAACTCGGCATCCGCATGGCCCTCGGCGCGCAAAGAAGGGAAGTCCTGACCGCCGCGCTTGGCCGCCCCCTCAAACTGCTCGCCGTCGGCTCTGCCACTGGACTCATCCTCGGACTACTTGCCACCAAAGTCTTGGCCTACATCGTCTATCAAGCCAATCCCCGCGATCCGCTCGTCTTGACCGGTGTCGTCCTTGCCATGGCTCTTCTCGGCCTCGTCGCCACATGGATTCCGGCGCAACGAGCGCTCTCGGTAAACCCCCTGGTTCTGTTACGCGAGGAGTAACGTATGAAATTGCTCGACTCGCTTCGTTTCGCCTTCGCCACGCTCTTCCAGCGCTCGCAGATTCGCGCCGAGATGGACGACGAGCTCCATTCCCACATCCAGCTCCGCGCAGACGATCTCGAACGTTCCGGCCTCGCTCGCCCCGAAGCCGAACGCCGCGCCCGCATCGAATTCGGCGGCCGCGAGAAATACAAGGAAGAGATTCACCACGCGATGGGCGCAAATTTCATCGAGACCGTTGTCCAGGATCTGCGCGTTAGCCTTCGAACTCTGCGCAAGTCCCCCGGATTCACCACCGCCGCTGTTCTGACACTCGCCCTCGCCATCGGCGCCAACGCAGTGGTCTTCAGTGTCATGAACGCCTTTGTCCTTCGTCCGCTCAATGTGCCTCATGCTCAGAGCCTTTACGCGCTACAGCATGGAAATGAGGTCTCCGGGTACGAGTCGTACGCCGATTATGTCGATCTGCGCGACCGTAACCACAGCTTCGAGTCGCTCATCGCTTACAACGCGATTCAGGCCGGGCTCGATGCCGGCCAGGATCCAAGCAGCGTCTGGGGCCTCGAGGCCAGCGGGAACTACTTCGATGAAATGGAGCTCCGTCCCCACCTGGGCCGTTTCTTCCATGCCGCGGATGAGCATGGTCCCAACAGCGCTCCCTACATTGTGCTGAGCTACGATTTTTGGCACACACATTTCCATGACGATCCCGGTGTGGTGGGCCGCGCTGTCCGGCTCAACAAACATCCCTTCACTATCCTTGGCGTTGCGCCGCAGGGCTTCAACGGGACGCTGCTGTTTTTCAACCCCGAGATCTTTATCCCCATCGTGGAGCACCCGCTATTGGGCGGTGGCGCAGATGACCTGACTGCGCGGGATGCCAAATGGGTCTTCGAGCTAATGGGGCACTTGAAACCGGGCATTACTCCAGCGCGAGCCGCTGACGACCTCAACTCGATCGGAGCGCAGTTGGAGAAGGCCTATCCCAAGGCTGAACGCAAAATGACGTTCGTGCTGGTGAGGCCAAATCTCTATGGAGACTACCTTGGCCGCCCGGTCCGGGCCTTCATGGCCGGGCTCATGCTGCTGTCTGGCCTGATTCTGTTGGCCGCCTGCGCCAACCTGGGTACTCTGTTTTCAGCTCGCGCGGCAGACCGCTCGCGGGAGGTAGCATTGCGCCTGGCGCTTGGATCGAGCCGCCAGCGCATTCTTCGCGGCCTGTTTTCTGAGGCCCTGCTCATTTCGCTCGCCGGAGGCGGCGCAGGCCTCGGCGCCAGTGTGGTGCTGCTCCGCGCAATGAGCGCATGGCGGCCGTTTCCTCGCTGGCCGATCCATCTCGGCGTCAATCCCGATGCAAGGGTTTATGCAGTGGCACTGCTTCTGGCCTTGGTTAGCGGACTGCTGTTTGGCGCGGTCCCGATCAGGCAGGTTCTCGCCACAAACCCATACGAGGTGGTCAAAGCTGGTTCGAACGCAAGAGTGGGACGACGTCTGCTCCTGCGGGATGTCTTGCTGGTGCTGCAGATTGCCATCTGCGCCGTATTAGTTACTTCTTCCATGGTCGCGGTACGTGGGCTGGCGCGCTCGCTGCATGCCAACTTCGGATTCGAAACGCGGAATACCATGCTGGCCGAACTCGACCTGGGCATGGCCGACTACAGCCCGGAGAGAGTGCCCGCGATGCAAAAGCAGATGATCCAGGCGCTGCAGGCGATTCCGGGCGTCGAGTCGGTGGGCCTCGCCGACGGCCTGCCGCTGGGAGACCTTGGAAGCGACTCCAAGGTGTTCGCCGACAATACAACAGATCTGAAGCCGTCCAATGCACTGTTCAACGCTCCGGTGTTCAACATTTCTCCCGAATACTTCCAGGCTGCCGGCACCTCATTGCTTTCAGGCAGAGCCTTCACCTGGCAGGATGACAAAAATTCGCCGCGCGTCGGCGTGGTAAACGGGGAGTTCGCCCGCAAGGTCTTCGGATCCACAGGCGCCGCAATGGGCCGCTTCTACAAAATCAAGGACGGAACGCGTATCCAGATCGTCGGCATTGCAGAGGACGGCAAGTATGCCAGCCTCACCGAAGATCCGCAGCCGGTGATGTTCCTGCCGATTCTGCAATCGCCATCGCGGACCACTCAGTTGGTCGTCCGTTCGCCCCGCGATCCCCAACTCCTGGCGGCGTCCATTCGCGGCGCGTTGCGGCAACTCGATGCCGGACTCCCTGTTCTGATCGAGCCCAGGGACGGGCCCATGGGCACCCTCCTGTTCGGTCCCCGCATGGCCACCTTTGCCCTCGGCGTCCTTGGTCTGCTTGGCGGCATGTTGTCCATCACCGGCATCTTTGGCATGGCAGCCTATTCCGTCAGCAAGAGGCTCAGGGAGCTTGGCATCCGCATGGCCCTCGGCGCGCAAAGAAGGGAAGTCCTGACCGCCGCGCTTGGCCGACCCATCAAACTGCTCGCCATCGGCTCCGCCACCGGCCTCATTCTCGGCCTCCTTGCAACCAAAGTGCTGGCCTATATCGTCTATCAGGCCACTCCCCGCGACCCGCTCGTCTTGACCGGCGTCGTCCTCGCCATGGCCCTCCTTGGCCTGGTCGCCACTTGGATCCCCGCCCAACGCGCGCTCTCCGTCAATCCCCTCGTCCTGCTCCGTGAAGAATGAATCGAGACAGACTGTCCCAATTTCAGTCACTTCTGTTACTCCTGATTACCAAATTCAGAGAATGTTCATTCCCGATGGACCAGCCCCGCTCCCACCAATTGGCCAGTTGTAACCGTCAGACTCCATTCAATTTAATGCGAAAATAGATCAGAGCGTAACGAACCCTGTGACTATGTAAGGCTTTGAAAGCTCCCCCTCTTTCTTTAGCTACAATGGCCGCACGAGGTATCGAATGAAAGTCCTGGGGATCAGCGGGCTTGAAAACTCCATGCCTTTCAAGCGAGCTAACTTCCCCGGCCTTGAAGAGCGTGAGTACCGCATCGCCCAGGGCATGGACTCCGCAGCCGCTCTCATCATCGACGGCAATCTTATCGCCGCCGCCGAAGAAGAACGTTTCACCGGAAAAAAGCACACCGGCGACTTTCCCATCCACGCCATCAACTTCTGCCTCGCCGAGGCCGGCATCTCAATCGCCGAGATCGATGAGATCGTCCACGGCTTTGACTACGCCCCCCTCCGCAACCTCTACGCCGCCGACGAACTCTCCGCCCGCCTCTATCGCGAAGTCTTTTCCCGCGAGGCATTGCTCGCCCAGATCGAACGCGAACTGCCCGGCTTTCCCGCGACCAAAGTCTTCTCCCTCGGCCACCACATGGCCCACGCCGCCAGCGCCGCTTTCACCTCCGGTTGGGACGAGTGCCTCGTCGTAGTCAACGACGCCATGGGCGAGGTCGAAAGCTTCAGCGTCTACGACTTCCACGACGGCGAAATCGAACGCATCCGCACCGTCGGCGCCAACGACTCCATCGGAATCCTCTACTCGCTCATCACCCTCCACCTCGGCTTCGACTTCAACTCCGACGAGTACAAGATCATGGGCCTTGCGCCCTACGGCAATCCTGTGCGTTTCCGCAAGTTCTTCGATCAGGCTGTAGAACTCCGCGACGACGGCACCATCCGCATTCCCATCCTCAAGCTCAACAGCACCCGCGAAGAGCGTGAAAACTACATCGCCTCACGCGCTTATCTCGACCAGCATCTCGTCCCGGGGCGTCACCCGAATGCCCCCATCACCTCCGTCCATCAGGATGTCGCCGCCGCTCTCCAGGAATGCCTCGACAAGGTAATCCTCCACGTCTGCGGCCACTTTGCTGATGAGACTGGCCTCCGTCGCATCGCCATGGCTGGTGGTGTCGCCCTCAACTGCACCGCCAACGGAAAACTCGCTCGCTCCGGCCTTTTCGACGAGGTGTACGTCCAGCCTGTCGCTGGAGACGACGGCGTAGCCCTCGGCGCTGCACTCTATCGTTCATCCGTCGCCGGTCCGCTTCCCAACCGCCGCTTGCCGGCCCCATTCTTCGGCCCCTGCTACTCACCTGACCAGATTCTGGCCGCCCTCCATCGCTTCAACGGCAAAATCCAGTGGCAGCGCTTCGACACTCTTGAGCAGACCTGCGCCTCCGCCGCCCAACTCATCGCCGATGGCCGTGTCATCGCCTGGTTTCGTGGCCGCATGGAGTATGGTCCCCGAGCGCTCGGCAATCGCAGCATCCTTGCCGATCCCGGACACCCCGATATGCGCGACCGAATCAATGCCATGGTTAAGAAACGTGAAGCCTTCCGCCCCTTCGCACCCGCATGCAGTACTGATGAGTCCTCGCGATGGTTTTGTGTCCAGCCAGGCGAGCAATTCCCCTATATGATCAGCGTTGTGGACGTTCGCCCCGAGGTGCAGGCCCAGCTCCCTGCCATCACCCACGTCAATGGTTCCGCCCGCCTGCAAACTGTATCGAAACAGGACAATCCCGACTTCCATGCGCTGCTTCTTGCCGTCGGAAAGACCACTGGCCGCCAGATGGTTCTCAACACCAGCTTCAACGTAAAGGGCCAGCCCATCGTCAACACCCCCGATCAGGCCATTGAGACGTTCCTTGGCACCGGCATTGAGTTTCTGTTCCTGGAGAACTTTCATGTCACCCGCGCAGTTGCCTAATCCGATGCGTGCCTGGAACAACACCGCCGTTGATTACCCGCGCTCCAGCACCATTGCCGAACTCTTCGCGCAGCAGGCCGCTCTCACGCCCAGTCATATCGCGCTGATCTCTGGCTCACGTCAGTTCACCTATAGCGAAATCGATGCCCGCTCCAATCGAATCGCACGCCATCTCCATTCCCTCGGCGTCGGGCCCGATACGCTGGTTGGCGTCGCCATGGCTCGCACCGAATCCCTGGTCGTCGCCCTGCTCGCCATTCTCAAAGCTGGCGGAGCTTACGTTCCGCTCGACCCCACCTATCCCAAAGAACGCCTCACCCTCGTCATCGGTGACTCTCGAATGAGGATCGTTGTCACCACTGAGGAATCTCGCCCCAGGCTTCCTTTCGATCTCAGTGATCTCGCCGTCGTCAACGCTGAAGATCCATCCATCGCAGCGCTCAGCTCTGCCCCCGTTTCCTCATCTGCCGCCAGCCATCATCTGGCCTACGTCACTTACACCTCCGGCTCCACCGGCAAGCCCAAAGGCGTAATGATCGAGCATCGCAATGCTGCCAACTTCTTCACCGGCATGGATCGCGCCATCGGCCCCGCCCCCGGCGTCTGGCTCGCCGTCACCAGCGTCTCCTTCGACATTTCCGTCCTCGAGCTCCTCTGGACCCTAACCCGCGGATTCACTGTCGTCCTCGATCCCGGCCGGGGCCCCGGTTTTATCGCCGATCAAATCGACCGCTACCGCGTCACCCACCTCCAGATGACCCCGTCGCTCGCCACCATGCTCACTCTTGACTCGCGTGCCTATGCCGCGCTTGCCTCCCTGCGCATCCTGCTCCTCGGCGGCGAAGCCGTTCCCGCATCCCTCATCCATCTCCTCCGCAAATTTTTCAAGGGCAATCTCTACAACATGTACGGACCCACCGAGACCACCGTCTGGTCCACCTCTCATCTCATTCAGGAAGTCGGTTCAAGCGTCTCCATCGGCCGTCCCATCGCCAACACCCAGGTCTATCTGCTCGACGATACCCTCCGCCCCGTTCCCATAGGCGAAGTCGGCGAGCTTTTCATCGGCGGAGACAGCGTTGCGCGCGGCTATTGGAAGCGCCCCGATCTCACCGCCGAGCGCTTCATTACCATTTCCGCTCTCTCACCCGACCGCCTCTATCGCACCGGCGATCTCGCCCGCTTCCTTCCCGGCGGCAACCTCGAATGCCTCGGCCGTGCCGACTTTCAGATCAAGCTCCGTGGCCATCGCATCGAGCCCGGCGAAATCGAAGCCTTCCTCGAGGAATGCCGTGGCGTTCGTCAGGCCGTTGTTGTCCTTCGCGAAGATCACCAAGGCGACAGGCGTCTCGTCGCCTATCTCGTCGCCTCCGCCGGCAGCCCCGAGTCTCCATCCGAACTCCGCGCCACGCTCGCCTCCAAGCTCCCTGAGTACATGGTCCCATCCGCCTTCGTCTTCCTTCCCTCCATCCCGCTGACTGACAACGGAAAGATCGATCGCAAGGCCCTGCTTAAGCTTCCCCCGCCCAATCTCTCCGCCCAACCCGCCGAAGCTCCCGAAACCCTCAGCGAGACGGAGCAGATCATCGCCCGTGCATGGCGTGAAGCCCTCGGCGTTCCCTCGATCGGACTCAACGACAACTTCTTCGACCTTGGCGCCCACTCGCTTGCTGTTGCTGAGGTGCAGGCGCGCCTCCAGCAGGATCTAGCCCGCGACATCGCCCTTGTAGACCTCTTCGAGTTCTCCTCCGTCGCTTCTCTGGCCACTCACCTCGCCGGCGATCAAACTGTTGCTGCGGTCACTCAGGCGGCAGCCCGCGCTCAACGTCGACGAATGGCGCGCAACAGCCGATAGGAAATCCATGAAGTCTTCCGCAATCGCGATTGTCGGAATGGCCGGGCGATTTCCCGGTGCGCGGAACATCCGCGAGTTCTGGCTGAACCTCCGCGATGGCGTCGAATCCATTCGCAACCTCTCGGATGCCGAACTGCTCGCTGCCGGTGTCTCCCCAGAGGAGTTGGAAAGCCCTGATTACGTCAAGCGCGTCTCCGTCCTCGACGACGTACCCATGTTCGACGCAGCCTCCTTCGGCTTCAGTCCCCGCGACGCTTCCATCATGGACCCCCAGCATCGTCACTTCCTCGAGTGCTCCTGGGAGGCCCTCGAAGATGCCGGCCATACCCCCTGCAACTTCAACGGTTCCATCGGAGTCGTTGCCGGCTCCGGCATGAACACCTACCTCATCAACAATCTCCTCGCCAATCGCAAGCTCCTTGAAACCGCCGGCATCTTTCAGCTCAAGCAGACTGGCAACGACAAAGACGTCCTCACCACCCGCGTCAGCTACCAGTTCGATCTCCGTGGTCCCAGCCTCAACATTCAAACCGCCTGCTCCACATCGCTCGTCGCCGTCCATCTCGCCAGCCAGATGCTGCTCAACTTCGAGTGCGATATGGCGCTCGCCGGCGGTGTCACCATCGAGAATCCTCACGGCCAGGGCTACATCTACCGCGAAGGCGAAATCCTCTCCCGAGACGGCCATTGCCGCTCCTTCGATGCCTCCTCCACCGGAACAGTCTTCGGCAGTGGCCTCGGCATCGTCGTGCTCCGCCGCCTTGAAGACGCCCTCGCCGATCACGACAACATCCACGCCATTCTGCTCGGCTCAGCCGTTAACAACGATGGCGCGCGCAAGGTAGGCTTCCTCGCCCCCAGCGTTGAAGGTCAGGCCTCGGTCATCACTGAAGCTCTCGAATTCGCCGGTGTCAGCGCCGATGACATCTCCTACATCGAAGCTCATGGCACCGGCACCGTCGTTGGCGATCCCATCGAGATTCGCGCCCTCACCCAGGCCTTTCGCAAGTTCACCGCCCGCACCAGCTACTGCGCCGTCGGTTCGCTCAAATCCAACGTCGGCCATCTCGACGCTGCCGCCGGCGTCTCCGCGCTCATCAAGACCGTGCTGGCCCTCAAGAACAAGCAGATTCCCGCCAGTCTCCATTTTGAAAATCCAAATCCGCTCCTCGAAATCAACACCAGCCCTTTCTACGTCAACAGCAAGCTCGCCGATTGGCCCTCCACCGGCGAGCCCCGTCGCGCCGGTGTCACCTCCCTCGGCATCGGCGGCACCAACGCTCACGTCGTTGTCGAAGAAGCCATCCCCACTCCTCTCACTCGCGAGTCGCGGCCCTTTCAACTCCTCACCGTCTCTGCAAAAACTCCAACAGCCGCTGATCAAGCGCTCGCCAATCTCGCCGCCCATCTCCACGCCAATCCCCAGCTCAACCTCGCCGATGTCGCCTTCACCACCCAGGTCGGCCGCCAGGCCTTCGCCCATCGCCGCGCCCTTGTCGTCCCGAGTTCGCCCGTCGAAAGCGCCCCGTCTGGCCCCTCCGAATCAAAGCTTCATCCCGCCTCCGGCACTGCATCTGACACCCCTCCCCGCGTCGTCTTCATGTTCTCCGGTCAAGGCTCGCAACACCTCAACATGGCCCGCGATCTTTATGACCACGAACCTGTCTTCCGCGGGGCAATCGACCTCTGCGCCAGCTATCTTCGCGCTCCTCTAGAATTCGATCTGCACGAAGCCATCTTTCCTGCGCCGCTCTTTCCCCCGCCGCAAAACTCCGAATTCGCCACAGCCGCAGCATCTGACCGGCTCAATCAAACCTGGCTCACCCAGCCGGCCCTCTTCGCCATCGAATACGCCCTCGCTCAATGGTGGATCTCGCTCGGCATCAAGCCTGCCGCCATGGTCGGCCACAGCATCGGCGAATTCGTCGCCGCATGCCTCGCCGGAGTCTTCTCGCTTGAAGACGCTCTCGCCCTCACAGCCTTCCGCGGCCGCCTCATGTCGAGTCTCCCCGCCGGATCCATGCTCGCTGTTCCTCTTCCCCCCGGCGACATTTACCTCGACGGCACCCTCGCGCTCGCAGCCATCAACAACCCCAGCATGTGCGTCGTCTCCGGCCCCACGCCCTCAATCGCCGCACTGGAAGAGCGCCTCGCCAGCCAGTCTGTCGCCTCGCGCCGCCTTGTTACCTCACACGCCTTCCACTCCCGCATGATGGATCCCATCCTCGCTGAATTCGAACAGCGTCTCCGCACCATCAGGCTCAATCCGCCGCGCATCCCCTACCTCTCGAATGTCACCGGCACCTGGATTCAGCCTGAAGAGGCCACCGACCCCGCCTACTGGGCGCGCCATCTGCGCGGAACCGTCCGCTTCTCTGACAATCTCAGCGAACTCCTCTCCAACCCCGCCAACATCCTCGTCGAAGTAGGTCCCGGCAATGTTCTAGCCAGCCTCGCTCGCCAGCAGGGCGGCAGCGCGGCCAGGGCCTATACCACTCTGCCCCATCGCCACGAAACCACTCCCGCTCTTCGCTCCGCACTCACCACCCTCGGCCATCTCTGGACTCAAGGTGTCGATGTCGACTGGACTAAGCTCAACAACCCCGCCTCAGTCCAGCGCGTCTCCCTGCCCACCTATCCCTTCGAGCACCAGAAATACTGGATCGAGCCAGACAAGGCCCATCCAGCCATCGCCGCCTCCGCCTCAATCCCTGCCTCTGCCTCAATTTCTGACACGCCTGCCCAAAACCTATCCTTCTATCGCCGCACTTGGAAGCCTGTTCCAGCCCCCGCCGCCGTCGCCAAACCACCATCCGGCACCTGGCTAATCTTCCAGGATGCGCATGGCCCCGCGCACCAAATCGCCCACCAAATCGCAGCCCGTCTCAAGAACAGCATGCTTGAAGCAATCCTCGTAACTCCCGGCGCCGCATATAAAAAGAACAAACGCGGTCGCTACACCATTCGCCCCGATGTTCGCGCCGACTACGACGCACTCTTCGCCGACCTGATCGCCTCTGGCTCCGTCCCCACCAGAATTCTCCACCTCTGGGCCCTCACGCCCGAAAACTCCTCAGCCCCATCCAGCGATTCGCCTGAACACTACTTGGCCGACACTCTAGCCCGCTGCTTCTACGGCCCCCTCGCGCTCGCCCAATCCCTCGCCGCGCAAGACCTCTCCAACGTCGAAATCGCCTTCGTCTCCAACCGCCTCCAACAAGTCCCCGATGAAAATGGAGTCGCCGAGCCGGCTGTCGATCCCGCCCGTGCCGTCATCCACGGCCCCGCCCGCGTCATTCCCAAAGAGCTCCCCGGAATCCGTTGCCGCTCCATCGACCTCGATCTGAAATTCGCCCTCAGTCCTGCCAATACAATCGCCGAATCCGCGTCCCTTCTCATCGCCGAGCTCTCCGCCCCCTCCGGCCCCTCTGCCCAAACCACCATCGCCTACCGCCAGGGCCAGCGCTTCGTCGATACCCTCACCGACCTCGACCTAGACAGCCTTCCCGGGCAAAAGCGCCTGGCCTCCCGCGGCGTCTACCTGATCACCGGCGGCCTCGGCAGTCTTGGCCTCGTCCTCGCCGAGCATCTCGCTCGCGAATTCAACGCCCGCCTCGTCCTCGTCAGCCGGTCCGCCATTCCGCCTGAGTCACAATGGGAAGCCGCCGTCCATGACGCCTCACTCACCGACGCCACTCGCGAAAGCATCCGCCACCTTCTTCGCATTCGCGCGGTCTCCGGTGGCCTGCTCGTCCATCAGGCCGATGTCACCAGTGTCCGCCAGATGCGCTCCGCCGTTGCCGTCGCCCGCGCCCACTTCGGCAAGATCGATGGAGTCTTCCACGCCGCCGGCGTTCTTGAGGACGGCCCGCTCATGCTCAAGACCGCTCAGAGCGCCGACCGAGTCCTCGCGCCCAAGGTGCAGGGAACTCTCGCCCTCGAAGAAGCTCTTCGCGGCGAATCCCTCCGCTGCTTCGTCCTCTTCTCATCCATCAGCTCCATCCTTTCCCCGGCAGGCCAAATCGACTACGCTGCTGCCAACGCATTCCTCGACGCATTCGCCCAAAGCCGCAAAGGACCCATCACCGTCCTCAATTGGGGACTATGGAACGACCTCGGCATGGCCGCGCACCCGCGCTCAACCCATCCCTGGCTCAATCAACTTCTCCTTAACACCCCAAACGAAGTCGTATTCGCCGCAGAATTCTCAGAGTCCACTCACTGGCAACTCTCCGAGCACAAACTCAAAGCCGGCAAAGCCCTCATCGCCGGAACAGCCTATCTCGAAATGGTCGCCAGCGCATTCCTCCGCGCTACCGGCGTAACCGCATTTGAAATCCGCGACGCAGATTTCCTTTCCCCCGCCATGTTCGCCCCCACCGAGTCCCGCCAGGTCCGCGTCCAGCTTCGCCGCGAAACCGATCCCGGCCACCCCAAAGGCTCCTGGCGCTTCTCCGTCTTCTCCGGCGCTGCATCTGCTCCATCATCAAGCTGGGTCGAACACGCCGCCGGCACCATCGCTCCCTTGCCCGCCGCCGCACCCCCCAACCTCAACCTCGCCGCAATCTCCGCGCGCTGCAACCTCCGCGAAATCGTCTTCAACGACAACAACCGCCGTCGCCAGGAAAACGAATTCGACTTCGGGCCGCGCTGGCGTTCCCTCCGACGCCTCCGCATCGGCAACGGCGAAGCCCTCGCCGAAATCGAGCTCGACAACAGATTCTCCAGCGACCTCGACGGCATTCAGTTCCACCCCGGTCTCTTCGACATGGCAACCGGCGCCGCACTCTACCTCACTGAGAACTACGACACCTCCACAGCCCTCTACCTGCCCATCACCTATAAAACCATCCGCGCCTGGCACCCGCTGCCCGCCCGCTTCTTTAGCTATATCCGTCCAAAAAGTGAAAGCTCCGTT
>Ga0182016_10004803_pt1 | contig 14796 bp, 9 predicted proteins | sample 712S2MmetaG_FD_120491 | JGI IMG/M metagenome (GOLD analysis project Ga0182016, IMG submission 120491) | Permafrost microbial communities from Stordalen Mire, Sweden - 712S2M metaG | ecosystem: Environmental > Terrestrial > Soil > Wetlands > Permafrost | place: Sweden: Stordalen | collected...
CCCCAGGAGTAAGTGCCCAGGTCCCATACCCGCGAGGCGGTTTGCGGCCGGATTTCCGCGGCAAATGCGTATGGATCGGCTTTATCGACCTGATACTCTCCGTACCGGGACGCGATGTGATACTTGTACAGCGTACCCGCCCCCTGATCCGGTACAAAGCCCTCCCATACTCCGGCTGCCCCGCGCAATCGGAGGCCATTCGATTGCGGGTTCCATGCGTTGAAGTCCCCGATTACGCTGACCTCCCTGGCATTGGGAGCCCACACAGCGAAATGAATGCCACGCCGCCCGTCCTGCTCGCCCAGGTGCGCCCCCATCTTCTCGTAGGCGTGGTAGTGCGTGCCTTCCCCCAGCAAATACAGATCGTAATCGCTTAGCCACGGAGCTTGTGTGGAATCGGGCATCGGCTCACACCTGACAGCGCACCAGCCAAGAGGAGGTTAAACTCTCAAGGCCATCGATCTCTTCTTGCACGAGACGGTCCATAACAAGCTGCGCTATTCGAATACTGAGTCTCCGAGCCAGCCGAGATGCAAAGGTTGCACTTTACAATGCGGAATCTGCCGATCCGGAGTCCGCACAATGCCGTTCGATCGACAATCCGCAAATCCTGGCAGCGCGTTTCCGATTGGCGCATGAACTGCAACGAACAACCCGGAGATTCGCCGTTGTGCTTCCAACCGCATCCAGCTCGAGGGCCCGCTTCCAAAGGTTGCAACGGCGCGTCGCTCACAGGTTCAGCCACCCTCAGTCGCCCAGATGGGCCTCCGGAGGAAACTGGCCCGGGCTCGGACTGAAGGAACACGGGTGGAGCAACGTTCCAGCCCACGGCGTCGCCTGAAAAGGCAAGAAAGATTAAGGAGAAATACATGTACAAGAACGTATTGATCGTATCGGTAGCCAGTTTAGCTTTTGTCCTGCCCGCTTTCGCGTCGGATCGCGACGACGATATCGGGCGTGTCGAAAAAGCGGGCCGTGTCTTCCACGAAATCATGGCAACGCCCGATAGAGGCATTCCCCGCGACCTGCTGGAGAAGGCGAAGTGTGTTGCCATCATTCCAGGAGAAGAGAAGCTCGCCTTCATTTTCGGCGGCAATTACGGCAAGGGAGTGGCGACCTGCCGCACGGCCAATGGCTGGAGCGCCCCGATGTTCGTGGCTGTCGGAGGAGGGAGCGTCGGCTTTCAGATTGGCGGCTCTTTCACCGATGTCGTGATGCTGTTTATGAACGACCATGCATTGCAGAGCCTGCTAGGTGACAAGTTCAAGATCGGCGCCGACGCAACCGTGGCCGCCGGGCCAGTGGGCAGACAGGCAGCCGCCGGCACGGATGCCAGACTGACTGCGGAGATCCTGAGTTACTCGCGCAGCAAAGGTATTTTTGCCGGGGCCAGTGTGGATGGCGCGGTCGTGCAGGCTGATCGCAGCGGAGACCAGGCCATGTACGGTTCCAATGTTACTCGCGACGAAATCCTGCACGGAAGAGTTGCGGTACCTGAGTCCGCCCACCGTCTGGTGGAGGAACTCGGCAGTTATCCGTCAAATCGTTGAACCGGCACACGAACACCTGTTCGGCGTTCCTGGTAGTAACCAGCACAACGGCCCGCTCCAGGTAGAGTTTACGAACATAACCTTGGCGACGTCCCACCCGGAACCCGCAACGGTCCCTACATCACTTTCTTTGGGGGCCGTTGCGGCCGGGGAAACGGTGGCTGTGCCAGTCCGGTTCTGGCGGCGTCGGCGCTGCTATCGATTTTCTCCGGAAACCCGGGGAGCCTCCATCGGTGTCGCCATAATTCTCTGGAGTTTGAGCGCTGCCAGTAGAATCTCCATCCGCTGCAACCGTTTTTCCGGCTTTTTTTCGAGACACCGCATCACCAGTTGCGACACCGCCGGCGGCACATTTCGCAGGGGGGGCGGTTCCCGATCCAGGATCTGAAAGCGTAAGGCCGGCTTGGTGACCCCGTCGAAAGCCTTGTGGCCGGAGAGCATTTCATAGAGCACCGCGCCCAGCGAGAAGATGTCGCTGCGCGTATCCAGCTCGCGGCCCGCTACCTGCTCCGGCGAGAAATACGGCGAGATCGGCGCCGGAACGCAGGGCACAAATTGAACCCCATCGTCCAAGAGCTTCACGCCGGCGGGCTGGAGTAAAGCGTACACACGGCTGCGCCCATGCACTACCCGCACAGCTTCCGCCATCGCGATGGCATAGTGCAGCGCTTCCGCCAAGGGCAGCGGGCCGGCCGCGATGCGGTCCGCCAGCGAAACCGGCGCCTGCGGGGCTCGTGCGGAGTCAGTTTCCGTTTCGCGCGACCAGAAGAACTTTCGCTTCCCCACGTTCCACCATGGATTTGTGCATCGTACCAAAGGCCTCGACCACATGTTCCACCACTTCGTCGGTTTGCGAAGCCGCCACCTGCAGACCCTCGATAGCCTTAGTGTGAACCTGCGCGCCTTTCTGCAACGCCGCTATCGCTTCTTGCATCGCCGCCATGGTTTCCTGCAGCCGCTGGATGGATTGCCGCAGTTCCGCGACCACCGATTCCTGCTCCGTCTGTTGCGCCGCGAACCGCTCGTCGTGTCCCGCGATCTGCGACCGCAGGGAGGTGACTTTCTCCCTCCATTCCGAGGCCGAACTGGCTTGCCGGGCCGAAGCATTGGCCAGTTTCAATTCGATGAGGATGGAGTTTACCCGCTGCCAGCGGAGGTCCCGTTCCTTCTGCAGACAACCGCTCAACAGAGAGGAGATCCCTTCGGGGATTCCTTCCAGGGGTGGCGGCGAGCACTCCAATATCTGTCTCTTCAGTTCCTCCGGGTCCTCCGCCGGGAAGGCTCTGCGTCTCGAAAGCAGTTCATAAACGATGGCGCCAAACACGAAGATGTCGCTGCGTGCATCGGCGGTTTCTCCGCGCACCTGCTCGGGCGCGAGGTAGGCCCTCGTGCCGCCGGAGGCATTTGGCGCCAGCTTCACGCTGTGGTTGTCCCACACAATGTGGGCGGGATCCAGGCAGCCGCAGACCGCGCCATCGCGGTGCAGTTGGCGGAGTACTTCGGCCAGACTGGTGGCGTAGCGCAGAGTTTCCTCCAGGGGCATGGCCTTGGAAGTTACAGGTTCTTCGAGAGTATTCATAGGAAGAGTATCCCGGTTCCGAGTTGAGCATAACCGAAGTGGAGAATTGTAACAAGCGCCACGGCGTACCCGGCGTACTGTTAGGCCGCGGTTCGTTCCAGTACCAGGTTCGATATACTGGCAACCTGTGCTCGAAGCGATTCCCTCCCCCGTTCTGAAACCGAAACTCGGCCTGCGCGACGTCACCCTCATGGCCGTAGCCTGCATCGTAGGCACGCGCTGGATTCCCGCCGCCGCGCATGCCGGGCCCGGCTCGGTCACCTTGTGGCTGGCCGCCGCGGTGCTATTTGCCGTGCCGCTGGCCGTGGCCGTGGGCGCGTTGACCGTGAAATATCCCGGTTGCGCCGGCGGTCTCTACGCGTGGACCCGGGGAGATTTCGGACCGTGGCACGGCTTCCTCTGTTTCTGGGTTTACTGGATGGGCATCGCCTTCCTGCTGCCCACCGCCGCGCTGTTCTACATGGGGGCCGGCTTCTACGCGCTGGGGCCCAAATACGCCCACCTGGCCGACAACCGCTTCTGTCTGCTGGCCGCCGCGCTGGTGGCCATCTGGATAGCGCTCGGCACCAACCTGCGCGGCGTCGAAATCGGCAAGTGGACCCAGAATATCGGGGCCGGCGCATGCTGGCTGCTGGGCGCCACTCTGGTGGTGCTGGCCGCGCTGGTGGGCGCCAAACGCGGCTCCGCCACCCCCATCCACGTGCTGCCCAAGTGGAACTGGGACACGGTCAACTTCTGGTCCAACATCGCTTACGGCCTGTCGGGCGTGGAGATGGCGGCCATGATGGGGGCCGAAATCCGCGACCCCGCACGCACTCTGCCGCGCGCCGGGTGGATCGCGTCGGGCTTCGCCACGGTCTTCTATAGCGCTACCACGGTGGCCCTCCTGGTACTCTTGCGGCCGGAGAAAATCAGCGAGTTGAACGGGCTGGCGCAGGCTGGCGAATCGGCCGGTCTGGCACTGGGCGCCCTGTGGCTACCGCCGCTGATCGCCGTGCTGGTGATGGCCAGCGCGGTGGGGCAATTCGGCGGTTTCGGCACGTCGGTCTCCCGCCTGCCCTTCGCCGCCGGCGTGGACAACCTGCTGCCGCGTGCTTTCGCGCGCGTGCATCCCCGCTGGGGAACGCCGCATGTTTCCATCGTCACATTCGGTGCGGTGGCATCGTTTCTGCTGCTGATTTTTCAACTGGGCGACAGCCTCCGCGCGGCGTATCAGGAGATGGTGTCGCTGATGGTGATCACCGGCTTCCTGCCGTATCTGTACATTTTCACCAGCGCATGGAAAACCGGTAAACGGATCAGCGCGATCTCCGGATGGGGCATAACCATTCTGGCGATTTTGTGCTCGCTGGTGCCGACGGAAGCCATCGCCAACGTCTGGGTCTTCGAGGGAAAACTGGCGGCGGGGACGTTGGCCGTGGTGGCATCGGCCTGGCTGGCCTATCGGCGCGGCGCGAGGTCAGGCAGTGCGATTTCACGCTAAACTCAGCCGGCAGCTAGAAGCGCTGACACAAGCGGATTCGGTCTACGCCTGGCTCGATAGTTTCCCCCAACGTCCGATTCTCTCGGATGATGCTATTTCGGATGCTATTTCGGGGACAGGCTACATAACCTCGAAATTCAAGCCGATCAGCGGAACGGAGTTTCGAGGTTATGTAGCCTGTCCCCGAAATAGCGGGTGTCTCGGTTTGCAGCAGTGTGCGTCATGCCGAGCCGCGACCGTGAGGGAGCGATGAGGAGCGCACTTAGTAACTACTCACTATGTCCCATATGTCCCGTGTGAAACCCGACTAAGTGCTTGTACTCTTCCAGTGCATTGAAAACCACCGGGCAGAGCGGAGCCCAGCGGCACACCGACGCCAGACGCCCACCGAGCGAGTGCGTACCCCGCGCCACGTGCGGAAAATTGCGGCATGCCTCGGGACGCGCCGGATAAATGCCGCAGCGATTGCCCTTCAGGAACACACAGCCGCCCTTGCCGCTGGCCAGTGTCCGCGCCCTGGGCGATTCGGCGTCGGGCGTCGTGAAGCGATGAACCACCGCCTCTTCGCTCTGGCCCAGGTACGTCGCGATCCTGGCCACTTCCGCGCCGCGCACGCTCACGATGGAGTACCGGCAACAATTGGCGCACGCGGTACAGTCGACGCGCCTTTGCACTTCGGTGGCGACCGCCTGAAACGCTTCGACACGTTGGTGGTGCGCCGCCAGGTAGCGCCGGAATTGCAGGTTTTCCCCGCTCTTGACCGTTCCCTGCCGCGCGATCTCCGCCAAGTCGGTGATCACGCCACCAGCATAACGCTAACCGGCGATCCGTACCACCACCTTACCCATGGGTCCCTCCGCCAGACGGCCGAACGCGCCCACCACTTCTTCGAAGGGGAAGACGCGGTCGATTACCGGCCGCGCGCCGGCCTCCGCCATGCGGCGCACAATCTCGGTCCAAGCCGCCTGCGCCGTTTCCGCGGTGTAATCCGCCACCGCCACGCCGCCGATCCGGTTGCGGCGGAAGAACAGCGTGCCAGTGTTGAACTCCGGCACCGTTCCCCCACTCCGTCCCACCACGCTGATCTTGCCGCCGTGCCCCAGCATGGCGATCACCTGCGCGAACAGCGGGCCGCCCACGTTGTCCACCGCCAGGTCCACCCTCAGCGGAGCGGTCGCCGCCTTCACCTTGGCGAGCAGTTCGCGATCCTCGGGACTGAAGACCGCGTCCGCCCCCAATTCCTTCAGCCGGTCGGCCTTGGCGCCACTTCGCGAGAGCCCCACCACTGTCAGGCCCATCGACTTCCCCAGTAACACCGACGCCACGCCGACACCGCCCGATGCCCCGGTGATGAGCAGCACCGAGCCCGCCGGCGGCGGCGCGGCCGGCTCGCTCCACTGAGTCAGCGCCTGCCAGGCCGTCAGAAACACCAACGGAGCGGCCGCCATCTCCGCGGGGCTCCAACCTTGCGGAATGGGTGCGAGACTGGCCGCCGGCGCTACCACCATCTCGGCCAGCGTGCCGCGCACACTCACGCCCACGTCGCAGCGCAGGATGCCGGCCGAGTCTCCCACCTTTGGATGCACCACGCCGGGACCGGCGGCGACCACCTCGCCTACCGCGTCGCGCCCCAGTATGTGCGGAAACGCCGGCTTGGCGGGATACATTCCGCGGGCCAGAAACGCATCCGCCGGATTCAGCGCCGCGTACCGCACTCGCAGCAGGACCTGGCCCGGTCCGGGATGCGGCTCGGCCACCTCGGCCAACCGCAGTTTCTCCACTCCTTCATAACCATCCATCAACCATGCACGCATGTTTCTATTCTCGCCTACCGCCGCGTGTGGCGCGATAATGCCAAGCAGTGCCCCTTCAACTGGCTGCCGCCGTTACCCTCGCCATCTGGATATACTTTCTGCTCTTCCGCGGCGGATTCTGGCGCGAATTTCGCCGGGGCGCGGGCCCTCCGCCCGCGCCTTCCTCAACCGCGCCCCGCATCGTGGCCATCGTTCCCGCCCGCGACGAGGCCGACGTGGTGGGCCGCGCCATCGCCTCACTGGCCGCGCAACGTCCGCCGGGGTATTTCCACATCATCCTGGTGGACGACCACAGCACCGACGGCACCGGGGCCATCGCCGCAGCCGCCGCACCGCGCGACCTTCTCACCGTGGTGTCCGCCGCGCCCTTGCCGCCGGGCTGGACGGGCAAACTCTGGGCCGTTGCCGAGGGGGTCCGCCATGCCGCGCCGCTCCAACCGGACTACCTTCTGCTTACCGATGCCGATATTGTCCACCCGCAAGATAATGCCGCCACTCTGGCTGCGCGCGCGGAATCTGAAAACTACGACCTGGTCTCTTACATGGCCACCCTGGCTTGCCGCACTCCCGCCGAGCGCGCCCTGGCGCCGGCCTTCGTCTTTTTCTTCTTCCTGCTGTACCCGCCGGCCTGGATTCGCAGCGCGCGCCACGCTACCGCCGGAGCGGCCGGCGGATGCATGCTGGTCCGATACCGGACGCTGGAGAGAATCGGCGGCATCGAGGCCATCCGCGGGCAACTCATCGACGATTGCGCCCTGGCCCGCGCGGTAAAGCGAGCCGGTGGACGCGTGTGGCTGGGGCTCGGCGAAACCACGCACAGCATCCGGCCGTACCGGACCTTCGGCGAAATTGGGCGTATGATTTCGCGCAGCGCCTTCACTCAACTCCGCCATTCCGCCCTGCTGCTGGCCGGGACCGTGGCCGGGTTGCTGATTGCTTATCTGGCGCCGGTGCTGCTGACCCTGTTCGCTCCCCAGCCCGCGGCCGGCATGGCGGCGATGGCGTGGCTGCTGATGTCCGTCTGCTATCTGCCGGCGCTGCGCTTTTATCGCCGCGCCTGGTTCGGCGCCCCGTTGTTGCCCCTGGTGGCGTTATTCTATGCGGGCGCCACGGTACACTCCGCCGTCTCCTATTGGAGCGGCGCCGGGGGCCGGTGGAAGGGCCGCGTGCAAGATTCCGGGGCTGGTGAATCTCGGAACTCCTGACGTCGCCCCGCAATGTCGGGTAGTTTGGGAACATTCTTTGGTGGGGCAGGCGGTGCTCGCCTGCCCTCTATCCTGATTTAGGCAGCGGGCTTGGTTCACCGAGGACGGGCAGGCGAGCACCGCCTGCCCCACCTCCGGAACTCCTGATGTCGGCCGGGAATTTCGGATAGTCGGGGAAATTGACCTGAGCCATGACGTGGCGCAGACACTCGTGTCTGCGGCGCCGAGACTGGCCCAGGGGGCACCCCCGGCGCTCCGGGACGGTGGATGCCGCTCGCGAAGAGGGTCGAGATGAGTCTCAGACCTCCTGATCTCGCCCCGCATTTTCTGCCCGGCGGGGAAAATGGGCTGAGCCATTCCTTTCGATGGCCAGAGCTTCGCAGGTGGGGCAGGCGGTGCTCGCCTGCCCTATATCCTGTTTAGGCAGCGGGCTTGGTTCACCGAGGGCGGGCAGGCGAGCACCGCCTGCCCCACCTGCGGGCTCACTGCAAATTCTACGACATCAGGAGTTCTGAATCTCGACCCAGCAGGCAGGAGTGCCTGCGCCACGAAAACGGGCTCATCCCAAATTCCACGACGTCGATAGGCGTGGCGGAAGCGCACCAGAGGTAAATTCCGCGCCAACGTATGGCCTGTGAGTTACGTCTAACCCCTGACTACCGTCTACATACCAGGCTGGAGAGAGAAATGCGCTATTTGGTCCTGATTTTGCTGATCCCACTGGTCTTGTCCGCACAGGTGGCCACCGCCGGACGCGGGGGCAATCCGCCGGGCGCTGGAGGGGCCGCCGCGGCGCCGCCGCCGACACCCGCCGCGGACTTGGCTACCATCGAAGGTCAGGTCTTCAATGCCCTGGGCGGAACTCCCCTGCGCAAGGCGACCATCACCCTGAACCGCCAGAATTCCGGCCCCATGCCGTCGGGCGCCAGAACCAATTATGCGGCCACCACGGACGCTTCAGGGCGGTATTCCATCACCGGAGTGGAGCCCGGCGCCTACCGCGTGAACGCCAATCACACCGGCTTCCTGAGCATGCAGTACAATGCCCGCCGCCCGGAGGGACCTGGCACGGCGCTGGATCTCGGCCGCGCTCAAAAGATGACCGGCGTGGACTTCCGCCTCACCCCCCACGGCGTGGTCTCCGGCAAGATCACCGACGAAGACGGCGACCCCGTGGAAGGCGTGCAGGTGCAGATCATGCGCCTGGTATACAACCAGGGCAAGAAACAACTGCAGCAGAACAACAGCGAATCCACTAACGATCTGGGCGAGTACCGGATGTCGGGCATTACTCCCGGCAAGTACTATCTGTGTGCCATGTATCGCAATCGGCGCCCCATGATGGCGGGATTTGGGGGAGTAGGAGACGAGCCGGCCTCACAGGAAGACTATGTCACCACTTTCTTCCCGAACGCCACCGATATTTCCGCCGCGGCCCCCATCGAAATGGGCCCCGGCGATCAGGTGCAGGGGATCAATATCCGGCTTAATAAGACCCACACCGTGCGTATCACCGGGCGCGTGATGGACAATACTTCACCCCCGCCGCCGGCGCCCCCACCGGATGCCGGCCGTGGCGGGGCTGCCAACATCGTTACTAACATCAACGGCGTGGTGATGAACGTGGTCAACCAAAATGCCAACCCGCGTATCCAACTCCGCCTGCAGCCGCGCAATTCCCTCAATCCGAATGGCTTGGTTACTAACACCCAAGTCAAGCTGGACGGCACTTTCGAATTCCCCAGTGTGGCTCCGGGTCCCTATTACCTGATTGCCGTCAATAATTCGGGCGGCAGGTCGGGGGCGCACGCCACCCGGCAACCCATCGACGTGGGCACCACCAACATCGAAGGCGTCAACCTCTCCCTCAACCCCGGCGCGATGGTCTCCGGGCACGTGCGGTTCGATGCCGATCCACCGCAGCCGCCGCCCTCGCTCACCGTCCGCCTGACGCCGCGGGAACCCACGGCGGGCATTCCCGCGCCGCAAGCCGCCAAGGTGGACCCCGATGGCAGTTTCCGCTTCGACGATGTCAATCTCGAACATTACAACGTCACCATCAACACCCCGCAGGGCCTCTACCTGAAAGCCATGCGCGCCGGCGACTCCGACGCCATGGTGGCGGGCGTGGACCTCACCGCCGGCGCGGCATCCTTGGATATCTTATTGGGAACCAATCCGCCGGTGGTGGGCGGCCAGGTGATGAACTCCGCCACGCAGCAACCGGCCGCCGCCGTCACCGTCGTATTGATGCCCCGCGAAAAAGAACGGCAGGGCGAGATTTACTTCTATTCCACGACCAATAGCGACCAGTACGGTAACTTCAGCTTCACTCGCGTCACACCGGGAGAGTACCAGGTCTACGCCTGGGAGGATGTGCAATACGGCCAATGGTTCGACCCCGAATGGATGAAGAGCTACGAGGGCAAAGGCGAATCTTTGACGGCCAAGGAAGGCAGCCCGGTGAACGTGAAGCTGACCATGATCCCGGCCAAGTAAGGTGGCCCGGGCTTGTTGCCGCAGCGCCTGTCACGATCGGCATGGGGGCTTCGTTGTCGAAGGTCAGACCTCCTGATCTCGCCCCGCAATTTCTGCCTGGCGGGGAAAATGGGCTGAGCCGTTCCTTTCGATGGCCAGGGCTTCGCAGATGAGGCAGGCGGTGCTCGCCTGCCCCACCTGCGGGCTCACTGCAAATTCCACGACTTCAGGAGTTCTGAGGGGTGGAGATGTTCCGGCGAATCGAGACATACATTCTCCCGGACCGGACCGGGCGGACTGAAGTCCGCCGCATGCTGAAGCCCAATGTCACTTACTCTTGGCGAAGGCGGTATTCGGCATAATTCGTGGGGCAGGCAATCTTGCCTGCAGCCGGCTTTTAGCCGGCTCTTCCGGGCCATGAACAGTCGTCGCCGAGCCCAAAAGCCGCCTGGAAAGGCTGCTGCGGGCAGGATTGCCCGCCCCACAACTAATGCAGAATCCCACGTTTGGGCGAAGTAAGTGACATTGGGCTGAAGCCTGCCCCACGGATTTTACCCAATAGGCCATTGCTCACCTGCGCCGGTACACGGCCAGGTGATACAACGATTGCGGCCGGTACGCTTCCGCGGCGGCATCCCAGCGGTACTCGGCATGGCCGTCCTCAAGAATATCCGCGATGCCGACCAGTTGATAGTGCTTCGGCCCGTAATCGGCCCACCAGTCGAAAATGCGGGTGGGCGATTCGGCCCCCAGCGACAGCGTCTCCTCAATGGGAAAGCGGACCACGTACGCCGGGGCGCTACGCTCCAGTTGGCCCACCATATCGTTCTGCATCTGCAGCGCGAAGGGCTGCGCTTCCACCAGCGGTTCGGTGTAGAGGTACGACGTCGCGGAGTGCCGATGGGCATAGAAATAAATCTCCGGCTCGGACCCGAGCACGGCGATGAGCGCGTCCGGCCGCGTATGAGTGCGAATATACGCGGCCATGGGGATGGCTTCTGGAAAAGGGTCCTGCCCGTAAAGTTCGCGGGAAATCTCGAGCGGACTCATGCGAAACAGGAAGTCGCGCTCGACGATTACCGACACTATCAACGCCGCGGCAAACACGCAGCCAGTCACCCGGCCGCGCACGCACGAACCGGCCAGCAGCGCTACCACGGGCAGCATCAGCACCATGTAGTGCGCCCGGAAGTACAATCCGGGGCAAACCGCCACAAACGAAAACACCAGCAGGAACCCCACGAAATACCTGCTCCTGCCGCGTAATGCCGGCAGACCCGCAGCCGCCAGAATCCACAAAGCGCCGCTCTGCCGCAGGATGGACCCGAACGTCTCCGCCAATGCCGCCGCGCCGTCCGCGAGCGAATTCTCCGCGACGTAGCGGCGGGCGTAGGTGAAGGTCCAAAACCAGAACTTTCCGAAAACTCCGGCCCACCAGAGAATCAGACAGGTCAGCGCGAACGGCGCGGCCGCGCCCGCCAGGAACAGCGGCAGCTTCTTCCACTGGCGGTTCGCTACCAGATACCCCACCGCGAACATGCCGAAGAATATGCCGTGCTGCTTCATCAGGAACGCCACCCCGAAGAGCACTCCGCTCCAGAATAATGTCCACGGCCGCGCCGAGTCGCTAAAGCGCAACAGCAGCCACAGCCCCGCCAGCGCCGCCAGCACCACGAAATGAGTGGCGTGGGCCTGCGTGCCCATTACACCGGCGCTTACCGAGAGCAGCGCGTAAGCGGCGCACGCCGCCAGGCCCGCGGGCGCCGAGAACAGCCGCCGCCCCAGGATGTAAATCAGCACGATGGCGCCCGCGTTCACCAGCAGTAGACCTAGATGGATGGCCGCAATCGTCTGCCCGAACGCCGCCATAATCAAGGCGTACGCCGCATACGTCCCCGGCAGCTTCATATTGCAAGCCAACTGGTAGGGCGGGATGCCCTGGAGCATCAACTGGCCGGCGTAAGCGTACTCGCCCTCGTCCCGTTCGAGCGGCGCGTCGAGCAGGTGAATGCGCAGCAGCGCCGTTGCCAGAATCACCAGCAGCACCACCGTCCAGGGCCGGAATTTGGTCAACCCGCCGCCTCATCGAGCGATTCGCGCGAGCCCAGGGAGCGCCAGAATCCGTAGACGGCGATGCCCGCGAGCAGGGCGACCGTCGCCAGTCCGGCCGGGGCGTACCACGTCTTCCAATCGCCGCCCACGCCGATGGCGTCGAAGGTATTGATGAAGAAGGCTGCGACGATGATGGTTACCAGGCCGTAGCGCAGCAGCACCAGCAGCAGGACCGCGAAAATGAAAAGGTACACCGCGGTCTTCACCTGCCAGTTGGCTGCCGTGAAACCGTTGCCGTTGATAAAAGTGAAGAACATGGCGGCCAACGTCGCGGCTATCGGATCCTTTTTCACCAGTTGGCGCAACCCTGTAAGGGCGAAGAAGATCACCAGCCCCCCTCCAAGCGAACCTGCCAGGGTGTTGGCCTGAAACGCAATCCACTGCCGCGTGCCGGCTGCCGCGTTGACACCGCTGAAGCCGCTGAGTCCCGCGCCGGTAAAAGAATCCACCAGGCCGGCGGTGGTCCAGACCGCCGCTCCCACGGCCGCGCCGATCAGAATGTGGGATCCCACTTGCGCGTCCTTCCAACGCCCAGCCAGGACGCGATTCCACGTGACAATGGAGTGCGGCCAGTGGGCGCGCACCGATGGTTCCAGGGCCAGATAGAGCAACCAGAATCCCGCACCCCACAGCAGCCAGTTCGCCATGCTCGCCAAAGCCAGGGAAATCATGTCGGAGCTGGGCACGGCGTGAACCGTCCCCAGCCACGTCAACATTCCCAGCAGGAAGCTCGCGATTCCGATGCGCAGCGCGCCCTTGCGGTCGATCCGCCCCAGCCTCCAATTCCTACGCGCCAGCAGGATGGCGGCGAGCACTCCCGCGGCGGCCATCAGCAGCAACACGATCCCGCGAACCTGCGATGTCACGGAAGTCGCGGTGGAACCGGGCGCGTCGCCCTGCCAGTTATTCAGCACGTGGACCGCAGTGACGCGTCCTTTCCAGAAGGCCATTTCGACCGTCAGATCGAGCCCGGGAATCCTGGGATGCGGACCCATCCAGGCGAGCAACTGGTCGGCGGCGCCCAGCGGCGCGAACTTCGGCGCGGTCTCGGTGAAATTGGCCTTGTCCAGCCCTGCCGCGCGGAAGACTGCGCCGGGGTCGACCGGGTCCGCCAAGGGCGCCGCGTCCGCCGCCGGGATGGCCGAAAACCAGCGGAGTTTGCCCGCGGAATTCAGGTTCACCTGCACCATTCCCGGACTTGTCGGCGGAGGATTGGACGTGCCGATGTTCCCATATGGCGCGGCCACCAGCAAGCGCGGGCTTTCCCGGTAGACTGCGATAATGGAGGGCTCGGAAGCCAGCCACTCTTCCCACTTACTCGGGTTGGCGAGCTTGTCGATGTGAGAAAGGAAGCCATCCGGCTCGGTCAGCCAGACGGCCGAATCGGCCGGCCTTTGGGTATAGCCGAATGCCGCGGCGGTTTCGCGCGACTTGCTGGCCAGCACCTCCGGCGGATAGTCCATGGGAGTCCGGAATGCCGCTACCGTGCGGCTTTGCAGCACGATGGCCGCCACCAGGCAAATTCCGATAGCGGCGAGGCAGAGTATGGAATACCGGCGAGGCATGCCCTCTTGCCGGCCGGCGGCGGCCACCAGTTCGGGCGATGGCGTCTCACCCGCCGCCAGCGCCGCGGCCAGCGGGTCGCCGCCGGGCAGCGCCATGGCCACCGCAAGGGCGCTGGCCGGCCGCTTGGCGGGGTCGGGGTCCAGGCAACGGCGGATGGCTTTTTCCACCATCGGGTCGATGTCCGCCGCGGAGGAAGTCATGCTCGGCAGGTGAATGGACTCCTGCATTTCGAGCAACTGCCGCACGTTCCTGGCGTCGAACGGTTTCTTGCCCGTAAAAAGCTCGTAGAGCACCAGCCCGAGCGAGTAGATATCGCTTTTGGCGGTGACCTCCGCGCCTTTCAATTGCTCCGGGGACATGTAGGCCGGCGTGCCGTTGCGCACTTCGGCGCCGGAAAGCTGGCCGGCGATGGCGGCCAGTCCGAAATCCATGATGACCACTTCGCCGCGCTTGTTCATCATGATGTTTTGCGGCTTGAGGTCGCGATGGATCACTCCGCGGTCGTGCGCCGCGGCCAGGCCGGCGCACAGTTTGCGCGCCGTTTCGAGGGCCTTGTCATGAGGCAGGCGGCCAATGCGGAGCAACAGGGCGGCCAGGTCTTCGCCGTCCACGTATTCCATGGAGATGAACGGCATGCCTTCGATTTCGCCGATATCGTAGACGCGGCAAACGTTGGGGTGGGAGACCTGGCGGGCCACGCGCACCTCGCCGTGGAAGCGCTCCAGCAGGCGCGGATTGGAGGAGGCTTCCGCCGGCAGGAATTTGAGCGCCACCGATTGGCCCAGCATCATGTCGGTAGCGCGATAGACTTCGCCCATGCCGCCGCGGCCGAGCAGTCCGATGATGCGGTAGCGGCCGCCGAGCAGAGTTCCGGGGACGAAACGGCCTTCGTCGACGACTGTGCCGGAGGTGATCTGCGAAACGCTGGAAGGAGACGCGGCGGGCGGCTGTTCCAGGGTGGTCTCGACGGTAGACGGGTCGATCTTCCGATCCATTCCATCGATTCTAG
>Ga0182016_10004805_pt1 | contig 14794 bp, 16 predicted proteins | sample 712S2MmetaG_FD_120491 | JGI IMG/M metagenome (GOLD analysis project Ga0182016, IMG submission 120491) | Permafrost microbial communities from Stordalen Mire, Sweden - 712S2M metaG | ecosystem: Environmental > Terrestrial > Soil > Wetlands > Permafrost | place: Sweden: Stordalen | collected...
ACCGCCTGGATACGAATATGTTCGAGCGTTTTGTGATCTAGCGTCCGTCCGTCAATCGTTGCCATGTCGACGAAGGTAGCATAGCCGCTTTGTGTAGTCTATCCTAATGACTTAGCAGTAAGGCAGGGCAGCGGGTATTTCGAACGGTCCGCGTAAACGCCGTTCCCAGATATGTATTCGATGGCGGCTTTGCCGTCTTCAACGATTACCAGTCGGTTGGTAACGCCCGCTTGCTCGAACGCGCGCCGTAACAGAAATGCGTCATCGTCGTCATCCTCAGCGTACAGAATTATGTCGCTCATAGTATTCATTTCAAAAAAAGCCTCCATCCCCTGGCGCGCGATTGCCTCGCCCGCCGTCTTCACACCGTTTTGATTCGACTCTCGTCATAGCGCAACGTCTCCATGTTCATTGGATAAACTTTCCGGCTGTGCCTCGTTCGCCCGCGCCAAGTCGAGCCAGAACGTGCTACCCTTGCCAGGTTGGGATTCAAGGCCCACTTCGCCACCCATTTTTCCGACAGCTTTCTTCACGATGGTCAAACCGATGCCCGTGCCTTCGTAGCGTTTGCTCAGGCGCTGAAACATTTGGAATATCTTTTCGTGCCCATCCTTTTCAATCCCGATGCCGTTGTCCTTAAACAGCAGGCGAACGCGGTCATCGCGCGTCTCGGCCCACACGCGCAGGCAGGGCGTTACCCCCGGTTCGACAAATTTCACCGCATTTCCGAGCGGGTTCGAGAAGCACTGAGTCAATGCCGCTTCGTTCGCATGCACGAGAGGGAAATCTCCGTCGAATTCCACCAGGGCATGCGGCGGCTGAAATGCGGGGTATGTCGCGAGGATACTGTGTAGCGACAAGCCTGCGTCAAGCGGGATGAGCGGCAACTCGTCGCGACACGCGGCTGGGCGATTTTTTGAAAAGGTGACCGTCTCCTCTTGGCTCAGATCTCTAATGAAAGCTCGGTTTCCTTCCGCACGTAGACCGTAGACCCGCTCAACAAGCATATTTGCCAGATTTGCCAAATTCTGTCTTTTTCAATGCAAATGACCACAAGTGCGTCAAATTCCTACGACTACGATTCGTCCTTGTTTAAGAGGGAGATTGTCGGTTTTTGAGGCGATAAAGTGACTTGAGTTCAAGTCGAGGGCAGCGTCTTCAAAGGGCGGAGAGCTTTATCTCAAATTTCTTGAGCGGGTGCAGCGGTTGGCATCCAGTGCGATCTGCATTTGATGGGGCTACGGAGACGCGGTGGCGGATCGCGTGTATCAGCCTGAAAGCGAACTGGCCGCCGAATGACGGCTGCATTCGCAAAGGTAGGTTCAGATTGACATCAATCGCTGTCTGTCAATCATTGCGTTGCGTTTTTCACATCGGCGAACGCCCCTCACATGAACCGGATTGTTGTTACTGTTGTTGTTACTTTTTGGAGGTTTTTGACGTAAACCATTGAGCCAGAACAGTGGAGCGGGTGAAGGGAATCGAACCCTCGTCTGGATTCACTTTTGCAATCAGTTTATTATCAGTGCTTTACGAGAGTATTGAAGGATATTTTAGAGGCTAGTTTGCTTTCAGGTTCCAGCGGGCTTTGGCCAAGACCGAGATTCAGACCCATCACGGTGCATTTTGTCGCCTCCAGACTAGGCTGGAGCAGGTCAGTATCCTGCGGAGCACGGGTTGGGGATTCGTTTGCTAGTATTTTCTTCGCTGACGCTACGCCGGTTGCGATGCACTCATCTGTCACGGGCGCTGAACCTTTGCGGATGCCGAGTTTGTGCAATTCGAGATGATCGAACTTATTGAATCCTGCCAGTTCCAGGGTGTGCCGCGCGCAATTCAGCGGACAACCGTCCACGACCAGGATGCGTTCCGCGTTTTCCGCCTTTAAAAGCAGGCTTTTGACGCGCCCTCCTATGCCGGCGAGGCAGGACATCTGCGCCACGCCCTCGCGAGTGAGTTGGCGCGCGACACGGTCGGCGATTTCACCGGCGTCGGAACAGCCGGAGCAGGCATACACCACTGTGAGCGGTTTGTTTGGGGCCGGAGGATTTGAATGGTCGCTGTTCATAAAACGTAAATTGTTTCTTACAGGATAACGATCACTCACTCTGGCGAAGAGCGCCTTGACCCAAGTCAACGAATCACGCTTTCCTGCCCAGCCGTGAAATGATCAAAACCTTGACCTGCATCAAGGATCCTCGACCGTTGGCATGCGAAAGTAGCGATATGAAAATGACTGCTGAACAAGGCGGATCGGTCACCTTTGCTGCCGTCCCGCGGGAAACCAAGGCCGCTGCTTTCTCCAGCAAGCGGTTGAACCGCGAATGGAAGACGATAGAGGCGATGATCAAAATCCACTGCCGGGATCATCATGAGGCGACAGCCGGGCTGTGCGCGGAGTGCCAGCAGCTTTTGGATTACGCCCGTGTGCGACTGGAACGCTGCCGGTTCGGTTCAGAAAAACCGACCTGTGCTAAGTGCCCGGTCCATTGCTATCAGCGCGCGCGACGCGAACAGGTCAAGGTCGTGATGCGCTTTGCCGGCCCGCGCATGCTCTGGGAACATCCGGTCATGAGCCTGCGCCACTGGCTGGACGGGTTCAGGCGCGCGCCGGAAGTGTAATTCCTGCTCTCTGGTGAGAACGACGGGGCAACCTACTTCAGTCCCTCTTTCACTAATGCGGGCCATTTAGTCCTCCAAACTCAGATTGGTTGCCCCCGGAATATGACGAATATTGCCGGTGGAGAGGGCGGGAATTCCCCATTTATTTCAAGGCGACAACTTTGGATTCGGTCAGTGTTTCACGCACCATCCGTTCGACCTCGTAAGGGGTCCATTCGTTGCTCTTCCACAAATGCACGAGCCGGCCATCAGGGCCGACCAGCACCGTGCGGAAATCATGAGAAATCAGACCGTTTTCCGGCGCGTAATACAATCCCATCAGCCCGGCCACAAAACTAATCTGTCCGGCATTGCCCGTCGCAAAGCTCCAATCCTTGTCGCTCGCGCCATAGCGGGCCGCGTAATCCTTCAGGACCTCCGGGCGATCAAAGGCCGGATCCATGGTGATGCTCAGGAGTTGATATTTGTTTGCAAATTCCTTGCTGAACCGTTCCTGCAGATCGGCAAAGTATCTGGACATCAGCGGGCAGAAATTCGGCAGCGGACAACGGGTGTAGATGAAGGTGAACACCACCACCTTGCCGCGATAATCACTCAATCGGATGGCGTGCCCGTCCTGATCAATCAAACCGAAGTCGGGGACGACCTCACCCACCTGAATTCGCTCGGTGACGTAATCTTGCACTGAGGCGACTGGCGTTTGGCTGCTGGCAGTCTCCGTCGGCGAGTCCCCTGCGATTCTCTCGATGTGGGAAATCCAGGAATCACTCTCTGTGACGTCCAATTCGAACTGCACGTTCTCGCCGGGAGTTAACCCGCTGAGAGTTTCTCCCGTTTTGACTGGAAAAGGCATGGTCATGGCTGGCATGTAGTCGGGGATGGCTTCATGAGCGATTCGGACGGTTTTGGCCGCCCCATCCACCGCGAGGATTTGACCATGAACTTGAAAGGTCCTTTGACGGGCGGCGGGGCTGCCATTGGATTGGTTATGGCGGCTAATCGCCACGGCCGATAAAACGGTCGCGAGCGTCAGGATGCACAATGCAGGGAGGATAATTTTAGGTTTCATAAATCAGTTCGGCGCAGTTGCCAAATGCTCAGTCCAAGCGTGCCGGCAGACCAGAGGATCACCGTCAGCAGTGTCGTGAAGACAGGCACTTGAATTTCCATTTGATCCGAGAGATTGATTGCTCGGAAAAGGTCAATCGGGTTGGCGGCCAACCAACCGAGCGAGGCCGCCCGGCTCGTGGTGGTAGCGCGGGTCGGTCCGTCGGCGACATTGTCAAATTCTGAATGGATGTCGGCCGCCAAATGAACATGGGTGGCATCGCACACAAATTCGATCTCCTGTGCGGCCGCGGGTGCTTTCGTGGAAACAAAACAACCCAGTGCGATCAGATCGAACACGAACACCGCAAAGCACCAGGTCAACAACGCCACCACGAGGGATTGCACGCGCGTCCGGCAGAGAACGGAAATGGCGAGGCCCACGCCAAGGAAGGTCAGCCCAAGGACCAGGCCCGAAACGGCCAGCCGCAGAAATGAGGCCATGCCAGCATCTTTGGTCGCGACGCCAATGACGGCCCCGGCGATGATGAAACCGAGCAGGAGAGGAACCCCTAGCGTCAGGCAGCCGCCGAAAAGCTTCCCGATCAAAAAACGGGTTCGGCTGACGCCGCCCGCCAGCACCAATCTCAGGGTGCGTTCTTCATTCTCGCTGACAATCAGATCGTGCCCGAGCAGCAACCCGAGGAGCGGCACCAGATATTGGACCAGATTTAACAGGCTGATCACAGTGCGTTCGTAGCCTTGCACTCCAATTTGTCCGATTTGGAGCAAGCCGAGAAAGCTGGTCAAACCAATTGCTCCCAGCCAAACCAACACACAGGCGATCACCCAGCCACTGCGGAAACGGTCCCCAAATTCCTTGCTGGCGATCAGCCAGGTTTGAGTCACGAACGAAGCCCTGCGCTGATGGGCGGCTCCGCACCGTGTCGCAGCGGATACCGTTGCCTTCAGCGGGCAGGGTGTCACAACAAGGGCGGCATCTGCTTTCACGCGAAGGCCTCCTCAGTGGTGCGTCCCCGCCGGGCTATTTGGTGGTAAATGGACTCCAGCGAATCGTTAACCCGGTGTTCCGCGCGAAGATCGTCCACGCGGCCGAAAGCAGCCAACCGTCCCTGAAGCAGGATGGCCACATGAGTTGCGAGCGGTTCGACGGCTGACATGGTGTGCGTCGAAATGAGCAGGGTTGCGCCGCGCGCACTTTCCTCGCGCAGGATTGATTGCAGCTTGTCGAACAGCGCCGGGTCGAGACCGTTGAAAGGCTCGTCGAGCACGAGCAACTCAGGCTGACCACATAAGGCGATGGCCAGTCCCAGGCGTTGCAGCATGCCTTTGGAGAGATGTCGCACTTTCCGTTCGCCCACCAGATGCATTCCCACCCGGTTCAACTGCCGTTTTGCTTCGCCCACGGGCCAACCCTTAAGTCGCGCAAAGAACACCGCATTTTCGTCAACCGTCCGCTGCGGATAGAGCGCAACGCGCTCGGCCACATACCCAAAGCTGATTCGATCCGCATCGGCCACCGGCCGGCCTCCCAACAGAATTGCGCCGCTGGAGGGCGCTGTGAGGCCAAGCAGGCAGCCGAACAAAGTGGACTTACCAGCGCCATTCGGCCCGAGCACCGCGAGCGTGGCGCCGCATTCAACTGACAAGCTGACTCCGGCCAACGCGCAAGCCGCTCCGTAACGCTTCGTCAGATTGGTGATTTCAAGATAAGCGTTCATTTTGAAAACGGGTGCATCAATGGCGCGAGATCGGTGACACCTTCGGTATCCAGCAGCGGCATCATGGCCTCGCCTTTGCGCAGCAGGGCAAGGGCGGGACTGAGAGCGAGAACGCGCGCTTCGGGATGTCGGTCAATAATATAACCGAAAACATCCGTCTGATGGTAAGGGGTGTCGCCGATGCCGTCCTGATTGCGGTCTTCGCCCGTGTAGTCGCTCCAATAATTGCCGAGGCCTTTTTCCGTGAATGCGTTGGGTCCGTTGCGGCCCTGCTCCGTTTCAAAGGGCGGTTGCCAGACTTGGGCGGTGTTGCGAATGAATGAATTTCCCACGAACAGGTTTTGTTCCGACGTGTTGCTCAGGTAAACTCCAATGTCGTTGGTTGCGATGGTGTTTCCCTCGAAGCGATTCTGGCTGGCCTGCTGGATGAAAAAGCCCCGGTTCTGCCCGGCGACGATGTTATTGATGATGCGAGAATTATCCACCTGTTTGAGCACCATCCCGTGGCGACGGTTGGCGAAAATGGAATTGCCTTCCACCAGCGATTGGCGGCTGAACATGAGCGTGGCGCCGACCGTGTTGTGGCTCAGAGAATTGGAGAGAAGCTGGTTCTGGTGCGAATACATGTAATGGATGCCAAAGCGCGTGTCAAAGACGCGGTTGCCCGCGATTAAATTGTCGTCCGCGTAGGAGAAATATATTCCGTCCCGCTTGTCGTGGACGGTGTTGCCAACAATCCGGTTGTGCTGCGTATTCCAAAGATGGATGCCGTTGCCGCGGGCGGATGAGGCGATATTGGTGTTCCCAAAAACTTCATTTTGCTCAATCACACAATCGCCCCCGCCATGGATATAGATGCCGAAAGCGTCATTCTCAATGCGGCAGTCCCGCAAGACGGCGCGCCGAGCCTTGATCATGATCCCCGAATCGGCCAAAGCAAGGTCCTGCCCGGAATGGCGGAGCGTCAAACCCGTTATTTCCGCGTCGGGTGCAGCCAGAGTGAGCGGAGTGCCGGAGCCATCCGCGTCAATGACTGGTGAATTAGTGCCCTTCAACCGGATTGATTTCACGATGACGACATGCTCGTGAAAAGTGCCCGGCCCTCTAACTAAGATGGTGTCCCCCTCCTGCGCCTGCGTGAGTGCAAGGGCGATTGAGTTGGTCACCGTGACTGTTGCGGCGGAAGCCACGATGGAAGCGGCGAAAAATGTTACCAGCATGAGTTTCATAATTGCGCCAGCGCGGTTCCCGTATTTCCCCCCAACGAGGTCAGCACGCTGAAGACGATGGAGTTGATAACGCGGGTGCGGTCAAAGGCAATCAGCACGGCGACGGTGATCATCACTGTGGCGCTGGTCCATTGGAGCGTCCGCGTGAGCCAGGGACGATGCACGAATTGCCAACTCCAGTTGCCCACCGCCACGGCGATGGCCGCCATCGGGATGGCCAGCGCCAGAGAGTAAGTGCCGAGGATCAAGGCGCCCCAATACCAAGTGGACGTGCCGACGAAAATGAGGAGCGGGTAAAGAATCGCCCCACCCATGCAGGTCAGGCAACTGACCGACAGGCCCAAACCGGCGCAGAATGAATTAATTGGGGTGATATTTCCCGGCTGGCGCATCGTTAAGCCGGGCGCGCGAATGATCGCAGCGCGTTTCTTTGAAACCAATCCGACCACGGCGGCGATACCCATGCGGAATTTGCGCCCAATTTGTGCCATCCAAACAAAGCATCGGCCTCCGCGTCCGAGCATGCCGACCGATTTGAGCGCGAAATAAACCAGAAACGCCCCCCCCAGCAAATTCGCGTAGTGAGCCCATGCGGCAAAACCCGGTGGACCGTGATGACTATGCCCGGTGCTCTCGTCGGACGGGACGGCAATGGCCTCATTCATCTGGCTCGGCGGCGCGCCGCAAAAGACCTCCTTCAGCGTGGCCCCGGATTGAAGTTTGGCCTGCATGCCGAGCAATTGCTGGCCCATCAACGCCACGGTCGCGCCACTGGCCATATAAAGAATCGTGAAGCCGGCCACGAACGCCGCCAGATTGCTTAGGATGCGGCTGCGGACGGCCAGCGGCATGCGCGTGCCTCGCTCCGCGATGGCGGCAGAACTGACGACGCCGGCAATAATGCCGGTGTAATACGTGGTGAGCTCAATGGCGCAGGGGCTGAGGATTACCATCAACGCACCGACCACGCTGAGGATGAGCATCAGGGTGCTGGCGATAGTCCGCACGGGGGTAGGTTCGATAACCGGCAACTTCCATTCGAACACCCTCTCTGCTGTCTTGCCAACACTCTCAACAATCATGCGAAAGTGTCCGCGCCTGGCCGCGAAGATTGGCTGGCCGGAATTATCCACAAGAGGAAACACGAGAAGATACATGTTGTGATGCTCGCTCAGCACCACCGGTGTGCCGAGTGATGGATAGCGGTCGCCGTTGCTGTCTTCAATCAGCACCTTGTTCTGCAGATCAAGATGGGCAATTGTTCCGACATGGGTGTTGATGCCGATCAAGAACGGTTGAGCGCGGCCTTCCCACTGTTGAAGATAGGCCTCAAGCTTCACACGCTTCACAAATTCCGGCGTCGCGTAAGTCGCATCCAAAAATACATCGGACAAGGACACCCGCGCCGCGTCGCTCTGACGCGCCGTGGCGGGACTGCCGGATTGCAATTTTGGCACGATGTAAATGCCGGTCACAAAGACGGCCACCAAGAGCAGAACGCCGGAGATAAAAAGGATGCGGGTGGCTTTCATGATCAGTGCGAATCGGCCGGACTGAGCCGGGAGACATTCTGCGCCGGCGATACCTTCTTCTTGTCAGTCCCTGCCCGGGGCTGGCGGCTTACCCACGCGGCCCCAAGCTGCAAGGCCAGCGCTCCACCAATCAGCCAGGCGCCCAGTCCCAGCCGGGAACTGACGGTAAACTGGGCGATTTTGTTCGTTCCGATAAACGCCGGCGTGAAATCCTTCACGCCCACCAACACAGTTTTCTGATCCCGCTTGTGACCAATATCGTGAATCTGAAACATCGCCTGGCCTGCGGCCAGCGCCAGTGCGGCGGCCAGCGCGCAACTGACGGATGTCAGCGCGCGACGGCGAAGCGTGATCCGCAGGAGGCAGGCGACAATGCCAAGAACCGCTCCTGCCATCAATAATCCCGGCAACCATTTGAATTGAGGCAGCGTCGGCGGAATATGGACGCCGATGTATTGTTGCAACACCGTCAACTCCCGGATGTCACCGCGCAATGAGTCCGGATGGACCGCGATACGAAGTGCTTCCTGGTCACGATACTGCGGGGATTCCAAGCGCATTTGCCAGAGCGGCAGCAGGAGGCTGACCAGCAACAAAATGGAGGCGACGGCGGTCAGCGCGAACGGCAGCATTCGACTGAACGTGCGGTTTGACGCATGGGTTCTTGAGGGCACCGTGGCACCATCCGCGGGAGTTTTCTGTCCGTTACTCATACACGTTGCCTTTCTGCGCGGCGCTGCGAGCTTTCTCCTCTGCTGAGACTCCACCCGGATTATCGTTCAGCACGGTCCCCTGTGGTTTCACCAACATGCGTCCGCGCATTTCCAGGTGCAGCGCGGAGCAGAACCATGTGCAGTAATACCAATAGGTGCCCTTCTTATCCGCGATGAAAGTGGTTTCAACGGTCTGGCCGGGGTCAATGCCAAGGTTGATGCCGTATTTTGAAATGGCCACGCCGTGGGTCATGTTGCGCACCGTCTCGATGTTGGTGACCTTTAAATGAACCTCGTCTCCTTCATGCACCTCGAACTGTTCGGGAATGAACTTGGACCGGATGCAGGTCATGTAAACGTCCACCTTGTTCCCATTGCGCACCACCTTCTCTTCGCCGGATTTTACCGCCGTCGGTTGGGTTTCGTAGGTTTGGACCACATAATTCTCCAACACCTGGCGTTTGAGCATGACCGCATCGTGCGGCTCGGGAGGCGAGGGAAATGCCGCCACCACGCGCATTTTGTCCCCGGAAATATCAATCAGTTCCTGCGATTCCGGCATCGCGGGACCGGTCGGAAGGAACATGCCTTTGCTCATTTTGTTGAGTGAAATCAGCCAGTTGCCATCCGGGTAACTTGTATCGGCGCCGGCGGCCTTGGTGTGGCCAACATTGTAATGCACATCCACTCGATCCACGATGTAGTCCGGCGCGCCCTTGATCGCTTTTTCGATATTCCATTTGACGATCTGCGAATCCACAAACAGAGACGTGTAGGCGTGGCCGCGACCGTCAAACGTGGAGTGGAGCGGTCCCAACCCAACCTCCGGTTCGGCAATTACCTTCAGCGTCTTCGCGTCAATAATACTAACGGTCGGCGAGAGTTTACCGCTGGCCAGCACATACTTTCCATCCGGCGTGACGTTGCAGCCATGGGGATTTTTCGGAACGGGAACCAGGGTTAGCACGCCGGGAGCTTTTTCCGACTCGATGACCGGCACTCCGTTGATTCGCGTAAATTTTCCTTCGGCCAGCATCTTCTCCGCCAGCGGAACGGCAAACGCTCCCACCGCGTCGCGGTCGTTTTCAATCATGCCCTCGGAAGTGGTGGCGTTCTCGGTGTTATACATGGTGACGAAGACGTAATGGCCGTCCTTGCCGGAGCTGGCGATGTCCGCATTGCCCACAAAACTGATTTCGAACTTGGTTTCCAGGGTCTGCGCGTCCAGAAAAGCGACCATGGAACGGTATTTGGCGGCGTCCGTGCAGTTGCCGGCGGCGTCGGTTTCAAATTCGCCGTTGACGAACACGTATTTACAAGTTGGCAGATAGGCGGCCAAACCGTGGGCGCCCTGAATGTTGGGCACCAGCTTGATCTCGGCGACTTCAAACGTGCGCAAATCAACCTTCGCAACGCGTTCGTTGGCCTTGTCGTTGATCCACAGCCAGTGGCCATCGTAGCGGCCGTCAGTCTGGCTCAATACCGGGTGATGGGTGTCGCCCCAGAGCGGGCCGGTAGCCGCAAGGCGCTTGTAAGTTTCCGAAGCGGGATTGTTGGCGTAGCCAAGGGCGGCCCGCGGTTCGAAGATGGGAATCTCTTTGATGAACCGGCACGACGGCAGGCCATAGACAAATACGCTGCCGCTCTGCCCACCGCTCAAAAAGGCGTAATAGTCGTCCAGTTTGCCGGGCGCAACATAGACCTGCTGGGCGGCGGAGGCGGATTGCGCAGCCGCCTTTTCTTTCTTAATCGTATTGTCTGAATTGCAACCCACGAGGATCAACGGCGCAGCCGCAACAAAAGTGAGAAGGCATTTGAGTTTCATAGTCGTAAAATTCTTCCAGGTTAAGGATTCAAAGCGGCTTGTTTTGCTGCGCTGGCTTCGACGATCAACGTCCCGTTCATCAGAGGGTGCAACTTTTCAGTGGAACACTGCGTCGCGCAGTAGTAGGTGAACTTGCCCTCGCGATCCGCTCGAAATCTTACCGTCTTGGGCGCGCCGACCATCGCGCCATTCAAGAATACGGCTTCGTCATAGCCGCTGACGGCGAAACCGTGGCCGACCCCCAAGCCATTGTCCGTCGGCTCAAAGGTGACCTCCACGATCTGGCCCTTTTTAACTCGGATGGTGGCAGGGTCGTATTTCCAGGCGCGTTCAATCAGCTTGATGCGCACATCCGGTTGGCCCAACGGCTCCCGGTCGAGGTAATTCCGCGAAGCAACCGCGGTGGCCGCGGGAGCGTCAGACTTGGCAAATGTCTCAACATAATAGGCAATCTTCCAAACGTCTGCGGATGGGATGCCGCCGTTAAAGCCCACCATCGGAGTGCCGTTGAAACCGGTCAAAACGGCGCGGACAATTTCTTTTGTGGCGTAGCCGCTCTTGAATGCGCCCGGCTTGGAAAAATCACGGGGCTTGATCCGTGTCTGGCTGTCGTCCAGCAGACTGACTGCGGACGGCCCGTCACCGTGGCCTGCGGCGCCGTGGCAACTGATGCATGCGAATTTTGTGAACAGGGCCTTGCCTTCGGCCAATGTTGCCTCGTTGCGCGCCGGAGGAGTGCCCAAGCTGACGACAGTTTTACGGTCTTCGTTGGTGTTCGCAAAACGTGGGGAAAAGGCTTTGATGTATTCCACTACGGCCCAGCGGTCATCGTCACTCAAATTGACTCTCCAAGGCGGCATCGGCGTTCCCGGCATGCCCAATGACACGGCGCGAAACAAATCCACGTCGGTCGGCAAATGGCCGGGCGGGGTGGACCGCAACCGGAAATTGGCCTGGACGAAGTTCCGAGGCTTCGGCAGCAGAAACGCCGCGGCGTCTCCTTTTCCGTCCCCCTTCAGGCCATGACAGGCGGCGCAATTCTGCGCATAAATGGATTTGCCGTGTTCGATGAACTCTGGAGTCACTTCCGGTTTGGGCGAAACCGCCAGGTCAGAGAAGGTTACGTGTGCGGAAACATGCGCGGGAATGACCGTCGGTGACTCCATCTGCGTCAGAGCCGCTTGCTGGTCCGCAGACGGCTTGCAGCCCGCCCACAGCGCAAGGCCGGCGATGACTGGGATTGATCGAATAATAATTGTTTTCACAAGGGAAACCTTATGGCAGGGCTGGCTGGAGTTCTTTGAGGCAAGTCAAGGAATTGGCGCATTTGCCGGATTCCTTCGCCAAAGCCACGGAATCAGTCTCATATCCGCGGTCTTGCGAGATTGCTATTTGTATCGTAATACGATGCATGTGCCAACCATCGGGCAAACCGACGGATACGACTACACCTCTTTTGCTATTCTCTGGACAAAATTTGGCTGTTACGATTTCCATGCGAGTCCTTGTTTGCGGCGGCGTCTCCTGTCGGGCAAGGCGAGGTTGGGAAAATGCGGATTACTTGACGCAAGTCAAGGCATGAGCCGCCCCGATGCGTTAGGTTGGACGCATGAATGAACAACCGCTCATTGATTCCGGGTGCGAGAAAGTCCTTTCGTTGCCCGCTGAAACCCAATATGCCCCTAATGGCATTGTCAGCCGCACCCTGCTGCGCACCGCTAATTCACGCACCGTGCTGTTCGGTTTCGCGGAGGGGCAGGAACTGACCGAACATACCTCCACTCAACATGCGCTGATTCAGATTCTGTCCGGCTCCTGCGAGTTTTCCCTGTCGGGTGTGCCCAGAATCCTGAAAACCGGTGATCTGTTGTATATGCCGCCCAATCTCCCGCACGCGGTAAAGGCCACGGAACAATTCTCCATGCTGTTAACCTTGTCCAAGCCCGCCCGGATTCCAGATCCCGTGCCGCCGATTCAAACGGCATTGGCTGCCCAAGCCTGAACTTAAATCATTTTCGCTATGAGCAACAAAACCGTAACCCTGGACGTGCGAGATGACATTCGCAGTGGGCGCGAGCCTTTTTCAAAAATCATGAAAGCCGCCACCGGGATGCAGGCAGATGAAAGTTTGTTGGTGATCGCAACTTTTGAACCGCTGCCGTTGTTTCAGGTCCTGGAAAAGCAGGGCTTCGTCCACACTGGACAGGCGACCTCGTCCGGCGACTGGGAAATCTTGTTCACGCGTCCGTCGGGCGCAACCCCGGCGCAAGCCGTGATGGCGTCCTCTCCAGTTGCCGCACACGATGCAAATGCGCCAGCCTCCGTGCAAATCGTAGAAGTGGACGACCGGGGACTCGAGCCACCGCAACCGATGGTCAAAATTTTGGAAGCCCTGGTCGCACTTCCGGCGGGCGCGGAACTCCGCGCCCGCACCGAGCGCCGGCCAATGCATCTCTATCCGCACCTCGAAGAACGCGGCTTCACCGCGGCAACCGAAGAGCAATCTGATGGAAGTTTCCTTACCCATATCCGCCGTTAATCCGGCCACGTCGCGTCCGGCGGTTGCCCCGCCGCTCCTGGGCGCAAACGCGCCCTCGGTGGCATTGCCGCTCATGTTCACCTTGACTGGTTTGCTGGCGCTGTGCGCGGGCATCGCCTGGCTCGTGGTGCAACCCAGCATCCTCGCCGCCTACCACTACAACCAGAATGTCATCGCCGCGACCCACCTGTTTGTGCTGGGCTGGATTTGCTCGGTCGTCATGGGGGCGATGTATCAATTGGTTCCGGTCGCGCTTGAAACCAAGCTTTACAGCGAAAAGCTCGCGCGCTGGCATTTCGTGTTTCACGTTATCGGTTTCATTGGAATGGTCTGGATGTTCCGGGTGTGGAATATGGAACACGTAGGACACTTCGGTTCCGTCCTCGCCGTTGGGGTCGGCCTTTTCGTCTATAACATCGCACGAACTCTGTGGCTCGTGCCGAAGTGGAACCTCACAGCCACGTCCGTTAGTGCCGCGCTCGCTTGGATTTCCCTGACCGTAATCATGGGCCTCTCCATCGCGGCGGCGAAATCAAGCAGCGAATACGAATTTGGATCCGAGCGGTCCCCCACCGGGACCGTGGCCGCACTCCTTCATGGAGTAAAGTTGGGGACGGCTTTTCTAAGACCTTCCGGCGGTATTAGCACGATGCATGCTCATGCGCATCTGGGTGGCGTGGGCTTCTTTACGATGCTGATCGTCGGGGTGTCCTACAAACTCATCCCCATGTTCACTTTGAGCGAAGTGCAGAGTCGGCGGCGCGCGGTGGGCAGTGTCGTTCTGCTCAACGGCGGACTGGCAGGTTCTTTCGTGACGATTCTGCGCCACAGTCCGCTCAAGCCGGTTTTTGCACTTATAGTGGTTGCAGCGCTGGCGGTTTACGGTTGGGAACTGAAGGCCATTCTGCGCGCCCGCAAACGCCGCGCGTTGGATTGGGGCATCAAATATTATTTGACGGCCATCGGGCTCCTGTTGCCGCTGTCGGTGTTGGCGGTCGTCCTGTCCTGGCCAGGTTTGCCGCGGAATACCCTTACCGGACAACTCGAAAACCTCTACGGCTTCCTCGGCCTGATCGGTGTAGTCACGTTCGCCATCATGGGCATGCTCTACAAAATCATTCCGTTTCTCGTCTGGTTCGGCCGTTATAGCCGGCAAATCGGGCGCGCCAATGTTCCGGCGCTGGCCGACCTTTATTCCGCCCGGCTGCAAGCGCTGGGTTATTGGACTTGGCTGGCCGGACTTGCGGTAACGGGTGTTGCCATCGTCTTGTCCTACGAAACCGGCATCCGCATCGGTTGCAGTTTCCTGGCCCTGGGCGTGGCGACTCTCGGCCTGAACGTCGCCAAAATGCTCTCCCATTACTTCAAGCCAAGTCCGTTCCCTCTGCCCATTTCAACCTCGCCTAAAACAGCATGACAACCAACGATATCACCGAACAGGCCGTCCTTTAAACCTTGCGTCAGGTTATTGACCCCGAACTGGGCTGTAACATCGTGGACCTGGGTTTAATTTACAACGTCTGCATCACCGGCCAAAAAGTGGTC
>Ga0182016_10004811_pt1 | contig 14785 bp, 12 predicted proteins | sample 712S2MmetaG_FD_120491 | JGI IMG/M metagenome (GOLD analysis project Ga0182016, IMG submission 120491) | Permafrost microbial communities from Stordalen Mire, Sweden - 712S2M metaG | ecosystem: Environmental > Terrestrial > Soil > Wetlands > Permafrost | place: Sweden: Stordalen | collected...
ATCGGCGGGACCGGCGCGCAGCCCCGCGGCTTCGAGCGACGTGTAGCGCGCGAACTTCTCGCGGTAGCTCGCGAGCGTGGGATACGAGTCGTGCAGCAGCGTTCCGCCCAACTCCTCGACGAGGCCGTCCGTCACCCAGCGCTCGTGCAGCTCCGCGCTGCCGCCCGCCGCTGGCCGCGCCTCGAGCCTGACCGCGCCCGTGCGGAAAAGCCGCAGCAGCCGCTCGTCGCCCCAGCCCGCGCCCCACACCGGGCGCCCGCACAGAAACGTGACGCGCCGGAGCAGGTAGCCGTCGACCCCATCGGGCGCGGCCGCTTCGATCGCGGTGCGCAGCGCCGGGTCGAGCGACTCGTCCGCGTCGAGCATCAGCGTCCACTCGCTGCGCACGAGCGCCAGCGCTTCGCGCCTGGCGGCAACGAAGCCCGGCCACGGCCGCACGACGATCTCCGCGCCGGCGGCCTGCGCGAGCGCGACGGTGCCGTCCGTCGACTCGGCGTCGATCACGAGCGCTCGCGCGCCCGGCGGCAGGCTCGCCAGGGCCGTGGGCAGGTTGCGCGCTTCGTCCTTCGTGAGGACGACGACCGTGACGTCCTCGGGCTTCAGGTTCGCGTGGCGACCGTCTCGCCCGACGGCGCGGCCTGCGCCTGCGCTTTAGCGGCCGCGTGCGCCAGCGCCGCACCGATGAAGTCGCGATAGAGCGGGGACGGCCGCGTCGGCCGCGACTTGAACTCCGGATGCGCCTGGGTGGCAACGAACCACGGGTGCAACTGCTGCGACAACTCGACGACCTCGACCAGGCTGCTGCGGCCGGAGACGTGATGGCCCGAGAAGATCATGCCGTGTTCTTCGAAGAGCGGGACGTAGCGGTTGTTGAACTCGTAGCGATGGCGGTGGCGCTCGCTGATCTGCAGCGTGCCGTACGCGCGCGCGGCGAGCGTCCCCGGCTCGAGTTCGCAATCGTACGCGCCGAGCCGCATCGTACCGCCCATCAGTTCCAAGTTGCGCTGTTCGGGGAGGAAATCGATGACGGGATCGGGCGTCGACTCGTCCACCTCGGTCGTCATGGCCTCGGGCAGACCGCAGACGTCGCGCGCGAACTCGACGCACGCGAGCTGCATGCCGAAGCAGATGCCGAGAAACGGAATCTTGTTCTCGCGCGCGTAGGCGATGGCGCGCATCTTGCCCTTGACGCCGCGCGAACCGAAGCCGGGCGCGACGAGAATGCCGTCCACGCCGGACAGCACGGCGGGGCCCTCTTCTTCAACGATCTCGGAATCGAGCCGGCGAATTTCGACCGCCGCGTCGTGGAAGATGCCCGCGTGGTGGAGCGCCTCGTTGATCGAGATGTAGGCGTCCTTCAGCTCGACGTACTTGCCGACCAGAGCGATTCGGATGCGATGGCGCGGATGCAAGATGCGCTCGACGATCGCTTCCCAATCTTCGATTGCGAGCGGCTTCGTCTCGAGGCGGAGTTTCTTGATGACGACGTCGGCGAGTCCCTCGCGCTCCAGATTGAGCGGAACGCGGTAGATCGTCGGGGCGTCGCCGTTCTGCACGACGGCGCTGGCCGGCACGTCGCAGAACAGGCCGATCTTCTCCTTCAGCTCGACCGGGATCGGGATCTCGCTGTCGGTTCGCACGACGATCGCGTCGGGCGAGATGCCGATCGCGCGCAGTTCGCGCACGGAGTGCTGGGTGGGCTTGGTCTTGAGTTCGCCGGCCGCTCCCAGATGCGGGATCAGCGTCAGGTGCACGAACGCGACGTTTTCCTCGCCGACGTCGTAACGCACTTGGCGAATCGCCTCGAGGAACGGGAGGGACTCGATGTCGCCGACGGTGCCGCCCACCTCGACGATGCAGACGTCGGTGCCGCTTCGCTCCGCCACCCGCCGAATCTGATTCTTGATCTCGTTGGTGATGTGGGGGATCACCTGCACGGTCGCGCCGAGGTAGTCGCCGCGGCGCTCCTTGTCGATCACCGAGGCATAGATCTGCCCGGTGGTGACGTTGTTGATGCGCGAGAGCGGCTCGTCGATGAAGCGCTCGTAGTGACCGAGGTCGAGGTCGGTCTCGGCGCCGTCTTCCGTGACGAAGACCTCACCATGCTGGTACGGGTTCATCGTGCCGGCGTCGACGTTGATGTAGGGATCCAGTTTCTGGATGGAAACCGAGATGCCGCGGCTCTTTAGGAGGCGGCCAAGCGACGCTGCGGTGATGCCCTTCCCCAACGAACTGACGACTCCGCCGGTAAAGAAGACGAACTTCGTCATATGGGGAGGATTCCGTTCGCCGGGGTACCTCTCGCGCCCTAGCGGATCTTCTCAGGAAGCGTTACCGCGACCCAGCGCTCGAGACCCGCGTAGTCCTCACCGATCTCGACGTGCGCCGCCGGGAGGGTCCGGGCGGCCAGTTCGGCGAGCGCCGGGACCGTCGCCGGCGCGGCCTCGAGGAACGCGCTCCCCCCGCCCGCGAGTAGGCGAGGCAAGGCCGCGACGAGGCGCCGGTAGAGCACGAGGCCGTCGGCGCCGCCGTCGACGGCGAGCCGCGGCTCGAAGCCGACCGCGTCCGGCTTCGCAGGGACGTCCCCCGTCGGGACGTAGGGCAGGTTCGCGACCACGCAGTCGAACGGCGCCTCGGGAAGCAGCGGCTCCTCCAAGTCGCCGGCCAAGAGGCGCACGCGGCCGTCCACGCCGAGCCGGCGCGCGTTGCGACGCGCTACCTCCAACGCCGCTTGGCTGCGATCGCTGGCCGTCACGCGGGCTCCGGGCGCCTCGGCGGCGATCGTCAGCGCGATCGCGCCGCTGCCGGTCCCGACGTCGCACACGCGCGGCCTCTTGCCCCGCAGGGCCTTCGCGCGCAGGTCGTCGAGGGCCGCCTCGACCACCAGTTCCGTCTCGGGGCGCGGCACGAGGACGTCCGGGCCCACCTCGAATGCGCGTCCATAGAACCACGCCGTGCCCGTGACGTAGGCGACCGGCTCGCCCTGGGCGCGCCTGGCGACCAGCGCGCGCACCTCGGCCAGCATCGCGTCGTCGACGCGGGCGTCGCTATGCGCGATCAGCCACGCCGCATCGCGCCCCAACGCGTGGGCAAGCAGCAGCCGTGCCTCAAGGCCGGCGGCGTCGCCGGCGACCGCTTTCAGCGCCCGCGCGCTCTCGCGCAGCGCGCCGGTGACGGTCATCGCGCTCCGGTGCCGGCCAGCGTCCGCTCGCGTTCGTCCTGTTGCAGGCGCACGACGATCCGTGCGAGATCGCCGTCGAGGATCGTCTTGATGTTCTGGAAATTCTCGTTGATCCGATGGTCGGTGATGCGGTCCTGCGGGAAGTTGTACGTGCGGATCTTCTCCGACCGGTCGCCGGTGCCGACCTGGCTCCGCCGCAGCGAGCCCATCGCCTCGTCGGCCTCGCGCTGCTTGCGATCCAACAGCACGCTGCGCAGCATCTGCATCGCGCGCTCGCGATTCTGCAACTGCGAGCGCTCCTCGCTGCACGACACGACCACGCCGGTCGGAACGTGCGTGATGCGGATGGCGCTCTCCGTCTTATTGACGTGCTGGCCGCCCGCGCCGCTCGCCTTGAACGTGTCGATCGCCAGATCTTTGGAGTCGATGTGGACGTCGACTTCCTCGGCTTCGGGCAGCACGGCGACGGTCGCGGTGCTCGTGTGCACGCGACCCTGCGCTTCGGTCACCGGAACGCGTTGCACCCGATGCACGCCGCTCTCAAACTTAAACGCCCGGTACGGCGCGCCGCCCTTGACCTCCAGCACGACTTCTTTGTAGCCGCCGCTCTCGCTCTCGCTCTGCGAGGCGATCGCCACGCGCATCTTGTGGGACTCCGCGTAGCGCGCGTACATGCGCGCGAGTTCGGCAGCGAAGAGGCTCGCCTCGTCGCCGCCCGCACCAGCCCGAATCTCGATGAAGACGTCCTTCTCGTCGTTCGGGTCGCGCGGCAGCAGCAGCTCCGTCAGGTGCTCTTCGAGTTCCTTACGGCGCGCGCGCAGCAACGCGCGCTCCTCCTCGGCGAGGGCGTGCAACTCCGGATCGGAGCGATCGGCCAGCAAGGCATCGTTCTGCTCGATCTCGCGGCCGACGCGCGCGTAGGCGCGATAGGCCTCGACGGTCTCCTCGAGCGACGCACGCTCTTTGACGAGCGCGGTGAAGCGCTCCTGATCGAACGACTCGCCCATGTTTGCAAGGGCGAGTTCGATCTCATCGAAGCGCTTGGAGAGAGCGTCGAGGCGCTCGGTATTGATCACGGCCTGGCAGGTCGCGCTACCAGGGGGCCCCTAGACCGCTGCCGCGGCGGATTCCTCGGCCTTCTTGCGCTTGCGCTCTTCGGCTTCGGCCTTCTTGCGCTCGGCTGCCGCCACGCGCTGGTTGAACTTGTCGACGCGGCCGGCGGTGTCGATGAACTTCTGCTGACCGGTGAACAGGGGATGGCACGCCGAGCAGATCTCCACCGAGATTTCGGGGAGCGTCGAGCCGGTCGTGAACTTGTTCCCGCAGGCGCAGTGAACGCGTGCCTCGGGATACCATTTCGGGTGAATCTTGTCTTTCACAGCGTGCCAATCATACCACGGGGGGCAAGAGGCGCCCGGCGGCTAGACGCCGGCGATCGCCCGGATGAGGGACCGGGCGAACGGGACGCCGAGGCCGGTGGTTTGGTCGTAGCCGACGCCCGCACTGTAGCCGGGGTCGTAGGTGGGACCGGGCGACGGCTGGCCCTGCTGGCCGTTGTTGCCGTAGACGACGTCGTAGAACGTCAGGGCGTACGACTGCGTCCCCTTACCTGCGTAAATCAAGTAGAGCTGCGGGTTCGGCAGGCCGTAGCGGTAGGGTTTCGGCCCGGACGGGGCGCCCGGGCACGAGACCCGGCTCTTGCAAGCGTTGAGGACGGTGGCCCACATGGCCGCCATCTCCGGCGCCGCGACGCTGGTGCCGCCGACCGGCAGCACCTGCGGGCCGCCCAGCGAGGGATCCGCGTTGATGAGCACGGCAACGCCGGTGCTCGGGTCCGCTTCCATCGAGAGATCCGGCAGGTTGCGGAACTGCGTGCCGATCACGCCGACCGCGCCGTTCTGGTACGGGGGCTGCGGGATGAAGTTCGAGACGCCGCCGCCCGTGCCGCCGAAGCCGCCGCTGGTGGACTGGCCCCAAGCGGTGATCGGTCCGGTCAACTGGCCCGCCGAGTTGAGCGGGGTCGTCACGCCCCCGACCGCGACCACGTTTTGGTCGCTGGCGGGATAGGAGACGCACAGGTCGTTCTCTTGCGGCGAGCCCGGGTTATCCTGACAGGTATTGGCGCCGAGGTCGCCCGTCGAAACGAAGACGGCGATGCCCTGCGATACGGCCTGCGCGAACAGCAACTGCTCGACCCCGGTGCCGCTCGAGTTGAAGGGCGGCGGGCTCTCCTGCGACAGCGAGTACTCATCGCCGCCGAACGAGAGCGACAGGATGTCCGCGGAGTTGGCAGCCAGGGCATCGTTGATCTCGTCGTCGGCAAGCGCGAGGCCCTGCGCCGAGTAGCCCGACGGGCCTGCGCTCGGCTCGTAGTCGAGGTAGAACTGTACTTGGGCGCCCGGCGCGAGGAGCGCCGACTGCTCGGTGTCGATCTGGGCTTCGACGTCCTCGGGGTTGCAGCTCGAGGTCGGCGACTCCGACGGCGGCAGATTCGGGTTGCTGCTGCCGGCACCGGTGTCGTTGCTGCAGGTCGAAGAACTCGCCGTCACCGCGGGCGGCTGCGCGAACGGCGGCGCGAGGTTCGAGACGACGGTCAGCGGGTTGGAGCCGATCGCCTTGTACGTCGAGCGCATCGCGTCGAGGTCGCCGACGCGCGTGCCGCTCTGGACGGAAACCGGGCCGGTGCCGATGATGCCGATATTGATGCCGCTACCGGTGTAGCCGCCCGTGTACGCCGTGATGTAGTCGAACACGCGCTGGATCTGCTGCGGCGAATACCCGCTCAACAGCCCGTTGCTCGCCGCGTGGATCACCGACGGCGAGTAGCGCTTCGTACGGTAGACGATGTTGTCCGAGCCGACGATCGGGACGCCCTTGGGCACCGACGGCGCCACGCTCGGGGCGATGTAGACTTCGTTGCCGTGCCGGTACCAGGCGAACTTGGTCGAGAAGGCCTTCTCGAGTTGGGCCTGCGTACCGGCAACGTGGATCATAAAGCGCGTCGGCCAGCTGGTGACCACGAGACCCTGGCCCTTGAGATAGTCGATCGACTTCTGGTAGTCGGTCGTCGTCGCGTAGTACCGGTCGGCGATCTGGTCGGGCGTCATGAACTGCAACGACGCCCGCGTCGTCGCGCGGTCGAGCGACTTCGCGTAGGAGAGCAGCCCCTCGGGATTACGCAGGCGGACGACCACGTCGAAGCCGAGCCGCGAGAACGACGCGGGCTTGACGTATTGCGAGTTGCGGATGAAGAGCGCGTCGTAGCCGAAGCCGTCGGTGCCGGCGAACGGATTCGTCGGCGGAGCCGGGAGCACGGGCGAGGTGGAGTGGCCGCCGCCGCAGCCGGCGAGGGCGCCGGCAAGGACGGCGCACGCCGCCAAGAGCCGCAACGTCGTGGCTCGGATCATCGCTGGATGCTCCCCTTACGCTGCCCGAGTGCCTTCAGTTGCCTCCAGAACGCCGCGTGGCGCTGCAGGCGCTTGCGTTCGAGTTGATGTTCGAAGTTCGCTTTGACGGCCAGGAATAAGCCGGTCTCGCTCGCGTCCGTCTGGCTCTGGCCGGCCTGGCTCTGGCCCATCGTCCGATTCGGGGGTCTCGCGTACTCGCTCTGCCGGCCGCTTTGTCGGAACTGCGACGCTCCGCGCCGCCACGAATTGCCGAACCGGTACGAGTAGTTCTGAATCGTCGCCTGGTTGAGGCCCATGGTCACGTCGGTCGTCGTCACCTGGACCGGCGTCCCGCTGAAGAACGGGATGTACGCGCTCTGCCCCGAGTAGTCATAGTACTGATTGACGACGTCGTTGATCTCCCAACAGGTCGCACCGATGCCCTGGGTCACCCAGGTCGTGGTCGTGGTCGTGTCGACCTCGCCGAAGACCGGGTCGACCTTGGTCACCGTTTGCACGAGCTGGTTCGAGTACGGCTTCTGCTGGATGTGGAGAATGATCTTGCCGTAGACGTCGTAGCCGAGGTTGCAGGCGCCCGCCGTCGGATACGGCAGCGGCGACGGGAACGGGTTCGGTAGATTCTTCGGGCCGTAGTTGAAGTACGTGGTGCTGTAGAGCGTCGGCGGATTCTGCGGGTACCAGTCGGGCACGCTGTAGTTGACCGTCGGCGGGCCGCCGGTTCCCGGCGCGTAGTTGACGGTGACGGGGATGAACCCGCTTGCCGCCGAGGCGACGGTGACCAGCGAGTTCGGCTGGACGCCGAAGAGCGGGAACGAGTAGTTGCCGGTGCCGTTCGACGATACGATCGCCTGGCCGCTGGTGCCGTCCGGGTACTGCGCCGTCTCCGTGTACGAGCCGTCGGGGTTGACGGAGCGCTTCGTGACCTGGCCGTCCGGGTCGGTCTCCGTAATCGTCTGCGACGCGTTGTTGGCCGGCACGATCGGCACTGCCTGACCGGTCTGCGACGGCTCCGGGACGACGTCGAGCAGCCCGTTCCCGGTGCCGTTGACCGTTTCGAAATTCACGGCGAACGGCGTCCCGTAATCCTGGGTCGAGGTCGTACCGGCGATCGAAACGTAGGTCGTGCCGCTCGGACCGCCCGTGTACTGGTAATAGGTGTTGCTCACGATCGGATCCGTGAAGAACTGGCCGTACAGCCCGGTGTCCGTCTCGATGATGCTGAAGTCCATCAAGTTACCGATGCCGTTGAAGGACGCACCGACGGCGGAGGTCGCCGTCTGCGCGATCGACGTGACGAACGTGGCCGAGTTCGTCGGGTTGGGCGACGGGATCGGTGAGACCGTGATCGGCGGGCGCACCATCGTCTGGACGATGAAGCCGCTGAACTGATAGTAGTTCGTGGCGCTCGGCCCCGGCGACGGCCAGTACGCGTTCTGCGTCGGCACGTTGGTCGGAGGCGGCGGGAAACTCAGCGTCGGGTTCGGAGTCGGCGTCGGAATCGACAACGCCGGTCCGGACGAACTACCGCCGCAACCCGCTGCGACGCCCGCGCACAAGAGCGCGAAGAACACGAGCGTATTCCGTTGCCGCGTACTCACACGGCGCGCCTTACCTCGTCCGGGGGCGAATTCCTCGTCGCAAGGTCCCCGAAGCGTCGCAGCGAACGCGCTCGGCTCGATGTGGTCTCTCGAACGCCGCGCCTTGGGCGCACTCCTCATCGGCGGCGTGGCCGCCGTCGTGCTCGGCGCCGCGCCTGGCACGCTCACTCAGGTTAGCGCGCAAGTGCCGCCGCCGACGCCGAGCCCCACCCAGGCCGCGACGCCCGTCGCCGAGGTCCCGACCGCCGCTCCGACGCCGTCGCCGACTCCGACGCCGGCGCCCTCGCGCCACGGCCACCATCGTGCGTCGTCGAGCGCCTCACCCGGGGCGACGGCGCAGCCCAGCCCCACGGCCACCCCGACGTCGCCCGCGTTCTCCACGCTGGACGGCAACTGGGAGGTCCAGGTGCAGACCTTCAACGGGACATCCTACTCGCGCTTCGCGATGCACCAGGACGGCAGCAACATCGTCGGCACGTGGTACGTGACCGGCAAGCAGCTCCCGTTCACCGGCTCCTACGACGGCCGGCTCTTCCGGTTGATCGTGAAGGACGAGCCCGGCACGGTGAACCTGAGCGGCTACATCGAGAACTCGACCGACATGGTCGGCATCATCGACAACGGCAAGGGCGACCTGCCCGGCGCGAACCCGATCGCGTTCACGGCCGAGCATCACGTGCCGTCCAAGCCCGGCCTCTTCGGCGGCTCCCACGAGCGGAGTTCGGCGTCGCCGTCACCCAAGCCACAGCACACCTAGCAGCGCGCGCCGGCGCCGCCGAGTAGGCGGCCCGCGCCGCGGCGAAATGGACCGCGATGGACGATCGACGCTTCGGCTTTCGCACGCGCGCCCTGCATGCCGGCAGCCCGCCCGACCCGGCTACCGGGGCTCGGGCGACGCCGATCTACCTCTCGTCGAGTTTCGTGTTCGACTCGACCGAGCACGCCGCCGAGCTGTTCTCGCTGCGAACCTACGGCAACATTTATAGCCGCATCTCCAACCCGACGACCGCCGCCTTCGAAGAGCGCATGGCGAGCCTCGAAGGCGGCCTCGGCGCCGTCGCCACGGCCAGCGGGCTGTCCGCGCAACTCTGCGCGATCTTGGCGCTGGCGCAGGCGGGCGACCACCTCGTCGCGTCGGCCGCCCTGTACGGCGGGACGATCACGCAGTTCAGCGTGACGCTCAAGCGGATGGGAATCGCGTGCACGCTGGTGCCCGACGGCAAGGCCGACGCGATCGCGGCCGCCATCCGCCCCGAGACCAAGGCCGTGTTCGTGGAGACGGTCGGCAACCCGGCCGGCGCCGTCGCCGACCTCGAACGCCTGGCGGAAGCGGCGCATGCGGGGGGCGTGCCGCTGATCGTCGACAACACGTTCGCCTCGCCGGCGCTGTGCCGGCCGATCGAATGGGGCGCCGACATCGTCGTCCACTCGGCCACGAAGTACCTGAGCGGCCACGGCACGGTGATCGGCGGCGTCGTCGTCGAATCCGGGCGCTTCGCGTGGGGCGCCGGGCGCCATCCGCTGCTGTCGGAGCCGAGCCCCGGCTACCACGACATGAACTTCGCCGAGACGTTCGGCGAGTACGCCTACCTGATGCGCCTGCGCGCCGAGGTGCTGCGCGACGTCGGCGCGTGCCTCTCGCCGATGAATGCGTGGCTCTTGCTGCAGGGCGTCGAGACGCTGGCGCTACGCATGAAGGCGCACGTCGACAACGCGCGCGCCGTCGCCCGCTTCCTGCGCGGCCGCGAGGAGGTCGCCTGGGTCTCGTTCGCCGAGTTCGACGACAGCCCGCAGCGCGCGCTCGCGCGTAAGTATCTGCCCGACGGCATCGGCGGCATCTTCACGTTCGGCCTGCACGGCGGCCGCGAGGCCGGCCGCGCGTTCATCGAGGCGCTCGAACTCTGGAGCCACCTCGCCAACGTCGGCGATGCTAAGAGTCTGGTCATCCATCCGGCATCGACGACCCATCAGCAGTTGACCGACGACGAGATGCGCGCGTCGGGCGTAACGCCGGAAATGGTGCGCCTCTCGGTGGGCCTCGAAGACGTCGACGACCTCATCTGGGACCTCGGCAACGGCCTGCGCGCGGCCAAGCGCGTCGCCGACGCCGCCGCGGGGGCGGCATGATCCTAACGTCGGCCATGGCGCGCTATGCGCTGCTCGCGCGCACGCGCACCGTCGCGATGGTCGGCGCGTCGGCGACGACGACGCGGCCCAGCTACTTCGTCTTCTCCTACCTGCGAACGGAGAGCCGCTTCGACGTGGCGCCGGTCAACCCGGCGCTTGCGGAGATCGACGGCGTCAAGGCCTACGCGTCGCTCGCGGCCTATGCCGCCGAGCGCGGCGCGCCGGATCTCGTCGACGTTTTCCGCAAGCCGGCAGAAGCGCCCGCGGTCGTGCGCGACGCGATCGCGGCCGGCGCGCGCGCCGTCTGGTTTCAGTACGGCGTGGTCGACGACGAGGCGATCCGGCTCGCCGACGAAGCAGGTCTCGACGTCGTCGTCGACCGCTGCTTGAAGGTCGAGTCGGCGCGCTTCGACGGCGGGCTGTCGTCGGGCGGCTTCGACAGCGGCGTCGTGACCGCCAAGCGCTTCTTCCCGCTCGGCTCGCGCCGGCGGCCGGGCGGTAACGCATGACGGCCGCCGCCCTCGACGAGCGCATCCTCGGCGCCGTCGCCGCCTGGCGCGCGGGCGAAGATCTGCCCGATGCCGCCTTCGACGCGCTCGCGCTCGCGCTGTTCGCCTATCAGATCGGCGCGAACGATCCGTACCGCCGCTTCGCCGCAGCCGCCGGCTTCTCGCCGCAGCGCATGCCGGCGCACTGGGGGCGGATTCCGGCCGTGCCGTCGTCGGCGTTCAAGGACGCGACGCTGGCGACGTTCGACCCCGCGCAAGCGGAACTGACGTTTCGCACGAGCGGCACGACGGCCGAACGTACCGGCGTGCACTACATGGCGCGCGCAGCCATCTACGACGAAGTGCTGTGCGCCGGCTTCGAGCGTTTCATGCTACCGCCGGGCCAACCCGCCGCTTTCTTCAACCTCGTTCCCGACCCGGCGCAGAACCCGCACTCATCGCTCGGCTACATGATGCGGCGCGCGGGCGAGCGATTCGGCGCCGGGCCGCCGCGCTTCTACCTGCGCGGCGACCGCGTCGACGTCGAGGCGCTGGCGCGCGACATCGCAGCCGCAACCGCGCGCGGCACGCCGGCCATGGTCGCGGGGACCGCGTTTGCCTTTGCGGCGCTGCTCGAGGACCTCGGCGGGTCGACGCTGCCGTGCGCTCCCGGGTCGCGCGTGATGGAGACGGGCGGATTCAAGGGCCGCACGCGCGCCGTGGGGCGCGCCGACCTCTACGCGGGGCTCGCCCGCGCGTTCGCCGTCCCAGAATGCGACGTCGTCGCCGAGTACGGCATGACCGAACTCACGAGCCAGTACTACGACGCCGCCGCGTCGCGGACGGCGGCGACGCGGGTCAAAACGGGGCCGCCGTGGCTGCGCTGCACCGTCGTCGACGGCGACGGGCGCGAGCTCCCGGCCGGCGAGACGGGCTTTCTGCGCCACGTCGACCTCGCCAACCGCTCCTCGGTCGTGGCGATCGTCACCGAGGACCGCGGCTACGCCGTCGCGGGTGGTTTCGTCTTGTTGGGCCGCGACGAAACGGCGCCGCTGCGCGGCTGTTCGCTCGATCAAGAAGACCTGCTCGTCCGGCGTGGCTGACCCCGCCGGCCTGCGCGCGCTGCCGGCCCGCGCGATCGTCGCGGCGCTGGCCGACGCCGCGGACCGCTGGCGCGACGCGGACTTCCCGCCGCGCGTCCGCGCGACGGCGCGCATCCGGGAACGCACGGGCTACACCGAGCCCGTCGTCGACGCCGCGCTCGACCGCTTATTTGGGGCGTTGACGAGCGCGGCGTTGACCAACGCCATCTGCGGCGAACTCGGCAGCGTGGACGCGCTCGACGGTTTCGTCGCACGGCCGGGCCGCGCCGACGGCTACGCCGCCCCGGTCGGGCGCGTCGCGATCGTCGCGAGCGACACGACGATCGGCGTCGCGCTCGTGCCCGCCGCCTTCGCGCTGTGCGCGAAGTGCGACGTCGCCGTGCGCGACCGCGGCGACGCGCTCTGCGCGGCCTTCGCCGAGACGCTGGCCGAAGAGCGCCGGGAGTGCGGCGCGGCACTGGCCACCCACGTCGCCGCAGCGCACGACGACGCCGCCTGGCTCGCGGAACTGCGCGCGGCGGATGCCGTCGTCGCGTTCGGCGGCGACCCGGCCCTGCGCGCCCTCCGCGCGGCCGCCGCGCCGCAGGCGCGCTTCATCGCGTACGGCCACCGCACGAGCGCCGGCTACGTCGCGCGCGAGGCGTTGGCGACCCAGGACGGGGCGCGCGCCGTCGCGCGCGGCGCCGCCGTCGACGCGCTGTTGTACGACGGCGACGGCTGCCTCTCGCTCCACACGATCTTCGTCGAGCGCGGCGGCGAGATCGGCGTCGCACGGTTCGCGCAGATGCTCTCGCACGCGCTCGACGAGGCCGCCGTCGAGTTTCCGGCCGCGTTCGCCCTGCCGCCGCCGCGCGCCGCGTCGTATCGCGCGGGCGCGGCGTTCCGCGCCGCCGTCGGCGACGGCGCGCTGTTCGCGAGCACCGGCCGGCCGCACGTCGCCGTGCTCGATCCGCCGCGCGACGAGCCGCCGCCGCTGTTGCCGCGCACCGTCGCGCTGTACGGCGTCGACGGCCCCGCCGAGATGCTCGCGTTCGTGCGCGCGCACGCGCTACCGCTCGAGGCCGTCGCGGTCGCCGTCGACCGCGCCGACGTCGAGCGCGCCGCGATCGAGAGCGGCGCCGTAAAGCTCGCCCCGTTCGGCTCGCTGCAGACGCCGCGCCTCGAGGACGAGCACGGCGGCATCGGACGGATCGCCCCGTTCGTGAAGTGGATCGTGCGTTCGTGAGCGACGTCGAGCGCATCGTGACGGCAATCCCGGGCCCGCGCTCGCGCGCGCTCGCAGAGCGGCTGCGCGCCGTCGAGTCGCGCGGCGTGACCTACGTCGCCGACGATTTTCCGACGTTCTGGGCATCTGCGTCGGGCGCGACCGTCACCGACGTCGACGGCAACCGCTACCTCGATCTTACCTCCGCGTTCGGCGTCGCGCTGACCGGGCACGCGAATCCGGCGGTCGCGCGCGCGCTGGCGGCCCAGGCGGCGACGTTGCCGCACGGGATGGGCGACGTGCACCCGTCCGAGATGAAGACACTGCTGCTGGAGCGCCTGGCCGCGCTCGCGCCGCTACCGGAAGCGAAGACGTTCCTCTGCTCCAGCGGCGCGGAGGCCGTCGAGTTTGCCCTCAAGACGTCGCTGCTCGCGACCGGACGGCCCAACGCGCTCGCGTTCGAAGGCGCGTACCACGGCCTCGCGCACGGCGCGCTCGAGGTGACCGGCATCGAACGCTTCCGGGCGCCGTTCCTCGCGCAGTTGCGCGATGCGACGTCGTTCGTGGCGTTTCCCGACCGCGACGTCGACGGCGCTGCGGAGCGGGCGCTCGCGGCGGTGGACGCCGCGCTCGCGCGCGACGCGTCGATCGGCTGCGTCGTCGTCGAGCCGATTCAGGGCAGGGCGGGCGTCGTCGTGCCGCCGGACGGCTTTCTGCGCGGCCTGCGCCGCATCTGCGACGAGCGCCGAGCGCTGCTGATCGCGGACGAGATCTATACGGGCTTCGGCCGCACCGGCGCGTGGTTCGCCTGCATGCACGACGACGCCGAGCCCGACGTCCTGTGCGTCGGGAAAGCGCTGGCCGGCGGCTTCCCGCTGTCAGCCGCGATCCTGCGCGGCACCGTCGCGGGCGCGTGGCAGCCCTCGACGGGGGAAGCGCTCCACACGTCGACGTATCTCGGCAACCCCATGGGCTGTGCAGCGGCGCTCGCCAACCTCGACGAGATGCGAAGGCTCGACGCGCCCGCAGCGGCGACGCGCATCGGCGACCGCATCGCGCGCCGTTTCGCGCAGCCGCCGCGCGGCGTGCGGCGTATCCGCGGCCGCGGCGCGCTCTGGGCGCTGGTTCTCGACGACGGCGCATCCGCGCACGCCGCGACCGTCCGCGCGCTACAACGCGGCGTCATCGTGCTGCAATCCGGTCCACACGGCGAGTCGCTGACGGTCGCGCCGCCGGTCGTCATCGCCGACGCCCAACTCGACCGCGCCCTCGACATCCTCCTGGAGGCCATCGCCCAATGAGTCGCAGCCCTATCAAGGTGGGCGTGGTCGGGAGTGGGTTTGGGGCGACGGTACACGTGCCGGCGTTCCGGGCGCAAGGGCGCTTCGACGTCGTCGCGCTCGCGTCGCCCAATCGCGCCGAGACGATCGCGCGCGAGCGGAGCATCCCGCGCGCGTTCGCGACGACGCAGGAGATGCTCGACGGCGTCGAACTCGACGTGGTCGCCGTCGCGTCGCCGCCGTTCGACCACGTGCCGTCGGTGCTGGCGAGCCTCGCCCGCGGCAAGCACGTGCTCTGCGAGAAGCCGTTCGCGGCCAACGCCGAGGAGGCCGAGGAGGTGGCCCGGCGGGCCGAGGCGGCCGGTGTCGTCGTCATGGAGGCCTTCCACTACCGGTA
>Ga0182016_10004812_pt1 | contig 14784 bp, 13 predicted proteins | sample 712S2MmetaG_FD_120491 | JGI IMG/M metagenome (GOLD analysis project Ga0182016, IMG submission 120491) | Permafrost microbial communities from Stordalen Mire, Sweden - 712S2M metaG | ecosystem: Environmental > Terrestrial > Soil > Wetlands > Permafrost | place: Sweden: Stordalen | collected...
CGAGGTAGTCATGATTTTTCCTTTTTCGTGGCCTGCGGTAATTGTTTGAACAGCACTTTGAGATATCGACGCAGGTGCTCAAGACTTTCGCGTATCGTCTTGGGACTCTGTTTCGCCTTTGCAAAAATGAAGGAACCTTGCAAAACGCTCTGTATGAAGTAGCCGACGCTCTCGGCGCTCCAAGTCGCGCGCGGTGCGTATCGCTGCTTGGCTGCCTCGATATCCCGGGTCAGCTCCGCGATGTGCGAGGACAATCCTCGCTCGCAAGCGGCGCGGATATCCGGATGAGTGTCGTAAGTCTCCTGAACCAATGTGCCCAATAGGCACGTGTAGTCCTGAGCTGCGCCCGTGAGGATGGCCCCGCGAAACTCGACATAACCGAGGATTCTCTGCAGCGGGTCCTTTGCCTGCTGGTAGGCAGCGCCGGCGAACAAGCCGCGAGTCATCGACCCCCAATGCTCAACCGCTGCCAGAGCGAGTTCGTCCTTGCTCTTGAAGTGGTGGAAGAAACTTCCCTTGGTGACTCCAGCATTCTGACAGATGTCATCCACCGTGGTGGCCGCATAGCCCTTGGCTCGGACCACCTGCAGCGCGGCGTCCAGCAGTTTCGTCTTGGACTCATGCCGGGATGGCGTTGTCATGGTTGCCTGTTAAAGACCAACTAGTCGGTATGGTACCGACCACACGGTATGGAGTCAACACGACTGGACCTCACAGGCGTTGACCGCGTTTTGGCTGGTGGATTCGATCAGCGCCACCGGCTGCGCGTGTCACATGAGGTACGCCGCTGGTGATTCTCATTGCTGCGCGGCTCCCCCATAATGCGAATCTGACCTTGCAGCGCCGCGCCGGTACCTGTCCGAGCCCGTGGCGCGTGTGTTCTGCCGTGGACGTAATGCTCACAGACAGCGCCCGTGCGCCAATGGCATCTTTGGCGACCCAGAAATCTCCGCTCGGCGACCACAGCTACGTTCTGTCACAGGATGTGGTGCATGTGTGGCGCATTCCGGTGGCGGCGAGCGCGGCGCAACTGAGTGAATTCAGCTACTTGCTGAGCGAGACGGAACGGCAGCGGGCTAGCCGCTTCGTGCAGGAGGCGGACCGGGCGCGATTCCAGCTCGGCCGCGCAGCCACGCGAGCGCTGCTGTCGAGGTACCTTGCGCGCCCGGCGGCCGCGATTGGCCTCGTGGCCGATGCGCACGGCAAGCTGCGGATGCAGACGGCGCCAGCAGCGGACCAGCCGCTGATCCATTTCAATCTGAGTCATTCCGGCGACTGGGTAGTGCTCGCGTTCAGCCGCACGTGTGCGCTCGGCATCGACGTCGAGGCGATCGCCGAGCGCGCCGTCAGCACCGATCTGATCGCCTACGTGATGAGCGAGCATGAGCAACAGGGTCTGCAGTCGTTGCCCGCACAGCGCCAGCGCGCCGCGTTCTTCAAGTGCTGGACCTCGAAGGAGGCTTTCATCAAGGGCTGCGGCATCGGACTGAGGGCGGCGCTGAAGCAAATTGAAGTGTGCGTCGATCCGCAGCAGCCGGCGAGGCTGATCGGCGCGCCGGCCGTGCTGCGCCCGGATGAGTGGTCGCTGCATACGCTCGCGATCCCGCAAGGCTACGCGGCGACGCTGGCGGTAGCTGCAGCCCGGGTGCAGATCATCGACATCGCCATCGACAGCTGGCGCGATATCGCCCCGGTAGTCCGGTAGTGGATCCGATGCAGCTCGAGGCCGCTAAGAGGCCGGCAGTCGGCGCGAGCGCGACTGCCGACCGCATCGTCTTCAGCGTGATCCTGGCGATCAGCTTCTGTCACCTGCTGAACGACATGATGCAGTCGCTGCTACCGGCGATCTATCCGGACATCAAGGCGAACCTGGGACTGAACTTCGGCCAGATTGGCATCATCACGCTGGTCTATCAGATGACCGCCTCGATCCTGCAGCCGCTGGTCGGCCTGTATGCCGATCGGCGCCCGACGCCGCTGGCGTTGCCCGGCGGCACGCTGTTTTCGCTCGTAGGGCTGCTGGTGCTCTCAATCGCGCACAGCTATCTGATCCTGCTCGCCGGTGCGGCGCTGCTCGGCGTCGGCTCCTCGGTGTTCCACCCGGAATCCTCGCGCGTCGCGCGCATGGCCTCGGGCGGGCGGTACGGCCTGGCGCAGTCGCTGTTCCAGGTCGGCGGCAACAGCGGCCAGGCGCTCGGCCCGCTGGCCGCCGCCCTGGTGGTGGTGCGCTGGGGGCAGTCGAGCGTGGCGTTCTTCGCGCTGCTGCTGCTGCTGTCGACCGCGGTGCTGTGGAACGTCGCGCGCTGGTACAAACATCACGGCCTGGCGCGCCTGCACCGCGGCGCCAGCCTGCGCTCAGCGCACCCGAGGTTGCCGCGCGCGGCGGTGATACGCGGCATCGCCATACTGCTGCTGCTGATCTTCTCGAAATATGTCTATCTGACCAGCCTGACCAGTTACTACACGTTCTATCTGATCGAGCATTTCGGGCTGACAGTGAAGTCAGCGCAGCTGCACCTGTTTTTATTCCTGACGGCGATCGCGCTCGGCACAATCGTTGGAGGCGCGATCGGCGATCGCATCGGCCGCAAGCCGGTGATCTGGATCTCGATTCTGGGCGCGCTGCCGTTCACGCTGCTGCTGCCGTATGCGAGCCTGTTCTGGACCGGGCCGCTGACCGTGATCATCGGGCTGGTGCTGGCCTCGGCGTTTCCGGCCATCCTGGTGTACGCGCAGGAACTGGTGCCAGGCAAAGTCGGCATGATCTCGGGGCTGTTCTTTGGCCTGGCCTTCGGTGCCGGCGGCATTGGCGCAGCATGGCTCGGCGCGCTCGCCGACAGTACCAGCCTCGAGTTTGTCTATCGGCTGTGCGCGTACCTGCCGCTGATCGGACTGCTGGCCGTGGCGCTGCCGGATGCCGAGCGAGGGCTGCCGAGGCCGAGCAAACCAACGCCCTGATCAGGACACGACGGGGCTTACGGAAAGCGCTATTTCCAAGCGGCTATCGCCGCAGCGTCCCATTCCTGGACAATGCGCGGGTCGACGTTGAAGTTGCTGTAGCGGATCCAGGTGGGCCGCACGCGCCAATAGACCAGTCCAGGCCAGGTCAGCCGGGTGGGGCCGTCGCGATAACGTTCGAAATAATAGGCCTGGACGCCGGGCAGCTCGGCCTCGGTGGGAGCCTGCGCTATGCCTTCGTATTGCACGGTGCGTTCGTGGTCGGCGCCGATAACGAAGGCCACACGGGGATTCTTCACCAGGTTTTGATGCTTGCGCGACTGGGTCACCGTATCAAAAAGGAGCTCCCACCGGTCCGTGATGGCGACATAGATAACTGCCGCCTGTGGGGCCCCTTGAGGACTCACAGTTGCCTCCATGGCCCAGGGCTGGGAGCGCATGAAGGACAGCAGCTCGCTTGGCGTGAGGGGATGATGATGTTCGACCATAGGGGAATTGTGCCTGATAGCGAGCCCCCTGGCAGTCGTGGAAAACCGCAGTCGAGGTGCTCGGGCTAGTTCACGCCATTCAAACGCTAGCGCGGCTTTTTACCCACACCCGAGCGGCGAGCGGCCGATTTCGGACGCCTTGTGGTAGTCACGCTCTTCGGGGCCGAGGACAGAATGAGCTGGCGCGCAGCTCGCAGGAGCGCCTTCAGATCGGGTGGCGTGATCTTTGACAAACGCACCAGCACGGTGGGGTGCGGCGCGTAATGATCAGTGATGTAGTAGATATCGGGATGCTGCCGAAGCAGCTGCGCACGATGTTCGAGATCGATATGCACGACGAGGCTATCTGCTTCGGCGGACTTGTTAGTGGGGATGCAGGCTACTAGATTGCCACCCAGTTTCAGCGCGGGGGAACCATACGCGGTGCCATCGACGACATCGGGCAAGGCAAGAGCAAGCTTCCTCACGGTCTCGAAGGTGAGCATTCCCATGGCGCTCTCCGCGCTGCGCAAAGAGATCTATTATGGACCGGGCCATTGGAATTCAAATCACAAGCTGGCTGCGGTGAGAGGCCCAAATAGACCGTGAACGGGAAGCTCATTCGAACGTCTCTGGCTTGTTGACTGAGTGGGCCAGTTCGGTCCGTCCATCGGTAGCTCAGCCGATAAGTCGGCCCTACGGCAGCGCGCGCGCCACGGCGGCAGTCGAGAGCGCCGGACCTGGCAGCCGGATCGCCATGCTGGGCTGAGCGCCGGACGGGCCAAATTCGCTGCGGCCAACGTTCCAGGTGACCCTCTGTCCAAATTCGACGCGTATATCCGAATAGCGCCGCACCTGCAGATCCACGATATCGCGCTGGTGTGACATCAGCGTGGGCACTCCGGCCGCTTGCATCGGGGCCGCCTGTTGCAGCCGCAGCCCGTAGATGCGGCCGGCGCCATGGGCGCCGATCGGCTGGCTCAGATACAGCATCATCACCCGCCCGTGAGTGCCCGCTACTATTCCTGGCTGATCGGCCGCGCAATAGCCGGTTGAGCCGCCCAGCAGCGCAACGAACAGCAGCACTTGCCTCGCCGCCCGATTGCGCCTGTAACCCGCCACACGATGTCCTGATCCGAACATGCGAATCAGTATGCGCGGGGGACCGTAAGCCGGCTCTCAAGTCACCATAAAATGGCCGCCGACCCAGCCGGATGTGACGGCATCGGCGCTCCACGCACACAAGCTCGCCGTTATGGTAAATGTGTCTTCAGGCGCTCTGGCTGGAGGGTTCCAGGTCGCCGCCATGTTCGGCTTCGATCTCGTGCGCGCTCAACGGCGCCGTCCTGAGCTTGGAGCAGCCGGCCATAAGCGCCGCGATCACCACGTAGCTGATCGCGACCAGCGGCGACTGACCGATGCCGATCGCCTCACTGTGCATCAGGCCGAAGAAGGTCAGCACCGCGGCGCCGACCGCAAAGCCTGCGGCCTTGAAGAATTCGCGTTCGATCGCGCATACCGCGATCGCCGCCAGCATCAATCCGCCCAGCGTCGCACCGCTCCCCAGTACCGACAGGCCGTGGTAGAGCACGCCCTGGTCGCTGAGCTTGTCCAGTCCCACGGCGCTGGCCGAGGTGCCGGCCGCGCCGAGCGCGCCATCGATCTGGTTCTTGGTCCAGGAGGCAAGATTCGGCAGTACCGCCAGAATGATCGCCGGCGCGTGCCGGCGCGGGGTTTCCTGGAACGCCTGGGCGCCAATCAGCATGCCGATGTAGACCAGGATCGGCAGTATCGCGACCACCGGAATCAGCGCCATCATCAACGAGATCACGCCGAACCAGGCGAGCACGATCACCGCGACGCCGGTCGCGGCCGAATAGCCGATGCGTCCGCCCATCGCCTTCCACCCGGGATGGCCGATATACACGGCATTGATGAACGGGTTACCCATCATGCAGCCGATGAAACTCACGACGCCGTCGGCGGTCAGCACGCGCGTGGTCGGAAAGCTGTCGCCGGCGGCAGAGGCGCTCTCCACGTTGTCGAGCGCCTCCACCAGGTCGTAGATGCCGAACGGAATCGCGGTCACCAGGATGATGCCGAAATACTCAAAGCCCGAGAACACGTGGCCGAACGCGGGCAGCGGCAAGGAGAAGCCGAAGTTTGCGACCGAGGCGGTGAGATTCGCAACGCTCATGCCGCCGATGCCGTAGCCCAACGCGGTCGATCCCCAGGCGATCAGCATGCCGACCGCGATCGCGACCAGGCCAGCGGGAATGCCCTTGAAGTAGCGCACGCCGCCAAACCAGCTGGTGATGATGATCGCGAAGCACACCAGGCCGATCAGCGGGGTGCCGAATACCTGGAACGCCGGGCGCAGGGAAATAAACGTGATCGAGACGCCCGCCAGCGTTCCGAGCAGGGCGGCGCGTGGGGTGATGCGGCGTACCACCGGTCCGATGAAGCCACCGATCATCAGCACGAAGCTTTGGATAAACACCCAGGTGAGCCCTGCTTCCCAACCCTTCACCGGATCGCCGGTCTTGAGCACGATCGGCAGCATCACCACGAAGGTGACCACGAACATATGCGGCACGCTGATTCCCGAGGGTAGCGCGCACACATCCGTGCGGCCGGTCCTGGCCGCCAGGCGGTAGGCGAGCCAGGCGTAGTACAGCGTCGACAGGCACAGCATCAGGCCGGTGGCCGGCAGGATGCGGCCATAGATGAGCGCGTCAGGCATCTTCAGCACGAATTTCAGCAGCCCGGTAAGGGTCAGCAGATTGACCAGGATGTTGGTGCCGAAGCCGAAGAATGCATTCCAGTCCCCGGCGACCCACAATTTTGGCTTGGCTGTTGTCATGGCGGTGCTTGCTCCCTTGTTATGCGATGTCTTAATGCGCTGATTTATGCGCTGAGTCGATAGGCTTGCTGTTCGCCCAGGGCGCGCAGGATGCGGTTCGAATCCGACACCCAGCCGAAGATGCCGCCCTGGGCGGAGATCATGCGCAGGCCGACTTCGTGAAATTCCGGAAAATATGAGCCGCAGCAATCGGCCGGCACGATGCAGCGGAAGCCGCGATCGTTGGCCTCGCGCACCGTGGTGTGGACACACACCTCGGTGGTGACGCCGCACACGATCAGCGTCTCGATGCCGCGATTGGCAAGGATGGTGTGCAGGTCGGTGGCGTAGAACGCACCCTTGCCGGGCTTGTCGATCACCGGCTCGCCGGGCTGCGGATACAGTTCGCGCACGATATCGTGCCCGGGCTCGCCGCGGATCAGGATGCGCCCCATCGGACCGGCGTCACCGATGCGCTTCGACGGCGTGCCGCGCTCGACCTTGGCGCGCGGCGCATCGGCCATATCCGGCCGGTGCCCTTCGCGCGTGTGGATCACCAGCAGCCCGTGCTTGCGGGCGCCGGCCAGCAACGCCTTGCACGGGCCGATGCAGCGCGTGAGCTGCGCGAGGTCGTTGCCGAGCGAGGCGCCGAAACCGCCGGGCTCGAGAAAGTCGCGCTGCATGTCGATGATGATGAGCGCAGTGCGATCCGGATCGATCGGCACGGGACCTGGCTCGGCTTCGACGCTGATCATCGGGCGGCTCGCTTATCTGTTTTTGCAAATCAGCGAAGCAAGAACCGGACCAGCGCGCCGTGAGCTTGGCGCCGGGGCGCCGGATGACGAGTGCGGAGCGACGCAAGTGCATCGCAAGCTTGGATTTTTCCGCGCAGCACCCCGGACGGCAATCGCGGCCGCGGTGCCGGCAGGTGCGGTGCGGCGCGCCCGCAGACGGTGCAGCGCGGCGCGCTAGCGCGCGCTTTGCGACAGGCTCACGTGCGCGACCGCGATCTTCCAGCCCGCCGCGGTGCGCACCCAGGTCTGGGTCTGGCGGCCCAGCGCGCCGGCCGCCGGATCGGTAAATTCAGCGCTCACGCAGGCGATGTCATCGCCGTAGGCGGTCACGACGCTGCGCAGCAGGCGTCGCTGGGGGTGCACGGCGGCAGCAGTACGGCGCCAGGCGGCAATGGCCTCAATGCCGTATTGCTGCTCGGCCAGCCCGTAGCGAATGGCGTCGGGTGAGGACAGAAAGAAATCGTTGAGCGCCTCGATGTCGTGGCGCGCCAGCGCCCGCTCGTATTGTTCGAAGGCGGCTTGGACCTCGCGCGCAACGTGCGCCGGATCGCGCCCGGCCCCGCGAGCACTAGCGTCTGGCGTCAACGCGCACCGTCACGTGAGCGCGGCCAGCAGCGCCGCACTCGGGGCGACCGCCCCGAACACGCCGCCCTGCATCTTGACCATCTTCAGCGCCGCCAGGTGATTGCCATGGTCGGTCGCGCCGCAGCAGTCCTCGAGCAGCAGGCATTCAAAGCCGCGATCGTTGGCCTCGCGCATGGTGGTGTGGACACACACGTCGGTGGTGATGCCGGTCAGCACCAGGTTGCGGATGCCGCGAGTACGCAGGATCAGCTCCAGGTCCGTGGCGCAAAAGGACCCCTTACCGGGCTTGTCGATGATGGGCTCTGCGGGCTCGGGGGCGAGTTCGGGAATGATCTGCCAGCCGGCCTCGCCACGCACCAGGATCCTGCCGCAGGGGCCCTCATCGCCGATGCCGGCACCGATCTGGCGCGAGCGCCAGCGTTTGTTGTCCGGCAGATCCGACAGGTCGGTGCGATGTCCCTCGCGCGTATGGATGATATGCAGGCCGCATTCGCGCGCCCGCCGCAGCACGCGCCGGATCGGCTCGATCGGTGCGCGCGTCAGCGACAGATCGTAGCCCATCTTGTCCACATAGCCGCCGATGCCGCAGAAGTCGATCTGCATGTCGATGATCACCAGCGCCGTGTCGGGGCCGGAAAAGCCGCCGTCGTAGGGCCAGGCGTACGGCTCGGATGCGATCGAGGTAAAGCTCATCGAGTAAGGCTCATCGCGCCAGTCTAGCCGGTGAGCGTGCGCACCGCCGCGCCGGCGGCGGCGGCGCGGTTTTCGACCCCGAGCTTGACGAAGATCTGCTCCAGGTGCTTGTTGACGGTGCGCGGGCTGATGTTGAGGATCTCGCCGATGTCGCGGTTCGGCTTGCCGCGACTGAGCCACAGCAGCACTTCGGCTTCGCGCGCGGTAAGCGCGTAGGCGCGCTGCAACAGCGCCTGATCGCCATCGGTGTTGGCGGTCTCGGCCAGCCGGAACAGCAGCTCGTCGGGTCCCAGCGGGCTCAGCAGTGAACACTCGAGCCGCCGGCCGCCGATCTCGACCTGGCAGCGGGCCGGGGCCAGCGGCTCGCTGCGACGCATGCGCAGCAACTGTTCGATCATGCTCACCGGCAGCGTTGCCGTCAGCGTGTTCGCGGCCAGCAGCGCTCGCGCTTTGGGCGTACACCACAGCACGCGTCCGGCGCGGTCGGTGGCCAGCAGGAAGCGCCCGCTGGCATCCAGTGCGGCGCGCGTCTCATAGGCGAGGCGCGCATTGCCCAGATGTACCCGGATGCGTGCCAGCAGCACATCGAGCACGATCGGCTTGGTGACGTAGTCGACGCCGCCGCAGGCCAGCCCCTCGATCACGTGCTCGCTCTCCGACAGTCCGGTCATGAAGATCACCGGCAGGTCCGACAGCAGCTTCTCGCGCTTCAGGCGCTTGCAGGTCTCGAAACCGCTGATGCCCGGCATGCGCGCATCCATCAGCACCAGGTCGGGCGTGATCTGGTCCACCAGGTCGAGCGCACTCTCGCCGTCGGTCGCGATCAGCACCGTGAATCCGGCCTGATCGAGCGTGTCGGTCAAAAGGCTCAACGTGTCGGGCGTGTCGTCCACCACCAGCACGGTATCGCGGCGCACTGCGACAGGTTCAAGCATTGGCGCGCATCGCCTCGAGCACATTCATGTAGCGCTTCAAGTCAAAGTTCGACACCAGCGTGCGCAGGTGCGCTGCGACCGCCTCGTTGGCCGGATCCTCGAGTTCCAGCTCGCGCAGCTTCGCCTCGATACCGCGCACGTGGCCGATGCTGCCGAGCCGGTACAGGTCATCCAGATGATGGCGCGAGCGATCCCCGGCGCCGCGGCTCTCGGCCGGCTGCGGCGCCGCTGCCGTGGCGCGCTCGGGCTGGTCGATCCAGGTGAGATTCAGCAGCGTACCGATGCGCTCGAGCAGCGGGGTGAGCTCGATCGGCTTGGTGACGAAGCTGTCAAACAGCGGGTGCGCGCCCGCGGAATACTCGTGCGCATTGGCCGAGACGATCATGATCTTCAGCGGTGCCGGGCCCGGCATTGCACGCAGCTGCTGCGCTACCTCCCAGCCGCAGATGTCGGGCAGCGACAGGTCGATCATCGCCAGGTCCGGCTGGCACTGTTCCGCCAGCTGCACGCAGGTCTTGCCGTCGCGGGCAATGAAAACCGTGAATCCCAATGGGCGCAGCAGGTTCTGCACCAGTTCCAGATGCAAGGGATCATCATCGGCAAGCAGGATCTTCTGCCGCGCGCCGACATAGTCGCACACGCGTCGTGCCGGGCGCGGCAGGGGCGTCGTCAGTATCGCCTCGCCGAGCACCAGCCGCACGACGAAGGTGCTGCCGGCCGCCGAGCTGCTCTGCACCTGCACCTCGCCACCCATGATCTGCGTCAGCAGCTTCGTGATCGTCAGTCCCAGCCCGGTGCCCGGCACCGCGCGCACCGCCTGGCTGCTGCCGCGCTCGAACGGCTCGAAGATGCGTTCCAGATCCGCGGCTGCGATCCCGGGCCCGGTGTCGGCGACCTCGATCTCGGCGCTCGGGCTGCGATAGCGGATGGTGAGCGACACCGATCCGCTGTCGGTGTACTTGATGGCGTTCGACAGCAGGTTGATCAGGATCTGGCGCAGGCGTTTCTTGTCGGTGTGCACATACAGCGGCAGGTTGGGCGGGAGCTGATAGTGGAAATCCAGGCCCTTGGCCATCGCCTGCAGCCGAAACATGTCCACCAACTGGTCCAGGAATTCGGGCAGCTCGACCGTATCGCGGTTCAGGCGCAGCATGCCGTTCTCGATCTTCGAGACGTCCAGCAGCCCGTCGATGAGATTGGACAGGTGCTCGGCGCTGCGCCGGATCACGCGCACCGCCTTGTCGGACGGGCCGGGCGCGCCGCGCTCGAGCAACTGCGCGTAGCCGAAGATCGAATTGAGCGGTGTGCGGATCTCATGGCTCAGGCCCAGGATGTAGCGCGTCTTGGCAAGATTGGCCGACTCGGCGACTTCCTTGGCGCGTTGCAACGCGGCGTCGGTGCGCTGGTGCGCTTCGATCTCCTCCATCAGCATCGCGGTCTGGCGCGCGGACTCGGCTTCCGCGGCGCGCCGGCTCTCATGCGCCAGCACGATCAGGCAGGCGCCGATGCCCGACAGCAGCAGCAGGCTCAGGTACACCAGCCACAACGTGGTGGCAACGCTGGCACGCGCCGCCGGCGCGATGGCGCTGTACTGGTGATAGATGAGCGACAGCAGCAGCCCGGTCGCCAGGTTACAGCCGATGAAAATACCGGCGAAGTGTCCGGCCCGGGTGTTGAGCATCGCGGCCACGCGCCCGGGCAGCACGCTGCCGACAAAGGCGGCCAGCTGCTCGGCGATGCGCCCGTGCGGCTTGCATGCGTCATGGCAGCGCGACTCGAGTGTGCAGCACAGTGAACAGATTGGCCCGGAATAGGCCGGGCACATCGCCATGTCCGCGCTCTCGAACACGTTCTCGCAGATGCTGCAGCGCAGCTCCTCGATGTTGGGCGGCAGCGCATCGGCCGCGCGCGCCAGGTAGTAGCGCCCGCCGGTCGCCCAGGCGATCAGGGGGGCGGCCAGGAACGCGGTCGCGAGCGCGACGAATGGCGACAGCACCTGCGCCCAGGTGCCGAATACCCCCAGGTAGGCAAGACTCGAGACCGCAATCGACAGCAGCAGCGCACCCACGCCCACCGGATTGACGTCGTACAGGTGGGCGCGGCGGAACTCGATGTAGGGCGGGGACAGCCCGGCGGGCTTGTTGATGACCAGGTCCGCAGTCAGCGCGCCGATCCAGCCGGCGGCAAAATTGGCGTAGATGCGAAGGATGTCGTCGATGGCGCGAAACACGCCGATCTCCATCAGCATCAGTGCCAGCAGCACGTTGAACACCAGCCACACCACGCGCCCCGGGTGGCTCTTGGTCAGGCGCGAGAAGAAGTTCGACCAGGCGATCGAGCCGGCGTAGGCGTTGGTGACGTTGATCTTCAACTGGCAGACGATCACGAACACCCCGGTCAGCGCCAGCGCCATGGCCGGAGAGCGGAAGGTTTCGCGGAAGGCGACGAAGTACATCTGCGTCGGCTGCGTCGCCTGGTCGGCGGCGACGCCGTGACGCAGCGCAAGAATCGCCAGAAACGAGCCGGCCAGCAGCTTGAAGCCGCCGATCAGCACCCAGCCCGGTCCGGTGGTCAGCAGCGCGGTCCACCAGCTGAAGGATTTGCCGCGCTTGCGCTCGGGCAGGAAGCGCAGGTAGTCCACCTGCTCGCCGATCTGCGGCAGCAGCGACAGCAGCATCGAGGCGGCCATACCGAGCAGCAGCAGGTTCACCGAGCCGCCGCCGCTGCCACCGCCGCCACCGAAATGTGTCCAGGCGGCCGCATCGGCCGGGTGACTCGCCACGATGTACAGGATCGGCAGGAACTGCAGCGCCAGCCAGATCGGCTGCGTAACCAGCTGCATGCGGCTGATCAGGCTGATGCCGTAGACCGCGATCGGTATCACCACCAGCGAGCTGATCACGTGCGCGATCGCCAGCGGGATACCAAACAGCATCTGCAGCGCCACCGACAGGATGCTGGCCTCGATCGAGAACAGCAGGAAGGTGAACGAGGCGTAGATCAGTGAGGTGATGGTGGATCCCAGGTAGCCGAAGCCGGCGCCGCGCGTCAGCAGGTCGATGTCCACGCCATAGCGGGCGGCGTAGTAGGCGATCGGCAGCCCGATCAGGAACATCAGCACCATGAAGGCGACGATGGCCCAGAGCGCGTTCGGAAAACCGTAGGCCAGCGTGATGGTGCCGCCGATGGCCTCGCAGGCCAGGAACGCGATCGGTCCGAGCGCGGTATTGCCGACGCGAAACGAGGACTTGCGCGCGCTGGCGGCGGTATAGCGCAGCGCATAGTCCTCCAGCGTCTGGCTGGCGACCCACTGGTTGTACTGCCGGCGCTCCCGGACGATGCGCTGTGGTGCGGACATTCCCTGTTGTACTCGTGCGACGCGCGCGCGCCGTGAAATCAAGGAGCAAGCGACGTGCCATCCATTTTGGCGCAACAGCGCCGGCTTGCACCGCCAGCGACTACGTCAAACGACGCATACAGCCTGCGGCCAAGCTCGCATAGCTTAGCTCTCGGGCAGCGCGTGACCGATCGAAAGGCGGTTTCGGGCGGCGAGGCGCACGACCACGGCGGCACGGCAGACAGCAGCGCCGGCACCGGTTTGGTCCGCCCTGATGCGCTTTTGCCCTGACATCGTGCAGACGGTGGCGCCGTCGAAGGGATGGCGGACGTCGGCGTCCGCATCGACGGCCATTCATCAAACAGTAAGGAAAAACAGCCATGAGCCCCAAACAACCAGGCATCCGCACAGCTCCCCGAGTAGCACTCGCGGCCGCAGTCGGCGCCGCCGTGCTGGCCGCGCGAATCAACAGCGCAGCAGCCGATATCTCGCTGCCGCCGGTCTCGGTCGGCGTCGGCGTGCAGACCAGCTTCTTCAGCTGCACCACCGGCTGCATCTACAGTCCGGGCACGGTCGCGCCCGGCGACAGCAGCGTCAGCGGCTTCGCGCTCGACAGCATCCGCCTTTACGTCAATGGCAGCGTCACCGATCAGATCAAGCTGACCTTCAACACCGAGTACACCGGTACCGGCAGCGGGCCGGGCGCCAACAAGGTCGAGGTGATGGACGCGATCGGCCGCTTCGAATTCAACGATCAGTTGAATATCTGGGCCGGGCGTTTCCTGCCGCCGAGCGATCGCGCCAACCTGTACGGACCGTACTACGCCAACGACTGGGCGCCATACGCGGACGGGGTGGCCGATAACTATCCGAACGTCGCGGTCGGTCGCGACAACGGCGTTGCCTACTGGGGCGATTTCGGCATGTTGAAGATCCAGGCGGGAGTGTTCGACGGCGCATCGCTCGGTACCAGCACCGCGGTCGCCAAACCCAACGATCTGGTCTATGCGGGCCGCCTGACGCTGGATTTCTGGGACAAGGAGAAGGGCTACTACTTCAACGGCACCTACTACGGCGACAAGGACATCCTGGCGCTGGGACTTGCCGGCCAGACCCAGGACAGCAAGAGCACCTTCAGCCTCGACGGGCTGATGGAGAAGAAGCTCGCGGGCCTGGGCGCGGTGACGGTCGAGGCCGAGTACATGAAGGACAACGGCCTTGATTCCACCGACCATAGCGATGGCTGGTATGCGCTGGCGAGCTACCTGTTCCCGCAGGTGATCGGCATCGGCAAGTTCCAGGTGCTGGGCAAGTACAGCGACAAGACCTTCGACGCCACGCCGCTGACGCCGTCCAATCACCTGAAGACCGACGAACTCAACGTCAACTACATCATCAAGGAGTTCAGTGCACGCGTCGGCCTGTACTACCTGAATCAGGCAGACAGTCTGCCGACGGCGCCTTCGAAGAAAGAAGTCGGCCTGAAACTGCAATTGCAGATGTAACTATCCACTGGAGAGCAAGCTTATGATTACGGGGAAGACATTCAAACAAGCGCTGTCGGTGACGATCGCGATACTGGCATCGACGCTGGCCTGTGCGGTGGCGCAGGCGGCCGATACCATCAAGGTCGGGGTGATGCACTCGCTGTCGGGCACGATGGCGATCAGCGAGACCACGCTGAAAGACACCATCCTCATGATGATCGACGAGCAGAACAAGAAGGGCGGCGTGCTGGGCAAGCAACTCGAGGCGGTGGTGGTCGATCCGGCCTCCAACTGGCCGCTGTTCGCCGAGAAGGCTGCGGAGCTGCTGGAGAAGGACAAGGTTGCGGTGGTATTCGGCTGCTGGACCTCGGTGTCGCGCAAGTCGGTGCTTCCGGTGTTCAAGGAGCTCGACTCGATCCTGTTCTACCCCGTGCAATACGAGGGCGAGGAATCGGAGCGTAACGTCTTCTACACGGGTGCCGCGCCCAACCAGCAGGCAATTCCCGCCGTCGACTATCTGATGAGCCCCGACGGCGGCTCGGTGAAGCGCTGGGTGCTGGCCGGCACCGACTATGTCTATCCGCGCACGACCAACAAGATCCTCGAGGCCTATCTGAAGGCCAAGGGTGTCGCGCCCGAAGACATCATGATCAACTATACGCCGTTCGGCTTCTCTGATTGGCAGA
>Ga0182016_10004815_pt1 | contig 14778 bp, 16 predicted proteins | sample 712S2MmetaG_FD_120491 | JGI IMG/M metagenome (GOLD analysis project Ga0182016, IMG submission 120491) | Permafrost microbial communities from Stordalen Mire, Sweden - 712S2M metaG | ecosystem: Environmental > Terrestrial > Soil > Wetlands > Permafrost | place: Sweden: Stordalen | collected...
CGCCGGGTGCTGAAAAAACCCGAAATTTTCCCATATCGCTCACATCATTTTTATTCTGCAAGGCACTCGGATTCAAGCGCTTTCAACAAGCATCTTTCCTCTCAACCGGATGACAATGAATTGTAACCAGGCGTCGTCGAGTGGTCGGTGTCTCCTGCCATTCGATCCCGGCCCTCGAAGCCGCGGCCAATGAGCGGTGGGTGGACTCCGTTCACACCCGCATAAACCCTTACGGCATGAGCATGGACGGCTCGCCCGAGCAGGTTGTGCCGGTGCTGAAGAAGCTCCACGCCACCGGCAAGGGCGTTGTCGGCATGAAGATTATCGGTGAAGGCCGGCTGCGCAACGACCCGGAAAAACGGCAAGCTTCCGCCCGGTTCGTGCTCGGCTTGGGCTGCGTGGACGTGCTCAACGTCGGGTTTGAGAAGAGCGAGGAAATAGACGATTTAGCCGCTGCGGTGCGGAAGGTGCCTCGCGGAGTCTGATAGAATGCGGTGGGGCGGTTGAATTGATGGCTGTTATGAAATGCCCCCCGCTACCACGGCGCGGCCGCTGTGATTGGCCTTGAGTCGCGTTCCAGCTTCGGTGAAGAGCTGGGACTGAGGCTTATCCGGCGATACGTTGTATGGAACCGCCCAATACGGAGGCGCCTGGGTCAATGGGACGGTGTTCTCTCTCAAGACAAACGGCGCGGGGTTCAAGGTTCTTCATGCGTTTTCAGACGCGTCGAATAATACCAACGGCGACGGCTACGGGCCGTACGGCGGGCTCGTTCTGTCGAATGACACTTTGTATGGAACAGCCACTTTCGGCGGAGCTGGGAACGAGGGCACGGTGTTCACCGTCAAGATCGATGGCTCGGGGTTCAGCACGCTGCATAGCTTTGCGAGTTTGGATACGAACTGGGACAACAGCGAGGGAGCCCAGCCGTACGGCGACCTTATTCTGTCGAACGGCATTTTGTATGGGACAGCGATGAAGGGGGGCCCCGCAGGCAGTTGCGCGATATTTGCCATCAACACCGATGGCACGGGTTTCAGGACGCTTTACGCTTTCTCCGCGATGAGTTTGAGCCAAGAAAATTCAGATGGCGCCGCTCCTCGTGGCGGCTTGGTCTTGTCGGGAAACACTTTGTACGGAGGCGCATATCTGGGCGGTTCCTTTGGCGGAGGCGTGATTTTCGGACTTAATACCAACGGAACGGGTTTCAAGGTCGTTCATACATTTTCGCCAGCCAACAACGACGGCATCGCGCCCCGGGGCGATTTAATTCTATCCGGCGACACGTTATATGGAAGCACGGAAGGCGCCGGTCCCGCGGGCAATGGCACAGTATTCTGCGTCAGCACCGCCGGCGGGGACTTCAAAACGCTTTATGGGTTCTCCGGAACGGACGTGAACGGTAACAACATTGACGGGACGAACCCGCAGGGCGGATTGGTGCTGTCAAACGGGACTTTGTTTGGCGCGACCTATGGCGGAGGTTCCGGCGCCTCCGGCACGGTATTTAGCTTGCGAATCTCCTCGCAGTCATCGGGTCCAGTTATTTCCCAGCAGCCGATGGATTTGACGGTAAACATCGGACAGTCGGCTGTTATCACTGTCGTTGCGCAAGGCTCCGCGCCGTTGCATTATCAATGGCTCTTCAAGGGGAAACCGATAGCGAACGCTCGTAATTCGACTTACACCATCAACGCTGCCCAATGGGCCGATAATGGCGCCTATTCCGTCATCGTTTCCGACTCCGCCGGCAGCACGACCAGTTCCACCGCGACGCTCACCGTCCACGAAGTGGTTGTGCCGACGGTTACCATCACCAGTCCGGCTCCCAATTTCACGACGGACCAAGCGGTCATCACTGTCAAAGGGACTGCCAGTGACCCGGTCGGGATTTCACAAGTCCGGCTCACGCTGAACGGTGCCACGCCGGTTCTGGTCAAAGGCTCAAAGAGTTGGTCGGCAACCTTGACCCTCCAGCTCGGAGACAACAGCGTCAGCGTGCAAAGCTACAATTTGTCCGGCATCGCTTCCACGCCCGCTGTCCGCAACTACGTTTTCAATGCGAGTTCGGGCACCAATCCGTTTGTGGGGGTGGCTGGTTCGTACAATGGTTTGTTTTACCCAACCAACGGAATGACAGAACAAAACGCCGGTTTCTTCTCCGCAACCATCTCAGCGAAGAGTCAGGCCAACTACAGCGGCCTCCTTTTGCTTGATGGAGGGCGCTATCCGTTTACCAGCACGTTTGATTTGTCCGGCGACAGCCAAATTCGCATCAACCGCCCTGGCAAGACGCCCGTGGTCGTCAATTTGCATCTGAACGTTTCTGCGCCTGACAACCTGTTAAGTGGCAGCGTCAGTAATGCTAATTGGTTTGCCCCTATGCTGGCGGACCGCGCCGTATTCAATGCCGCCTCCAATCCAGACACCAATGACATCGGCAGATTCACCATGCTCCTTCCGCCGGCGCCAGATGCCCCGGTGTCCTCGCCCGGAGGATATGGCTATGCGGTCTTCAGCAATAGCTCGGCGGGCATCGCGCTCTTCAGCGGGTATTTGGCAGACGGAACCGCCATTAGCCCCCAGTCTGTAGCCATCGCGCCGAATGGCAGGGTGCCGATCTATGTGTCGCTTTATGCCGGCAAGGGATCGTTGCTCGGCTGGCTAAATTTCAGCAACAAACCGCCTCAGACGCTGACAGGCTGGCTGAGTTGGATCAAGCCGATCTCGGGCCCAAGAACACTTTACCCGGCCGGCTTCGCCAATCTGATGACGATTGCTGGTTCACCCTTCTCGTCCGGTTCAGGTCCGTTATTGGCCCTGACCAGAGCCACGCTAATCATCTCCAACGGCAACCTAGCCGCGCCTCTGTCTTTCAATGTGGATCTGGAAGGAACCAACATCACAAAGGTAGAGGGCAGCACTAATGAACTGAGCGCGAGCATCAATCGGGCAACCGGCTTGATGGCGGTCAAGTTCCGGCCAACGGGCGCAAGTTTAGACACCGCCGCCCAAGGTGTGATTTTGCAGAACCAGACCAACGCCGCCGGATGGTTTGACGGTACGAGTGAATCCGGCGCATTCTGGTTGCAATAAGCGGAGCAAAGAATCTTTCAAAAGAAGCACGGTCATTGCAAGAACGATGCTGCTTACCTTGAATTAATCCAGATTAATGCATCATACACACATCACTCATCGCACTCTTGGGCAGGCTTAGATTCCCTCTAAGATGCTGATATTGAGAGGCTTTTAGAGGGATAATGGATGGTGGAGCCGAGGGGAGTCGAACCCCTGATACGACTACCCCACCTGCGACGCTCCATTGTGCCTCTCAAAAGAAACATATTCAAACACGCTTGACATCCGCAAACGTTGTTAGTATTGTTGTTACCATTATGGCATCATTACGAAAACATCCGAAATCGCCGTTCTGGTCAGCGTGCTTCACCCTGCCGGACGGCACTCGCACAACCCGCAGCACAGGCACAAGCGAGCGCAAGACAGCGCAACGCATTGCCAACGAATACGAAGACGCCGCCCGCGATGCGTCCGCCGGGCGCTTCACCGAATCCCGCGCCCGCAAGACCATTGCGGACATTTACGCGATGGCTCACCTGGAACAGCTTGCAAGCTCAAGCCTTGGCGATTTCATGGACTCATGGCTGAAACGCAAAGAGATTGAGGCGGGCCAAAAAACACACGCCAGATACAGCAGCGTAGTTTGCCAGTTCAAATCGCACATTGGCTCTAAAGCGCAGCGTGACATAGCCCATTGCACAGCGGCAGACATTACTCGTTTCCGTGACATCCTGGCAAAGCGTGTGACGCCTGGCACAGTCAATGTCAGCTTGAAGATTCTCCGCTCCATGTTCGCACAGGCCCGCCGCGATGGATTGATTGACGTGAACGAAGCGGAGCGCGTCACGCTGTTAAAACGCCGCAATGACCGATTTGAGCGGCGGGCGTTCACCTTAGAGGAATTGAAGCGCATTCTTGAAGCGTCTGGCGATGAGTGGCGGGGGATGATTCTGTTTGGGCTTTATACCGGCCAACGGCTTGGGGACATTGCGGGTTTGACGTGGAGCAACATTGATTTGCAACGCTCTGAGTTGCGCCTGGTGACAGGCAAAACGGGCCGTCAACAGATCATTCCGCTTGCAAAACCGCTCCTGAGCTTTGTGGAGGCGCTTCCCGCTGGCGATACACCTGACGCCCCGCTTTTCCCACGCATCCATGAGACAGCCAAACGCCACAAGCACGCGGGGAACCTGAGCAATCAATTTCACAGCATCCTTGTTTCCGCCGGGCTGGCAGTCAAAACAACTCACAAAGCGACCGGCAAAGGCCGCTCCGCCAAACGCGAGCAAAACGAGGTGAGTTTTCACTCGCTACGGCATACCGCCACGAGCCTCCTGAAATCAGCCGGGGTGTCCGATGCGGTGGCGATGGAATTTGTCGGCCATGATTCCAAGAGTGTCAGTCAGCAATATACCCACATTGAGACATCGGCATTGAGGCAAGCTGCTGACAAACTGCCGGACGTGACCAAAGGCGGACAATGAGCACAGACAAGCAGCGAAAGGCCAACAAAGCCAAGCTCCATGAACAGAGGTGGCACTTCTCTGGCATAGATGATTCGGAACTCGTTGCTGCGACTTACTACGAATATGCGTGTGAGTCGAAGACAATCGTGGAGGGCTTGCGTGAAAAGCCCGACGCTTCTACGCCTACAATCATGCGAGGGTCGCCTGTCGGCGTGGGGTTGCCTGTCGGCGGCACACCACTGAGCGTGCGGTTCAACGTCGCCTTCAGAGAAAAAATCCGGCAGCAAGCATACCCCCTGTGGGTGACGTTGACACCAAAACCGCTTCCGGGAAGCTCCGCCGACAAACCGCCCAGCGTTCACCCTTGCGTGAAGCCTTGGGAACCGTGGCAGGAAATCGCCGAAGAGACGCGCCGTGCAATCTGTGAAGAACTGGCCCTTTGTGTCTCAAAAGAGATTGGCCCCGTCTTTCTGCCGTTCAACCGATGCAGTGACTTGCGCGACCTGGGATTGGTGGATGCCTCGGACAACTACCGTTGGGCGGAGATTGACCCTGAGTTGCGTATTGAGCGCCTACGCGTCCAGATTGACTGGAATTTCACCAACGATCAAATCCGCGAGGCGTTCAAACTCTGGCTGAAAGAGAATCGTCCGCTGTCTTTCCCGGAGCCAAGCGACAAGGGCCACAAGCCTGTGGATTGGCGGGCTAGGCTGGAAAGGCTTGGCCTTTTGCGATTACGCAGCCGTTACACGTTCAATAAGGCAGAGCCTTTTCTAAAGCAGCTTTACCCACAGAAGCAATCCACGCAGAGTCAGCCCCCGCGTAAGTACAGTGACAAGGGAGAATGCAACCGCGAAGCCAAGAAAGCGATTGACGACTTCCATGCCCTTTTCCCTTTCCTTGATCCTGCTGAAAAGCCACTCTCCTGGCCGATGAAATAGCCCCATCCCGGCGATGGATTAAATCACGGCGGATTTGCTCCATTGGAGAATCACATCTCCGGTGTGCAAGGATGTTCGCCGATGAAAAAAGCGAAACTGAATCCGAAGAATGCGGCGACCACCGCCCCGTTTGAAATCCCGCCGCGCATCGTCGCAGCCACATTCGAGCCGGAGACAATTCGACTCCCAAAGACCGGCCAACGCGACCCTTACTTCGCGCTAACACGCTCGTTTCTAAACACCCTCGTTCTGCCGACGCCGAAAAATGACTTCAAGCCGCCTGTGCGGTCGTTCGTGCTACGCCAGCGCGGTGCGCGAACAGGCGTGCGATTGGTGGACTTTCAAAGCCTGAAGGATTACGTCCGGGCACACGCGGACGAAGGGGGTGTCCAATGAGTGCGGCTGATAATTTCCGCGCCGCGATGCGTGCCGCCGGACTCGACTTCGCCGGGCCGATTCTCCCCGATGGGTGTTTGCACCGATTCAAAGCCGCTGGCGACAAGGCCCGGAACAGTTGGTATCTTCTGCACCTTGGCACGCCTGCCGCTGGCGCTTTCGGATGTTGGAAGCGCGGCTTCAATAAGCCTTGGTGCGAGAGAGAACCAAGGAAAATGTCTCAAGAGCAATGGCGGGTAGTCCGCCGACACTGGCAGGTGGTCGAACAGGAGCGCGAGCGAACCGAAACGGAGCGGCACGCGAAGGCGCGAAAAGTTGCGGTGTGGATTCTTGACCGTGCCAAGCCCGTCCAATCACACGCCTACTTGTCAGACAAAGGCGCAAAAGTTTTCGGCGACGTGCGGCAGTATCGCGGCACATTGGTTTTGCCGTTGCGCGACGCCAATAGCGAGCTTCATTCTCTGCAATTCATCGGCGCGGACGGCACAAAACGGTTTCTGAGCGGTGGACGCATCGCCGGTTGTTTCTTCACTCTAGCCGATAAACCGGACGGCCCACTGGTGATTTGCGAAGGCTACGCGACCGGCGCGAGCATTCACGAGGCGACCGGTCTTGCGACCGTGGCGGCAATGAACTGCGGCAACCTTTTACCCGTGGCGGAAGCACGGCGGGCGAAATGGCCGGATCGGGAAATCATCATCGCCGCAGACTCCGATCAATGGACAGAAGGAAATCCTGGCGTGACAAAAGCCGCCGCCGCTGCGAAATCAATTCGCGGAAGGCTTGCTGTGCCCAAATTCAAAAACACCTCCAGCAAGCCGACAGACTTCAATGACTTGGCGAACGCCGAGGGGATGGATACTGTCAAGAACCAAACTGCCGCCGCCTGTGTACCCGCCGAGAGCGACGAAGAAACTTTGCAACGACTGGCCGCCATGACTCCTTTGGAATACGAACGCTGCCGAGGCGCGGAAGCCGAGAGGCTGGGCATCGAGCGTGTTTCAATCCTTGACAAGCAGGTTGACAGAAAACGCCCGAAATTGGCAACAACGAGCGGCGAAATACAAGGCCGGGCGATGGACCTACCCGACCCGGAACTGTGGCACGAATCCGTGAGTGGCGCGGACGTATTGAACGAAGTCGCCGAGACGTTCGCCAGATTCGTCGCCTTACCGGACGGTGCTGCTGACGCGCTCGCGCTCTGGACGGCGCATACGCATTCCTTCGCATCGTTCATGTGCTCCCCGCGTCTCAACGTATCGTCGCCGGAAAAGGGATGCGGGAAAACCACCTTGCGCGACGTGCTCGCAGTGCTGGTGCCGCGTCCGTTGCTCGCGGAAAACCTCAGCGTCGCGGTGCTGTTTAGGATAATCGAGAAGCTCAGGCCGACGGTGTTGGCCGACGAGTGTGATTCATGGTTGCGTGACAACGATGAACTGCGCGGCATGTTAAACTCCGGGCACCGGCGCGGCGGGCAGGCGCTCAGGTGCGAAGGAGAATCAAATGAAGTCCGCGCCTTTGCCGTGTTCGCTCCTGCCGTTCTTTGCGGTATCGGCGCATTGCCGGGCACGCTACACGACCGCTCCATCGTGATTCGACTTGACCGCGCCAAGCCTGGCGAGTTGCGCGAACGGTTTGACTCACGACGCACAGAACACGAGCAGGAGCTTTGCCGGAAGCTGGCGCGATTCTGCGCAGACAACTCCGCTCGACTTGAGGCGTGCGATCCCGTGCTGCCGTCCGGCACTTTCAATCGCCTGGCCGATAACTGGCGACCGCTCTTCGCCGTGGCTGAAATTGTGGGTGGCGACTGGCCGGGCCGGGCCACCGCCGCCTTCGCGAATCTAACGACCGAAGCGGACCAGGAAGCGCAAGGCATCGGAACCATGCTGCTAACCGACATCCAGCAGGTATTGGCCGAATCAAATTGCCCCCGGATTTTTTCCAAATGCCTCATTGAGTCGCTGTGCGCCATGTCCGACAGACCGTGGCCGGAAGCAAACCGGGGCAAACCGATCACCGAAGCTTGGTTGGCCCGCCGTCTCCATTCATTCGGCATCAACCCGCGAACACTTCGCATCCGGGACAACCGAGCCAAGGGCTACGAAACCGCTGATTTTAAGGAGGCAATTGAGCGTTACCTTTCCAGTCCGGGGCTTTCCAAGCGTGACATCGTGACAACCCTTGATTTTTCAGGGGGAAAGCCTTCTTTTGGATCCGTGACACCGCAAAACCATGTCACGGGTTCAAACCCCGACGAAACCCTTGCAAACATTGATTTGTCACGGTGTCACGGCTCAAAATCTCTAGCTGTGGGGAAGCCGAAAGAGTTGATCGAGGAACTGATTTGAGAACGCCCGTGGAAATTCTGCTCGCGGTTGAACGGCTGGGCGGGCGGCTTGAACCCGCAGGCGACAACCTGCGGGCACTTTTGCCCGCCGATTGCTCGCCCGAACTCAAAGCCGCCATCCGCCAGCACAAAAGCGATATTTTGGATTTGTTTCAAGCGCGAACCGACAACCTGCCACCCGATTGCGCTCCTTGGCTTCACGTCGCCCGACATATCTTGACCGGTGAGTTTGACGGCGCGGACAGTTCTACGATTGAAAGTCTCACCATCGGCTTTCGCGGCATCCGGCACTCGCTCTGCCAGCAAGCCTTGATTCGGCTGAATGCGCGGCGTGCCACTCAGTAGGATGATCGACGAAAACGTCAATACCTTGGCAGCGCCCGGCTCGCCACAGCCGAATGGGAGCCCCATAGCCCACAGGCATAGCCCAAAGACCGGAACGCCAAGCCACCGCCCGAAAGGGATGCGCGAAAAGCGGTATGACGACTTGACGAAACTAATGCTGCAAGGCGCTACCGAGCGCGAAATGGCAGAAGTGTTGCACGTTAGCCGTGCAACAGTGCGATACGACAAGGGCAAGATCATCGCTCACTGGCGCGATGAGGCTGCGGAGCAAGCCGCCGCCGCTCAGGTGAAGATGCTGCACCAGCTTGAACACATTTACTATCTGGCGATGAAAGCATACCGTGATTCGTTCAGAAAAGTTGTCACGACGCGATCGAGCAAGACGAAAGGCAAAGGCAAGAACAAGCCGCAAGTGAACAGAATCACGATCACAGAGTCAACGCCGACGACCGGCGACATGCGCTGTTTGACCACAGCATTGCAGGCGCTTCACCAGCAAGCACGCATTTACGGGCTATACGCGCCGTCACGAATCGCCAACGCGGACGGCTCACCTTTGCCACAGGCCGCGTCACCGACTGTTATACTTTACACGCCCGATTGTCGGGAAGCTGGGCCATCCTGACGCACTGCGTCTCAGGGTGGGCTAATGCGGTAGAAGCGTCCGGGACTGTTTGGCAGGAAAGGTTCACTGAAATAGACCAAACCGCCGGTGAACGTGAAAGTTTGGAGCGGAGTCCAAACTGGACTGGTCAGATTGGTGCAGCCTTCCACCACGATGGAAATATGCGGCGTGCCCGTGATTTTAAACCCAAATTGATTGCTCTGCACGCCAAAGTTTGTGCCGCTGGTTTGAATTAGCGGGTTCCACAGCAGAGCTTGACGACTGGCAAAAGGAGAACTCCAGCCGGTGGTGCCGGGTAAGTAATAGACCGTCGGGTTGTTGTCATTAGCGAACACAGTCGAATCAGCAGCGGGAGCGTTGCCTTGGAAATAGACACTGGTCAGGGCGGAGCAGGACACGAACGCATCCTCCCCAATGTTGGTGACGCTACCGGGAATCGTCACGCTGGTCAGGCTGGTGCATTGAGCGAACGCACCTTCTCCGATGTAGGTGATGCCGTTGGCCATCGTGACGCTGGTCAGGGCGGAGCAGAGTAAGAACGTATCATACCCGATGCTAGTGACGCTGCCGGGAATCGCCACGCTAGTCAGGCTGGTGTCTTCCTCAAACGCATCTTCCCCAATGTTGGTGACGCTACCGGGAATCGTCACGCCGGTCAGGCTGGCGCAGAAATCAAACGCATTCTCCCCGATGCTCGTGACGCCATTAGCCATCGTCACACTGGTCAGCCTGGTGCAGTTTTCAAACGCCTCCTCCCCAATGCTGATGACGCTGCCGGGAATAGTCACGCTGGTCAGGCTGTTGCAGACAAAAAACGCTCGCTCGCCAATGCTGGTGACGGTCAGCCCGCTGATGTTGGTTGGAATGGTTAAAGAGCCGACAGGACCGCCAGGCACGGAGTATCCGGTGATTGTGATGGTGTTGTCGGGGTTTACAGTGTAATCGAATTGGGCTTGCACCGGTTGGCTACCGTAAAGAATGACGCACAGCGCAAGAATGGCTTTTAGGTTCATGGGATTTAACGGAGACATTGCTTGAAGCTTCAAGGGGATAGCTGCACGGCCCGGTAAAACCGCTGTCCCGCCGGGGGACTGGGGTCAACGATGAACATTGAATTTGATTGCAGCGTCACGTCGAGAAGGGGCGTCCACAATGATGCCGTGGCGAGATTGGCAGTCCACTCAATCCGGTAAGTGTTGCTCACTGTGCCCGAGAGGTTCATTCCGAAATAAAGGTTTGCCGCCAAAAGCTGGGGATTTGTCCCCGGCAGTTTGTCGCCGTTCAAGCGGGCAATCCCGTTAATGTTCGTGCCGTTGAAGTAACTAAAATTGCCGCCGATAAGAGTTTTGCCGTCGGGTTGGCTGGCCAGGCAATTGATTGTATAGACCTGGGCGTTATACAGAGTGCCCGTGCCGGGATTGAAACTAACATCCAGGGTGCCATTGGTATTGAGTCGAGCCACACTATACCGGACTGTGTTATTGACATTCTCGAAGCTTCCTCCAATCACCACTTTGCCATCGAACTGCACGGAGACGCCCAAAACACCAGAACTCCCAGGAAGACCGTTGACCCCAAGCCCCGGATTAAAGGTAGTGTCCAAACTGCCGTCTGCATTCAGCCGGGCGATGCCATTGCGGGAGTAACCATTGATGCTCGTGAAGGTGCCGCCAATCACGATTTGGTCTTGGGGGGTTATGGTGAGACTGGCAACGCTCCCATCTTGAAGCTCTGCATTGAACGTTGCGTCCACGCTGCCGTCAGAATTCAAGCGAGCGAGGTAATTGCGAGCGACTCCATTGATGCCGGTGAACGATCCGCCGACAATCACTTCGCCCGTGGACTGCAAGCCCAGCGCACTCACGACGCCGTTGCTTATTCCGGTGCCTGTATTGAAACTGGCATCCAAGGTGCCATTGGTATTGAGCCGGGCAATCCCGATGCAACTTGTGCCGCTGACAGTGGAGAAGTAACCACCAATCAGAACTTTCCCGTCAACCTGTAATGCCAACGCCTTTACCGCGCCATTCGCACCCGCGCCGTCAGCGGCACTCGTGTCGAAACTTGTATCGACACTTCCATCGACCCGCAGGCGGGCGGGCTGATTCCAATTCACGCCATTTATGGAAGAGAAGGCACCGCCAATGAGCATTTTGCCATCGGACTGGACCGCCACACTATACAGCGGCCCATTCGGCCCTACACCCGGATCAAAGCCGGTGTCCACACTGCCGTCTGAATTGAGGCGGGCGACATCCGAGCGGTTGGCTCCGTTGAACGACGCAAAATTACCGCCAATGACGATTTGCCCATTGGTTTCGAGCGCCATGCAAGAAACGTATCCATTTACGCCCGATCCTGGATTGAACGTGATGTCGAGCGAGCCGGACTGGGCACGCGACGGTGACACGAGCACTGAGAAAAAAGCGCAGATTGCGGCGCTAGAAAAAAGAAGTGGTTTCATAGTTTTGTTCGTTGACTGCATGGCGTAGCCGAAAACCAAAAGGCGCGAACCCGACGCACCCGCACAGAGGCACCGCGAAGCGCCTGGGACACAGATACGGCAGGCCGCGCCCGTTTGGGGCGTGGGCCTTCCGGCTGTGTCTCGGTCGTTAAAAAATTCGCGGTTTCCTGTGCGACCTTTCGACTACGCTAAAATTTCAACTGCCATTCAATTACTTCACCGGGCTGCCGTCAACGCCGAATTCGGGCGAACCGGCTCCGCTTTCCTGGAAAGTCCAACCGCGTGCCCCTGGCTCATGTTGTGGCGCATTCTGATTGCCGGGGCGAACCTCTGTCCGCCACGCCGCGCCGTTGTGTGCCGAATGTTTCTTTCATCCAACAATCGGCTTCTTCAATGACAATCCGTCCGGGCAAATGGCCGCGCCGATGTCCGCGCCACGGTTAGTCCGTGTCCGATCCGGGACCGTGCCCGCTACCGCGTCCGCAGCTTGTCCGGGGGACAGTCCGCGCTCCAGCGGTGAACCTGCCGTGTCCCGATATTTAGCCGGGACATTTCCCGTATGATGTCCCCCCGCCATCCGGCTGCCACACTTCTCGCGTGAATCCTTAATTGCCCGTCTTTATTCCAGCGAAGCGAGCATCGTCAAGAACTCGCAGGGCAGCGGGGGAGTCTTACCTTGACGACGCGCAGCGAGCCACACAATCGAAGGGCGATTCACGCGGAGCCGGAGTGAACCCTAGCGCGAATGCGGACTGGACACGGACATGGATAGTTCGCGAACACGGACACGGACATGGGCTGACCACGGCTACGTCTGCGGGCATGGCCCGGACATGGTCGCGGACTGATTGCGGACACGGTCGGGGCGCGGACATGGACTGGTTTCGGACTGGACGCGGTCGCGGACTGGACACGGCCACGGACGGCTGGCCGGACTACGGCGCGGACATTCCGCGTCCAAACCGCGACCACTTCGCGGACGCAGAATCCTTAGCGAGCTAAGGAGTAAGGCGTGCCCCGTCCAAAACCGGTAGGTTGCACCCGTGCGGATGCTAATTCACTGCCGATCAGGTAAGAACCGATTTGCCTGCTTCGCGGATGCGATTGGACAGATTGAGAGGACACTTTGCGTGACAGCCGTGTCTGAAATTCTGCGTGTGTGACACACCCGCCTTGTCGCTGCATCGCATAAAGTCTCCGTTGTATGAAAGGTGAACGGAAAGATTTTTTGAGCACCATGCCGCCTACCAATGCGTGTGTGCGGGACACCGGCAATCAATCCACGCCGACTCGTGTTGCACAATTTGTCTGCGAACGCGACGGCAATCTGCCGGTGTGGGTGAGGGCACCAAAGCGCGGGCATGAGTTTTATTCCGGCTGCTCACGACCGAAACTTTACGAGTGGGCAGCCAAAGGCTTTATTCGCTCCGTTTCCATTCGTGAACCCGGCCGAGTCAAGGGCGTCCGGCTTTTTCATCTCGCCAGCATCCTCGCGTTCATCGAACGGTGCGAGACAGACGCCCTTACGACAGGAACAAATCAGCAGACACGCCAAAATGCCGCGCCAGAGTCCGAACATGATTGAGCGTTAGTTTGCGTTCGCCGCGTAGAATCATCGCGCCCAGCGTCCGGTGAACATCCAGCAACCGGGCGAGATCCGCCGCGCCCATGCTCTGCGCGTCCAACAGGTGTTGCAATGCTTCCAGGCCAGTCACTTTGGGTGCCGCCACATGCTCCTTTTCGTAGTCCTCGATCAAACGACAAAGTAGATCAAAGTAATCCTCCTGGTCTGGCGTGAGCTTGTGCCCGGCCATTGCATCTGTGATTTCCAGAACGTTTTGGAATTCTGCCTTGTCATGGATAGGGCGCGGGGTGAGAACCTGGCACAACCCGGCGTAGTCTTTTGACAGCCGGGTAAAGTCAACCTTCTCTCGTGTCGTTTTCATAATGTGTCTTTCCACCGATCTTTGCTGTATTCCGCGTGCGTCATAAAGCGTAACGTATAGACGATCTGGCGGTTGAAATGGGCTGCCACAATCAGCCGGTAATCGTTGCGGCGGATGTTGAATATGAACACCTGCCGTCCGCTGCGAACTTTCACGCCGTCCGTGTCGGGATATGTCTGCCGCACGTCCACCAGATTGCGCCATGTCGCCTTTCTCACAAACTTGCGCCAAGCATCCAAGGGGCGGGCCGCCGGGGGATGTTCCCGCCCCGCCGCCACGAGAAACGCCTCGTTAATGATGCGCACTGAGACAATTTGTATTCATTCAGGGGATTTGTCAAACACGAATAAACATCCTTGAACACCGGCAAACTTGTTGTTACCCAGCGTTGTTACTTACGCTTATACTTACGCAAGTCATTGGTAATAAGGATGGTGGAGCCGAGGGGAGTCGAACCCCTGACCTTCTCATTGCGAACGAGACGCTCTACCAACTGAGCTACGACCCCATCCAGTTTGTCCGCAAGCGCTTGCGTCTGTGCTGGGAGACGCCAACACGCTCACGTGGCTCAATATGGAATAAAAAATGTCCCAGGCAAGCAAAAACCGCAAACACCCCCGAACGATTACGCGCGGAAGGAAAGCGGGCTGGACTGCGGCATTTCGTGGGCGCAGGGCTGGTCGATGGGGGCGTCGGGCTTGCGGCTATTGGCCGTAACCAGCTTTTGCGCCAGCAAAAAGGCTTCGACTTCCTCGCCGCTGATGTCCGGCAGCATGCGACCGTTGACTTCCACGCAGGGGCTCAACATCTGGCCGCTTTTTTCGATCATTTCCTGGCGTTGCGCGGGATCGTTGATGATGTCCCGGTCCTCGAAGGGCAGGTCGTATTTACGGAGCACGGCGCGGACTCCCTGGCTCCAGCCACAAGTGGGTTTCAAGTAAGCGACAATTTTCGGTTTATCCATAAAAGCAATTTATTCTGATCTGTTAAGTTACACCATCTTATCCGAACCGCCAGGCAAGAGGCAAGAGGGCTTGCGGATTAAAATGCCAGCGTAATAGGTCATATAATAGCCGGCCAAGAGTCCGAAAATGAAGAGAGTTAACGGGCTGCCCATGAATTGGGGCCGCGGTTGGGCTGGTTGCTGAACTTGGGAGAAAACCAAAA
>Ga0182016_10004816_pt1 | contig 14775 bp, 14 predicted proteins | sample 712S2MmetaG_FD_120491 | JGI IMG/M metagenome (GOLD analysis project Ga0182016, IMG submission 120491) | Permafrost microbial communities from Stordalen Mire, Sweden - 712S2M metaG | ecosystem: Environmental > Terrestrial > Soil > Wetlands > Permafrost | place: Sweden: Stordalen | collected...
CGAGAGGGAAGCTGCCATCAGCCAATTCGCAGCCGGTGGGTATTACAGCGTCTCCATGGCGACGCCCATGCACGATACCCGCCTCATCGTCGTCAACGATCTGTTCCTGTCGCCAAAATACACCACCTGCGCAGGCAAGTCCGACACTGCTGCAGCCACGGCACAAGTGGCCTGGCTCGAGCAACAACTCACCGAGGCGCAAAAGGCGGGCCAGCAGGTTTGGGTCATGGGACACATTCCTCCCGGCATCGATCCCTATTCAACGGCAGAGAAACTCCGGAATGTCTGCGGCGGCGAGAAAGCCGTCACGTTTCTCGCCTCAAATCAGATGGCCGATCTGCTGGTCGATCACTCCAGTGTCGTGCGGCTTGCCATCTTTGCCCATACACACATGGACGAAATGCGGCTCCTCAAGCCCGACGGCAAAAGCCCCCAGGCCGCGAACGATTCAACCGTTGCGGTCAAGATGGTCTCTTCCATCTCGCCGGTCGATGGCAACAACCCGTCGTTTACGATTGCGCGCGTCGACCCGTCCACCGCGGTTCTTGAGGACTATGAAGTGATCGCGGCCTCAAACCAGACAGGCGTAGCAACCCGGTGGGTCAGGGAGTACGACTACCGCGATACGTATCATGAAAAGGAATTCACGCCTGCAACGCTCGGCAAGTTGATCGGCGAATTCCGTGCCGACAGCTTTGCGAGCACCGCCATCAGCCAGGCCTACATTCGCGATTACTTTGTAGGCGACGCCTCGCGCGAGCTGACCCCGTTCTGGCCGCAGTACGTCTGCGCCCTCGACAACCGCACGTCCAAATCCTTCGCTGCGTGCGTCTGTTCGTCGGGCAACTAAAGCTAGGCTCCGCTACTCGTGCCCAATCGCCATCACAAAAGTGTTTAAGAATTCTCGCAGCCAGGTCCGCGCTTGCCTCACGACGGCCGCTTCTCTCCACCAGCCGCCTCTGTTTCCTGGCCGCCTTCCATTCGCACTGCCAACTGTTTTGACTTCCGGTAGACGTTGGCCACGGCAAGCGTCCAGAGGGGGATCATGTCAACCCCCGGCACCAGCTTGGCGAGAAACGATGGCATGAACTCCCAGTGCCAGCCCAGCAGATACGACAGAATACCTGCCATGCTCAGGTCCAGGATGTCATCGGCGGGCGACATCGCCCCCTCAACAAAGTAGGGGAACACAGCTAGCTGCAGAATATCCGCCACGATCGCAATCACCATGGCAATCTTCAGCCGTGGCCCTGCCGTAATCTTCACCGTGTCCTTCGCCATCCGCCGCCTGCCGGCCGCCAGTCGCGGCCATTGCGCCTATTCTACGCGCGAACAGCCGTCATTGGCCGTCCCCGCCTCTGCCCTTTAGACTGGTCCAATGACAAAGCGGATCGGTGTGCATCTGGGCACGGCTGGCGGGGCATCCAACGCGGTGGAGCGTGCGCGGGAGATAGGCGCAAACACCTTTCAGATTTTTTCTTCGAGCCCGCGCATGTGGCGCGCGCCCAAGGTCGACCCAAAGCAGGCAGATCGCATGCGTGAGCTGCGCGCGAAGCACGACGTAGGCCCGCTCGTCATCCACACCAGCTACCTGGTCAACGTCTGCAGCCAGACTGTCGAGATCCGCGAAAAGAGTGTTGCGGCCTTTCGCGGCGAAATCGAACGCGCCCTCGTCCTCGGCGCAGAATATCTTGTCCTTCATCCCGGCTCATGGAAGGGTCTTACCCGCGAAGAAGGTCTCAAGCTGGCTGCCGAATCCATTGCGCGCGCGGTCGACGGCCTGCCGTGGCAGGGAACTGGCTTCCATATCCTCATTGAAAACACTGCAGGCGCCGAATTCTCCCTCGGCGGCAGCTTTGAACAGGTCGCCGAACTCGTCGCCCGCCTCAAGCCCGTAGCCCCCGTCGGCGTATGTCTTGACACCTGCCACACCCACGTAGCCGGCTATGACTTGGTCACCGCGAAAGGCTACGAAGAAACCATGAGCAAAATAGCCGCAACCGTCGGCTTTGACGCCGTGCGTGTATGGCACTGCAACGACGCCAAGGCGGAGCGCGGTTCAAAACTCGACCGTCATGATCACATAGGGCAGGGAACCATCGGCGTCGAGCCCTTCCGCCGCCTCCTCAACGACGCCCGCTTTGCCCACGCCGCCTTCATCGCCGAAACCCCCGTCGACGAGCCCGGCGACGAGGAACGCAACGTCCGCATCCTCAAAAGCCTGGTGAAATGATCTTTGCATGATTGAGTCGTTGTACGGTACAATAGGTCAAGAAAGCAGGCCTCGGTCATGATTCTCGGATTTCGGGACCGCTGGTTGGAAGACTTTTTCCTGCTCGATCTCGCTTCCCGCAAGATCCCGTCCGAGTTGGACAAAAGACTCTTCAGGAAGCTGCAGTTGCTCGACGATGCCACATCTGATTCCGATTTACGCGTACCTCCGAGCAACCATTTTGAGAAGCTGCGAGGGAAGTTGGCGGGACTGCACTCCATTCGGGTCAACAACCAGTGGCGGCTGATCTTCCATTGGAATGGCAGCCGCGGCGAGGCAACCGAGGTCTATCTTGACAATCACAGTTACCGCTAGGAGACAGCTATGCTGAAAACCGAAAGAAGACCTGTAAGCGTTGGCGAGATGCTGGTGGAGGAGTTTCTGACGCCGATGGCGCTCACCCAGGGCGCTTTGGCTGAGGCGATGGGCGTACAGCGGAAGCTGGTGAACGAATTGTGCAACGATCGCCGAGCGGTTACGGCCGATACTGCCCTGATGCTTGCGCGCGTCTTTGGCAACTCCCCAGAGTTCTGGTTGAACGTGCAGCGCCGTACCGACCTGTGGGAGGCCTTGCATACTCCAAAGCGCCGCGAGCGAATTGAACAGGCCAGGGCATTGCAGATGGCTGGCTGAGCCTCGTCGCCTAGCGCATCGTTCTCGCCATTTACACTTGAACTGTATGGCGGAAGAAAAAGAACAACGTTACGATCCGGCAACCATTGAGCCCAAGTGGCAGCAGCGCTGGGCTGCTGACCCCGCAATGTATGCGGCCGAGCCTGCCTCAAGCGGCAAGCCCAAGTACTACGTCCTTGAGATGCTCCCCTATCCCAGCGGCCAGCTGCACATGGGCCATGTGCGCAACTATTCCATTGGCGACGCCCTGGCGCGCCACATGTGGATGCGCGGCTACAACGTCTTGCACCCCATGGGCTGGGATGCCTTTGGCTTGCCAGCCGAAAACGCCGCACTCAAAAACAACACGCCCCCGCGCGAGTGGACACTCTCGAACATCGCCGCCATGAAGCGGCAAATGCTGCGTCTCGGCCTCGGCTACGACTGGGCCACTGAAGTCACCACCTGCCTGCCCGACTACTATCGCTGGAACCAGTGGTTCTTTCTGCGCATGTATGAGAAGGGCCTCGTCTACCGCAAAAAGAGCAAGGTCAACTGGTGCCCTGAGTGCGCGACCGTGCTGGCAAACGAGCAGGTCATCGACGGCCGTTGCTGGCGTCACGAAGATACCATCGTCGAGCAGCGCGATCTGGAGCAGTGGTTCTTCCGCATCACCGCTTACGCCGACGAACTCCTCGCCGGCCTCGACAACCTTGAGGGCTGGCCTGAAAAAGTGCGCACCATGCAGCGCAACTGGATCGGCCGCAGCGAAGGCACCGAAGTTGACTTCACGCTTGAAGGCGGAGCGGAGAAGATTCGCGTTTTCACCACCCGCGTCGACACCATCTTTGGAGCCACCAGCGTCCAGCTTGCCCCGCAACATGCGCTGGTCGCGGCCTTCACCGCCGCCGATCCCGCGCTCAAAGCGCTGGTCGATGAGCTGCTCGATCAGCAGAAGAAGGCGCGCGAAGCCGGCGATCTCGGCGCCATCGAAAAACATGGCGTGCCCACCGGACGCTATGCCATCAACCCCTACAACGGCGAGCTCGTGCCCATCTGGGTCGCCAACTACATCCTCGCCGACTACGGCACCGGGGCCATCATGAGCGTCCCGGGCCACGACGAGCGCGACTTTGAATTCGCCAAAAAGTACAACCTGCCCATCATCGAAGTCATCCGGCCCGCAGGCGAGGACACGCCCGTTGCGCTGCCCTTCCTCTCCGAAGATGGAATTCTCGTCAACTCCGGCGAGTACGACGCCCTCACCTGCACTGAGGCTCAGGCACAACTCCAAAGAGCTGCCACCCGGCAGGGGTTTGGAGAAGCAACCGTCACGTATCGCTTGAAGGATTGGGGCGTAAGCCGCCAGCGCTATTGGGGAACGCCCATCCCAATGATTAACTGCCCGCACGATGGCCTCGTCGCGGTTCCTGACGACCAGCTCCCCGTCCTGCTGCCCGAGCAGATTCAAATTACTCAGCAAGGCGGATCGCCTCTCAGCCGTGTGCCTGAATTCGTCAACACCACCTGCCCCAAATGTGGCGGCCCGGCCCGGCGCGAAACCGACACCATGGATACCTTCGTCGATTCAAGCTGGTACTTCTACCGCTACACCGACGCAAAAAATTCGACTGCTCCCTTCGATCCAAAAATCGCGCAATACTGGTTTCCCATCGACCAGTACATCGGCGGAGTCGAGCAAGCCATTCTCCACCTCATCTATTCGCGCTACTGGACCAAGGTGATGCGTGACCTCGGCCTCATCGTCAACGACGAGCCTGCCCGCCGACTATTCACGCAGGGCATGGTCATCAAAGACGGCGCCAAAATGTCCAAGTCAAAGGGCAACGTGGTTTCGCCCGACGACATGGTGGTCCGCTACGGCGCAGATGCCACACGCATGTACGCCTTGTTTGCCGCTCCGCCCGATCGCGATCTCGATTGGCAGGAAGACGGCGTAGCCGGCGTCAGCCGCTTCCTCGGCCGCGTCTGGCGGTTGGCCACCAAATACGCGCCCGTAGCGCGGCAGGCAGGCAGCGGGCCCGCAGCGGCGCCCACTGGCCTCGCGCTCAAGCTCCTGCGTAAGCAGCATCAGACTATCGCCAAAATCACGCTCGATTTTGAAGGCCGCTGGCACTTCAACACCTGCGTCGCCGCCATCATGGAGTTTGTCAACGACCTTCAGGCCGTCGACGCGCAATTGGCCGCCGGTGAAGTACCCGCCCCGGTCATTGCCGAACTTCTCCGCTCGCTCGTCCTTTTGCTCTCGCCCTTTGCACCTTATCTTGCGGCCGAGCTGTGGGAAGACATCGGCGGCGAAGGAGCGGTTCTGCGCGCTCCCTGGCCCAAGAGCGATCCCGCTCTTGCCAAGGAAGACGAACTCGAGATCCCGGTCCAGATCAACGGCAAGCTCGTCAACGTAGTTCGTGTTCCTGCCGGCGCCGACGCCAGACAAATCGAGGAGGCCGCGCTAGCCGACGAAAAGGTGCAATCGCGTATCGCTGGAAAGACCGTTGCCAAGGTAATCGTCGTTCCAGGAAGGACCTGCAATCTGGTGGTCAAGTGACCGCCCTCGCACCGTCCGCGCCCTTGCGTGGCACGCAGTCGCTGGTCGGCTTCATGGGCTGGGCCTTCCGAAGACCATCGCTAACCGTTCTTGAGGTTGCCTGGCGCTGGCTCTTTGGAATTCCCCTGCTCCTCGTCTGCTGGCGGCAGGCGCAGCAGATCGTTGCCGCATTTCCTGTCGAGTCTTCAGGGTTCAATTCCATCGATCCGCAAAATCCCTGGGTCGCCATCGTACAGCTCGCCAATGTGGTCGCCTACTATCGGTCGCCCGTGCTCGCTGTCCTCCGCTGGCTCGTTCCCTCAGCCGCTATCGTCTGGGTCGTCATCTCCGGCGTAGGACGAAACCTGGTCCTCAAGCGCATCGATCCTCGTCTCCGTTTTCGGCCCACACCCATGATCGCGTTGCAGGCCGCGTGGCTTGCGCTTCTCGCCCTCACATGCTGGCTCTGGTTCCGATCCATGCAATGGGTGGCAGTCACCCACATCACCGCTACAGGAGATCCCGACCTGGTTGGCTACGCCGCCTGGGTAATCACCCTTTCGCTCGCCTTCTACACGCTATGGGCGCTCACCAGTTGGGCGCTCTCCATTGCGCCTCTGCTCATGCTGCTTGAGGACCGCTCCGCAATCTCCGCTTTAGGCCAAAGCCTGCGCCTCGGAAAACCCTTCACCAGCAAGCTGGCTGAGACCAACCTGGTCATGGGCATCGTGAAACTCATGCTCATCGTTCTCGCAATGGTCTTTTCCGCCGCGCCTCTGCCCTTCAGCGATGAACTGGGCAGCGACGCCCTTCACTTCGCGGTCCTGACTTCAACAATCCTGTACTTCGTTGCAAGCGACTTCTTTCACATCGCCCGGCTCAAAGGCTTCATTGAATTCTGGCGCACGTTCCGCGGATCGTCAGCCCTCTAAGCTTCCCGATCCTACTTTCCAGCAGCGCTCCGCGCAGCCTCTTCATCGAGAAACGCCTTGCTGAGCGTACCCTTCGCCGTCGCCACCGGCAGCAGCGTCGGATAAAACTGCACGAACGTCGTATCGACCGCCGCATGCGCCACATGGCAGCTATAGCAAGGCGCTCCCTGCGGAATCAGCGTTCCATTTCCGCTCGGCGGATCGAACGAGAAAAACGCCCACTTGCCCGGGAACCGCGCTTCGTCCTTCACGTGCACTTCCATCCCCATCACGCCGCCGCTCTGAAAATACCCGCTCTTGTTGATCGATCCCTTGCTCGCCGCCTCGCGCCCTTCAATCACCATCACCGTCTTGTCAGGCCACGTGCCCGTGTTCAGAAAGCTCCTGTACGCCTCCGGGTTCACGAAGACGTTGTCGAACGTTGAGTGGTCCTCCATCCCCGCAGCCTTCGGAAAATAGTTCATATCGATCCCTGAACTGAGAAAGATCCACCCGCGATAGTCCCCGGGCGGCAGCATATCGCCGCTCTCGGTGTAAGCAGGCGTAGCAGTTGATGCAGCCAGGACCGCTTTTGAAGTGTGCGATGCAAAGGTAACGGCAAGAAGAGTGACAGCGAGGCACACCGCTGCCAGAACAACAAGGACCTTTGGGTACATGAAGGCCTCCGGGGGAAGAAACTGCGCTTAGCTGTGCTTGAAAGCTCTGGGATCAAGAATGAACGACTGCTGCATTAGAACAGCTTCAGACGGATCACGAGGTACTTCTTGGGGTCGTTGCGCATGTCGGTGATCAGCTTGTTAGCCGAGTCGGCGGCATGGTCTGCATTGTCGAAAAGTGACCGGTTCTCGGCCAGTTGTCCCAGCGTCCCCTTGCCCTCTTTCACGCCCTTCAGCAGCACATCCAGATTCGTGACGATGTTGTCGAGTTTCTGAGCAACCTCGGGGTCATTGGTCAGCTTGCCCAGTGCGCCCTTGCCGGAGTTGACCTTCGTCACCAGCTGGTTGGCATTCGTCACAGCCGAATTCAGATTGTCGTAAAGGGAATTGTCCTTCAGCAGCTTTCCTGCGCTGCCCTGGCCGGAGTCGATCTGGCCGGTAATGCTGTTCACATGGTCGAGCGTCGCATTCAAGCGCGTATACATCGTGTCGTCGTTCACCATCTTGCCGATCGTCCCCTTGCCCGATGAAATGGCAGCCGTGATCGTTCCCAGGTCATTCGTGATCTGCGAAATCTTTCTCGCCATCTGCGGATCGTTGATCAGCTCGCCCACCGTGCCCCGGTTCGTATTGAGCGTATCAGTCAGCACCTGGATCTTGCGGATCAGCCGGTTAGCCTCCTCGATTGAAACCTGGCTGGTCCTGATCACGTCTTGGATTCCCGGGATGTCCGACGACTGCAACTCCGCGTTGTTCACCGGCGGTGGCCCAACCGCATGGGTCGAGTCGATATCCACAAAGCTGTCGCCCAGAACGCCCGCCTGCGCAATGGCCGCCGTCGAGTCAATGTGCAGGTCCTTCAGATACTTGTGATCGACCTTCATCGTCACTTCGACCGAGGTCGGAGTGCGATCCGGCACAATCCGAACGTGCTGCACGTTGCCAATCGTCACCCCTTGCAGTGACACCGGGGCGCCGTCCTTCAGCCCGGCGGCGTTACGAAAATAGCAACGCAGGTCAATCTTCCGGGAAAACAACCCCCCAGTGGTTCCTGACATCAGAAAGATCAGCCCGACCAGTACGGCCGTGGCCAACAGCACCAGCGCTCCCACTCTCAGTTGCGACCACTGTATCTCTTTGCGGCTTGGCACGGATCTCCTCTTACACAATGGATGCAGCAGACGCCTTGAGGATACCAGAAGCAGGGGACTAAATTGACTGCCCCACAGCGGTTTCGATTCTGCATCTTACAGAGACGAAGAGGCCAAGTGGCATTTTTCTCAAGAAAATGCCACCTGGCATGATTTTCAATCCGCGACACTTGAATCGAAACCGCTCAAATTTCCACGTTCCAGAACCACGCTCGCCGACGCAAGTTCAGCCGTATGAGTCAGTGACAGCGCAACTGAGGAAAAACCCATCCGCGCGGCGATCTCGGCTGCCCGTCCGTGGAACTTGATGCTCGGCCTTCCGCTCGGCTCCCGAACCACTTCAAACTCCAGCCAGTTCACCCCGTAGCTGATCCCCGTGCCCAATGCCTTGGCTGCGGCCTCTTTGGCGGCAAATCTGGCGGCAAAACTCTCGGCTGAGTTGCGCTTCCGCAGGCAGTACGCCTGCTCCGCTCCCGTGTACACCCGGTTCAGAAAGCGGCTTCCATACCGATCAATGGAGCGCTTGATGCGGCGGATCTCGACCAGATCGATTCCCGAGCCAATGATCATCTTCCTTACAAACTACAACATTTCTCTTCTTTTTGGGCGTCTCTTAGCGCCCCGTTGCTCCGTTTTGGCATCGCGCCATGACCCGCGGGTAACATCGGCTCTCATGGCCAAAGGCCTTTCAAAAGCCATTGACCTGCTTGGGCTTGGCCGTCTGTCTCAAAGCCGGTCAGGCGCCGTTCAACTCCGGAACAGACTTGATTCCATCCTCCCCGCCTCCGATAAGCACCCTGTGAGGCGCACTATGATGGCCAACGAAGCTGGGCAATCGATGAGCATTCCATGGGCATTGCAAATGAAGGCCGTCTCCGTTGAAGAGCCGGGCAGGTTGGTCCAGACCCTCACCGGCGCGATCCTGGGCTGCGGCGGATGGGTGCTCAGCCGCGGAGCAAACGATACCGGAACCATCAACATGCTCTTCGAGTTTGAGCGCCAGGTCTGCGTTGACGTCTACAGCGTGCTCATCGCCGCCGGACTGGAACTCAGCCAGAACGGCCACATCCGTTTTACTGAGCTTTGCCAGTGCACCTGCAGCAACCGACGGTCTTGCGGCGATGAGATTGCCAGCATCGATCTTGAAATCCAGACGTATCCGATTAACCTCGCACGCAATCAACGCTTCTTTGAGTCCGCCTGAGCAGGCCGCCCGTCAACCCGCATTTCTCACAGGTCGTAGAAAATTGTAGCGCCGTGTCTCCTGATCGGCTGTCCTGAGGGCCTCCCGGCCCTCAGATGCCTCGCCAGACGCTGAATTCTGTGTTGCTGCGCAGCCTGTGAGAACTGCCTGTTAACCAGCTTCCACCAGCCCGTAGCGGCGCTGCCACGATTCCTTCAGGCGTGCCCATACGCGCGCGCGCTCCGCTTCCGTCAATTCGGCGTCAGGCTCGTTGGCAAACTTTGATGACTCCAGTTTGGCAAGCTCCAGCAGTTTTCGGTCGCGCACCAGGTTGGCAACGCGAAAATCCGGCAGCCCGGCCTGACGCGTTCCAAAAAACTCGCCCGGGCCGCGCATCGTCAGGTCCAGCTCCGCCAGTTCAAACCCATCCTGCGTGCGCACCATCGCGTTCAATCGTTCCTCGGCAAGTTCGGTCACCTTCGGCCCCGTCATCAGGACGCAGTAGCTTTTTGCCGCACCACGCCCCACTCGGCCGCGCAACTGGTGCAACTGCGCCAGCCCGAACCGTTCCGCATGTTCAATCACCATCACCGTCGCGTTGGGCACGTCCACTCCAACCTCGATTACCGTTGTGGCCACCAGCACGTCGATCTCGCCGCGCTGAAAGCGGCGCATGATGATTTCTTTCTCGTCTGCATCAAGGCGCCCGTGCAGCAGCCCTACGCGCAGCCCCGCCAACGGTCCCGATCGCAGTTTTTCGTGCATCTCCACGGCCGATTTCAACCCCGATTTTGCACCGGGATTCGCCTCCTGCGCAGCTTTGGGAAACAGCTCCGCCGTCTTTCCCTTGCGACCAAGCTTGGGTGCCCCCGGTCTAGTTTTTGAGACCGGGGATGCGAAGTCGACCGTAGCGTCCAGCTCCGCCTCCGGGTCGTGCGAGAAGTCCAACTCCGGCTGGTCGTCCTTCGTCCCCTCAATCACCGGGTAGACGATGTAGGCCTGCCTCTTCAGCGCAACCTGCTTCCGCACAAACTCCCAAACCTCGTCCGCACGTTCACCAGCCACCCTTCGCGTCACAATCGGTGTGCGTCCCGGAGGCAGCTCGTCCAGAACACTCAAATCCAGATCGCCATAAAGCGACAGTGCGAGCGTGCGCGGAATCGGCGTTGCCGTCATCACCAGCACGTCCGGCTCCGGCTGGTTCGGTTTTTTCATCAGCTTGAAGCGTTGCAGCACGCCAAACCTGTGTTGCTCGTCCACCACCACCAGGCCTAGGTTGTCGAACTGCACCTTCTCTTCAATCAGCGCATGCGTCCCGATCACCAGTTGCGCATCGCCCCGGTTGATCAGCCCCCGCGTATGCCGCTTCTTGTCCTCATCCAGCGAGCCCGTCAGCAGCACAATCCGCGGCTTCCGCGACGACCGCTCCAGCAGCTTGCGCGCCGCCAGAAAATGCTGCGTTGCCAGAATCTCCGTCGGCGCCATCAGCGCTGCTTGGTACCCGTTCTCCATCGCCACCAGCATCGCCTGAAACGCCACAATCGTCTTGCCTGATCCCACATCGCCCTGCAGCAGCCGCCGCATCGGGCTCGCGCCCCGCATGTCCGTCACAATCTCACCCAGAGCCCGCTTCTGCGCCGTCGTCGGGTGGAAGGGCAATACCTCCCGAATCGCCTCGCGCACCCTGTCCGTCGTCGCAAACCCGATCCCGACGCGTTCCCGCATCCGCCGCCGCTTCAGTTCCAGTCCCAACTCCAGAAAAAACAGCTCTTCAAAAATCAGCCGCCGATGCGCCGCCGTCCCCGCGCTCTGTAACTGCGCAAACGGCGTCCCCTCCGGCGGAAAATGCACGTCCCGTAGCGCTGTTTCTCGGTCCGGAAGCCCCAGCCGTTCCAGCAGCCTCCGCGGCAGGCACTCCGGCACGGCCCCGCGCACCGATTCGAGCAGATTGAAGATGGTCCTGCGCAGCCAGCGCGAGGCCAGGCGGCTGCCGCCCAGCGATTCATACACCGGCGTAATCCGCCCCACCTCCAGCAGCCGCGTCTCTGCGTCGGCGCTTTCATCGGGCAGCAGCTCAAACTGCGGCTGGATCATCTTCAAGTTGCTACTCGACCGCGACGGCTCTACCTTGCCATACACAGCCACCGTCTGCCCTGCATGAAACTTCCCGCTCAGGTAGGTCCCGTTGAACCACACGCACTTCAGCGCGCAGCGTCCCTGGCCCACCGTCAACTCGAAGATCGGCGCTCGTCGCGTGCGCAGCAGTGCCGAGCCGCGCACCTCGGCAATCACGCTCGCCATCTCGCCTGCCTGCAATTCGTCCAGGCTGCGCGGGTTCTGGCGGTCCTCGTAGCGAAAGGGAAGATGGTAGAGCAGGTCTTCAGCCGTCAAAATGCCTTTTGCGGCCAGCATCTCCGCCACGCGCGGCCCCACGCCCTTCACATACATCACCGGAGTGTCGAGACCAGCCACAATCAGGATGCTAAATGGCTCCTCTCTGCAGCGACAAACCAGGCGCGCTTTTCCGCATGGCCTTGGGCTCGTCCTCCGCGGGCCTTCCTTCCATACAGCAAGCACCGGGCCGTAGAATTCCGATTGCACCCGGAATCCGGCCAGCGCGAACGCCAGTCATGCGGCTCGGCGTTCCAGATTGCCCGCCGGCAGCAAGCGAAAGAGCGGCCCATGAAGACGGAATCGAACTTCGTCGACGCAGAGACGACCAACAGCATCGGCACCATCGTTCTCAACAACCCCGCCAGGCACAACGCCCTCAGCAAGGAGTTGATCGATGGCATTTGCTCCGTGCTCGAGCTGATGCAGCAGGAAGACGTGCGCGTCGTTGTCTTGCGCGCGCCCGCCGGCTCTAAGGTGTTTTCCGCGGGCCACGATATCCGCGAGTTGCCCACCAACGGCCGCGACCCACTCACCTACGACGATCCCCTGCGCCGCGTCATCCGCACCATCGAGCATTTTCCCGCGCCCGTCATCGCCATGATCGAGGGCAGCGTGTGGGGCGGAGCCTGCGAACTGGTCATGAGCTGCGACATCATCGTCGCCGCCGACGACTGCACCTTCGCCATCACCACCGCCAAGCTCGGCGTTCCCTACAACATCTCGGGGATCCAGAACTTTCTCAATACGGGCGGCATGCCGCTCTGCAAGGAGATGTTGTTCACCGCGCAACCCATCCCAGTCAGCAGGTTGCTCTCGCGGGGAATCGTAAGCCACGCCGTGCCCAGAGACCAGTTGCAAAGCCTTACCGAGTCCATGGCCACGCAGATCGCCGCGAATTCGCCCCTGGTCGTCAGCCTGCTCAAAGAGGAGCTCAGGCTCCTGTCCGCGTCGCACAATCTTGGTCCTGAGACCTTTGAGCGCGTACAGGCCATGCGCCGCCAGGTCTACGACAGCGAAGACTATCAGGAAGGCATACGTTCGTTTTTTGAGAAGCGCGCGCCATTGTTTCAGGGAAGTTAAGGGCGCGAATCGTGGTGAAACGGGCCGGTGGCGAACAAGCCTGCGCTAGGTGGAATGGGAGGAGTCGGGATGGGGGTCGAGATCGCCCATGGACCAGTTTGTCGGCGTTTCGGGAGACTGCCGGAGCCTTCTTTCTTATGTTATGCGGTCGAATCCCTGTAAATCCCGCCTCTACGCCGCCTCCGGTGCGTAGACCCGTACCTCTGCCTCGATGGCCTCGCTCAGGGCGAGCCTGGCCTTCGTCAGGTCGTGCATCTGCTGGAGATTGAGCCAGAACTCCGGACTGTTATTGAAGAAGCGGGCCAGGCGCAGAGCCGTGTCGGGGGTGATGGCGCGTTTGCCACGCACAATCTCGCCGATCCGCGTCGACGGAACGCGAATACTCATGGCAAGCCGGTGCTGGCTCAGGCCCAGGGGCTTCAAAAACTCCTCCAACAGCATTTCTCCCGGCGACGTCGTCACATACTGGTAATTCCAGCCGTGAGCGGGTCGCGCCAGGGGCACCCTATTTCCGGCCTTTCCGTTCCCGGTGGTAATCGACGATTTCAACCTCATACGCTCCATCCTCCTTCCATACAAAGCAAATGCGGAACTGATCCTCGATGCGGATGTTGATGCGGATACTGTATTGGCCCTGCCTGTTTCCTTTTAACGGCTCCAGCATATTTCCTGGAGGGTCGCGGAGATCTTCAAGAAGCAAGGCCGCATCCATCCGGTTGAGCTTCCTGCGCGCGACGCTTTCAATGCTGCGCCATCTCCGGTTTGTGCCCACCTGAGCCAACTCCGCCGTGTCGCGGTCTTTGAAGCTCCGGATCATGGAAAAAGTGCAGGCTGCGGCGCGTTCAACGTCAAGCAGCTTACACTGCGCTGGCCACGGCCCACCGTGTATGTTTATATGCGTCGCAGTACACGCACGTCGGAGGAATCTTAAAATGTACCAACTCAATCGCAGAAGTTTCTTGAGAGCAGCAGGCGCTGCATCCGCAACCACCATGCTCGGCGCAAGAATCCACGCCCTCGCCGCCATGCAGGAGTCGGCCAAGCCAGTCTCGCCCAACGATCACATCCAGATCGCGCTCATCGGCGCAGGCGGCCAGGGCCAGGGCGACACCAAAGTCGCCGTGCAGGTTCCTGGCGTCAAGCTGGTCGCCGTGGCCGACTGCTACAACGGCCGCCTCGCCCACAGCAAGGAAATCTGGGGCGACGACATCTTCACCACCCGCGACTACAACGAGATCCTCGCCCGCAAGGATATTGACGCCGTCATCATTGGCACACCCGACCACTGGCACAAGCGCGCCTCCTGCGACGCCATGAAGGCCGGCAAAGACGTCTATTGCGAAAAGCCCATGATTCATCTCTATGAAGATGGCCCTGAAATGATCGAGACCGCGCGTGCCACAAACCGCATCATCCAGATCGGCTCGCAGCGCGTCAGTTCGCTCCTCTACATCAAGGCCAAGGAACTGCTCGAAGCCGGCGCCATCGGCAAGCTCAACATGGTCACCGCCCGTTGGGACCGCAACTCCGCCATGGGTGCATGGAGCTATACCGTACCGCTTGATGCCTCGCCCGAAACCTGCGACTGGCCGCGCTTCCTCGGCACCGCACCGAAAATTCCCTTCAACCCCGAGCACTTCTTCCAGTGGCGCAAATGGAAGGCCTACGGCAGCGGCGTAGCCGGCGATCTGTTCGTCCATCTGTTCAGCGGAACCCACTTCATTACCGGCTCTCACGGCCCCATCCGCGGCATGGCCACAGGCGGCCTGCGCTTCTGGAACGACGGCCGCGACGTGCCCGACGTCATGCTCGGCCTCTTCGACTATAGCGAAGGCTTCAACCTCAGCCTGCGCGTCAACTTTGTTGACGGTGGCGAAGAAAGCGAGGGCCTCATCTTCACTGGGTCTGAAGGCACAATGGAAATCGGAGGAAACGCTGTCACCGTCAATC
>Ga0182016_10004817_pt1 | contig 14774 bp, 12 predicted proteins | sample 712S2MmetaG_FD_120491 | JGI IMG/M metagenome (GOLD analysis project Ga0182016, IMG submission 120491) | Permafrost microbial communities from Stordalen Mire, Sweden - 712S2M metaG | ecosystem: Environmental > Terrestrial > Soil > Wetlands > Permafrost | place: Sweden: Stordalen | collected...
AATCTAAAGATTCAATTGAAAGGGTTATCATAACATCTAACAATGTTATGAATACATTCGCTAAGAACGAATCTAAAGATTCAATTGAAAGGGTTATCATAACATCTAACAATGTTATGAATATAATTCTTTATAATTTTTTATTAATATCACAAGATATAATAAATATACAAACCAATTAGATTCATGAGTAATGATATTGGCATCTTGGATATAACAGGAAAAAATCTTAATCCTCTGAATGGATTACCATATAGTGATAATTATAAAACATTGGGTCAAATATGGAGTAAATTTCCAGCGTATAAAACCGCAAAAAAAATAATTGATGATATATCGAACCATCAAGTGATATTAATCATTTCTGGGACAGGATCTGGTAAAACTGTTTTAATTCCGAAATATATGTTACATGCATTTAATTACAACAAAGATACACGAATTGTAGTTACTTTACCAAAGAGAATAATTGCAAAAAGTGCTGCTGAATTCGCAGCAGAAACATTGGATGTAAAATTAGGCGAGCAAGTTGGATACCAATTCAAAGGAGAAAAGAAAAAATCTGATAAAACTAATTTATTATATGCGACAGACGGAACGATTGTATCTATGTTAATAAAAGATCCCTATTTGAAGGATTTCGATGCTGTGATTATAGATGAAGCACACGAAAGAAAGGTTCAAATTGATTTTCTGTTGTATTTACTACGTGAAACAATTAAATTGAGACCGACGTTTAAATTAGTGATAATGAGTGCAACTATTGATGAAACAATATTTGAAAAATATTTTTCCGGTTTGAATTTCATAAATATAAATGTTGGATCAGCCACTAATTACCCCATAAAATCTATTTTCCTTGATAATTCAATAACCTCTGGGAAAACAATGGGTCAAAATGAATACATTAAAGAAGGAAATAAAATTATTAATGAAATAATTAGGACAGATATTATAACAAAATCCAACATGATAAAGGCACATGATATATTATTTTTTGTTACAAGTATAAACGAAACATTAGATTTTTGCAAAAATTTTGATTCCCCTAATAACAATTTAAATAAAAATGTCTTTTGTATTGAAGTTTATGCAGGAATAAATGAAAAAAACCAACTTCTAGCCCAAGATAGGGATCAATATAAACTCATCAATGTTCCTGAAATTGTATTTGCCAGAAATTTAGTCAATACTTCTGAATTGTCGTTGAATAAACCTGATGAAGTAATAAGCAACAAATATGATAGAAAATTAGTTATTGCGACAAATGTGGCAGAATCATCACTTACTATTGATGGTATTAAATATGTTATTGATTCTGGTTACGAATTATCAAGTTATTATAATCCCCTTTATAGAGCAAAAATATTAGAAAAACAATTAATTTCCCAAGCTCAAGCAAAACAACGAATGGGAAGAGCAGGACGAACAGAACCAGGCATTTGTTATCATTTATATACTGAGGATACATTTACGAATGGAATGAAGAAATATCCAGAACCAGATATTTTAACAAGTAATATTTATGGGGAATGTTTACGTTTGTTAGCTTTACCAGAGGTCATCACTATTGATAATTTACGTGCAATGTTAGACAATTTTATTCAACCACCAACAAAAAAATATGTTGATTCGTTTATTGATACATTACAAAAATTAAATTTAGTGGATGATAGTAAAATAACAAAATTAGGTGAAATAATTGTAGAAACGCAAACAGATCCTATTGATGGAGTTTGTCTACTATTAGCTTATAAATTGAATTGTATGAGAGAAGTTGCGAGTGTTATTTCTTTACTTGATGTTATGAAAAATAATATGGGTGAACTTTTTATTAAACCAAAAATGCCGGGAAAAGAAGATAACGGTAATTATAAGAGATTAATGGATAAATATAAAAAATCAATAAAAAAATTAAATCATCCATACGGTGATCACATTGTTTTGTATAAAATAATCAATAAATATAGATCATTAAGAAATAAAGACAAGGAAAAATTAAACCAATGGGCATATGAAAAATTTATAAAATTAAATATTCTTAATAAAGCGCATGAACAGTATCATAAATTAAAAAATAATTGTTTAAAAATATTTGAAAATCAAGATAAACAATCAGAAAGTAATGATAATAATATAAATTTGGAAGAAATAAAAAAATTCGAACTCGCCGATAAAATATTGTTGTGTTTTATATATGGTAATAAATTACTCAATGCTGCTCATCTAGATAAAAAATCAAATTCTAATTCCAATTCCAATTTTAGTTCCAGTTCATATATTACGGAGTATGGCAATCTAAAAAATGTTACAATAAGTAAGGATTCTTTTATTAATTTCCTTGAAAGTTCACCACGTAGTGTTATTTACGGGGAACTATTTGGAACTAATAATAATTATGATTTAAATGTTGTATCAAAAATTCCAACAAAACTAGATGAGATAACAAATAAAATAAAATTGAATGCCTAACATCTAAAACTATTCTACTCATAAATTTTTTATTAAAAATTAAACATAATCCAAGATTTTAATCGTAACATAATGATTTCCTTCGGTAAATTAATATGTTTACTGATGTCTTTAGTTGTTTCATTCATAATAATCACAGCATCGACTGGTATTACTTATATGAATGGTTTTAATTCAAGACAAAATTTTTATCCTGTCAATGTGACACAATATCCAACATACTTAAATGTCTCTTTACCAAAAGACGTAATCATAATATGGTTTCCAAATGAACCAGCGGAATACATTATATATGATAAAAATATTACAGACATCGATGTTAAACATGAGTTGGAAGGTCCAATTGACGAGAATATTTATACATATGAGGGATGTTTAAATATTTGTTATAGTTTTGTTGCCTACTACGATATTAATACACGTTTGGTAGCAATATGTGATGAAGCATCTCGAACAGGTGATAATAATAATAAACCCGTATACAAATTTTGTGATTATAGTAATATTACACTATTTATTGTTTTTATGGTTTTTTTACTATTGACGATTTTGGTCCTGATTGCGACACCATTTATTATTATTGGTTATACACAACGTTATAAAAGATCCGATTATGATAGCATAATAAACTAAATAAACTAAATAAATTAATTTATATAATTAATTTTATGAATATATTATTTATTGTTTACTTTAAACAATTGATTTCATACATGAACAACATATGTCACGACCGAAAGGAATATATGATAACATATACCAAACAAATGCACACATCTGGATAATAAGAAAGATAATACATAGAACACCATTATTCCACGCAACTGCAGCACAGATTGTCAAGATTATACTTATAAGAAATACAAATGTTGCAATCAAACGTGTTGGATTAAACATATTTTTAAATTGTCTGACGGGTCCGACGATAAACATTGTCGATATAATCATACAAACACTACCAAATGAATACATAACAGCAAATGCTGTCAACTTCATGAAGAAAATACAGATTGTACCTATAAGAGAAAATAACAAACCAAGACCACAACTCGCGATAAAACCATATAGTCTATGTGTGTACGACAGTTCAAAATATTTTCCAATATTCCACCCGTCATCATTCTCACCAAAAGGATTTAGTCCAGACATTCCAGAGAGAAATGAATTTGATGCAGAACTTTGACCCCCGTCATCTCCAGAAATGAGCTTCTTGAATGATTCCATTTAATTATTTATTATACAAATAAAACCACCTCGAGTATAATTATCGTTCAAATTGTTTAGTATATATCAATAATTAAAAGTATCAATTTTTATTTGCGTTTAATTATATATATATTTGTGTATTCATTTAAAGTAAATCACTTAAATATTTAATAATACTGGTAGTTTACGCATACATTGTATAATGTCAAAGAATCAAATTTCAATCACTCGCGCACTCGTCGAGTTGAAGACTCTTGATAGCAAGATCAACAAATTAATAACAAACACTTCATTCATTTTATGTAAAACAAAAAAGAACAACTACAATACACAAGAGAACGAATTCAACAAACAAATTTCATCAACATATCAATCAATAAACGACCTAATTAGACAACGTGAAAAAATAAAGGCTTTAATCATTCATAGTAATGCAACCACACACATTAAAATCTGTAATGAATCAATAACAGTGGCAGAAGCAATCGAAAAGAAAAAAACAATTGAGTATACAAAATTATTATTAAATACTTTGAAACAACAACGAAATAATACAACACGGGAAGCCGAAACACATAGAGAAAGGGTACAAGTAAAAATAGATGAAAATGTAAGACAAATATTTTCAAAAGACAATGGTACAAAAGTTGATCCACATGCAATTGAAACCATTTCAAAAGGTATGTGGGAAAATGATCCGGTGACGGTATTTGATCCACTTAAAATTGACAAACAAATCGAAGATCTCGACAATTATGTAACAGAATTTGAAGCGAATATTGATTTTGTATTATCAGAATCCAACTGTATGACGATGATTGAAGTATAAACTAACAAACGAACAAATAATTTAATGAATTTACTCCTCATGTTGTGAAACCCAGAAGAAAACGTCTCATGTTATCATTCGCATGTTAATGAATGAATTACTATAATGTATAGCAACTCGTAAAAGTTCAAAGTTCATAGTTCAAATATCAAGATTTAAAATTTAAAATTCAGTTAATCAAAGATGAAAAATCAAATGTTAAATATCGATAAAATCCGTGATTAAAATACAAGTGAGTTTATATGGTAGGACGTGCCATTTTTGGTACTACAACGGCTGCAACATGAGGAAATAAAAACGAATAATCAAAAGATTATTCATTTTATAAATAATATATTCATTTTGTTTGCTAAGAACAGTGGTGTAATGATTTATATAAAAATTGATAAATTGATTCATTATTAATTCAAATTAATCATTAACATATAATAATCTGATATATCTCACATATTTTATATATATTACCATATGGAATGTCCAATATGTTTTGAAAAATTTGCAAAATCCCCAGCAACATATCCAGTTATAACGAATTGTGGACATACCTTTTGTTACATGTGTATTAACAAATTAACTAAATGCTCAATATGTCAAACAAACATAATTGTTAAAATCAAACAAATAGATTTTGCAAAATCATTAAACGAAAATATAACAATTCCACTTGATGAGGATTTTAATAATGATAAAGAGAAAAAATTATTAGATAATATTTTATCAAGTAAATTTGCTGCAGTCAAAATCCCAAGTAATATTGACTTTAGTAAACTTTTTGATTTAGTATATTATGATGAAACTTATAATGCGCATATAGTTAAAATCTTTCAAATAATTGCTAAATCATACGATTTATTTGATAAATTAGAAGCAATTGTCGGTGTAAATATAAATACTCCTATAAAATATTATTTAATGAATGATACAGAAATACCTTACGAATTTGATCTTGATTCTCCGGGATGTAATAATTCAGCTATATGTAATAACATAGGTGACATTATCGCGACAAAATTAGATCATCCATTTTTCACAATGAGACCATACAAAGATAAACATAATTTTGTAGTTTTAGTAGTTAGTTATGTGTCATGTTTTAAATGGGCATATATTTTGCCAAGAAAAGAACTATATAGTTCTATGACGACGAGTTCTCTCAAATATATATTCAAAACAGCTGACGAATACGACGTCGATCACTTATTAAATATAATAAGTAAAACTTTTATTGGATCAAGCAGTACCGTAAAATCAGATTTAATATATGATACATTACCATTTGTTATAAAATTTAAAGATAAGTGTAAACATTTGTTTGATGATAAAAATATCAATTTAGTTGGTCAATTTATCGAATATTTTCCTAAAGAAGGAATGTTACAATATATCGACTACTTACTAACAAAAAAAAACATTAATTTCAGAGACACAAAATTATTATTCCATTTAATTAACAAAAAATACCCATCTCACGTTCTTAAAAAAGCTATATCAGAATACAATATATATTTTAAAGTTGATATGTCGACTCCATTACACATGTATGTTAAAATTTATGAAGATATCGATATCGAAATAATTAAATTACTATCAGGATTTGATATTATTAATTATACAGATGGAAGAGGATTCACTCCATTACATCTGTATTTATCAAAAAAAAATTGTACCGATCATATTGTATTAACATTGACGTCAGCAAATAATATATCTTTAATTGATATGCTTAACTACATACCAATAAATATGGCATTATCTATGAAACATAAATTATCTAAGAAAACTGTTCTAAAATTAATTCCCAAAAATTTAAATATGATCTGTTTCGATAAAATTGATAGCATTAAAAAAAATTTGAAAGAAATTTATAATATCGATATCAATTAATTAATTATTTATCAATTAATTAATTATTTATCATTTAATTTATGTTGTTAAAATACAAATACAATAAAAATCAAAATAAAAATAAGGCGTACAAAGGATACATCCAAGGATCTTATGAAATAATCGGCAATAAAAGGCGTGGCATAATACATAATTTATGGGTTGAGGAAAAATTTCGTAATAAAAAAATAGGTAGATATCTGTTAAGAAAATTAATAATTAAAATGTTTGATATTGGGATCGTACACATTGAATTAGATGATATGTCCGATAATTACAGAAAAGAACACAATATTTATATAAAACATGGATTCAAATATAAATATAAAACTGGTCCGGAAATGTATGGGAATACACGTCAATTGATAAGCTATATAAAAATGAATAAATAAACACTTATATACTTATATATTTACATACTTCATTAATAAATAAAAATACTTTATATAAAATGGATCGTCCAAAATTACGTGCTATTTATAAAGATACACAAACTAAGTGTTTCAATAAATATTCAAAAATAAAGTGTAATGCCTCAACAAAATATTCTTATAGTACTTTAAAAAATATAGATATGAAACCATTATTTGAAAAAACAAATATTGAAGTAATAAAAGAGGATACATTGGTCAGCTGTAAAAATTTGCTAGAGGTTTTTCATGTAAATAAAATATGTGCACTAAATATGGCCTCAACATATAGACCGGGAGGAGGTGTAGAAGAAGGAAGTGCAGCACAAGAAGAAGAACTATTCCGAAGAACAAATTATTTTTTGACACTTAAGGAGCATTTTTATAGACTTGCAGATGGTGATGTAATATTTAGTCCCACTGTCACTATTGTCAAAGATCAAAATTATACTGATATAAAATCACCGTTTACGATATCATTTATTGCATCTTCTGCATTAAAATATCCTGATACTATTCGCGATACTACAACAGGAATAGAAAAATATACTGATATTGATAAAGAAATTATGACAAAAGCTATAGATAACATATTTCGTGTTGCATATTTAAATAAAAAAAGCGTTTTGGTATTGGGTGCACTTGGATGTGGTGCATATCATAATCCTGTTAACGAAGTAATTGATATTTACAATAAATGTCTCGAAAAATATGATAAATGTTTTGAGAAAATTGTTTTTGCAGTCTATAGTAAAAAAGATAAAAATTACAGCTTGTTTAACCAATATATTAAAAATAAAATCTAATAACTCAAATTATAAAAAAATTGTAGTTTATTGGGAATATATTTGTTTTATTTATTGAAATTAAATTCTGTAAAAAATTGAATGATATATTATCTATTATTCTTATTGTAATTCAACATTACTTCATACTACGCGTAAAGCTTTATTCATTACAGTGGATAATTACCCGTAAATTTACATACATAAGAATTAATGATGGGTGGGTTTCAATACTGTCTTAGATTTTTTAGATTTGTCCCAAAAGGAATATGTCCATCAAACTCAAATCGAGAATTCATTGAACCATTATTTCGTGATTGTATTTACAGATCAGAAATTAAAAAAGGTAAAATGGATTGTTGTCAATGTTATTGTCCCTGTAAAAGTTCTGAACCAGCAATGTTATCCAGACTAATTCCCTCAGAAAATGTATTCATGCCAAAAATCCCTATGTGCCAACTAAATAAATTAAATAAAAAAATTTTTAAAGGAATCTGTGCATAATATGCATTATATACATAATATTTAATATTTAATATTTAACATTTAATATTCAGAATACTCCGGTGGCAACTCTGGATATAAATTATTATTATTATTTTTATTATTTTTATTATTTTTATTATTTTGATCGAAATCAATTTGTGATTTTTCTACATATTCATCATCAATAGGAGCACTTGGTAACACTACTAGTAATTCTTTTTTTTTATTATTGACCTCTTCATGTACTTTATTTATTTTACTTAAATTTTCTTGATTATTTTTATCAATGCGGGCTAAATCTTCCATCATATAAACACCAGTGAAATCTTCTAGCTTGTAGACACCTTCGATGTTATTATAATCACTAACTACATGAGTTTGTTCTAAATATTCTGTAATAAATTTTATTATTGTGACATTTTTATATTTACTAATATCATTGGTCGATAATTCAATATTAAATTTATTAATAATATCAATAGTATTATGGTATACTTTTTTTACTATTGATTGAAAACTAAAAATACTTTCCAAATCATATTGATTTTTATTTATATCGTATACGTTCTGGACAATATCGTGCATGAATTGAGCTGCATTATATTCATTGTTTTTGATCGACATTTGTAATTTGTCTAACAATGAATATAATTTTTTTGTATGATTTCTTATGTAGTCATACGAAGGATCTAATTTGATTTTATCGTTATTTGATTTTATCATTCTGTATTGTTCTGAGACAATGTCAAATGTTATACTTTCACATATTGCATCAATAATATTATTCGAAATATTTATCTTCATATCTGATTTTTCCTTATTATTATTATTATAATTATTATTATTATAATTATTATTATTAGTTAGTCCGTGTAGTAAATCAATTTTACTATCAAAATCGATCATAATGAGTGCTCTTGCATATTTTTTACTTTCTCCATTGACAGAATTTTTCATTGTAACAGATGATGTCATAATGTACGGCGTTGAACTATCATTTAATATTTGTAATGTCGTGATATTTTTCAGTTCGTAAAGACAAAATCCATTTGCTTTCTCTATTTTAGGATCATACACTGTTATGAATCTTTTTGTCGGATAATTATTTGCAAATGATTGTTGTAATTCCTTTGCTTTTACATATACATCATTATTCTTGGGATTAAATACATAATATGCGTCAATTGGGTGAAATTTATAAACATTATTGATTATATTTGTATTGGAAATAGATTCATGTAACTCAGTTTTTGTTTTGAATATTGTCATATGGTGTTGATTATCTTCATATAGCTGTGGAACATTTGATAAAAGTATTTGACCAATAAATTTAATTCCACTATCATTACTTATGTTATCGACAAATAATTTAATTTTATATCCTTTGAGTTTCGAAAGACAATTTATATAAAAATCCCTACGATTGATTAATGTATATATATTATCTGAATTATTCAAAACAATTATTCCACAAATTTTTAAATCATATAGTTTGGTCATATCTATTCCGACACTATCGATATTCAGTACATACGTATCAATATTAAGTATTTTATATATTTGTGTCCAAGCATCGATATCATCTTGTTGAGTTTTTGATCCTGTTATTAATAGTATTTTGTTAAATGTCTTATTTGTAATATTGTGTTTTATCTCAATGTATGGATGACTAATTTGAAATTGTTTTGTTTTTTTTTGTATTAATATCTTTTCTCTATCTTTTATTGTACTATTATTATCAACGATATCAATAGTATCAATAATACTCGTGGAGCCACTTGTTATCGAATTATAATTCGTTTTACTTCTAAATAATTTAGTGAGTTCAGAGTTGTTATTTCCATCAGTTTCATAATCATTCGTATTTTTACTGATGAAAAGATCAATATTGACTATGACCAATTTATAATCAGTAAGATTGTAACCATTTTTATCGATGTGTACTAATACACATACTTGTTGTGTTGTTTCTTCTTGAATATAATCAACATCGACGATATACATATCACCATTTTTTTGTAGTTGATTAAGAGATTCATCGTACAGTATTATCGATTTATCGGTGAATCTTAAACCAATTTGTATATTTCTTGATATGTCAAGTGGTCGGTCGGATATATTTTTCAAATCAATAATTAATTTAGCTGTTTCACCGGGACATATACTTTCTAAAAACTTAATGTTAGTTATTTCAATAGGATATGTTATGACTATTTGTTTTGATAAAGTTGACATGAATCGTCTATTAATCAGAGATGATTGCAATATAATATTATCGGTCATTGTTATACATTTACTATTTATTTCTCCATTGTAATCATTTATTTTACATTCAATTGCTCCTATTGCAATATGATCACTGTGGGGTAATATTGATGGACTAAGAAAAGGTAATTCATTACTTAATGTTATTATATTTACTTTAGTATTATTTTGTTTTTTAAGATTAATATATATTTTTTGAAATCGAGGAGTTGGCATTCCTCCTTTGTTAACTGTTACAATACCATCGATATATATTATATCACCAGGTTCAAATATATTTGATTTATTCTTGTTACGAATTGTAAAATCTTTTATGTGAATATCATATATTGATTTATATACACACAAATTAGAGTTGGGATCAAGATTAGAATTTAGATCAAGTAATGGTTCAGACATTGGAATAACACGAATACAAAGATCTCCGTCTAAACCATCTATTCCGTCACGCAACTCTATATTTGGTTTTGATCCATTATCTCCGTCTCTTCCTCTAGATCCACTTTTGTTACTATGATGTCTTGTATGCGATATGACTCTTTTGTGAATTGGATCGAATTGATCATAATGTTCTGTCCAGTCATATGATGATCCTCCTGCACCACCCCTACCTCCTTCTCCTTGTTTACCATGATAACCTTGTTTGCCTCGTAATCCTCCATTAATGTTGTGTTTTAATAACATCAATAAGTGTGTGTCTTTTTCTGATATAGTTATATCGATAATTCCACCTTTTCCTCCATTCATTCCGTTTGTTCCACATCCAGCACTTCCTCCCTTGAAACCATTTTTACCATTTGTTCCATTTGAGTGTTTTGTGGCATTATGACCTCTTTCACCATCACGTCCCTTCTCACCATTAAATCCATTCGCACCATCACCTCCTCTTCCTCCTCTGGAAACAAGTTCGATAACTGTTTGATCATTCATGTAGATTTTTTGATTAATTGGTGTTTGAAATGAGTAGTCAATTATTTTTGTACCTATTACACATATTTCGTTCTCCCCGCCAGAAAAATTAGAAAAATTAGAAAAATTAGATGAATTAGTCTGAAGATTCAAACTAATGATACCACCATCCTTTCCATTTGTACCCTCGGTTGCATTTTCACCATCTCGTCCATTTCCGGGAGATACATAATTTTCAACATATTTTTTACCATTGGTACCATCGATGCCCTTATCTCCGTCTGCAGAAATGATTAATGTCGACATCAATATTTATAATAAATATATATATTTATTTATTAATTACTTATTAATTACTTATTGATTACTTTTTAGAACTATATTATTACTTGAATTGTCAAATTTTTTCATAAAATTATAAAAATCATAAAAAGTTGAAATTAAAATTAATTAAAAAATATCATAAATAAAATGATCAAATAACAAAACAATAAAATAATGCATAAACAAATAATTATTATTTGTTTGATCGGTATGAGCTTAATTGGTTTGGTATCGGCAAATGATCAACAAAAATATGTGTATATAATAAGACACAATGAAAAAGATTACGATGCAGAAATGGGACTTAGCGAAGTCGGGGTTAAACATACATATTGTTTAGCAGATTATTATTTTGGTCCTTTTCCATTAGGATCGCCAGAATATGGAATGGCAAAGTCATCACGCACGATTAGACCAATTGAAACTCTTGATATAATAGCTAATAAATTAAATATTTCAACAGTAAATTGCACTAAAAATGAAAAAATTAAAGATGTTGCAAAAAATGTTTTAAAAAATCTTGGAAATTATAACAACGTTCTTATTGTGTGGGAAAATAATATAATTCCACAACTTGCGACAACATTAGGATGCACAACATGTAGATCATGGAATTACAATCCAATGGCAAAAAAACATAATCCACATCTTTTTAATAGTACGTGGGTATTAACTTTTCCATATCGTGCTGATTATAGATTAAGGAATGTGAAAGATTATAAAGTAAGTTTACGTGTTTATGATCAGAATTTTATGAACAACGAATGTCAACCCGAGTTTGAATATACCTTCAGACAATTCTAATTTTTAATTTATTTTAACCGAATACAGCTTTTTTTGCTCCTGTTCTGAGTGTTTTGCCAACTTGGTCACTCACCACATCAGTGGCAAATACATCTTTTATAGTTTCAGCCATTTCTTTTTTGTTTTCTTCGTCTTTAATCACACTTATCAACAGTTCTGATAATTGTTTCTTTATTTCTGGGTCATTGATCAGTTCTTTTACTGTATTTTTTGCGATTTGAGAAGCTTTTTTTCCTACCAAATCATTGAACCATTCTTCGTCAGCTAAGGCAATAATATTTTGCTTGACTTCTGGAGAAACAATAATATTTCCTGCTACTTGGGATCCCTCTGATGTAATCAACTGTTTGATTTGTTTATGGAATACTGCGCATGTTGTTGCTCCAATTAACATCGATCCCAATGTAAATTTAACAATGGGAAAGTTGGGAAAACGATCAATCCTATATTTGGCTTCATATGCATCAATATTAAGATTGTTAATGTGAAACCTGTTGAGATCGCTGAACCTAGACAAAAATCGTCTGAACATTTTTGTTCATTAATTTTCTGTAAATTTATTAATAATCTTATTAATAATATAATGAATATAATGTCAATTGTAATGGATAATATTATGATAAATTTTGTCAATTTTTTTAATTTTATGCAGACATCGACACATCTAAACGATCTGGATGAAATCCAAAGAACGCCTCATCACGTGACGCATTGCGTTCATCAATCGATTTACATACAGTTAACAAATCAGTGTGGAATTGAACGAACTGGTCTTTCATATATATATTTGAAAATAGACTAGAAAGATCTTCCATAAGTCGAGGCATTCTCAGTAATGAAGTGAGAACTGATATAAGAATGGTTTGATGATATGTTTGAGAATCAGCGTTCATCAAAGAAATATCATTATTCCATCTGAGTTTAAAAGCACACAAATTAGGATAGTAAGTATATTTTAAGATATCATTACCAATCACCTCATGACATCCAACACTAATAAAAATATATTCCGTTATAAATCTAGTTAAATCTCCTTTTGTATTAATTACGACCTTGTTATTACTTTTTTTAAATAAATTTTGTTTAAATACGTTCACTGACTGCTCATTATAATAATTATTAACAACTGATTTTACTAAATCATAAATTACATTCCATAAATCCAATCCATCCGTAAAATAGGGAGAATTTGGTACAAGATCACCAAGACGATAACAAATACTATCAAAATTTTCGTGAACAGTTGAATCGAGTGAATCACGGATAAAATTATCTAGACCCCGACTTGAAAAACCAAACATACGAATGAATTGTACCTTTCCTGTGAATAATACATAAGTGGCCTCTGTAGCAGCATTCAAATTGTTAAATTGAAATGGAGTCAAAAAGGTACGCAAGAAATTATTTGGTTCTAATTGTTGAAGAGTTGATGCAATATTTGATCCGTAGAACAAATGAAATTTAATTGCATGCCATTTGACTATTGCATTTGTGATAAGACTGGAGCGGAAAATCATTTTAGCTTGTGGCCATGATTTATCTTGGGGTGTATATGTTAAACCTCTGTATTTAATTGAAATCAAATTAAATTCTTTATCGAATCTTAACTTTCCACCATAGCAATCGAGTCCGTCGCGAACTTCGTATTGTTCCATTGAACTTAAATCAATGACAAATGTATCACCATTATCATAATTATTATCTTTCTCGATCAACAATGATCCAATTCCTTGTCTTATAATTGTCTTCAATGTTTCATCCGAATCAACGGGATATTTCCAATGATCAATATTGTAATCTTTTATAATCGATCCGAATGTATCCTGTGTTTGTTTTGTAAGTATATCATTTGATTCGTGAATATTAGAATCATACATGGGCGGAATACGTAGTAAAAGATTCAAAAAGTACAAACCGACACTTTTTGCATATTTAAAACACCAATTAGAACTCAATTGTAATGTAGAAAGACTAACATTTTGAATAGGTGTAATTTTATTTAATTGTCTGGAACTACTATCAGCACTCTGTTGAAGAGTTGAGAAAAATAATTTATTTCCTAATTTTGTATAGAGATCTGCCATTGGTATTTATTTAATAATAATATATGATGTTATTATTTTATATATATTTGCAATTTTATTAAGTCGATACAATGCAAACAAAATTACAATTTTTTTGTTTAAAATAAATAAAAAACTTTTTATCAAACACTCAATTTCTTCTGGAGCTGTTTGATTTCATCAGAAACAGCATCGTGAAGAGGAGGCATTGATTTCCAAGTAGTTTCAATCCTTTGACGAATGGTATCAAACGATTCAGTGAAAACACCGTCCGGGATAGGTTGACCGATGTATCCGTTGTAAACAACTTCCATGATGTTTTCTCCGGATTGAACCT
>Ga0182016_10004818_pt1 | contig 14773 bp, 11 predicted proteins | sample 712S2MmetaG_FD_120491 | JGI IMG/M metagenome (GOLD analysis project Ga0182016, IMG submission 120491) | Permafrost microbial communities from Stordalen Mire, Sweden - 712S2M metaG | ecosystem: Environmental > Terrestrial > Soil > Wetlands > Permafrost | place: Sweden: Stordalen | collected...
CTAGTTAGCAATAGTACGCTTGACCAGGGACTTCAGTGGGCCGTGCAGGACTTGAACCTGCGACCCCTTGCGTGTCATGCCCATATTTCCTGTTCACCGGTGCTTTCTGACGTCCAAATCTCGTCACATCGTAGCACTTCTTGTCCACTGAGATCCGTCAGTGAGTGCTCAATGTTTCTGGCGTTGCTGACGGCGTTGCTGACGGAATGTTTTTGCAATTTTCGCAAGGGGTCGCCGAATTCGATCAGAGAGTCATACCGAAAAGACCCAAATTCTTGACCGATGCCCGTACCTGAAGAATAGAACATTCTCCGTCAGCAACGGGGTCAGCAACGCACAGCAATTCACTTGCAATCGGGAACTGAAGGCTAAGGCCACTCATACCAGAACGTGAAATCGCAGGAGGAACTCACTCGCTTTCAAATCTGGCGTCCCGAAGTGGGTTAAGTTTCGATGCCAAATCTTCACCGTGGAGAGGCGGCCTAGGCTGCCAATGCTGTGACGATCTGACTCCGGTTGCTCCACGCCATTGCATTGACGTCATAGTTAGCGAACGCTTCGAGTATCTCCGGATGCACTAATTCGGCCTGATCGTTGACCAGTGCATAGGCAGCAACATCATCGGATCGAGCTTCTCGGGTGTCATTTATCGACCACAAGACCTGAGTGACCATCGCCTTACTCGGAGTTGAGACAGCCTGCAATATACGCTCAGGAGCCTCAGCAGAAGCGGGAATCAAGAAGTCAATTGAATGATCGAACCCACTCTTGCCAGCAAGTTTCACCCTCTTCGAGAAGCGGACGGCACTCTCTAGCAAGTACGCTTCCACATCTTCACGAAAGTACGATGTAACTCTTGACCGAGCAAGTACGTACATATCATTTACGGCAAGCATTGCTTGGATTAGCGAATGTGTCTTCTGACCCAAATTTCCTGGACTTGCTTGGATAACCAGGCGGCCGCCCTCGTTCTGAACACCGAAACCTCGTGCTAGTTCATCAATAGTTGCGCGACGGCGCGGCTGGGTCACGTCGACTCCACTACTTTTCAAGTCAGAAATGGTCTCTCCCTCATCACTGAGGATGAAGTTGTCACCAGATTTCCTAACGAAGATTTGTAAATGGTCGTTGTGTCTGTCCATGAACGGTGTGGACAACTCCATGACCTCATCTGTGATGCTCGCAGCGGAGATACCGCGTCGAAGCCACAATGCGTACGAATCAACGAGTGACTGCATTTCTTCGGTTGTAGTCATGTTCCCACTAGAGACCGAATATCGACAATTGCAGGCAGAGGGGCAATATTGCAAAACGCACAAAAATTGCGGAGTGTTTCAATCCGATTCGAAGTGTCAACGAAAATGTCCGGATCGATCGCTCTCGCGAATCGGTCCCCATACCCTTCGACGTAGGTGTGAAGGTGCGTATTGCCGACGGACACCCCGTCGGGATTCGTGTGAGCGGGACCATCAATGCACAGTCTCGCCAGAATAAGAATCTTCCTTGCACGGTTTTGATATCGATACTTTGTCAACCTAAAAGCATTGGCCCGAACGTCAAGTATGAACTCCTCGGAGCCGTCCGATGATTCAAGCTCCCGCTGCACGTCAATCCCGGGAGCCAAGTTCACGTCGGAGAAAGACACAAAGGTCTTGGCGATTGAAAATAATGCATCAGCTTCTGACTGAGGAATGTCCATTTCCCATGACTCTAAATCAGAATTTCTTTGGAGCAAGTAAATCACCAGGCACAATCTAGTTTTCCGGTGTCTCAAGCGAATTAGGGGGCAGTAACCGTTAGAGGCCTAACACTTTGATTCAGAGGATTTCACACGCCAAGCTGTGCGATGTAACGCGGCGCCCCCTGGCAAGCGGCCCCGCTCGCGCCTGTCGCACCGACATGGCACTCTTTCATTCAGGCGGAGGAGGTGTCCGGTGAAGATGAATCATCATTGGCCAATGTCATTGGCTTGCCTCTGCAAGCCGCGACGTACCGCGAGAGGAAGCGGATGAAGATCATTCACACGAGCGACTGGCACATAGGTCGCGAATTCGAAAGTGAATCACTCGCCGGCGATCAACTGGCATTTATTGAGTGGTTAGTCGAAACGGTTCGCAGTCACTCCGTTGATTTGGTCATCATCGCCGGGGACGTATGGGACAAGGCTGTCCCGAAGGGCGAGGCCATCGAACTACTCGACACCGCCCTTAGCCTCTTGGTGGACGCCGGCGCTCAGGTGTTATTGATCCCAGGCAACCACGACAGTGCACAACGATTGGATTTCGGAGCTACCCGTCAAGGTGCCGGCGGCGTACATATTCTCGCGAAAGAGATGATCTCTCCCCAGCTCCAAATTGTGCGTTGTGGCGATCAGGAAGTGGCCGTGATCGGTATCCCCTACCTCGATCCGCATCGAGTGCCCGCTCCGAATGCGGATGATGCTGGCCAACCAAGGGCACGCACGCATCAAAATGTCCTTGCCGATGCGCTCGATCGCGCGCGATCAATGCTCGACGAATACTCGGGACTCGCGTCCATTGTTGTGGCGCATGCCTTCGTTGCTGGATCCTCGACCTCCGATTCTGAGCGCCACAATGTGGGAGGTGCTGACCGTGTTGACGTGGCGCTTTTCGACGGGTTTGATTACGTCGCACTCGGACATCTCCACCGACCGCAGGAACTCGGAAGGCCCTCGATCGCCTATTCCGGCTCCCCACTTCCATACTCCTTCAGCGAGGATCACCAGAAATCTGTGCGACTCATCAAATTACGAAACGGGGCTCCGATAGAAGTAGCAACAATCGACATCCCGGTCGGCAGACCAGTGCATACGGTCACCGGCACTCTAGATGAACTTCTCACAGACTCAGCACTAACGTCGTTCGAGGGACACTGGATTGCTGCGCGTCTCACGAATGAGCAAGTGGTACTCGAACCGATGCAACGACTGCGTCGGCGGTTCCCACACGTGACATCGGTTGCCTACGTTGCGCGAACACGCCAATCGAGCGATGCAGCGAATGGTCAGTCACCATCTCTTGTGTCGCGCGCACCAGAGGAAACCGTTAAGGAGTTTCTGCAAGAGATGCGCGACCATGATTGGACCGATTCCGAACGGGACCTGGTATTCGAAGCTACGCGAGTCGCTGCGGAACAAGAATCCTGATGCAACCGGTACGTCTTGACCTTCAAGCTTTTGGTTCCTACGGTGGGCTGTTGGAAATCGACTTCGTCCGCCTTGGGGCTCACGGGATTTTCTCCATCACGGGACCGACAGGGGCAGGCAAGACCACCATCTTCGACGCATTGTGTTACGCCCTCTATGGCGAAGTACCAGGTTCACGCAACGTCATCAATGTAAGAAGCGACTTCGCCAACGACGACACTGAAACGCTCGTGCGCTTCGAGTTCCTAATCCGCGGCCAACGGTGGTCACTTGAGCGCGCACCCGCATGGACGAGGTCGAGGCGCCGCGGAACGGGAGTCACGACCAAGCCCGCACGCGTTGTCCTGCGATGCGAAGACGGTAGCGAAGCGCCACTGACGAAGACCCGCGAAGTAATTTCGCGTGTCGAGTCACTCATCGGTCTAACCGCCGAACAGTTTCAGCAAGCCGTGCTGCTCCCTCAAGGGCGCTTTGAGGCAGTTCTCAAAGCACCGACAGCCGACCGCAGTCAACTGCTGCGGCGCCTGTTCCCTGTCGACATCTACGGCCGCATTACGCAGAAGCTCAGCGACGAGGCTAGCGCCCGCCACATGGCGCTCGACTCGAAGCGCGCGGAAATCGTCGTCACGGATGCTCATGCCAAGCAGCAGTTGATGGAAGCGGCCGGATTGATCAATGCCTCAACCGATCCAATCCGGGAATTTGAGGATGATTCGACCTTCGAGGCCACAGACCTTAATCAGATCTCCTCGCGACTCGAAACCCACGTCAACGAAGCACAGGCAAATGAAGCTGCAGCACTGGCAGCGAGTAATGAGGCGCAACGCGTGCTTGAAGCAGCCACCGCCTCTGCAACCGCGTACGACCAGTGGGTTGCCGACGTCGCCGCAGCCGAAATATTCGACCTTGAAGAGGTCAGCGATGCGGCCAGCGACGCACACCTCGATCTTCGTGCGATGGTTGCTACGCAGATCAACGTCATAAATACGTGGGAGCGAGCAACGTCCAGCGTGCTATTACTCCGTGAATCAATTGGCGCGCGCGTTGAGTTACTTGTTGACGCCGGCACCGACAAGGATTCCGTGAGCCTCGACGATCGAGTTGCAGTGCGAGCCTTGCACGAGGACCTGAAGCGACTTCTGACGTCAATGGAAGCGGCATCTGTTGACTTACTTCAGCTCTCGATTGAAGAAGCGTCGCTTGAAGACCTGACTACGAATGCAGCAGAATCGGCGAAGTTGTTCCAACATCTTCACGAGGTTGAACAGGTCGATATAGCGGCGTCGGAACAACTAGAACTTCTCGCCTCCACGAGAGAAGGGCTCGGAGTCGAAGTATCGCGACTCGGTGAGCGCCTACGAGATTTGTCAGTTGAGCGCGATCGCGGTACAGCGTTGGCGCAGATTCATGAACGATTGGGATCTGCTCGACTGCGGGTGAGAGTCGCGGAGCAATCGGTCGCGTCTGCAGAAAATTACGGCGCGGAACTACATCAGACGTGGCGCGCGTCGATTGCAGCGGTCGTTGCTGAGGCCCTGGTAGAAGGTGAACCCTGTCCCACCTGCGGTTCCGTATGGCATCCGTCTCCGGCGACTGTCACCGGTGATGGTGTGAGTGATCAGGATTTGACACAATCTCAGGAGTCGATTCGAACGGCGCGCCATGAGCACACCGAGTCCGTCACTGTTGTCGCCTCACTTGAAGGTCAGCTCCTCGGGAGTGGCCCAGCCGTCGACATTGCTTCAATTGTCCAAGACATTGTCGATGTCAGTGAGCAACTCAACCAATCGAATATCGAACTCGATGGAGCGAACAGGGCCGCGCAAACACTTCTCGAGTTGCGCCAACGGCGTAGCGAGCGAGTCGAATCACTCGCCCAGGCAACTACTGCGGCCGCTGTGGACGCGGCTCGCCTCGACGAACGAAGTGGCGCACTCGGTGTTCGTCGCGCGACTTTCATCGAATCCCATGGTGAGCCAGTGGATTTCGAAGCCGCATTGGCCGAGCAGACATGCCGTCGCGATTTGCTGAAGTCTCAAGAGGAGGAACTCGATGAGCGAGACCGACTCGTCGAACATCAACGTGCGAGCGAGGTGTCTCTCGCTGCCTTGATCGTCGCCGCCCATGTCGTGAGCCCGACTGAGCTGCGTCCCCTTGACATCGAACGTGATGAATTGGCTCGACTTCGGCGGGACATCGCCGAACGTGCCGCAACTCGCGCAACTGTATTGGAGCGCATCCGCGAAGCCCAACGGAGCAGCATCACTGCTGCTCGCCCGGACATCGAAGATTTGACAGAAACTGCTCGGGCGGCGCGGGAACATCACACGTTCGAAGTCGAACGTAGGACGGCGCTCACGATTCACGCAAGTGCGTTTGCTCGTGACGTCGAAACCCTCCGCCGTGATCGCGAAATCGAGATTCAATTCCTAGTCGCCGCAGAGGAATCTGACACTCTTGCACGGTTATGCGCGGGCAACACGGCTGGCCGCGATCGATCTCGCGTTTCGCTACAGGATTGGGTGCTCGCGGTCTACCTCAAGGATGTACTAGCGCATGCAAATCTGCGTCTTGAACGAATGACCAACGGTCGCTATTCGCTTCAAGTGAGTCCCGAGGACGGTGATGGCCGTGGTCGACATGGGCTCGACATCGAAGTCTTCGATACGTTCACGGGGTGCCCCCGCCCGGCGGCTGCGATGTCAGGTGGTGAGACCTTCCAATGCGCTCTCGCCCTTGCGCTTGGGCTCTCCGACGTCATCGCTGCTGGCAGTAATTACGAGCTCGGTGCGCTATTCATCGATGAAGGCTTCGATACGTTGGACTCCGGAGCACTAGAGGAGGTGCTAGCGGTACTTGAGGGCCTTAACGTTGGTGGTCGCATGGTGGGAGTCATTAGCCATGTTGAAGACTTACAGCGGGCTCTGCCTCAAGGCATCACGGTGCAGATAACCCGAGCCGGGTCGTCCGCCGAACTCCACTACCCCGACGAATAATCAAAGCCTGCCAGAGCCCTTCCAGTCTTGTGGCTGACGGACAGCCAATACTGCGCCGATGAATCACGCTTCCGTTATGCCTGTATCCGCTCAACGAGCTTCTGACAGTGCGAATTCTGGGGCTCCAGAACAAGACCTCTTCGGGCGTACTGCAGAGCCGCCGTATCGTCACCTAAATGTAAACAAAGCCACGCGAGTCTCGACAATACAGTTGCGTCAGCCTCAGTCAGGCGTTGTTCAAGAAGCACTCTGATTCGCTCAGCCATCATTCGCTTTTCGTCTCCAACGAGATCGACTGATCGTGCTGAGATCAGCGAATTGAATCGATTCGCTACGTGACTCAGATCGTATACCGATGTATCCAACAATTGCGATCTCTGGAGCAACGCCTGCAACTCTCCCAGTCCGTCGTTCTGTCTCTGACATATCTGTGCTAATCGCCACCAGGCATCTCGATCATTCGGCACTTTCTGCAAGTAGTGCTCCATCGATTCCTTGGCCCGATTCTTCTCACCGACTTTCCCGCTGCCTTCTTCATACAATTCGGCAAGTTTCAACCAGGCAGGTGGGAAGTCCCTCGCCACAAACTCGAGAATTCCGATTTCTTGAGTGACGTCTTGGCCGCGCTCCATCTGATTCGACATTGAAGCCACTAGACGATCCACTCTCGGGGAAAGGCCTTTCTCGACACCGCCAATCCTTGCAGCTCCAAACATTCGCAAATAACCCGTGTCGACTTCGATTGCTGTGCGAGCGCTGTTGACTTGCAGTTTTCCCTCGCCGAATATTGATGCGGCCAAGGGCACTCTCAGAAATTGGTCTGAGACAGAACTCCCGCCAATTACTTCAATTAAGGAGCAATTTTCGAGTTCGTCAACTGCTTTCGACACATCCATTCGTTCATTCTCTGGACGCGTTAGCGCAGCTTCCAGCGCCAACCGTGGAACCACCGATCTCCAGTTGCAGAGTGTCAGAAATACTCTCTGAGAAGCTGGCGAAAGTTTGGAATAGGTCCTTTCGAAAAGCGCATCGAGAATGTCTTCGCGCCGCGAAATGATTCTCTCAACTGAACCTGTTCGGCCTGTCAATTGCATCTCACCTAGCAATACCTTGACTACGTAGGGGTGCCCATCGGACTCGTCAAAAAGTTCATCCAAGAATCTGTTGTTCAGAAGATTCCCAATTCCCAGACGGGCAGCAGTTGTCGTTGCGAGAGTGTCGAACTGTTCCCGCGTCATCCCCTTCACTTCCACGGGATAATCGCCCCTGAATTCGCGGGATCGTGATGTGATTAGGACTTTGTTGGGTAAGCGAACGTGTTTGTCGAGTGTATTGAAGACATCCCCAGCATTTCGAAAGGTTTCGAAATTGTCGAAGACGAAAAGAATTGGACCGAAATCGTCCTGGCCTCCCATGAATCGAAATAGGTAATCGCGGACATCAAATTCACGACTGGCAGACCCAGATGGATTCATCAATGTTACAAATTGATCGGCAATCTCCTTTTCAGTTAGAACATCTGCCTCTACCTTCCGCGGACCTCGTGGCAAAAGATCTATGTCTCGAGCACTAAACCACACAATGGCGGAGTACCTCTGAGTTTCGGCAATGCCGTAGAGCACCTCAAGAGCCAGAGAAGTCTTGCCAGCGCCACCACGGCCCACAAGAGTGATGATTTCTCGTCGATTATCAAGTAGGAGATCCCTTAATTGTTCTTCGAGATCATTACGTCGCACATAATCTGCGACCCTTGTGGGCAAGTTTGCGAATGTCATTCCTAGAAGATCCAATTCAGGTCCAGCACTTGTCCCACTTCGGGGCAGGGCGGCCGGTGAGATCAAATATGGACCTGACGAGACCTTCTTGACGTCATCGGATACGTATGACAATGCCTCAAAGTCCGTCGGAGAAAAGCCGCCATTGGCGACATAGAAATCAGAAAGATCTACGTCCGTGTATAAGAATGGTATTGGGACCAAAGAGGGACCGAAGGCACGATAAACACCGTCTCCAAAGCCGTGCTCTTGTTCCGACTTGAGATAATCGAATGCTTTGCAGTTTCCACTTAAGGTCATCACACGGAATTTGCCGCTCAAATTGCGGTGAAGATATAACCACGGTCCTCGGATGGCCGACAGGTTTTCGGTAACGATCCTCAGAGATTGTTCTAGTGAAGGCACCATTAACGAACAGGCCGCGGCCGTAGTTGCACCGTGACCCTTCGTCCGATTCCTCAACCAAGCAAAGTCCTGAAACCAACGCATGAGGGGTAGGCGCGACGGCAACGGGTCGGCTCGAGTTTCGACTGAACGACTTACCTCCACGAGAAGATCAACGGCTCTGCGCTGCCAAATCTCCTCATCCGGACCCCACTTCTGCATTAGTTCACGTTTTTCATCCGTGGCTTCGGTTGGAAAGAGGCTGCTCGCGGGGCCCGAGAGTGTGTCCTCAAGTGCTTTCGTCCACACCCCCAAGCTATTGGCCCGCGCGAGATCAAATTCAATTGAGTATCTCTGTCTTTCTCGATCGTCAGCGAGACCGGAAACAAGTGCGAGGACGGTGATTTTTGTTACGAGTTCGCCTAGGAGCATAAGGTCATGGAAAAGTGTGACATCTGAGTCATCTCGTGATCTTTCGATTCGATCCCACATCTTTTCTATTGGAATCACGAAACGCCTCCTTGATGTGGTGACTTGCCCTCCCCAAATTAGTCACCTGGACTGATACAAATCGCCCTACGCCGTAATACGGGCTTCCAAGAATTGTCGAACTTCGTCATTTGTGCAGTAGATGGATGTCCCGAGCATGCCTCGAGTCAAGAGAGTTCGGTAGGTGTTGCGAATTAGAACATCGGCCCGAGCGAGAGCCGACTCCGGGTTCATTTTGAACGCGGCGGTGAATCCGCGGAGTGACTGATCGCCCTTCGAACGTTTGAAAGGATTGCCACGAAGCATTCCATCGACCACTTCGAGATCGTCGCCAATTATGACACCGATGAAGTCACCTTCGAGGCCCTGACAAGTGTGGATGCAGCCGATCTCGTTGATGGAGGTCGGCGAGATCATCCAGGCGGAGCCATCCTCAGTTAAGTTCCACTTCATCGAGAAGTTCGACGACGGGAACTCGATGTCGAACAGCGAAGAGTCCTTTTTGCTCACCCAATCCCAGCAGTAGCCGGCAAGGAGTCGGGACTTGTTGTTGTGTTGGTTCTTCTCGACGATAAAGTCGCGAAGTTCTGACGGGTCATCGAACTGGCGAAGGTCAAACTCAGTATTCCTTAGGCTCGCCTTCTCGTCGTCACCTAATCCGAGTGTGTGGTCAAGCCAATTTAAATACTCGCTGGAGCCGGCACACCGAAACTGCGTTGTCAGTTCGAATTCCTTTAATGGGATGCCTGCGTCGCGAGAAGCCGCTCGGATGTTGTCAAGGGTGCCAATGTCGCGCCACGTCACCAATTGGCTTTCGTCGGAGAAGAAGACGTTGACCCTAGCGGCATTGATTATTTCAGCGATCTGGTTCTCACCGAGATTGCGATAGAAACCTGACTTTTCCACTAGTCGGTGAGCCTCGTCGACCAGAAGTACATCAAACGCGTCCGTCGAGACGTTGTGGAAGGCGTCCGAACTCACAAACAGATTGTTGGTTGCGACGTCGAAACGTTTCCCTTTCAGCTTGGCTTGATAGACGGCGCGAGGGGCAGCGTTCTTGGTCACGTAGCGAACATTCACGTTCTCAGCGAGTAGGTGGACGAGGGCGTTTATCGCGATGACCGACTTCCCGGTGCCCGGTCCACCCTTTACCAGCACCGTGGCTTTACCTTGGTCGGGCACTGTTCGAATCGCTTCCCGAATGGATTCGTAGGCCGTCTTCTGGTCGTCAATGAGCACGAACTCCTCGTTACCGCGCAGCATCGACTCAAGAGCGTCCGCCAATTGCTTCGAGACCTGAACGGGGCTACTCTCCACGCGGCGAATTACTTTGCTTGCGTCACCGCGATGAACCGTTGAGGTAATCAGATCCTGCAAGGCTTGACGTTCGTTAGCCAGGAATACTGGCGCCTTCGCCAGAAGGTCGCTGTAGCGGCCCGCCTTGACGACGGTGGCAGTGTGGCAATTGTGCAGGTAGGCACTGGGACTGATGACCACGGGGTCACTCACGACGTACTCATAGAAATCGTGCAGAAGTCGTCCATAGGACCACACTTGGTAACTGGGATGGCGGACGTTGACGAGCCCACCGTGCAGATACGTGCGTACGTGATCATCGAGCGTCGAGAACTCGACGTCTTGCCACTGTTTGAGCTCAATGAGCAGCATTTGAGCGATCCCGCTCTCTCCGTGGCCAGAGACAATGAAGTCGATGCGTTGGCCTCGGCCATGCAATCGGTATTCGATCGCGACACCGGCATCATTGGGGATGTCGGCCGAGTTCATGACGTGGTACATCGCGTTGCCGAGCGAATTGCGCCAAGACTGATACTCCGAGCTCTCTCGGGAGATTCGGATCCCGTGATGATCTTCTACTTTCGCTCTGACCATCTCCTCGATTTCGGGAGCGTCTTGGAGGAACTGTCCTTTCGTTGATATGTAGGCGAGCACGGGGACAGCATAAGTCTGGGCGATGGCCCATAACATGCGTGTTCCAAAGAAGATTTCTAAAGGCGTCCGATGGGCCGAGTGTTCTCCGCACGGAGTGACGCGTGTCAGCGAGTGTGGGCCAAAGTCTGACTTTGTCAGAGCTCTTAACTGAGTGTCTCGAGCTTTGAGTCGAGGAGTTTGCGGAGCGACGCGACTTCGCTCTGCTTGGGCGGACCCGCACCGCCGATGTGGCGCATGGCAGTAATTCGGCATCCGCTGCTGCGACTGACGAAGACTCCCACAATGCGAGAGGGCGTTTGATTGTCCCAACGATCTGAGCTGGTGCCCCCAATCTCGACGACCTTGTCGAATCCAATTGCTGGCAAGACTTCAAACCATGGCTTACCGAAGGCGAATGTCCAGTCTGAATCAAGAGCTGCAATGGGCTGAGCAAGATACGTATCGATCAAGTCCTGAACGTCAGCGTGTCGCACGTCGATAGAACTCCACGACTTGGAATGCCATGGGTACAAGTCAAACCACACGACTTCGTCAGGTTCGACAGTATCTCCGAGCACCCAATTGTTTACAAAGCCCATTCTCGAAGTGACAAACGGGTGAGGTGATCCTCCGTTCAGTGCTGGCCAGTCGAAGGGGCGGCGAGCCCAGTTTGTATACGAGCCTCCACTCTCATTGATTTCCTGGGCGAATCTCCCCCAGCGACTTTGCAAATCAGGCATTGGTTGCCTGCCCATCCAAGTTTGCGCACCCATGAAAGCGTTCCCTGGATTTAAGGCCAACATGATCGCTTTAGGTTTGCGATCCAACCGCCCATTGAACGGCTCAGGCATCGCGGCATCCACTCTCTTCGTGGCAGGCGTGGCTCCCCGATACGCGTCAAGCCACGGCCGCAGTTCGTTTGTCCAAGGTGGATCACCGTCCAAGAATTTTGTCACGACCTCGTCCCACATCAACGCCAAGCGTTGCAAAGCTGGATGGTTCGAAATATCGGCCACAGGATTGACCTTATGGCATCAATGTTCCATTCGGAGTCACGGCCTTCCACCAAGATCGACCTGAAAGTTCCATTCCTGGGAAGATCTAGGTTTCTCACTCCGCTCCTTCCATCGTCATGGTGTGCTCAAAACCCGTGTCCACCGACTTTGACAAATTCCTCAAGATCCGTCATTCGAATACGTCGGGAGCGACCTATGTGTACTGAGGGCAAATGGCCAGAGTTGAGCAGATCGTAAAATTTGGAGCGACTGATGGCCAAGACCTGGCATGCCTCATTGATGGTCAGAAGAAGTTTCGCCGGCGCTTCGTGCCGATGATGGGCGATGTCAGTCAGGACCGTCTCGTTGAAATCTGCGTTTGGTTCAGGCGGTGAGGATTTTATTGCCACGACGCGAATTTCTTCTCTTCGGTGCTACTTGTGCGGTGCTGGCGACAACAACGTTGTTGACAACGAACACCGCGGCGAACCCGGTTGCTGGGCAGCAGTTCGCCGTCGAGCAGATAAGTCATGAATTCCTGCTTCGAGTCTCGAATCCCACTGACGGAGTGTCTCTCCCATCGGTCGTCTTCATCAAGGCTGCAGAACTCTCCACTACGAGTTTCGACGGAGCCCACATGCTCGCCCCCAAGGGTCAGATTTACTTGACGTTCGGTGCCAATGCAGGCCCGGAGCAACTCTCTTACGGGCAACACAATTGGGGCCATTTCTTCTCCGCGATGACACCCTTGGCTCCGTCGGCCGTCACCTTCAGGAGTAGTGCCGGCCATCGGTACGTCGCTCACGAAGCCAATCCGGTGAATCAGGCGAACAACCCAAACGCCGGCTCTGACGGCGGACTCCTTGACGCCACCTACTGGTTCCTTATCCCGAGCGACACGAGGACTGGCAAGATCTCGATTGGTCCGGCAACCACCGAAGGAACTGAGTTCATTGGTTCTGTTGGGGAATCGACCACTCCGCTTCACGTCGGAGGACCCATTACATTCGAGGTCTCGTTTCCAAAACAACTGACGGCACCCGTCGTAAAACGTCAAACGACCTCCGATTCGAATCCACCTGCGACTTCCGCGCTCAATGAGATTCTCTCGATCGTCTCGTTTATCTTCTTGGGATTCATTTTCTGGCGTGTTCGGCGACGGACGCGTCGTCGGGTGCAGTACGTTCCCGTCTTCTACCCTCCCACGAACACAGAACGTCCAACTCCATCGACACGCCTGGCAGAAGTTCGACGTCCAACTTCCGATGACGCTCCGAATCCAACGGCCGAGCGCCAATCGCTCGAACTGCGTGTCAACGTTCTTGGTTCTCTGCAAATTGAGCCATCTACGAAGGGAGCATCTGATCCCATCCGTTCGATCATCGCCTACCTGGCACTGCACGACGATCGACCCCAGTCGGCTGACGAGATTCAAAACGCATTGTGGCCCGAGTCGATGAAGGTCTCCTCCGTTGCGCAGAAGACATTTCTTAACTACGTCTCTCGTGCGCGTCAAACGGTCGGTGCTCAGTATTTGCCGGAAGCGAATGGTCGGCCGGGCTATGAGTTGGTCAACACGAGTTCTGACTGGCGAGAGTTCCGCACTCTCGCTGCGAGCGCGAGCACCTCCTCTAAAGAACAGGCGACTGAACTTCGTCGAAGCGCCCTCCAGTTGGTGCGCGGTGTCCCCTTCGATGGAGAATCGAGCACGTTCTTCGAATGGGCCGTCAATCAGAAATATGTCACGAGCATGATTGAAACTGTTACGACCACTGCTCATCAGCTCCAAGCTGATCTCGTAATGGTCGGCGACCTCGACGGAGCCGCGTTGGCAGTCAAACAGGCCATGCTGCTCGCTCCGACCGAGATGCCCCTCTGGCGAGACCTCGTTGACATCTGCGACGCACTGGGTGATCAAACTCTGTTGACGCGTTTCTGGCAAGACGCGGAGCGGGCGTTGTGGCCCGCGGCCATCAAAGAGCTTCATACTCGACTGGTCGGCTAACTCGGACATCACAACTCCCCCGCGTCACGAAGCAAGCCTCGAACAACCGACTCGGCCCGATTTCGGCGACGCTTCACACTTTGATAGCTGGTCCGTCGGGCTTCGGAGACTTCCGCCAGTGTTAGGCCTTCGATTCTCGTCAGACGAATGAGTTCGGCGTCCGGCGAAGAAATGGTCCCAGAACTGACGAATCGTTGAAAGACATCCGAGGAGTCTTCTTCATTCGTGACATCTTCGAAGTCGTCTCCAATGTCCCACGGGACTTCTGGAGCGCTCTGGCGATCCTGACGTCGCAACGTCCTTCGGGCAGATCGATAAGTACGGTCAAGCAGAAGGCGGACGGAATCGGTGCCGCCCGACATCGCAAGTTCCGTCAATAGCTCAACCATAATTTCAGGTACGACGTCTGGATCCGCACTGAGTCGCTCGATCGCGAAAGCCATCTCCCGAAGAGCTCGGCGAAGGGCAACGAGCAACGCCAGTGTCGCGTCCTGATCTCCCCTTGACACGACAGCGAGACGCTCCAGGACTGGACTCGGATTGAGTTCGATTCTCGGATTCCACTCCAATCCTTGGGCGACCTCGAGTAGCGAGCATGCACCGGGGGCGGTGACGTCCGCGGCTAGGAATCGAAGATAGAGGGCCCGACCTCGAGATGTCCTTGAGAGGGCATCGAGTTCGATGACGAGCCGGTGGATGGGGTCTGTGTAGTTGTTCATGCCATCACACATCCAGAGTGAGGTCTCATTGCCGTTCCCATGTGATCCCACGATCCAGCCAGAAACAGGGCTTTCGCAGGTCATAGCGACTCCATTGGGGATATCCCACGGGAACTCACATGCCGATCTCTTGCCACTTTTCGCACTTCAGTGCGGGCTTGGTGTAAGAGTTCGGCAAGCTCGCTGGCCCGAGGGTCGTCGTAGCCGCGCCCGTCGTAGATGAATGTTCCGGCAACCGGATCGGACTCATTGAACTGGGCCATGTGCTCTCGGCGGCTCCCTCGGAGTTCTTTGAACGTCGTTGAATAGTGCCGA
>Ga0182016_10004822_pt1 | contig 14769 bp, 9 predicted proteins | sample 712S2MmetaG_FD_120491 | JGI IMG/M metagenome (GOLD analysis project Ga0182016, IMG submission 120491) | Permafrost microbial communities from Stordalen Mire, Sweden - 712S2M metaG | ecosystem: Environmental > Terrestrial > Soil > Wetlands > Permafrost | place: Sweden: Stordalen | collected...
CCACCCAGCTTTTGTCGCGCAATGAGATGGGACGGGGCACGGAGATCTGGGTATGGCAATCATGGAACCGGTCTAAGTGCGGCATGGCGAACGTCACTTAACGTAAAATGCAGTCTCCAATCTGTAATTCCCACAGGTTAAATTCATCAAGTTGAGGCGCGCCTTGCCGATTGAGCAAGTAGAGGCGCGCGGATGACGGATCGAGTCGAGCTTCTGGAAGCGACGTTGGACAGCCTGCCGGAGGGGATTGCTCTCTTGGGGGACGACTGTCGCGTGGCGTGCTGGAACCAGGCGGCGCAAGCCATCACTGGATTCACCGCGCTTGAAATGGTGGGGCAAGCTCCGCCTGCAGCCTTGAGGCCGCTATTGGAATGGTGCGATGTTGATGGCCGTTCGGAGCAAAACGTCGAATCGGGGCAGGGATTCCTGGTGCATGCGCGGCATAAGATGGGCCACGAGGTGGCCACGATGGTGCGTCTTCGCGCGCTGCGCGATGCGCTTGGCAGGCGAATCGGAACAGCCGTTCTTTTTCATTCGGCGGAGTGCATGGACGCGCTGCCGCACGGCGTTACCGGGGAAGACGAAGATGTGGAGGCGAGCCAGGGGGATCTGACGGATCGGCTGGGGTCGCTGTTCGATGATTTTACGCACGGCGGATTGACCTTCGGCGTTCTGTGGATCATGGTCGACCAGGCGCACGATTTGCGCAAGACACACGGGGTTGGCGCGTGCGATTCGATGTTTTTGAAAGTTGAGCGCGTGCTCACGCAGGGGCTAGGGCCGGCGGAACACCTGGGGCGCTGGGGCGAAGACGAGTTTCTTGTTATTTCTCATGAGCGCACGACGGCAATGCTGGCGGTTCACGCGCAGATGCTTGCAGGGTTGGCCAGAACAGCGGACTTCCGATGGTGGGGCGATCGCATATCGCTTACCGTGAGCATTGGCGCGGCGCAGGCGAACAGTTCCGCTACGCTGGTTGAGCTTCTGGAGAGAGCGAAGGCCGCCATGTTCTCCAGTTTTCACGCGGGAGGCAATCACATAACAGCTGCGTCGGAGGGGCATTCATGTTCGCCATCATAGGTATCGTTATCGTCTTTGGAGCAGTCATCGGCGGATTCCTCATGGAGAAAGGCCACATCGCGGTGCTGGTGCAGCCGGCAGAATTGCTGATCCTGGTGGGGGCGGCGATTGGCACGCTGCTGGTTGCCAATCCGATTCACATCCTCAAGGGAGTGGTTGCGGGGTTGATTGGTGTGTTGAAGGGATCGAAGTTCGACAAGAAGCTTTATCTGAGCACGCTGAAGATGATGTACCAGTTTCTGAACAAGGTTCGGAAAGAGGGTCTGCTGAGCGTGGAGATGGATGTTGAGAAGCCGCAGGAGAGCTCGATTTTCAAGAATTATTCAGAGTTTTTGAGCAACCATCACGCGCGTGACTTTGTATGCGATACGTTGCGGACGGCGATTACCGGGGGGGTAGAGCCGTTCGATATGGACCAGATGATGGAACTGGATATGGAGGTGCATCATCACGCGTCGATGCAGCCGGTCTCCGCATTGAGCACTGTGGCAGACGCGCTGCCTGGGCTGGGAATTGTGGCCGCGGTTCTTGGAGTGGTAATCACCATGGGCTCGCTGGGCGGCCCACCGGAGGAGATTGGCGAGAAGGTGGCGGCGGCGCTGGTGGGGACGTTCCTGGGTATCCTGTTGTGCTACGGCGTGGCCGGTCCTCTAGCCGCGAACATGACCAAGACGGCGGACGAGCACAATGAATACCTGGGTGTATTGCGGGTTCTGATGCTTTCGTTTCTGAAAGGGGCGGCGCCGATGATTGCGATCGAATTGGGGCGGCGGGCGATACCGGCTTATGTGCGTCCCAGCTTCGACGAAATGGAAAAGAACTGCAAGAGCGGCGGGGTAGAAGCGGCAGCCGCTTAGGCACTTCAACGTTCTGTAGAGAAAGATTCGGCATTATGGCAGCGAAGTCGCAACCTATTATCGTGATCAAGAAAAAGGGCGGCCACGGCGGCCACCACGGAGGCGCATGGAAGGTTGCGTATGCCGATTTTGTGACTGCGATGATGTCGTTATTCATTGTGTTGTGGCTGATGGGATCGAGCGAGAAGGTGAAGAAGGCAGTGGCGGGGTACTTCAACGATCCGAAGGGAACCGGCAGCCTGCTAGGCACCACTTTGACGGGCACCGGGGTGACCATTCAAGAGGCCAGCACGGACGAACTGCAGAAACTGAAAGAGAAGCTCGAGGCTGAGATCAAGGCGAGAAAGGATCTGGAGAAGCTTTCCAAGCAGATTGAGATCACGATCACACCGGAGGGATTGCGAATTGAACTGTTGGAGGGCAAGGACGGGACATTCTACGAGATCGGCAGCGCAAAACTTAGCACCAGCGGGCAGGAGTTGCTATCGCTGTTGGGATCGGCATTGAAGGCGCTACCCAATTCGCTTTTGATTGAGGGGCACACGGATTCCACTCCTTATTCCGGCGACAATAGCTATAGCAACTGGGATCTTTCGGCAGACCGCGCCAACTCCGCGAGGCGGTTGTTGCAGCAAGACGGTGTGCGCACCAACCAGGTTACGCAGGTACGTGGATACGCGGACCAGATGTTGCGCGTAAAGAGCAATCCCACCGATCCATCCAATCGCAGGATTTCGATCCTGGTGAAGAACGACAACGAATCGGTACCGACTTTGACGGCGGAGGGGGTTGTGAATGGATCGACACCGCTGCCGGGAGCTGAACCTGTTAAACCCAAGACGGCGGTGAGCGAAGTGAACCCGCAGGCGGCTAAAGCGGCTCTCGCGCCTGGCGCCAAAACTGCGGTGCAACCTGCGCCTGTTCCAAAACCTCTGACTCCTGCTCCAGGCGCGGCCAAGCCTTCGGCGGGAACACCTGCGAACAAACCAAGCCTGATGGAAAGGCTCAAGAGCATGTTACCGGGGGCTAAGAAATTGTAGTTGGCATCGCCGAGGTCGAGCATTGGATTCCAGGATTTTGAAACGCAGGGGGGCGGGAATGGTGTACTCTTGTCTGCGAATGAGAAAGCGTTTACTGCGAGGTTTTTCTTCTTATGACTATTGTTGCCGGCGTTGACTTTGGCACACTGAGCGTTCGGGTAACTCTGGTCGACAGCGAAAAGGGACCGATTGGCACGGCATCGGCTTCTTATCCGCTTCATCGGCGGCGCGAGGATCCCAATTTTGCTACACAGTCGCATAGCGATCAGATGACCGCCCTGGCGGCAGCCACGCGTGAAGTTTTGCGAAGTACCGGGGTGGACGGGGGCACGGTTGCTGCGATTGCATTGGACACCACGGGATCGAGCGTGATTCCGGTTGGGGCCGGCCTCGAGCCGCTGGACGAATACTATCTTTGGTGCGACCATCGCGGATTCGCGGAAGCGGAAGAGATCACGGCCAAAGCACACGAGCTTGGGTTTGAGGGGATCGAGTGGTGCGGGGGGGTGTACTCGCACGAGTGGGGCTTTTCGAAGCTGCTGCATTGGCTCCGGCACAATCCGGAGAAGCGGGCTCAATTCGTCACTGCGCTGGAGCATTGCGATATGGTGGCGGCTACGTTGAGCGGGATCACAGAGGTGAGTGAGCTCAAACGCAGCGTATGCGCGATGGGACATAAGTGGATGTGGAACCCCAAGTGGGGAGGACTGCCTCCGGAGGAGTTTCTTGTCGCTGTCGATCCGCTGCTGGCCGGGGTGCGAGCGAAGCTGGGTGGGGAGTATCTAACCAGCGATCATGTTGCGGGGCATTTGTCGGAGAAATGGGCGGAGGCATTGGGGCTTCGGGCGGGGATACCTATTCCTGTTGGGGCGTTTGACGCGCATTGGGATGCGATCGGGTCGAATATTCGCGAAGGGGATGCGGTGAATGTGGTGGGGACTTCGACGTGCATCATTGCGATGGCGCGGGAGTCGGAACTGGTGCCGGGCGTGTGCGGCGTGGTGCCGGGGAGTGTGCATCCGGGGTATACGGGGATTGAGGCGGGGCTTTCGGCTACTGGGGATATTTTTGAGGCGGTGGCGAGGCGGGCCGGGAAGTCTGTTGCGGAGCTCTCCGAGGGCCTCGATGCTTACAAGGCTGGACAGACGGGACTGTTGCGGCTGAGCTGGGATAATGGCGATCGCACGGTGCTGGTGAATCCTGAATTGGGGGGCGTGACGCTGGGATGGAACCTGGTGCATACGGCACAGGATGAGTTGTTCGCGGCGATTGAGGGGACGGCGTTTCATACGCGGATTATTCTGGAGCGCATGGCGGAGCATGGGGTGCGGATCGATCGGGTGATCAATGCTGGAGGGATTCCGCAGAAGAGCGAGGTACTTAATCGTGTGTATGCGAATGTACTGAATAAGCCGGTGCTGGTGCCGGCGGGGATTCCGACTAGTCTGGGGTCGGGGATTTTTGCGCTGCTGGCGGCAGGGGCTTACAAGACGATTGAAGAGGCGCAGGAGGCGGTTTGTTTGCCGCTTCGTACGGTTGAGCCCGATGCAAAGGCTGCTGCTGTTTATGGGGAGCTTTACGGGCTTTATCGGGATCTGTATTTTGGTTTGGGAGTGCGGGATGCGGCGCCAGTGGCGTTAGGGCGGGTGTTGCCGGAGTTGAGACGGATTGCGGCTGAGGTTAGGAGGGGCGATTGAGGTTTGTGGTTTCCCACCCATTTCACGATGAGGCTGTGAAATGGATGGGGCACACGGAGTTATCCGGCGGACGGCGAGCGGCATTCGAAAAAGAGGGCCGGGGCGGTTGCTCGGGCCCTCTTTGGGAAGTACGACGCGACTCCGCTAGAAGTCGTAGCGCAGGCTGAACTGCATGCGGCGGGGAGTTGTGAGCAAGCTACTGGCGACGCCAACATTTCCGCTGGTTAACTGACCGCCAATGGAGAAAGGATCGAAGCGCACGGTATTCGTGACGTTGTACACCTCCCAGGCAAATTTCAGTGCGCCGAGTTCTCCGAGTTTCCAACTCTTGCTCAGGCCCGAGTCGAGATCGAAATAGCCATCGCCCCTGAATTTATTTCGTTCGCCGGCTTCTCCAGGATAGGGAAGACGAACGGGCGTGCCGGTGCTGACTCCGTTGTTGATGACGGTCGGGTCGTCAAAGTATTGGGGGTTGCCGTGTTGATCGTAATGACGACGCATCTTCACCGGCCCGGTTACAACAGCATCGCTGCCGTAGGTCCAGTTGGTTGTGTATCCGGGCTCGTTGAGGGTAAAGGGGAGGCCGCTTGTGGAGCGGAGAATCCCGGACAACTGCCAGCCGCCTACAAGAGCGTCCGTCAGCCTGTTTGCGGCGCCCAGCAACATCTTGCCGCGGCCAAACGGAAGTTGATACACATAGTCAACAGTTACAAGGTGGCGGGTATCGAAGTCAGAAGGACTGCGATTGAGCCCCGGCTTCCGGGTGTTATAGATGATGCTGAAGTTGCCCGTGACTAGCCCTGGGTATCTCTCAGCGTCGGAGCCCATATCGATCGATTGCGAGAAGGTGTAGCTGACATCGAGTTGCAGGCCATGGCTCATGGGATGGCGAAGGGTGATTTGGCCTGAGTGGTAATAGCTCATCCCGGCGGTGGACAGGGAGAAGAGCGAAGCGAACTGATTCTGCCAGAAGCGGGACTGAAAGTTGGACGGGCAGTTGTAGAAACTCGGATTGGCGAAGCTATATGGGTTCGTGTATGAGGAACCGCAATACAGGTCGAGATCGATCAGGGCGGTAGTTGCGCCGAGGTTGAGTCGCGAGGGAGACCACTCATCGGAATAGATGGCCTGAGTTGCGCTCTCACCGGGATAGTCGTTGCCTGCCATCCAGGGGAACATATCTTCGAAGTACTGAATTGCCGGTACCTGGGCAAACTGATTAATGTTGGAACCTGGAACCGCATTGTTGTTATAGCCGCCGTTGGCGTCGACAAGCTTTGAGAGCATTGTTCCGGCTGCAAAGTAATCGCCTCCGCCGCTGGGATCCACGAAATCCGTCGGCTCGGCAAGATCGAGGCTTTGCAGGAGGTGGCGGCCCATGCGTCCAACATAGGCAGCTTCAACGGTGAAGCCGCCGGGAAGTTCGCGCTGAACGGATAGATCGAACGACTCCGAATAAGGAGTCTTCATCCTGCTGTCGAGGCCGGTGGAGATCAATGCGTTGTAATCCGCAGGCGTATAGGGGAACGCTTCGGTTGAGGCCCCAACCCCGTCATTGAATGGAAGAGTGGTGCGGCTTGTGAATCGTGGCGAGGTCTCAGTTGTGTAATGAGAAGCCGGGTTGGTAATGGAGCTGCTGACGCCAAACGATCCGTGCTGATCGAAGTTGTTGACCAGCGCTTCGCCGAAGTGATCGTAGTAGATGCCAGCGCCGGCGCGGATGGAGGTTTTCGCGTTGGGAGAGTAAGCGATGGCCAAACGGGGCGCGATATTGTTTTTCGACTTGGGATAGTAACCTGGTGTTTTGTAGTAAGGCCCGCTGGGTTGAAAGGCCAGGTCCGGCTCGTTGATCGTCCCCTGCTGTGCTGCAGATTCTCTCGCCAGATACCAAGCATGCGTATCGACCGTGGGAGTGATTTGCTGACCGGTTGTTTCATATGGAGTTTGCAGGATGGAATGGCGCAGGCCAAACGTCACGGTGAGGTTTGGCATGGGGCGCCACGCATCCTGGATATAGTATTCATACTCATTTGCTTTGAAATGGCGCACCAGCGGGGCTCCATCGGCGAGCAGGGTGGCAGAGGTGGCGCTGCTGATCTGATAATTGTATTGGTCGGTGACGGAAGGAACGACACCCACAAGGTTGGCGTAAGCGATCTGATAGTTCTGGGTGAACCCCTGCCCGAGATCCGACGTCTGCGGAGCTGCGCCGCCCAGCCAGAAGGGATTGGTGCTTCCGCTGTCGAAGGAATTTGCATCGCTGGCGTTGTTTTGGTGAATCAGGCGCCAGTTTCCACCTATCTGGATGCCGTGCTTTCCTTTGGTCCAATTAAAGTTGTCGACGATGTTATTGACGGGCACGCTGTTGATGTTGGTACGGGTTTCCGAAGTTGGTGTAGAGAGAAAGCGGAAATCGACGTAATCGCCTTTGCCGGTGCCGCGGCTGCTGTACCCCTGGCGAATGTAACCATACCGCACGTCATTGACCATATTTGAGGAGATGGCCCAAGTGTCGCCGAAGGTCATTCCCTTGGTGTTGTCAACAGACGCGGATTTCGGTCCCTGGCCAGGGAACTGCTCCGTGCTGTTCGTCGATCCTGGAGTGCCTACGTCTTTTTGCAAGTTGCCGCGAGCGAAGATGCGGTGCTTGTCAGAGGGAACATAATCGATTCTTGCAATGCTCGTATTCAGCGTGGCCGGATTGGGTGACGCGAAGGAGAATGATCCTTCATTAAGCCCGTCACCTTGTGTAGAGCCATTTGCTAACGGCATTGAATTAAAGTAGCCCAACGCATTGGGGTTGGGGCCGGGTGGGCTGGGGTATGCGGCAGTATTGCACACGGTGCAGGCGGCGTCGAGAGTGGCGACCTGGGCAGCACTGAGCACATGATTGTTGCCGTTTCCGTCTTGATATGTGAGATTCCCGGCCGCGTATACAGCTGTGGCTACGGTCTGTGTCACTTCCTGGCTCTCCGCCAGCCGCTGGCCTTCGTAGTTGCCGAAGAAGAACAGCTTGTCTTTCAGAATGGGGCCGCCGACCGCGCCGCCAAAGATATTGCGGATCAGCTTGCCGGGACGATTCGGAAGGTCGCTGTTGAACTGGGCTTGCTTGTTGAACCAGTCGTTGGCGACGGTAATCGTGGGGCGATTGTATTCGTAGGCCGAGCCGTGAAACTTATTTGTACCTGACTTGGTGACCATGCTGACCTGCGCTCCAGACGAGCGGCCGGAGTCGGCATTGGCGTCGCCGGTGGTTACGCGGAACTCTTCGATCGAGTCCTGAGTCTCGCGCAACACGCCGGTGAAGGAGAAGCCCATCACCTGGTCGTTGTCGTCCACACCATCGAGCGTGACGTTGCCCTGGTCGGAACGGCCGCCATTTACTGCTCCGCTGCGGCTGTCGGTGGTAGCGGTGGGCAGGTAGAGCACGCCCGGTTGCAGGGAAAGCAGGTCGGGCACATTGCGGGTTTCGCTAGGGAGTGCCTGAATCAATTCGTTGTTCGCCGAGTTGCCTAGCGAAGCGTCCGTGGTATTCAAAGTCTGGGCGATCCCGGAGACGTCCACGGTAACCGTGCTGGACTGTACGGTGAGCGTGAAGTCAACGGTCGCGGGCTGGCTAACGAGCAACTCAGCCGTCTTGGACTGGTCGCCAAAGCCGGAGGCCGTGACCGTGATGGTGTACTTGGCTGGAGAGACCTGGGTGAAGAAATATTCGCCTGCGCTATTTGCAATGGCGCTTGTGGCCTGCCCATTCGCTTTGTTTGTGAGCGCGATTTTTGCTCCGGGGACCAGTGCGCCATTGGGGTCCTTGACGACGCCGCGGAGCGAGGTGTTCGCAGTCTGGGCGGAAAGTAAGGCGGCGGCGGAGAGGATGCAACAGAGCATCCAACCCATTAGGGATTTTTTCACGGCTACTCCTCCTGAAAAATTTTGAAGCGCGCCTGCGGCGTGTACGACGCAGTGTCTGGGATTCTTAGCTATCTTGGAATTCGTCAAGGCCTATCGAAGACGGAGCTTTCGTCTTGGGGGGCCACTTCTAGACCGGATCAGTAATTCATGTGGCAGAATGAGGGAAGTGCAAGGTGCCGTTTTCTGGATGAAAACGACACTTGAGTTCATCAACTCCTCCTACACCAATTCCTGGTTCGGCATATTCGGGAACTTGCGCCGCAGACCTGAACGCCGCCCTGCGGAATGTAGTTTCAGAAATGGCGCATCGGGGGGAAACGCCAAATTGACATATTCAAGTGATTACCATCTTGGCTGATATTGATCAAGTGTTCAACAAAAATCTTTACTCCTTTCATGATTTCGAAGGTAACGATCAAAAAATGCCGTAGGCGGGGTTTGTTGTGCGGGTATATCCTCGGTGGCTAAAGCCAGTGGTTTTTGGGATGACGATTAACAAGGCTGGTTGAGGGTTGAGGTTTCCCGCCCTTGCGATAAAAGAAAATCGCAAGAACGGGGCACGGAGCTTTGTTGACCGGGCCGGCGCGGAGTTCATTGCAGATGGAGCTTGCTCCCCGATTAACGAGGCTGGTTGAGGGTTGAGGTTTCCCGCCCTTGCGATAAAAGAAAATCGCAAGAACGGGGCACGGAGCTTTGTTGCAATTCGGCATTCACTACGAAATATCTCTGGCGAATCATCACTCCTGACGACGCTACTGCTGTTGTTGCATCTGCTGCAAATCAATGAAGGGCACAGTGGCCTTTGGAGGCTGCTGGGCCTTTTCGACCAGTACGCTCCAGTCTTCGGGGATGGGCAACTGACGGTCGAGAGCAGGTGGTTCATCGCCGGCTTCAACGTGGACGGCTACGTATAACTCGCTCTCGGTGTTGCCGCGGAAAATTCCGTGGGTGGGCGGCACGTCGGCGTAATCGCGTCCTACGGCGGTGCGGATGTGGCGATGATGCGTGACCAGATTGTTGGTGGGGTCGAAGCCTACCCAGCCGAGATGCGGCAATAGGACATCGACCCAGGCGTGAGTGGCGTCGGGGGTGGAGCGGTCGTGGTCTTCGCGGCTGCGATAGAGATAGCCGGACACGTAGCGGGCGGGAATGCCGACGTGACGCAGGAGGGCGATCATGGTGTGGGCGAAGTCCTGGCAGACGCCCTTGCCGCTGACGATGGCTTCATCGATGGGCGAGTCGACGCGAGTGGAGCGGGGCTCGTAGTCGAAGTAATCGTAGAGGCGCTGATTGAGTTCCTGCACGAGCATGAGAGGGTCGTCGCGGCGGCTGACACCCATTTGCTTGGCGAGCAGAGTGAGAGCAGGAGTCTCGACGGCAAACTGACTGGGGAGCAGCATTTCCCAGTAGTCGCCGGCGTCGATGAGGTCGTCGAGGGCATCCCAGGCGTCGGGCGAGAGGAAGGCGGGAACGTCGGGCAGGACCTGCTGTTCTACGACGGATTCGGCGACGATGACGAGCTGGTTGTGTTCGCCGGGGATGTCGAAGTGCTGAACGTTATTGCCGAGGTGGTCGCGATAGCTGAAGACACGGCAGCGGGGGCTGACGGAAAGGGAGAATGTGAGGCAGTGCTGGTTGGTGTCGGAGCGCGGGTGCATGCGCGTTTCCATGATGGACTCGCTGATGGGGTCGGAGTAGCGGAAGCGCGTGAGGTGACGGATGGAATAGAAATTCATGGTCGCTCCCGATGGGAATAGCCGATGGGGGTTCGTGGTTTCCCGCCCTTGCGATGGAAGGAAATCGCAAGAACGGGGCACGGAGCTTTCGTGGCCGGGCTGGCGCGGAGTTCATTGCGGATGGAGCTTGCAGGGCAGGTCATGGTGCTCCCGTTGATTATGTGGCCAACGCGGACTGAATCGAGTAGTGGACGTAGTAGCGGTAGATGAGCTCGTGGATGCGCAGGCATTGCTCACGAATGGTGTGGAGGAAGGCGCCAGTATCGCCGGCGAGGATTTCTCCGATGGTGGTGTATCCGAGCATGGCGTGAAGTTTGCCGATTACGGAGGCCAACTCGTCTGGAGGGCGCCGGCCGCCGGCGCGCTGGACGGACTCGATGGCGTGGCGGATGCCGTCTACGCAGTAGCGAATGGCATGGGGGAAGTCGCGGTTGAGGAGGAGGAATTCAAGAATGCGGTCGGGGGAAAGATCGGCGGTGTAGACCTGGCAGTAGGCTTCAAAGGACGTACAACAACGCAGGAGGCCGACTAGTTCGAGGTATTGATAGCCGGAGTGGTCCTTTTCCTGCTCATGAAAGAGTTCAGGCTGATAGACCTCGAGGAGGGTGGCGGTGGCATAGGCGCGCTCGAGGTAGCGACCGAGGCGGATGAACTGCCAGCCCTGGCCGTGGATCATGGTGGTGTCGCTGACGCCTTTGAAGAGGTGTATACCGTCGATGACGGAGGCGAGGGCGTCGTTGATGCTGGAGCGAAATTGGGCCTGGGCGTGGGGCGAGTGCATCTGGTGGTAGAGGCGATTTAGGCGCTGCCATTGTTCGCTGGATATTTCTTCGCGGACCTGGCGAGCGTTCTCGCGGGCGCCGTTGACGCAGAATGTGACAGAGGCAGAGTTGATGTTGTCGAAGACCAGCTTGCGGGCCATGGCGTCGAGGTCGCCGTTCCACTCCATGCCTTCGACTTTGCCGAGGGAGGTCATCATGCGCTGCCAGTGCATTTCGGCGCTGGAGGAGCTGGTGTCGAGCATGAGGCCCATGGTCACATCGAGCTGGCGCACGGTGTTCTCTGCCCGCTCGAGGTAGCGGCTCATCCAGTAGAGACTGTCGGCAACGCGCGATAGCATCGTCGTACTCTCCCGAACCCCGTGTTGGCTTACGATTCCAGAACCCATGTGTCCTTGCTTCCGCCGCCTTGGGAGGAATTGACAACGAGCGAGCCTTTTTCAAGAGCAACGCGGGTCAGGCCTCCGGGCACGATGTTGACTTTGTCGCCAAAAAGAACGTAGGGGCGCAGATCCACGTGGCGCGGCTCAAGCTGGTTTCCGATGAGGCAGGGAGCGCGCGAAAAATCCAGCGTGGGCTGGGCGATGTAGTTGCGTGGATTGGCTTCGATCTGGCGGGCAAACTCCTCGCGTTGACGAGCCGTGGATTGGGTGCCGATGAGCATGCCGTAGCCGCCGCTTTCGCCGACTGCCTTGACTACGAGCTTGTCGAGGTTGGCGAGGACGTGCCGGCGTTGGCTGGGCTCGCTGAGGATGTAGGTTTTGACGTTGGGCAGGATCGCATCTTCGTTGAGGTAATAACGGATGATGTCGGGGACATAGGCGTAGACAGCCTTGTCGTCGGCGAGTCCGGTGCCGAAGGCGTTAGTCACGGTGACGTTTCCGGCGCGGTATGCGTTGAAGAGGCCTGAGCAGCCAAGCGATGAGTCGCTGCGGAAGATGAGGGGATCGCTGAAGTCGTCGTCGACGCGGCGGTAGATTACGTCGACTCGCTTTAGGCCGTCGGTGGTGCGCATGTAGACGACGTTGTCGTGGGTGACGAGGTCGCGGCCTTCGACGAGGTCAATGCCCATTTGGCGAGCGAGGTAGGTGTGTTCGAAGTAGGCGGAGTTGAAAACGCCGGGGGTGAGGAGGACGATGTTGGGTTCTGGACGGCCTTCGGGCGCGAGGGAGCGCAAGGTGGACAACAGCAATTGCGGATAGTGCTCGATGGGGCGGACGCCGTAGCTATGAAATAGCTGGGGGAAAGTCCGCTTCATGACGCGGCGATTGGTGAGCATGTAACTTACGCCGGAGGGGACGCGGAGATTGTCTTCGAGGACGACGAACTCGCCGGTGTTGAGGCGGAGCAGGTCGGAGCCGACCACTGCGATGTAGACGTTGCGCGGAACCTGGAGGCCACGCATCTGGCGGCGGTAGTGCTTGCAGCTATAGACCAGTTCGCGGGGGACAACACGGTCGCTGAGAATCTTGGCGTCGGAGTAGACGTCGCGGAGGAATTCGTTGAGTGCGGTGATGCGCTGGGTGAGGCCGCGCTCAATGCGGTTCCATTCCGCGGCTGTTACGAGACGAGGCAGAAGATCGTAGGGGAAGATTCGCTCGGTGCCTTCATCGCGGCCGTAGACGGTAAAGGTGATTCCCTGGGTGAGGAAGGACATTTCCGCGGACTGCTTGCGGCGCTGCAGTTCGTCCTGGGGAAGGCGGGCCAGGGTCTCAGCCAGGGCGCGGTAGTGCTGGCGCACATTCCCGTTGGGTTCGCGCATTTCGTCGAACGCCTGGTCGAGCGGATAGTCACCGAACAGCGAATCCATCTCCACGGGTTGACTGGCGCTCATGGACTGCGGCTTTCCTCGGCACAGATTCAGAGTTTTTGCGGAGCCTGGAACGGCTTCCCGGCAGAGGCGCCACCTTTTCCGCCAGGTTTCCCAGGCCTTTCCGCGAAACCCTGTTCTATAGCTTGTAACACATGGCGTATAAGGGCGCCATCAGGAAAGGGTGAGGAGGGGGGAACAGACCAGTGCGACGAGAAAAACAGAGTAAAGCTAGGCCGCTTGCTTCCTCTTCCGCACACGAACGGGACGAATCAAGGTTTCGGCTGGGATTTTCAGCTTCTCATTTAATTGCCTGATCATTGCCAGCGATAGTGCGCGATCCCCGCGAAGAACTTCATGAACGCGTGTCCGGCTGCCTATGGTCCCGATGAGGGCTTTCTTGTCCTCGCCCTGCTGTTCCAGCCTGAACTTGATCGCCTCGATCGGGTCCGGCATATCCATCGGGAAACGAGCCTTCTCGTAGGCTTCCACTAGCGTAGTGAGGATTTCCAAGCGGTCTCCGTCGGGGGTGCCCTCTTCGGCATCCCAGAGGCGCTCGATTTCGAGGAGGGCAGCTTCGTGATCGGCTTCAGAATTGATGGATAGCAGTTGCATAGATTTCCTGGAACTTGATTAATGGTCGCCGGAACGGCGTTCATCCGACAGGGGTCAAAACCCTTATTTTCGCATCCACTTTCGGCACGACTAAAGTCGTGCCCTGACACAAAGGAACTGCCCGGCTGGACACAAATAGCAATCAAGAACCGCCCCAAAATCAGGCGCATCGAAGGGGCTCGGCGAATCTTGTGCTGATTTTGTGCTACACCTTACCGCCAAGACCGGACCTGCCGAAACTGTCGCATAGCCGGTCACTCAACCGGAATCGTGGGATTTGTGCTCAATATCGCGATAATTGAACGGAATTACGCGCAGCCGGTGCGGGTAACATCGCCGAAGGACCGGAGTTGCCTCTCTTGTATTGCAGCTTGAGAATGCTCAACTGGTACTTGCCTTCAGGCGTGTATTGGAGCGTTTGGATATCTTGGGGTGAATCCTTTGGGGCGAGCATGCGCCAGGCTTCGGGCGCCTGCCATGGATCGAAGTCCGCATCGGCGACTAGTTGGAGAGCCATACGCGCGAATTCTCGTCGAAGCTTGGCCTCTTTCTCGTAATCCACAATTCCTTCTGCGACTTCTCCCGCTACGTACCCCGCGGGAAATAAAAAGGGAATTAGCGCTGCAACCTCCGATCCGCCAGCCACTAAGTCGAGCGGCGTAAGGGGCACGCGCTGTCGCTGCAAGTCGAACGCGATTCCATCGGCCAAAACTGCAGCAAGCTGGTCATCGTTTTGCAAGCGTTCCACGACGTTCTTGGGCACCAGCACCAGTCCCATGTTGCAGGCAAACGCGGACCGGACTTTGTCGTCAGCTATGGCATAGAAGCGGAAGGGAATACGGGAGGGACTATCCAGCGGGAGTTGCTTCTGGAACGTAGGCACGAGCCGCATCCCGATTCTCTCCACACGTTCCTGCAGGCGCGAATCAGCGGGAACCTTGTGCAACCCGCAGGGACCGCCTGAATCGCTTAACCGGACCTTGGTGTGGGGGCTGATAAAATGTCCGTCCGCGTCGAGAAGACCGTCGCGCGTGACAGACTGATAATCCGGGGCCTGGTTCACCTTTCTTGGGCCCATCGACGTAAGTAGTTTGCGCGAACCCGGAGGGAAGAACTCGGCTTTGCTGGCGACGAGCACTCCTGTGTCGTCGCGCACTCCCTCAAAATGGACCCAGGTGCCAGGTAGCACGTCGGACAAGGTCTTCAGGCCGCCTGAGAAGGCAGTCACAGTCCCTGACTCGACGCG
>Ga0182016_10004823_pt1 | contig 14768 bp, 13 predicted proteins | sample 712S2MmetaG_FD_120491 | JGI IMG/M metagenome (GOLD analysis project Ga0182016, IMG submission 120491) | Permafrost microbial communities from Stordalen Mire, Sweden - 712S2M metaG | ecosystem: Environmental > Terrestrial > Soil > Wetlands > Permafrost | place: Sweden: Stordalen | collected...
ACAGTTGAGCTGAGTTTGTCAGGCTGCCGCAGGCAGCCTTGCGGCGGAGATGCGCTGGTCGATTTGCTGGTTGATGGTGCGCAGTGCGGCGGAGCTGAGGTGGGGCCTGGGGCTGGCCGGCGGCGAACAGCGGGATAAGGACGCGGTCGTGGACCTTGGTGTAGAAAACGGCGAACGCCAGGCCGTCGGGGGTCAGGTCGTAGGTCTTTCATCCCATCGGGGGGATGGAAGTCGCCCCGGCACGAGGTGGAATGGTGCCCGACGGCAAGGGAAGTGCATGGGCCAGACAGCGAGATTCCAGGAGACTCTGCGGAGGCTCGCGATGATCGACGAAGGCTTCGTCGAAGACGAGGCCGGGCTCGGGCTCGGCCCGGGCTGCACACCGGCGCTGGATCCCAAGACCGTGGCGTTGCTGCAAGTAGGGGTGTCGGTGGCCATCGGGTCGCCGGGGGTCTGCCTGGAATGGAGCGCCAGCCGGGCGCTGGCGGCGGGCGCGACCGAGGACGAGATCGCCGACGTGCTGCTGGCGATCGCCCCGGTGGCCGGGCTCGGCCGGGTCGTCGCCGCCGCTCCCGATGTGGCGACCGCACTGGGGTATGACATCGCGGCCGCGCTGGAGGAACCAGATGGTAACTAACGGCTCCTCAGCTGGTCACGTCACCCTGCCAGCGGACCGGCGGACGAGCATCCCCGGAGGCTGAGGATGAACGGCCCCAGCGGCAGGCAAGCGTGTCCAGCGCAGCGACCGCAAAGGAGGCAGGCATGGCGACAGGTGAGCAGGCCGGTAATGACTGCTATTCTCCGGCGGCAGCCCATCCGCATCGCGGCGGGCCGCCCGGAAGGCGGCTATACCAGCTCGTTTGAGGTCATCTGCTTCGACTGCGGTGATGATCCCTGCCGGGATTACCGGAAGGTGTCGCCGGAGCTTCAGCGGATACGCGGGCCCTACCCGATGGAGGCGGGCATTGCCGCCTATGCGTAACACCTCGGGCTGGCGCAGCACCCGCCGGGGCCCATCACGAATACTGGCTGACCGGCGATGAACGCCGAATTCTTCGCGCTGGCGTTCACCGCGGCGCTGAACCCCAAGCTCCTCGCCCTCGACCTGCTGCTGATCGAGAACCGGCGGCCACGGGCGATGTTCCTGTGCGTCCTGCTCGGCGGCATGACCGTGGCCCTGACGATCGGCCTACTGGACGTCCTCACCGTCCACGCCGACGCGATCAAATCCCAGGGAAAGGCGAGCGCCGGAGTCGACCTGGCCCTGGGCCTGCTGCTGCTGACCGCCGGCGGGCTGCTGGCGACCGGCCGCCTGCACGGCCGGCAGCGATCACCAGTCCCGGCAGGCAACATGCCGCCGGAGCAGCCGGAGAAGAAGGAGGGCTGGGCGGCGCGGGTGCTGGCCGAGCCGCGGCTTGGCTGGCAATGCTGGTCGGCGCGCTGGTCGGCCTGCCGGGCGCCAGCTACCTCACCGCGCTGCGCCACCTGATCACCGGGAAATACTCCACCGCGACCCAGGTCATCGCCGTTGTCGTCTTCGTCGTCATCGAGTTCTTGCTGATCATCATCCCGTTCGCGTTCCTGGAGCTGCGGCCGGAGGCCACCAAGGCGCTGCTCAGGCGCTCCCAGGACTGGCTCCTGGGCCACGCCTTTCAGCTCATGGCCGGCATCGCCCTGGCCCTGGGCGCCTACCTGACAGTCAGCGGCCTGGTACGCCTCAGCTGACCTGCCACTTGTGACCGCCGCCTGCCGCCCAGGGGTTCGCAGATCCGCATCTCCCAGACCAGAAACGGGATGCTGAGGCGATGGAGACCGGGACGCTACGGCCTTCGCCGCCACGCTTGGTGGCCGCGGTCGCGCATGTCAGCGTCAGGTGTTGCTTACGGCCATCTCTCTGCTGGGTGTCGCGATCACGGCCTTCAGCGTCAGTGCAAGCCAGGCGGCATGAGCTGTGCCGCATAGCCGAAGTGGGATGACCTTCGGATCTGCGCACCAAGCGCGAGCAGATCAGCCCAAGCTGGTGGGCTCGGCGAACCGCCTCGCCGCGGCGAGCCGTCGTCGGCGCCCGGCCGTCAGCACAGCCACTCCGCGTAGGACCTGGATTCATCCGGGCCGGGTTCCACGCCGCCGGGAAGGGCCTGGGCGAACACCAGCGCCGCGGTGGCCTGGAGTGCGCTGCGTCGCAGATCGGCGGAGCCGGTGGCCTCGAAGCCCAGGGTCCACCAGTCCTGGCCGCTCGTGTGGACCTCGGTGAGTTCCACCTCGCACTGCGGCTCCTGGCCCAGCCCGGGGGCGGGTGCCACGATCTGCCCGCTGGCCTCTGAGAACCGGCTGATGCGCCGCTTCTTGCGGACCGATCTCCAGCTGGCCGGGTTGCCGCTGTCCTGGCGGGGCGGGCTGAAGGGGAAGGACCACTTCTGCCAGGACTCCAGGCGCCCGCGGGCGCGGCCGGCCACCTCGAGGATTCCCGGGCTGCCGCGGTATGCCTTCACCTCCAGCGCCCGGCCCCCGCGGAGCTTCACCGACAGCCCGCGCAACCGCGGATCCAGCAGGTAGGTGTCCTCGCGTGATTCCGTCCGGGCCGGGAACCGCCCGAACCATCCGGCCACCGCGCCCTCCAGCTGGCCGGGGAAGATCCAGCGCACCTCGAGGCTTCGGACTGCTTCGGTGACCGGGCTCTGAGACGGTTCAGCCGTCATCGTCAGATGCCCCTGGCACTGACCGGCGGCCAGCTCCGGGTACTGCCACCGCATGCCTGGGCCTCCGCCAGGCCAGCCGGGTGCTGCGCGTGCGCGCGCGGGGGCAGCATCACGAAACCGCGGGCGCGGGGCCGGGAAGGATCATGGTGTCCCCCTCCTTGGGTGCTGGGGTGCTGGGGTGCTGGGGTGCCGGGGTGTGACCGGTGCCAGGCGCCGTTCGCCCGCACCAGGAACAGCAGGTCGCTGCCGGCCGGGATCCCGCCGTCAGCGGGGTGGGTGAAGATCGGTGCTCCCCGGCGTTTCGGTGGCCGACGTCAGGCCGGGTCAAGCCGGCGTCAAAGCCGCGCATGTTCGCCGCCGCCAGTCCCGTGATCATGGCGCCGGCGGTCCGGCGTCCTCACGCGCGATGTCGCAGGCGGCGGCAACGCCCATCACGCAGGCGAGCTGCACGGAGATACACCGGCACCTGGCCCAGCCGGAGGTTGCCTGCCTTCTCAGTGGCCGTCCGGGGCGGGGGCGGCGGTAATCGGCAGGGCGCCGCCCTGGGCGGCCTCTCGCTCCTCCTTGTCCGGTAGTCCCCGGACGGCTCCGATGATCGCCACGGCGATGGCGGCGCCGATCGCCGGGCCGGCGATATACACCCACCACCCCGTGTAGTCGTTGCCGACGATGTCCGGGCCCAGGGTGCGGGCCGGGTTCATGGAGGCGCCACTGATCGGGCTGGCGAACAGGCCGAGCAGCGCCACGGTGGAGCCGACTGCGATGGCGGCGTTGTGGCCGATGCTGCGGCCGCCGGTGGCGGTGTTCAGGATGATGCTGACCAGGATCGCGGTCAGCACGGTTTCCATTACCAGCGACCGCCAGTCCCCGCCCGACTTGGTGATCGGGTAGTTCCCGCCCGCGCTCACGTCACCGAACATGGCCTGCAGGAACAAGGCGGCCGAGATGGCCCCGGCGAACTGGGCGACCCAGTACGGCACCACCCAGCCGGCGGGGAACACCCGGCGGCTGGCGAAGGCGAAGGTCACCGCCGGGTTGATGTGCAGCCCCGACAGCGGGCCCCACGCGTAGATCATGGCCATCACCACCGCGCCGGGCGCGATCACCGCAGCGGTCCGGCTGATCGGCCCGCCGCCGGCGTAATGATTGATCACCCCGGATCCGGCCGCCACCGTCACCAGCACGAAGGTACCCAGGAACTCGATGATCAGCCGGATCCACAGCGGCCGCGGCCGCAGGGTATCTTCCTCGAACTGGATCAGGTACCGGCGCCGCAGCGACGCGGCATGCTCGGCGTCCATATCGGCGGTGACGTCTGCCACGGTGCAGCCTCCATATTCTCCCGTACGTTTCCCGGTAGATCCCGGCCACCAGGCTGCGTCACCTCAGGTGGGTGGGTTAGCCGGCCGGTGAAATGGAGCTCGGCCATTTCTGGCGGCCGCTTTCCGGATTGGGCGGACCTTGGTCCGGTGTTAGATCTCGGTGGCCGCTTCGGCTCTGCCGTCTTTGACGGCGGCCTGGAGCGCGGCGTAGTCGCGTTCGTTCTGGTCGGCGTAGGTTTCGGCGAAGTCAGCGATCGCCTGGTCGAACTTGCCGGAGCCGCCGAGGTAGGCGGCCAGGGCGATGCGGTCACCGGAGCGGGCGTGCGCCCGGGCCAGGGTCCACCCGCACAGGCCGGCGTAGACAGCCATTCCGGATGGGATCATCAGCTCGATGGGGGCGGAGAACTTCCAGTCCTTGAGCTGGCGGACGTAGAAGTCGCGGTCCACCTTGTCCGGGCCGGGGACGCGGGTCCAGCCGAGGAAGATGTCGCTTTCGGCCTGCATCAGGTGCTGCCCGGCGACGACGCGCTCACCCTGGTTGGTGTACTGGCTGCGCCCGCAGAACTCCGCGAGGACGGATGGCTGGGCCTCTTTGGCCTGCAGGAACAAAGGCTCGGTCCCGTCGCCGGCGTCCATCAGCAAGATCCAGGCGCGGGTGCCGACGCTGCCGACCCCGACGACCTTGCGGGCCACCTGGACCAGCGTGAACTGCTCCAGCAGGTGCCGCCGGTCAGACTGCAGGGTCCGCCGGTACTTGCCCAACACGGTGCGGATCTCCTGGTAAATCGCGTCGGCCTGCACGTCAGCGAAAACGTTTTCGATCGGCATGATCATCGGGGGATCGCTGATGATCTGCCGCTGCCCGTCGGCCACGGTGGTCAGCTTGCGCAGCGCCAGGGTGCTGTCCTTGGTGTGCGCCTTGGCCAGCAGCGCCTCGGTCTTCTTGAACCTTTTCGCCTTCATCTGGGACCTGAACCCGCCGATGGCCTGCTCGATGTCCAGATGCGCGTACCACACGTCCAGCAGTGGCTGCCCGGCGAAGCCGCGCATCGCGGTGCGGTACCCTTCGGTCGCCGCGAGGACGATCTTGCGGCGAGCTTTGGCGGGGAACCCGTTGTCGCGCCCGGCCACCGCCAGGCTGGCGGCCAGTCGCTTGACATCCCACTCGAACGGGCCGGGCAGGCTCTCGTCGAAGTCGTTGACGTCGAAGACCAGCCGCCGCTCCGGCGAGGCGAACGCCCCGAAATTGGACAGGTGCGCGTCCCCGCACAGCTGCACGCGCAGACCTGAGGATGGCGTGATAGCCAGGTCCGCTGCCATAGGCAGCGCCGCCCCCCGGTAGAACGTGAACGCCGACACCAGCATCCGCCCGTGCCGGACCGGCACGAGCTCCGGCACCCGCGACTCCGCCTGCCCCAGCAGCAGCCCCACCGGATCCCGCGACCCATCCGGCCGGAACTCCGCATGCGACTCCAGCGGCGCCACCGCCCGGGCATCCTTACCCTGCGCCACCCGGTCCGCGCGACTCAGTTGCTCCACAGTCCCGGCCCGCGGTGAGCCTCTACCGGTTGCCCATACGGCAGGGCTTCCTGACGCGGCACCCTCAGTCGTCACGGTCATGGCCACTCCTTCCGCCCAAGCCGATAAGCAGGGCCGGCCGACGCCGGAGAACCACAGGCTGGCTACCGATCGTCACACCGCCGTTCGCTGAATCACGCCCCACTCTGCTGCTGAGAGGGGCAGCGCGCATCGTCCCGACGGGATGAAGCGAGGCAGAGCGCAAGGGTTGGCGGAGCCCGCGCCATGGACCCTAGGACGCTCATCTGGGACCAACGGCCCTAGCGGGCGGCCCAGCCGGACGGCGCACTTGGAAATGTCCAACAACACCAGCGCATGGACAGGCACGACGGCCGGTGATCAGGGCGGGCATGACTAGACGGCGCTCCTGCGGTGCCAGTGGGCCGCATCGTCGCGGCCGGCCGGAAGGGCAGCTACATCGGTATGTTCGCGTTCACCTGTGACGTGGTGACCATCCCCATCTGGATCACCGCGAGATCTCAGCTGGGCTTCAGCGGATCCGCGGGCCTTACCTGTTTCCGGCTGGCGTTGCAGCATGCGAGAAGCACGTCGAACAGCACCACCAAAACCCGCAGGCGATTTGTTACTCACGCCAGCTGGTGCGCAACGCCGGCGACTGGTGAATCGGAGGGGACCGTCGGGGCATGGGCGTGAGCGAGGTGCGTCAGCGGGACGGCCGGTCACAGCGTGCGGGCGGGTCAGCGTTCGACCTCGTCGCGTCCAAGCTCCGCCGTCCGCTGATACGGCCCGGGACCGTGCGTCGTTCGTCCCTGATCGAACGTCTGGCGCGGGGCGGCCCGCGCCCGATCGTCTCGGTGGTCGCGCCGGCCGGCTACGGCAAAACGACGCTGCTATCGCAGTGGGCCGAGCGTAACGGCCAGTCCTTCGCGTGGGTGTCGGTCGACGAAGCGGACAACGACGCGAAGGTCCTGCTCAGCTATGTCGCGGAAGCGCTTGATACGGTCGAGCCGATCGATGAGCGGGTGTTCGACGCGCTTGCCTCCCCGGGGAGCTCGGTGCCCGGCTCGGTCGTCCCCAGGCTGGGGTCAGCGTTTTCGTCGATGACCTCGCCGGTGGTGCTGGTCCTGGACGACGTGCACGTGCTGCACAACTCCGAATGCCGGGCCGCGCTGTCGGTGCTGGCCGATCACGTGCCGGGCGGCTCGCGGCTGGTGCTGGCCGGCCGGGCCCAGCCGCCGCTGCGGATCGCGCGGCTGCGCGCCGAGGGCAAGATCCTGGAGATCGACCCTAACGACTTGTCGCTGACCCCGGATGAGGCGTCATCGCTGCTGCGCAACGTGGACCTCACCCTGGCCGAGGAAGATGTGGCGGAGCTGCACCGGCGGACCGAGGGATGGCCGGCCGGACTGTACCTGGCGGCCCTGTATCTCAGGGAGGGCGGCCCGTTCGCGAGCGCGGCGGTCTCCTTCGGTGGCGGCGACCGGCTGGTGAGCGAGTACATGGAGTCGGAGTTCCTGGCGCGGATCTCCGGCCAGCAACGGGCGTTCCTGACCCGGACCGCGGTGCTGGAGCGCATGTGCGGGCCGCTGTGTGAGGCGGTGCTCGAGGTGGGCGGATCGGCTGCGATCCTGGCGGATCTGGCCGGGGCGAACTTGCTGCTGGTGCCGCTGGACCGGCGGGGGGAGTGGTACCGCTACCACCATCTGTTCCGCGACATGCTGCTGGCGGAGCTGCATCGCCTGGAGCCCGGCCTGATGCCCGTCCTGCGGCGCCGCGCCGCCGACTGGTACTTGCGAAACGGCTGGCCCGAGGAAGCGCTCGAGTACTTTATGGCAGCCGGGGACGTCGATGGGGCCGCACGCCTGGTGGGGCAGCTCGCGGTACCGGCCTACCGGCAGGGCCGGGTCACAACCATCCAACGATGGTTCGGGTGGCTGGAGGATCGGGGCGGGATCGAGGGACACCCGATGGCCGCGGTGCTGGCCTCGTTGTTTTCCGCGCTGACGGGGAGGCCGGTTGATGCCGAGCGGTGGGCCGATGCGGTCGATCGCTGGCAGTACGGGGACCCGGCCCGGCCCGGTGACCCTTCCGCCGAGGCGTGGGCCGCCCTGCTCCGGGCCATCTTGTGCCAGCGGGGGACCGAACAGATGCGCGCCGACGCAGACGAGGCCGTGCGCGGATTCGCGGCGGGGAGCTTCGTGACGCCAGCCCCCGCGCTTCTGCAAGGGATCGCGCGCATCCTTTGCGGTGACCTCGATGGTGGCGACGCATCCCTGGAGGATGCGGTCAGCGTCGGGGAGAAAGCCGACGCGCCCGATGATCTCGCAGTCGCGCTGTGCGAGCGATCGCTCGTGGCGATGGCACACAATCAATGGGACCGGGCCGAGGTCCTTGCGGGCCAGGCACGTACCGTTTTGCGCCGGGCCGGGATCGAGGAGAGCTTCGCGACCCCCCTCATCTGCGCGCTGCGAGCCCGTGCAGCCATACGCCGGGGAGATGTCCCGGCGGCGCGCGGGGAACTGCTCAGTGCCCAGCACCTGCGACCTTTGCTGACCTACGCGCTTCCCTACCTCGCCGTCCAGGCCCGGGTCGAGCTGGCTCGCGTCCACCTCGCGCTCGCCGACCTGGCCGGTGCCCGGACGCTCATGTGTGAGGTCGATGACCTGCTTAAGCGCCGGCCCGGCCTCGGGACCCTCGTCGGGGAGGCCGAGGCGTTCCGGGCCCAGCTGGCCAGGGAACGCGGTGCAAGCGTCCCCGGCGCGTCGGCGCTGACCGGTGCCGAGCTGCGCCTGCTGCCGCTGCTGTCCACCCACCTGTCGTTCCCCCAGATCGCCGCGGAGATGTTCCTGTCCCGCACCACGATTAAGTCGCAGGCGATGTCGATCTACCGCAAGCTGGGGGCCTCCTCACGCAGCCAGGCAGTCGCCCGGTCCCGTGAGCTAGGCCTCCTGGAGGGATGACCACCCGGTCTTTCATCCCATCAGGAGGATGGAACTCGCCCCCGCACGAGGTGGACTGGTGCCCGACGGGCGAGCGGAGGCATATGGACCAGGGCGCGCGCAGGTGAGTAAAGGGACTGGAGTCAAGATTCCCAGCGATTTCCGGCAACGTAGGAGGTCACAATGACGTCGTCAGCAACCCAGCCAGCCACGGGCACCGGCGGGCACCGCGCGGAAGGCCGTGGCTATGGGCTGGTCTTTTTCGCGTCGGTGCTGCTGGTCATAGTGGGCTGCTTCAACCTGATCTACGGCATCGCGGCGGTCGCCAACTCGCACGTGTTCACCGCCAACGCGCACTACGTGTTCGGCAGCTTGCGCACCTGGGGCTGGATCACGCTCATCATTGGCGTCTTGCAGCTGCTGGCGGCGGCCGGGGTGCTGGCGGGCAACCAGGCGGCGCGCTGGTTCGCCGTGGCGGTGCTGGGGCTCAGCGCCATCGATCAGATGTTCTTCATCCCCGCCTACCCGTTCTGGTCCCTGACGATCATCGCGATGGACGTGGTCGCGCTGTACGGGCTATGCGCCTACGGCAGCCGCGCCAACCTGGAAGCCGCCTAGGACCGCGCTGTACGCGACATCGAGGCCAGCGCCGAGGTGCGGGCACTCATCGGAGCGGGGAAGCCCCGCGAGCTGGACGGGGACAACCCGCTGCGGCGGCACACCGACAAACATCGCGGCGCCCGGTGGGTGCTGAACGGAAGGGGAAACGATGAGTGAGCCTGACCGCACGAAGTTGCCGATCCGCCGGCCGCCTTTTCAGGGCGTCAGCAATAAGACGCTGGCGGGGTCGGAGCCGGACTGGAACCTGATCGGGCATCCCGAGCCTCCGGCGGGGGCCCCGAATGTTCTGCTGGTTCTGATCGATGATGCCGGGTTCGGCAACGCGGGCACGTTCGGCGGGCCGATTAACACGCCGACCTACACGCGGATGGCGGAGGGGGGGTTGCGCTATAACCGGTTCCATGTCACTGCGCTGTGCTCGCCGACGCGGGCTGCGCTGCTGACCGGGCGGAACAACCATGCGGTCGGTTTCGGCTCGGTGGGTGAGTTCTCCAGCGGCTTCCCCGGCTACACGGCGACGGTGCCGCGTGATTGCACGCCGTGGCCGAGGGTCCTGGCGGAGAACGGGTACAGCACCGCAGCGTTCGGCAAGTGGCATCTGACCCCCGATGGCCAGCAGGGCCCGGCCGGGCCGTTCGGGCGGTGGCCGAACGGGTGGGGCTTTGACTACTTCTACGGCTTCCTGGGCGGGGACGCGGGGCAGTGGGACCCGTGCCTGGCCGAGAACCAGAAGATCATCGGCACCCCGGCGGGGTTCTATGACAAGGAAAACCCGTACTACCTGCCCGATGCCATGGCCGATAAGACCATCGAGTGGCTGCATGGGGTCCGGGGGCAGGACGCCCGCAAGCCGTTCTTCGTGTACTTCTCCACCGGGTGCAGCCACGCCCCGCACCATGTGGCTCCCGAGTGGGCGGATAAGTACAAGGGCCAGTTCGACCAGGGCTGGGACCGTCTTCGCGAGGAGGTCTTCGCCCGGCAAAAGGAGCTGGGTGTGATCCCCGCGGACGCGGAGCTGACGCCGCGGGACGAGGCCTTCCCCGCCTGGGATGAGGTCCCGGAAAAACTCAAGGCCTACTACGCGCGCCAGATGGAGGTCTACGCCGGGTATTCGGAGAACGCCGACTACAACGTCGGCCGGGTCATCGACGCGATCGACGAGCTGGGTGAGCTGGACAACACGCTGATCATCTGGATCTGGGGGGATAACGGCGCCAGCATGGAGGGCACGATCACAGGCTCGTTCAACGAGATGACGATGCAGAACGGCATCCCGCTGTCCGACGAGATGCAGCTCCAGCTGGCCGAGCGGTTCGGCGGCATCGGCGCGTGGGGCGGCCAGATGATGGATCCGCACTACTCCGCCGCGTGGGCGTGGGCCGGCAACACGCCGTTCCAGTGGGGCAAGCAGGTCGGTTCGCACCTGGGCGGCACCCGCAACCCGATGGTCGTCCACTGGCCGGCCCGCATCACCGAGGGCGGCGCGCTGCGCTCGCAGTTCACCCACGCCATCGACGTCGGGCCGACGATCCTGGACATCGCCGGAATCCCGGCCGCCGCCGAGGTCGACGGGATCGCGCAGGAGCCGTTCCACGGGGTGAGTTTCGCTGACTCGCTGGACGATGCGGGCGCGCCGGAGCACCGTACCCAGCAGTACTTCGAGACCATGGGCAACCGTGCCATGTATAAGGATGGCTGGTGGCTGGCCATCAAGACCCCGCGGATCCCGTGGGTGATCACGCCGGATGCGCTGCGGCCCTACGCGCCCGGGGTGTGGGACCCCGACGGCGACCCCGCCGAGCTGTACTACCTGCCCGACGACTTCACCCAGGCCCACGACCTGGCCGCCGATCACCCCGGCACGGTGGCCGAGCTGAGGGAGCTGTTCTGGGCGGAGGCGGAGAAGTACAAGGTGCTCCCCCTGCTCGCCACCTTGTCCGCGTTCTTCGGGATTCTGCCGCCCCGGCCGGATGAGGTCCCGGTGGAGTACCGGGGCGATGTCCAGAACATCATGTCGGGGATGATCCCGCGGATCTACAACCACTCCTATGCGATCAGCGCCGATCTGGTTGTCCCGGCCGGGGGGGCCGAGGGGGTGATCGTGGCCGAGGCCGACCATCTGGGCGGCTTCTCACTGTGGGTCCAGGACGGCAAGCTCACCCACACCTACTCGATGATGGGCGTGTTCATCTACCGGCAGCAGGCCGACGAGCCGTTGCCGGCCGGTGAGGTGAACGTGCGGATGGAATTCGCCGCTGATGCGGCCAAGCCCGCCACCGGCGGTGAGGTCACCCTGTACATCAACGACAGGCCCGTCGGCAAGGGCCGCATGGACCACACCGTCCCCATCCGCTTCTCCGCCTACGCGGGCATGGACATCGGCCGCGACAACGGCGGGGTCGTCGACCTGAGCTATGAGGACAAAAAGCCGTTCGCCTTCACCGGCACCGTCAAAAAGGTCGTATTCGACGTCAAGCCGCATCTGTCCGTCGACGACGAGGAAGAACTCCACGCGGCCGCCCACCACGGCGACGCCGCACATGGACTCTCGCAATAAGGCAGGCCCGCAGCCTGGAGGAGCGACCGATGAAATTCGATGACGAAACGACCGACGTGCTGATCGGCGGCTACCTGTCCACCGACGCCGCCCAGGACGACTACAAGGCCGTCCTGGCCAGCGGCGGCTACCTGCACGGCGCGGTGGTCGTCAGCAAAGACCTCCAGGGCAACCTATCGGTAGAACAGACCGACCACATGGTCCGCGAGGGCGCCGCCGGCCTAGGCGCCGTCGGGTTCGCGGTCGGGTTGTTCGCGCCGCCGCTGCTGGCCGCGACCGCAGTCGGCGCGGCGATCGGCGCCGGCGCCGGCGCCCTGCTGCACCATCGGACCGCCAGCAAGCTGGAAGAGCAGGCCGGGACCACCATCCCCGTCGGCGGCGCCGGCCTGATCGTCGCCTACCCGCACTCGGCGGCCGGCAAAGTCGAGCCCGCCGTGACCCGCGCCATCCAGAAAGTCGTCGGCGAGGCCGAAGGCCACCACGTGCAAGCCCTCAAAGGCGCACTCGCCGACGCGCAGCAGAAGATGACCGAGAGCGGCGCCTGACGCTGGATCGAGGGCCGTGATGTCCCCCGCAGGCCGGGGCAGGGAGCCGGAGGAACGACGTTGGTGACCGGCCTGGCCCCGGACGACATCACGCGGATGCGCGACCAGCTCTTCTTCGACGGCCCCGAACGCAACCGCCGTCTGAGCCGTTTCTGGCTCCTGCTCCCGCTCGCGGCGGTGATCGCGTCCGCCGGGGTGGTGAGCGACTCGACGGCCACCGTGATCGGGGCCATGATCGTGGCCCCCCTGATGACCCCCATCCTGGGAATCGTCCTGGCGGTGGCACTGACCGACGGCCCCAACCTGCGCCGGTGCCTGCTGCTGGTCATCACCGGCGCCGCCGTCGTGGTGGCGGTGGGCTGGCTGCTGGGCCTGTTCGTCCCCTACCCGGTAGTCGCGCAAACCAACGCCCAGGTGGCCGCCCGGGTCACTCCCAGCTCGCCGACCTGGTAGCCGCGCTGGCCACCGGAGCCGTGGGCTCGGTTGCCCTGGCCCGGTCTGATATCTCTGACACCTTGCCGGGCGTGGCCATCGCCATCTCCCTGGTGCCGCCGTTGGCCGTTGTCGGCCTCACCCTGGAGTCGGGTGCCCCCCGCCAGTCCCTGGCCGCGTTGCTGCTGTTCACCACGAACGTCGCGGCCATGGCCGACTGCTGGCCGCACCGAACGGCGGATCTCGCGCGCCGCATCCCGGCCCTGCCAGAGGCCGCATGCAGACCTTAAGAGTCTTCCCCGGGTACTGCTGTACTGCCGCTGTACATGGCGAAGAAGCGTTCGAAAAACAGTCGGGAAGGCGGGATTTGAACCCGCGACCCCTTTACCCCCAGGCATCTTCGCGGCCGAAACTACCAGCGAAAATTTCTCGGCGACCTGCGCTCCGAGGTACGGGCTCATACGCCGAAGTCCGCCAGTGTTCGCGCCGGTTGTCACTCAGCTAGTCACTCAGGTGCTGACCCCTTGCCATATGGCCAAGCACGGCGGGGGAGAGCGCACACCTGGTGAGGCCTGGTGAGATGGCTTCGCGCGTCTGCCCTTGACGTTTTAATTAAGGTCAGGCCCTTGCGGCTCGAGGCCCGGACGGCGGTCACCCGATGTCGCGGGGCCGTCCGAAGAGCGGGAAATTGAACCAGACGGGGGTGGGGTCCGGAAGACGGGGATGCGCGTGTGTGGGAGGCCGACGCTCACCAGCACCAGTCGGGCGGCCGTGAACACGACGATCATTCCCAGGAACCACCGGTAGCCGACCATCCAGGAAGTGTCCTGAAGCGGCCAGAAGACCCGCACCCCCGGGTAACCCTCGGCGATGTCCCGCGCGAAATGGAGCACCAGTCCGGTCGCCACCCCGGCCAGCACGGCCCGATGCCTGCGACTCGCCGCCGCGGCGGCGACGAAAACGGCCACGGTGGACAGCGAATGCGTGACCGGGCGCTGGGCCTGGTTTCCCAGCAGCCCGAGGTACAGCGGTATGTGATCCACATCGATGGCGACCGATGCGATGAGCGCCGCGACATAGAAGCGGCGCGGCACGTCGATGAAGCGCGCCAGTACGAGCAGGCCCAGGGCCGCGGTGGACAGATGGGCGACCTCATCGACAGGCCCGGTGGTCCACACGCCGAAGGGAATCCTGCGGTCGGTCGCGTCGAATGCCAGCGCGGCCGCGGCCAGCACCAGCGGACCAGCCCACCACAGGACCGGCCTCAGGACGGCTGATCTCATCCCTGGCCAACCCGGGGACCCGTCCGCACCGACGCGCCCGCTTCCCGGAACCACTGGCGGCCGGGAACGCGTCGCTCAAGTCCTGCTTGAGTTTCCTCAGCCTCTGCCGCCGCAGACGAACTCCAGCGGCCTGCTGGGCGGCAGCGGCGAGGTGCACCTGCGCGAGAAATGACGGTGCCGGGTGGGAGCGAACACGGAGGGCGGGGCCGAGTGCACGCGGCACTGCCCGTTCGGTTCAATGATCTTGATGTGGTGTTCAATAGTGGATCGTGACCGATCGCGGAAGGTGTCACGACCCGGCACGTGGCCTAGCCGACCGCTTCCATCAGCGCTGGCTGGATTGGAATCCATTGGCCGCTACCCTATACGGCATTCCTGGGTATGACGATCTGGTCCCGGACGACAGCGAGGAAGGCGCGCAGGCCTGGCGCGCCGAGGTTGGCGCGGCCGACCTCGGGCAGATCACCCCCGCCGATGCCGTCACGCTGGACTGCACGAAGGAGGCGGCCACCCAGGAGCTGGCGATCATCGATCGTGCGCGTCACAGCACTCTTGACCCCCAGATACTGGCAAGTTCACGCGCGTCCAGCGCATGCGCAGGTCAGCAAGCATTCATTAGTCTGCAGAGGTTCCCCGTGGTGTGCCGGGATGCGTGCCCGTTGCTGTACCCGGGCGCTGTACTGCCAGATGTCTGTGGTCGCTCGGCTCTTGCGTTGCCGTGACCAACATGTCACAGCTTGTGACTCGTTCCATCTGACTCCACTTGGCCCCCGATCGTCAGCCCCACCGCGCCAGGCGCCGATCGTCCGGTGCTCGACGGCGGCCTGGCCG
>Ga0182016_10004824_pt1 | contig 14765 bp, 14 predicted proteins | sample 712S2MmetaG_FD_120491 | JGI IMG/M metagenome (GOLD analysis project Ga0182016, IMG submission 120491) | Permafrost microbial communities from Stordalen Mire, Sweden - 712S2M metaG | ecosystem: Environmental > Terrestrial > Soil > Wetlands > Permafrost | place: Sweden: Stordalen | collected...
AGACCGACCACCGTGACATCGGCTTCGGTATTCCTGGTCATCATTCCAATCAGGGTGCTTTTCCCCACGCCCGACCCGCCAAATATGCCTACACGCTGACCGCGCCCAACGGTCAGCATGGCATCCACGGCGCGAATGCCGGTGCCGAGCGCATCGCGAATCGGATTGCGATCCATGGGCGAGCGAACTATTCCGTCGAGGGGCAACGTTTTGGAAGCAGCCAGAGCGCCGCCCTCATCGATCGGTTCGCCGAGCCCATTGAGAACACGGCCCATCAGTGCCGGGCCAACTGCAATCTCTGGCCGAACGCCAAGCGCCGAGACCGTGTCGCCGAATCGAATGCCTTCGGTCGTGTCAATGGGCATGGTAAGCAGATGATTCCCGCGAAAGCCTATCACTTCAGCCAGGTGGTTCTGCCGTTCGCGGTCTCGAATCACACAGCACTCGCCAACCGATGCCACTGGGCCCGCAGACTCGATGGTCTGGCCAAGGGACTCGATAACATGGCCCTGCCAGCACCACGGCTGTCCACGTTCAAGGCGTCTCATGTAATGCGCAAGATGAGTCCCTGCTCTGTGAGTCATTCCGCGGCCTCGCGTGAGCTGGAATCTTGCGCGGAAATTGCCGCCACTGAGCGGCCCACACGGTCAAAAAACCCCCGCTCGATCTCTCCAAGCTGACCGCGAATCCCGAGATCCACCGAGCCGAGATCGGTCTTGATTGCGCACTCGCCAAGGCGCATACCCTCCCCCGCAACGACCGAGGGCTTGACGGCAAGATTTGGCGCGTGTGCGATCGCCTCGGTCCAGAGATCCAGCTCGCCGGGAGGGACCACGAGCTGCGCCACTGTCGACGCGGAGAGCTGTCCAAGCGCGACTCTGACAGCACCGGTCAGAAGCAACGGATCCATCTGCGCCTCGCGGCGCAGAATGCGCGCAGAGATACCCAGAGCCAATGTCACAACTTCATGCTCCACTTGTGCGAAGTATCGGTCCCGTTCCCGGGCAAATTGTTCGACCAACTCGGCAGCCTTGCGCAGCCGCTCCCGCTCTGCCGCAACTGTAGCGCCTGCCTGCGCTTCGCGCTCCGCTTGCCGGGCTTCCGCGCGCCCCTGTTCCCTGCCCGCGTCAAAGGCGCGGCGTGTCTCCTCGGCCAGGCGCTTGTCGAATGCGGCGCTGGCTGCATCCGGTGCGCCGCGGCCCGGCTCGTCCTGGGATTTGTTGCCCGCGCCGCTCTGGTAGAGAACCGTGGCACGCTGATGGGTGGAACGCGAACCGGGGCCCGTGTTGGAGGGATACTCAAACACCTCCACGCGCTGCGCGTCTCCGGTTTCTGCATTCCTTCCCTGCGAAATCAAGCTTTCCCTCCGCGATCGACGGCGTCATAACTCGTGCGATCCTTCACTCATGCAATCCTTCACTCATGCAATCCTTCACTCATGCGATCCTTCATTCACGCGATCCTTCGCAAGACTTTTCTCATCCTTCGTTCCAGTTATCTCTCGGCGGGGTTGGAGCAGGTGCATTCTCGTCTGCATTCAACAGATGCGTAAGTACCTGCCCACCTCACGCCATCATCTCGTCGCCGGTTTCCAGTTTGAGAACCACCTTGCCCTCCGCCTCAAGGCGCCGGGCGAACGTCAGAATCTCCTGTTGAGCCTGCGCTACTTCACGGGAACGCACCGGTCCGAGCACCTCCATATCCTCCTTGAGCATCTCCACCGCGCGCGTGCTCATGGACTTGAATATCTGCGCCCGAAGGTCCTCGTTGGTGCCGCGCAGGGCCAATGCAAGCATCCGTTTGTCGACCCCGGAAACAATCTCGCGAATCGTGGCCGGTGGAACGGTAACCAGATCTTCGAATGTGAACATCAGATTGCGAATATTGAGCGCCAGCTCCGGCTCGCCCTCTTCGATTGTTTCGAGAATTTTCTTCGCTTCTTCCGCGTTGAGCCTGTTCAACAGGTCGGCTACAGCCCTGAAGCCGGAATAGCTCTTACGCGCTGTGTCGCCTGCGCTCTCCAGGCGTCGATGCAGAATGTGCGCAACCTTCTGGGCCATCTCCGGAGAGAACTGACGCATCTCGGCGAGCCGCTGGATGGAGACCACCTTGTGCTCTTCGCTGAGGCTGTCGAGCACCATCGAAGCGCGTTTTGGGTCCAGATGTGCAAGCACCAGCGCGATGGTCTGCGGGTGCTCGGAATCGAGCAGCTTGCCCAGTTGGACGGGATCGGTGCGCTGCAGCTTGGCTAGATTGCCTTGTGCGGCCTCCTGCGAACGACGCAGCTCCATGAGAAGCTCGTCGGCTCGCGGCTTGCCAAACGCGTCTACCAGCAGACGGCTCGCAAAGTCCAGCCCGCCATGCATGATGAAACCCTGCGTAGCCAGCAGGTCCCAGAATTCCTTAACCACTTCAAAGGAGAGCTCGGGAGAGACACCGCGCAGGTCGGCCAGCTCCTCCGTAATCCGCTGTACGTCGGCCTCGGGCAGCGCGCGCAGAATCTCCCGCGCCACCTCCTCGCCGACCGCAACCAGCAGCACCGCTGCCTTGCGCACACCGGAAAGATTGGCCGACTCATGCTGCCGTGAAGGCCCGGATTCGTTTCCCTGTTCCGCCACACCCGTGTCCTCTTGTTCGTCTACGCCGAATCAGTCCTGGTGGATCCAGCTCTGCAACAATCGCGAGCTTTGCGACGGCTCCCGCTTCAGATGGTCGGTAACCTGCTCGAATATCTCCTGTGTCCTCTGCCGCTCCGGATCGACCACGGCGGGCTCAGGTGCCTTCAGAGCTGACTGTGCAGGGCTGGCCGCAAGTTCTTTGGGCAAACCCTTCGCAGCCGGCGCCGGGGAAGCCGAGATATGGCGGATCGCTGGGCGCACCCCAAACGCCACAACCACCAGGATTCCGCCGAGAATTGCCCCGTACTTGATCAGCAGGGGCGAGCCTTCGGCAGCGCTAAGGATTTGGCTGGGAAACGTTTGCGGCGCCAGCTGATGGTTGGCATCGAAGGAAAAGTCTTCGACGGTGAGCAGATCGCCACGCGCGGCGCTGAAGCCCACCGCCGCCTGTGCCAGCGCTGTCAAATTGCGCAACTCATCGGCCGAACGAGGCTGCCAGACCATAGCTTTGCCCTTCGTTGCCTGTTGGGTCACACGGTCGTTCACCACGATCGCCGCGGTGAGCCGCCGCAACCTTCCCGGGTTTTCGATTACATGGCGGACCGTCTTCGTGGCGCCATACGTTCCTGACTCGGAGCGCGCTGTCTGCGGCTGGGTGGTGCCCGGCGGATAGACAGGCAGGGCCTGCGTGTTGGGGGCGTTCGATGCCGTGCCGGGAACGCCGGCAGCAATGGGTTGCGGGCCGGAAACCTGTTCGGTTCTCTGCATCGAGAGTGTCACGGTCTGGTCCGGATCGTAACTCTCATCGGTCTGTTCGCTGGCGGATGGGTCGTAGTCAAGCGTAACCGAGGCGCGCACGTTGCCGGCACCGGTAACCGGTTCAAGCGTAGACACCAGTTTCTCTTCCAGATCCTGCTCGGCGGTCAGGCGCATGGCGTCGGCGGTCTTGGGGCCGAGCGGCAGATGACCAGCCGCATCCACCAGCACAACTCGATCGGCGGTAAGGCCGTCCACGGCCGAGGCCACAAGATTGCGAATCGATTCAGACTCCCCGTCGGCCAGCGATCGATGGCGCAGCTTCAAGACGACCGAAGCCTTGGCCGGACGTTCCTGATCGCGGAAGAGCGAATCATGTGTCATCACCAGGTGAACGCGGGCCGATTCCACGTCTGCAATCGTGGCAACTGTGTGCTCAAGTTCGCCCTCAAGGGCGCGTTGGTAGTTCACCTGCTCATCGAACTCCGAGCCCACCCAGTTGGGTTTGTCAAATATCTCAAAGCCCAGGCGTCCGCTCTTCACTCCGCCTTTCGCCGCGGTGGCGAGACGAGCCTTGTCCAGTTGCGCCGCCGGAACGCGGATGGTCCCGCCGCTGCTGGCCACATCAAAGGGAATCTGTGCCTGGGTCAGAGTCAGAGCAATCTGACGCGCATCTTCCGGGTCGAGATCGGCGTAAAGAGTGCGCCAGTCGGTACGCAGCCCGTACCAGAACAGGCCGCCCAGCAGTGCCACTACAAGGCCTGCTGCTACGCCGGCCCAAAGGCGCTGGTCCGGCCTGAGACCAGCCCAGAGCACTCGAGCGCGCGTAGCCAGAAGTCCCAGCGTCCCGGCAAATCCGGCCGGCACTGGAACCCCCATCGCGGTCTTTTCCAACTGTGTTCCAGTGGCCATATTGTCCGGGGACGAATTCCCTTTCTTCAGCCCACGTTCTGGTTAAAACTGCATGCCAATCACCTGCTGATAAGCCTGAACCGCCTTGTTGCGAACGGCCAGAGCCAGTTCAAAGGCCATGCTCGCTTTCTCGGTTGCGATCATCGCCTGGTGCACATCGACTCCAGTGCCGGTAAGCAGGCCGGTTATCGCTGTTTGCGCCGCGCCTTCGAGATTGCTCACCTGACCAACTGCATCGGTCAAGAGGCTGGAAAACGGGGTCGGCTCAGTGGTCATCGCACCGGAAACAGAAGGTGGAGTGTTGAGGTTCGTGGCGGTAGAAAGACCGAGGGGGCCAGCGGCGGCGCTGACGGCATTCAGAATAGGCAACATGCTGCGTCCCTCCTTTTGATTTGCTGCCTCATGCGTTTTGGCATCTTGATTTGAACCGGATGGTCACGTTCGGCCGGCTCGGTTCTCTGGCTGCGCCTTCGCCTAGGTCTTGGCGATATCGAGTGCGGCGGTGATCATGCCCTTCTCAGCTTGTACGGCAGAACTATTGAGACCATAAGCACGCGTGGCGCCCATCAGGTCCACCATCTCTGTAAGCGGGTTAATGTCGGGGTAAGAGACATAGCCATCCGGTCCCGCGTCGGGGTGCCCTGGATCGTAGCGCTTAAGTGGAGGCGCAGTATCCTCAACCACTCCCGCAATGTGCACGCCGGGCGCAACATCCTGATTTGAAACTTGCTCCGGCCACAATGCTGAGATCGATGCCGCGGATGCCATTCCCGTCTGAGATCCAAGCACGCTGCTGAACTCCGGACTGCCTGAGCCGGAGTTGCTGGTGTTGGCCGCAAAGATCACATGCTGGCGGCGATAAGGAGTACCGTTAGCGGTGCGAGTCGTCTCCGCGTTGGCCATATTGGCCGCCACCACCTCGGCGCGCATGCGCTCTGCCTGCATCGCTCCACCCGAGGTCTCCATCATCGCGAACATATTCATCGCTGCTCTCCTTCTATCGTCGTTTCCCAGCCGAGTTCACTGGCCTCGACAATCCTCGAAGTCAGCAGCTCTGCGGACTACTTGCTGTCGGCGCGAATTGCGTCCATAACGCGCTGGTTTTCTGCACGGAGCAGCGTAACGCCGACCCTGAACTTTAGTTGAGCTTCGGCCATGTTGAGGCCCTCGCGATCCATCGAGACATCGTTGCCATCGGGCCGGGCGATCAGCCCGTCGACCACCACTGATCGCGGCGCCCGGCCTGGATTCCCCTTGTAAACATCGCCTACCGCCTGCCGCATCTCGGCCTCGAAGTCCATTCCTACCGCTTTGTAGCCCGGAGTATCTATATTGGCCATGTTGGCGGCGGTGAGTTTGATCTCGCTGGTGGCGAGATCAAGGTAACGTCCGATCGTCTCACCCATCCGACCCTCAATGTCCATCGCTCGAACCTCCAAACTTCGCTTCGCGACTGCAGTGATTCGCCTGCTCTGCCTAGTTGACGTCAAGGCCGAAGTCGATCTCCTGAGCGCTCACCGCAGGTTCCTCGCCAGCTAAAATGACGGCGCGCTCCAGTACATGCTCGAGTTCCCGCACGTTGCCCGGCCAGTTGTGTGCAGCCAACTTGGCCAGCGCTGCTGGATCGATGCGCTTGACCGGAGCCTCGCGGCCAAGGCGAGCGAGAAAGTGGTCGACAAGCAGCGACAGATCGGCGGGATGCTCGGAGAGGGCCGGCGTGCGGATAAGAAAAACCGCCAGCCGGTAGTAGAGATCGGCACGAAATGCGCCGCTCTGGATCTGCTGCGCGAGGCGCTGGTGGGTTGCGGCGATTATCCTCACATCCACTTTCACTGTCTCGTTGTCGCCCACGCGTTGCAGTTCTCCGCACTCGACAAAGCGCAGCAGCTTGGACTGAAGCGCGAGCGGCATCTCGCCAATCTCGTCGAGGAACAAGGTTCCGCCATCGGCTGCCTCGATGCGCCCCACGCGGCCCTGCACAGCGCCGGTAAATGCGCCGCGGGTGTGGCCGAAGAGTTCCGCTTCGAGCAGAGACTCGGGAATCGCCGCACAGTTGATCGCGACAAATGGCTTGCGGCTCCGCACGGAAAGACGGTGCAGTGCTTCAGCTACAATCTCTTTCCCCGATCCGGTCGGGCCTTCAATCAAAACGGAAGCCATCCGCGGAGCGACCAGCCGCACGCGGCGACTCACCTCAAGCATGCAGGCGTCATTGCCGACTAATTCCGGAAGCCGCTCGGCGGTTGATGCAGAGGGGCTTGGGGATGAAACAAAAGGCCGAATGGAGACGGTCCGTCCCGGCGGCGCAATCGAGCCCGCAATGAAACCGTTTGCTGCAGCGGGCAGCACAGGATGCACAGCCGGAAGCGCCTGGACCTGGGTTGAACGCACCGGTCTTGTGCTTTGTTCAGCTACTAACGGTGCAGCGTTCCAGGCCGCCGTATCGCTGTCCTGAGAGCGGTGAAGAGCATACAGCAGTTCCTGCCGGTAAGGCCCACGCGGAGCGCCGAGCTCCAACTCACCGTTGGTTGTGACGACGTCGACGCCCGGAAAGCTGCCATGAAATTCCTTGAGGAATTCGCTCATCTCAAGGTCGGGCAGCCAGGAGTCCACAATGATGGCTTCGGGCAAAGCAGCGTCGGCCTCCGCCCATGCCTGGGCTCCGCCTTCCACTTCGCGAACCTGCCAGCGCAGTCCGGTGAGTGTCTGGGCAACTCGCTGGCGAAAGCTACGATCGGCGCTGGCAACCAGTGCCGAACGCGAACGACCGCGCGCAGGGCTGGAACTTAGAGCTGAGACGGGAACAGGCTGCATGGACTTTCACCTCGGCGAGGACTGGTTGAGAATGGTCAGTGAACTTCAGAGACTGCGAGGACGTCGGGGAGTTGTTCTGGATGAAAATGCGCGGCTGCGGACACCAGGAGCCCGAGCTCTGCGTCGGACGGAACAGTGTAACCCTGACCTCGTACAGTGCGGATGAGAATGCCCGGCGGCGGATCGTGCAGTTTGCGGCGCAGATAGTTCACATAGACGTCCACGATGTTGGTCGTCTGCGTAGGCTCCATGTTCCACACGGTGTCGAGAAGCTCCATGCGCGAGACACACTGGCCCCGATTCAGCATCAGTCGCTCGAGAAGCGAGAATTCCTTGTTCGTGAGCAAAATAGGCTGTCCATCGCGACGGGCAGTGTGATCCAGCCGGTCGAGCTCAAGGTCGCCTGCACGCAATTGAAGCCGAGTGTCCCGCTTGCGACGCAAAAGAGCTCGGCAACGTGCACGCAGTTCATGCAGGCTGAATGGCTTGATCATCAGGTCATCAGCGCCCAGATCGAGACAGCGTACCCGGGTATCCACCTCTTGCCGGGCTGTGAGCACGAGGACGGGAGTTTCGGAGTCGATGGCGCGAACTTCTCCCAGCACCTGCTCGCCGTCCTTGACCGGCAGGTTCAGATCGAGGATAGTCAGGTCGGGCACATCCTGATGAAACATTTCCACTGCCGCTCCGCCATCGGGAGCAAGTCTAACGCGGTGTCCATCGGCCTCAAGGCCGCGAGTGAGAAACAGCCCCAATGCGCTGTCGTCTTCGGCGATCAAAAGCTTCATCAAAACCCTTCCCTCGTTTCCGATGCCTGGAATCAGTTGCCTTCATCGGGCATCGGAGCCTTGACTCTGCCGGGATTAGCCCGTGCACACATTTACCTTCTCTCGGCAGAGTGAGGAACTCAAGATTTGAACGAGGAAACATCAGATGAGCATTCCTGAGTTGGATTCATGGAGAAATCCAATCCCGAAATGGAATCAATAGACTATTTATCGCCTTCGAAACTCGAAGACGGCCGGAAGTTCTGCCAGCGTCACCTTCTCAGTCGCATGCGCCCATTGCGGGCGGTGTTTTTCTGCTTGTACATCTCGGCGTCGGCGCGAGCCACAACAGAGGACATCTCTTCGTCAGGCGCACGCTCGGCCAGGCCAATGGATGCTTCGACCTGCACTTCGATTGGCAACAGGCTGATCGCCATCTTATAACTTCCACATGCCCAGGCCCGGAGCCGGTCGATCTGTGTCTTTGCTTCCTCAAGCCGGCCCTCAATGGCGAGGATGAACTCGTCGCCCCCCCAACGACCAATCAGGTCGGTGGAGCGGGAAGCAGATTGCAATTCGCCCGCGAACATGCGGAGCAGCTCATCTCCAACCAGATGGCCATGCTCATCGTTGACGGCTTTGAAGGTATCAATGTCGATGATGGCGAGAGTAAGCGCACCGTTGTGCGCCAGCCGCCGCGCGATCTGCGCCTCCATCCAGGCGCGATTGCGCAAACCCGTGAGGGCATCGCGCGATGCTGTTTCTTCGGCAATTTCGAGCTTGGCCTGGTAGAGCGAAACCTCGGCACGCAACTGTTCAACGGCCGCTTTGCCCTCGGCGGCCATCCGGTCAAGAGAGCACTTCAACTCGGTCGCGCTTTCTTCAATGGACGCTCGAATCTCAGCCAGGTCTTCGAGGCTGGCAATGCTCTCCAGTCGGGTGGTGACGCTGTTGAGCTGACCGGCGCAGCGCTGATCGCGTTCACCGACTGCCTCAGCCGCGCGAGCCATAACCAACAGCAGGTCTTTCACCTCGGCGGTAGTTTGCCGGTAGTGAGCGGCGGTGCGACGGCCCCAGTCCTGTAGCTGCTCTTGCACGTTCTTCTGTGTGGTCTCCACCTGTTCGCGGTTTGGAAACCCTGCCAGACCAACCTCAAGTCTGCCAAGTTCTCGCTTGAGGTCCCCGCCCAGTGCAGGACAAGCGGCGGCGCTGGAACTTCCCATCTCAACAAGCGCCGATTGATATGCTTTGATTGCTGCCGGCAGGACTTCTCTCGGGTCCTGGCGAATTGATGTCGGCAGATCGGCTTCATCCGCATCGAGGTATTTCTTCAGTGAGATCATGGGCGTCTTTTGCTCCGCAATGAGGTGGGCTCAACCTGCGAGGACTCGTAGACTCCATCGGCAATTCAGGCACACAGCATTAGCACTGAAGTACCCTCCGCGCTCCTCTGCGTTAAAGAGCTCAAATGGCGTTATTTTGTTCTGCAATGGCATTCCGAACCGGGCATCCGAATGAGAGGAATCCGCCCAGTTAACTCTGGAGCGGGAGAAGAAAGAAAGAATACTGTTCGATTCGCTTTTTATTCGCTATACTTTCCGCATGGCAGTCACCCGCAGGCAAAAAGAGATCCTCGATTTTCTGGAATCCTTTGTAGGGCGCAACGGTTATTCTCCGTCATTTGAAGAGATAGCGCGCGGCATGGGGCTCAAGAGCCTTGCAACTGTGCACAAGCACATTACAAACCTCGAAAAGAAGGGGCTGCTTGATCGCGTACACAATCGCAGCCGCTCGATCGATGTAGTCCCGCCCGGTACACGCACGCGCACCAGCGATCGGCTACCCCTGGCTGGACGAATTGCCGCAGGATTGCCTGTGGAGACGACCGAAAACCCTGAGACCATCTCGCTGCACGATGTGGTGGGAAACCGCGATGTGTTTGCTCTCGAAGTCCGGGGCGACTCGATGCGCGATGAGCACATCATTAGCGGCGATTACGTGCTTGTTGAGCGCACACGCACGGCGCGACAGGGTGAAATTGTCGTGGCGCTGGTTCACGGCGCAGAGACCACGCTCAAGCGGTTTTACGCTGAGGGAAGCCAGGTGCGCCTGCAGCCGGCGAACAGCGAGATGGAGCCGATTTATGTTCCGGCCGGACAAGTCGCAATTCAGGGTCGCGTGCTGGGAGTACTTCGCAAGTACAAATAGGCACCGTCCAGCGATCCCAAACGGCCGAGGTCGCGTCGGCAATCATTCCCGGCCTTGGCTTCGCATATCGCCAGCCTTGGCTTCGCCTTTCACCAGCCTTCGCTTCGCCTTTCACCAGTCTTGGCTTCGCCTTTCACCAGTCTTGGCTTCGCCTTTCACTGGGGAAGCCAGATATCGCAACGATGTGGGCTCGGGATATACACTCTGGTTGAATGCGTGGGCACGTATTTCCCTCCCTGTGCTCATCGTTACCCGTATCCCGGGAAACAAACCATTTGTTGAATGGAGAGTGCACGTGGCTCCTGCATACAGTTATCGCGAAATCGCGAAGATGATCGACCATTCGCTCCTCAATCCTGCACTGACAACCAAAGAGTTGGAAGACGGCCTTCTGCTTGCGACGCGCTATAACGTGGCCAGTGTATGCATCCTGCCCTATTACCTGCAGAGAGCGTCTCAGCGGCTTGTCGGAACGTCGGTAGTTCCCAGCACAACCATTGGCTTTCCGCACGGTGGCCATGCGACTACCACCAAAGTATCTGAGTCAAATCAAGCTCTCGCAGACGGCGGAAAAGAACTGGACGTTGTGATCAACATCAGCAAGGCGCGGAGTGGCGATTGGGCTTATGTGAAGAACGAGGTGTCGGTGCTGACTTCCCTGATCCACGGCGCTGGAGCGAAGATCAAGGTGATCTTTGAGAATGCTTACTTTGACAATGCGTCAAAGCAGCGTCTTTGTACCATTTGTGCGGAAGTCGGCGCGGATTGGGTGAAGACTTCTACAGGGTACGCATCGAGCGGAGCCACGATGGAGGACCTCCAGTTGATGCGCAAGCACTCGCCGCCGCGCGTTCAAGTAAAGGCTGCCGGCGGAATTCGCGACCTGGACACACTGCTCGCAGTGCGTGCCATCGGAGTGACTCGCGTTGGTGCAACACGCACAAAAGAGATGCTGGATGAATGCCGCAATCGACTTGGTCTTCAACCAATTGGGGCTTTGACGGCAATTTCTTCGCCTGCGGGTTACTAGGGTAAACCTTCGATTGATTCGTCGATAACGAATCGTTGGACGCAACAAGGCCCAGCCAAAGCCGGGCCTTTGTTTTTTCAAATCTTTGCAATTATCAGCCCAGCAGCTTCTGAATCTTCTGATCGATCACGTCCTGAGGCACGTACCCGACAACCTGATCGGCAACCTTTCCACCCTTGAAAAACAACAGCGCCGGGATGCCTCGAATGCCATAGCGCGAAGGTGTTGCGCTGTTTGAATCAACGTCGACCTTGGCAACCTTGAGCCTGCCTGCGTAGGAAGCGGCAACGCTGTCCACTATAGGCGCGATCGCTTTACACGGACCGCACCAAACCGCCCAGAAATCCACCAGAACCGGCTGCTCGCTTTGCAGCACTTCCTTGTCGAACGTCGCGTCGCTTACTTCCAAAACCCCTGCTCCTGCCATGCTCCTCCTTGCGTTTGCCGCATCCACCTTAGTATATCGGCTAGCGTGCTCCTTTTTGATGCGTGAGGTAATGTGAAAGTCGCAAGCAGGACTTCAGTGGCAACGGAGATTTTGGAGATTGAGGGACTCTAGAGCGCAAGGTCCAGCGGTCACAAGGTTTACCAGAATGCAAACCTCTGCGCTGGATCAAATGAAAAGCGCCCGGATCCTGATTAGGACCACGGGCGCTAGAGCAGCCCTCCCCCAGAACTGCCCACGCTGCGAATGTATGTGTTCCTTCTTTGAATATCAAGCAAACTTCAGTAATACACAACTGTAATGACCACTGGGTGATTAACTCTTTGGTTAATAACCACTCCTGGATGTTAACCAGCACGATACTAGGCAACCGGCCCTTCATGATCCCGACTGCCCGAGCAGAACTGTTTTCCGCCCAGGAAACCTGGGAACGACTCCCGGCCACCCTTCATCTGAAGACGGCAAATGCGCAGTTCAATATTCTGCAGGTCTCTGATTCTTTGACCAATAGCGGCGAGAGCCTGGTCGATGGCCCCTTCCTTCTCGATGATCAGCAGCACAGAAGGCCCAGCTCCGCTCAGCGCCACACCCAAGATGCCACTTTGACCGGCAAGGGGCAGGAGTCGCGGGAGGAGCGGGCAGAGCAGCTCACGATACGGCTGGTGGATGCGGTCCTGCATGGCCACGCGGAGCAGATCTCCCCTGCCCTGAGCGAAGGCCAACCCGAGGAGTGCGGCAGACTGAACGTTCAAGACTGCATCCGCTCTGGAGTAGGTGGGCGGAAGCACTGCGCGCGCCTCGCTCGTGGCCAACGGTTCGGAGGGGGTTGCGACGATGGCGCGCCATTCCACCGGTGGCTCGACGCGGGCTACATGAACGGTCCTGCCCTCGCTGGCAGCGGTGACAAAGCCACCCAGCCAGCAGGCAGCTGCGTTGTCCGGATGCCCTTCCAGAACGCAGGCCTCCTCAAGAATGCGTTCGGAGTTCCAGCCGAGTTGGCCAAAGTGCACGGCGAGCACAATCGCAGCCAAACGGCCAGCAGCTGAGGAGCCACAGCCCATGCCAAGCGGAATGCCGTTGTCCATGCGAATGGCCAGCGGAACTACTGGCCGTCCGTGACTCAATAGAAGTTCTTTGTAAATCCCCAGGATCAGGTTGTCTTCGAGTTGTGCGCAGCGCTCTGCATCGCGGCCTACGGCCTGAATGGAAAACTCAGACGCCGGTTCTGCATCGATCTCCAACCCGAAGTCGAGCGCAAGTGCGACTGCATCAAAACCCGGGCCAAGATTCGCCGAGGTTGCCGGCATGCAAAGATGAATCTTCCCGACTGTGGAAGGAGGCACATTCAGACTTGAATTGGAGCTCATCCCACAACGCCCCGTAACGCAGCAAGCACCGCGTCCATCGTTGGTTCAACGGATATGGCGTTGCGGCGCAGCTTGTTAATCTCGTCTTCGTGGCCAGCCTTTTCTTCTTCGCGCAACAGCTCGTTGCGATGAAAATCTATGGTGTAGTCAGCATCCTTGAGCGAATGGCCGGTGAGGATGAGCACCACCGTCTCGCCAGATGCGATCGACCCTTGAGCGCGAAGTTTCTTCAGCCCGGCCAGCGTAACGGCGGAAGCTGGTTCGCAGCCAAGACCCTCTGCGCCGATCTCCGCCTTGGCGACAGCGATCTCCGCCTCGGTCACATCGAGGCACCAGCCGCCGGTCGTCTGAATAGCCCGCGCGGCTTTTCGCCAAGATGCGGGGTTCCCAATGCGAATCGCAGTGGCCCGCGTATGCGCCTCCACCGGGGTCATCGCGGTGCCTGCGTTCTCAACAAAACTCCTAACCAGCGGATTGGCGCCAGCAGCCTGAATAACAGAGATGCGAGGCATCCGCGCGACCAGTCCCAGCTCAACCATCTCGCGGAAACCCTTTTCCAACGCTGAGCTATTGGCTAGGTTGCCTCCCGGCACGATTACGTGATCGGGAACGTTCCAATCGAAGGCTTCAGCCATCTCGAATGCAGGCGTCTTCTGTCCTTCGAGCCGGTATGGATTGACGGAGTTGAGCAGATAGATGCGCGCGGCTTTGACAACTTGCGTCAGGACGCGGACGCATCCATCGAAGTCCGTTTTCACCTGGCAGGTGACCGCGCCGTAGTCCATGGCCTGGGCCAGTTTGCCCCAGGCGATCTTGCCGTCTGGGATCAACACCAGGCTGCGCAGACCGGCGCGCGCGGCATAGGCTGCCATGGCAGCAGAAGTGTTTCCCGTCGATGCGCAAGCGACCCACTCAAAACCTCGCTCGCGAGCCACGCTCAGCGCCGTCGTCATGCCGGTGTCTTTAAAAGATCCGGTCGGATTCATGCCCTGATGCTTGGCGTAGAGCTGGTCGATTCCGAGTGCGCGAGCAGCGCGAGGCAGGTGATAGAGCGGCGTGTTGCCCTCGCGCAAAGTTACGGCATTTCCAAAATTATTGAGGATGGGGAGGAGTTCGCGAAACCGCCAAACGCCGGATTGATCGAGCGCCTCAGAAGACATGCGGCGTTCGCGCCACAGCCACTTCAATGCGCCGGCGTTGGGGCGATCTGGCCCCTTGCGCGCTTGCCAGCCGGGGTACTCCACCTCAAACAGATCCCCACAAATGGAGCATCGAAAGTCAGGCTTGGAGTCGGAAGCGACGATCTGCGAACCGCAGCCGAAACAGCGAAGTTGATGGAGGTTATCGTTCATGCCCAAGTGTTCATTTATCCTGATGCTAGCCTAACAGCGCAGGCCCGTTTTGCGCTTGCAGAGAGGAAAATCCGATGATGCCACCTTCCCCTTGCGACCCTGCCTCCGCCGTTCAATTTGGAGGCGCGGGGAAACTGTTTCGCGCATTGGCCATCACGATTACGTTGGCGGGGTCCATCTTCCCTGCCCTTGCTCAGACGCCGCTGCGGGTTGCAGCTGCAGCCGACCTGGAGCCGGTTCTGCCGCCGATTCTCGACCAGTTCCAAAAGGAAACAGGCATCCACGCTGAAGCAACTTTTCAGGCGTCGGCCGCACTGACCACGCAGATTCAGAATGGAGCGCCTTTCGATCTGTTTCTCTCCGCCGACCTCGGCTATCCCAAGAAGCTGATCGATGCCGGGCTGGCAGACGCCGCTGGCAGCGCTGACTCGACCTCGCCCGTTGTATATGCGCGCGGGACCCTGGTTCTGTGGACTCGCAAAGACTCTCACCTTCC
>Ga0182016_10004825_pt1 | contig 14764 bp, 12 predicted proteins | sample 712S2MmetaG_FD_120491 | JGI IMG/M metagenome (GOLD analysis project Ga0182016, IMG submission 120491) | Permafrost microbial communities from Stordalen Mire, Sweden - 712S2M metaG | ecosystem: Environmental > Terrestrial > Soil > Wetlands > Permafrost | place: Sweden: Stordalen | collected...
GGCGCGGGCGGAGGCAGCATGGAGGGAATCATGACGGCCAGGAATTCCTGGCGTTCAAAGCGCGCTCGGATGGCCTCGAAGCGCTGGCGATTGATGCGCTTGAGCAGGAACAGCTCGCCCCCGGCGCGGCCCAGCGCGTAGGGCAGCAGTCCGCCGATAGCGGAGCCGGCAGAGGCCAGCAGGCAATAGAGCCAGAAATGGCCCTTGTCGTTCCAGATCCAGACTGCCAGAAGCGCGTCCATGGGGACGGGGATAGAAGAGGAATCGAGCAGTGCGACGGCTCCCGCCCCCCAAAATCCGAGCTTGGCCATCGCGGGCAGCAGCACGAACTTCCAATACCCCAGAATACGCAGAAAAAACTGCTTCAAACAGGTTCCCTTTCCGCCTTCTTATCCGTCTCTCATGAAAGAACCATTGTACGAGCCGTGGCGTCCGGCACGAACCGATCAAGCGGGTTGGGACCGGGAAACCGGCTCTGGCTGCCGGTTCCGGCGGGATGAGAGAATAGATAGGAAGGACCGAGAAGCGGAGCCGGCGGGAAAAGTGCATCCCGAGCGGCTCCTCAGGAACGAATGCCCATCCGAGAAGCGCCAGCCGATGTGAACGAGCCCAAGGGGCCGGACGAGCCGATCCTGCATGCAGGCGACCTCGCCGAGGCGGTCCCTGCCTCGGAGCCGAAGCCGGAGCCGGGCGAGTCCGCGTCGCCGGTGCTGCGCGGGTCGCGCTGGGTCGACTACGACACCCACGAACTGCTGGAGATGATCAGCGACCTCGAAGACGAGCGGCGCTGGGCGCGGCTGCGCGAGGGCGTTCTGTGGGCGATCCTGGTGCACCTCGCGCTCATTATGGCCATGTTTCTGCTGCCCAAATACGTCTTCAAAGTTCCGCCGGTGGTTGAATCGAACCTGAAAGACAAAGATTTTACTTATATTGACTCGCCGCAATGGCGGCCCAAGGCTCCGCCCAGGCCGCTGGCCAAGCCGCCGGTAATCGACAAGCAAACCATGGATGAGATGAAGAAGCAGGCGCAGCCGGCCCCACAAGAGGCCGCGCCGCCGCCCCCGCAACAGCAAGCCCCGGTGCAGCCGAAGCCGCAACCTGCTCCGCCTGTACCGCCAACGCCGCAATCGCAGTCGCCGGTTGAAGCGCCGCGGCCGTCGTCGGTTCCGGCGCGGCCAAACTTCGCCATGAACTCTGACAATCCCGCCGACCAACTCAAGGATGCGATGCGGAATGCCATGAAGAACCGAGGCTCGGGGGGGTATGGGGAGCAGCCTTCAGGTGGCCTGTCGATGCATCCGGGCGCAGGCACGGGCGGGGTGCAGGTTCTCTCGAACACTGAAGGAGTTGACTTCAGTGCCTGGCTGGCGCGTTGGCACTATGTGACAGAGCGGACATGGGATCCGCTGATTCCCGATGAGGTGAATCCCCCCATCAGCAAGTCGGGAGTGGTGGCCATCCGCTTCAAGGTTCTGCCCAACGGACAGGTTACTGACATGCAGCTCGAAGGTCGCTCCGGCGATTCGGCGCTCGACCGCGCGGCATGGGGTGCCATCTCCGGCTCCAGCTATCAGCCTTTGCCCAGGAACTTCCACGGTCCGTATCTTGAGCTGCGGGCCTTCTTCTTCTATAACTTGCAGCCGCAATAGAGGCGCGAGAGCGGCGTCAGTTTCCGGCGTCCGGCGTGCGGTGCCAATTCCGCTTGCTAGGCCTGTTGGGGGTCGCGTCACGCGGTTGCGTCGTCTTCAGGCAAATCGGTGGCGAGCATCTCGGCATCGCTGGGCGGTCCGGACGGGCTGAGCGGTATTGACCCGTGGGGCAGTTCGATCCCATCCTGCGCCAGCAGAGCTTCATAAACAGGGGTGTGGCGCCAGTATCGGGCCAGGGCAAAGGCGCTCATGTTGGCGATCATCAACGGCAGCACCAGGCCATAACCTCCGGTCATCTCAAAAACGATCAGGACTGAGGTCATGGGTGCGCGAACAATGCCCGCAAAGACTGCGCCCATGCCCACCACGGCGAACGCGCCGATGGCGTCGGAAGAATGGTGGAAGATGGTTACGTCGAGGTAGCCAACTGAACCGCCCAGCATCGCTCCCATGAACAGCGCGGGAGCAAAAATGCCGCCGGAGCCGCCGCTCGAATAGGAACAGACCGTTGCGGCCAGCTTGAGCACGCAAAATGCGGCCATGAAGAGCACCGGCATGGTTCCGGTGAGCGCGAGCGTGAGGGTTTTATAGGGGTCGCCGGCAATGCCGTTGAGGTGGAAAAGATACAGCCCGAGCACGGCCATGGCGCCGGTGGCCGCTCCGCCAATCGCCGGATGCACCCAGCGCGGAACCGCGGTGAGCTTTTTGAACCAGGCGCGCAGCGCGAGCAACGAATCAGTGAAAGTGACGGAGACAATGGCGGCCAACAGTCCAAGCAGGGCGTACCAGACCAGCGACGAGGGTTGAGAGAAGGTGTAAGCGCGCTGGATGTGAAAGACCGGATTGTTGCCGAGCATGTAATGCTCAATAACGGCAGATAATGCCGCGGCCACGATGACGCCGGTGAGCATGGTCTGGTCGAGGTCGCCGATCAGTTCTTCAAGCGTGAAGGTGATGGCGGCAATGGGCGCATTGAAGGCCGCGGCAATGCCTGCGGCCATTCCAACGGCGGCGAGGCGGCGGCTGTTTTGGGGGCCGATCCGGGCAGCGCGGGCCAGCATGCTGCTGACGCCGGCGCAGATCTGCACCGTGGGTCCTTCAAGGCCCAGCGAGGCTCCGGCTCCAATCTGCGTAGCGCAGATGATGAATTTACCGATCGTCTCCCGCACGGTGACCATGCCGGATCGAAGGGCGTAGGCCACTTTGACCTGGGGAATTCCGCTGCCGGCGGCGGCAGGGGCGAAGTAGTTGAGGCCGATTCCGGCGAACAGGCCGCCCAGGACAGGGGTGAGGATCGTCCACCAGATCCAGCTATGCCCGGGCGCGGCGTTGGCGCGGTCGATGAACAGCGCTTCGGCCCAGAAAATGCTTTTGTGAAAGGCGACGGCGGCCAGGCCGCAAAGTCCTCCGGCGAGGATGGTCACCGCCAGCAACCGCTGCCGCTCGCTGGGCAGGCGGCGCATCAGCCACGCCAGGAGGCGGAAATACAGGCCTTGAAGGCCAACCCAATAACTCAGTTTTGCCCGATTACTCAGTTTTGATCGATCATCGATCTCCTGTGTCATCTCTCATTCAGTATAGAGGCGGAGTGCGATGGGCAATTGCCGTGCGGCAATCTCGATCGAGCTATGGCTTCGGCTCTGTGGTCCGCGGGGGGAATCGATCCGGTAGTTCTTCCTCACGGCTGCCGCTGTTTGAGTTTCGCGGCCTCGGGTGACAATCCCCAATTTCAATTGCATCGACAACGCCTTCCGCGCTACTCGTCATCCGCGATAGAATTTTAAAGTATCCGATGTGCAGCCTCTTTGCCATTGCCGATTCGCTCCACCTCAAGCGGTTTCGCCGCGGGCGGCGCGACCGTGGACGCTGACCCTCCTGCTGAGTAATCTATCCTCGTAGAGATTTTTGCTTTCCCAGGTCTCAAAAGCGAGATTCTTCGGCAGGCTCTGGGGCGCCCTGCGTCCGGCGGAATCTCCGCGAGCTGGAGACGTCGAGTAGAAATGCAGTTTTTTTGATCCGCCCGTGCGCGGACAGAAAGGATTTCCCCCTATGACCAGTATTTCTAACAGCTTTTCGAGCCGTGCCGTGCTTACCTCCGGCAATCGCAGCTACACCATCTATCGCCTGCCTGCGCTCACAGCGCGCGGATTCAACCTGGGCCGGCTGCCTTTCAGCCTGAAAATTCTGCTTGAGAACCTGCTGCGCCGCGAGGATGGCGTGAACGTAACCGCCGCGGACATCGAGTTCCTGGCCAACTGGGACGCGAAGGCCGAGCCCAGCCGCGAGATTACCTATATGCCCGCCCGGGTGCTGATGCAGGACTTTACCGGCGTGCCCGCCGTGGTTGACCTGGCTGCCATGCGCGACGCCATCAAGACGCTGGGCGGCGATCCGGAGCGCGTGAATCCGCTGGTTCCCGCCGAGCTGGTCATCGATCACTCGGTGCAGGTGGACGAATATGGAACCGAAGGCGCCTACGGAGCCAACTCGCTGCTCGAATTTCAACGCAACCGCGAGCGATACGCCTTCCTGAAGTGGGGACAAACGGCTTTCCGGAATTTCTCAGCCGTGCCGCCGGGCATGGGCATCTGCCACCAGGTCAATCTTGAATTTTTGGCTCGTGTGGTCTTCACCGAAGAGCCAAGCAGCGGAGCTGTTGCCTATCCCGACACATTGGTCGGCACCGACTCGCACACCACCATGATCAACGGCCTGGGCGTGCTGGGCTGGGGCGTGGGCGGCATCGAGGCCGAGGCGGCCATGCTGGGCCAGCCGGTATCGATGCTCGTTCCGCAGGTGGTGGGCTACAAGCTTACCGGCAAGCTGCCCGAGGGCGCGACGGCGACTGACCTGGTGCTGACCGTGACCCAGACGCTGCGCAAACTGGGTGTCGTAGGCAAATTCGTTGAGTTTTATGGACCTGGAATAGCGGAGCTGCCGCTGGCCGATCGCGCCACCATCAGCAACATGGCGCCCGAATACGGCGCAACCTGCGGCATCTTTCCGGTGGATGCGGAGACGCTGCGCTACCTCAGGCTTACCGGCCGCAGTGAGGACCAGATCAACCTGGTCGAGGCCTACTACAAGGAGCAGGGTCTGTTCCACACCTCCGGCTCGCCGGAGGCCGAGTACACCCAGACGCTGGAACTCGACCTGGGTGTGGTTGAGCCCAGCGTGGCCGGACCAAAACGCCCGCAGGACCGCGTGCTGCTGAAGGACGCGGCGGCCAGCTTTCAACAACAACTGCCCGCGCTGCTCTCGCCCACGGCCAAGCCGCTGGGAACGCGCACCGCTGCCGCATGGGAACGCAAGAGCGTCGCCGATACGGCAATCGCTGAGCACGCGCCGCTGCACGTGACCACCACCGTGGCCGCGAACACCGTAAAAGCCCGCTTCAATGTCGATCCCGACCGGTATCTCGATCATGGTTCGGTGGTCATCGCGGCCATCACCAGCTGCACCAACACGTCGAATCCCTCGGTGATGATTGCGGCCGGCATCCTCGCAAAGAAGGCCGTCGAAAAGGGCCTCACCGTCCCGCCGTGGGTGAAGACTTCGCTGGCGCCGGGCTCGCGCGTGGTCACCGACTATTACCAGAAGTCCGGCCTGCTGCCCTATCTTGAGAAGCTGCGCTTCAACGTGGTGGGCTACGGCTGCACCACGTGCATCGGCAACTCCGGCCCGCTGCCCGCCGATGTTTCAAAGAGCATCGACGAGCACGGCCTGGTAGCGGTGAGCGTGCTCAGCGGCAACCGCAACTTCGAGGGCCGCGTGAATGTAGACGTGCGCGCCAACTACCTGATGAGCCCGCCGCTGGTGGTGGCCTACGCGCTGGCCGGCACCATCGGCCACAACTTCGAGGCCGAGCCGCTGGGGACCGACCAGGCCGGCGCGCCGGTCTACCTCAAAGACATCTGGCCCACGCAAGCTGAAGTGTCCCAGGCCATCGAGCTGGGCGTGAACAGCGAAGGCTTTCGCAGGGAGTACGCGACGGTGAGCCTGGGCGATGCGAGCTGGCAGGGCCTCAGTTTCCCCACCGGCGAGGTTTACCAGTGGGAGCCGGACTCCACTTACATCCGGCAGGCGCCGTACTTCGATGGCATTACCAAGACGCCGGCGGCGGTTGAAGACATTCTGGGCGCGCGGGTGCTGGCCGTGCTGGGCGATTCGGTCACCACCGATCACATCTCGCCTGCCGGCAACATCAAGGCCAACGGGCCGGCGGGAAAATATCTTGCCGATCATGGCGTCAAGCCGGGGGACTTCAACAGCTACGGCTCGCGGCGCGGCAATCATGAAGTGATGGTGCGCGGCACATTTGCGAATGTTCGCCTGCGCAACAAGCTGGCGCCGGGCACCGAGGGCGGCGTCACGCGCCTGCTTCCCGAGGGCGAGCCGATGTCGATCTTCGATGCCAGCGTGCAGTACGCCGAGCGCGGCGTGCCGTTGATCATTCTTGCCGGAAAAGAGTACGGCTCCGGCTCCTCGCGCGACTGGGCCGCAAAGGGACCCAAGCTGCTCGGCGTGCGCGCGGTGATTGCCGAAAGCTACGAGCGCATTCATCGCTCCAACCTCGTCGGCATGGGCATTTTGCCGCTGCAATTCGACGAGGGACAGAATGCGGAGTCGCTCGGCCTCACGGGCGAGGAAACCTACGATTTCGCCGGATTGACAGCGCTTCTCAAGGGCAGATTCACCAACGGCCGCACCATTGCCGTCAAAGCCACAGCCGCGAATGGCAAAGTGACCCTCTTCAACGCGACGGTGCGCATCGACACGCCGCAGGAGATCGCGTACTTCGAGCATGGCGGGATTCTGCAATACGTGCTGCGCGAGCTGGCGGCGAAATAGCCGCATCCGAGCCCGGCCTATCCTCTCGATCGAAGCGAGCCGCAGCGCGGCCCCGCGTCGCATGCGGCTCTCTTCAGTGCTTCGTCCAGCCGTGCATTCCTGCTTCGAAGCTGCGCCGGTCGAGCCGTGACAGTGTCCGCGCCACCTTGCCGGGAACGATGGGATAATGTCTTGCAGCGATCAGCAGCTCCGGAACGCACCACACGTCTTCCTCTGACGTCATCCAGTGCTGGCTGTCGAGGCGCGCAAGGTTCACAGGCGTCGAGTAGGCGCGCAGCGTGTGTTCGCCGCGCAGGTTGTAGTAGTGCTCGAAATAACTGAGCGCCAGTTCGCGCAGCGTGCGGTAGATGGGCGAGCGGGAGCGCAGGCCTGCGAAGTTTGACTTGGCGACGCTTCCCCACAGGCCGTTTTCGCGGTAGATGGCCAGCACGTGATCGTCATCGCGCACCGCCTCCAGGTCCATCAGCAGCGGCGGGTAGCCGTTGAGGCGAAGCGCGGCCGCGGCCAGCAGCGCTCCCTCCAGGCAGTGTCCCTTGCGCTCGCGCAGAACCCGCTGCGGAGACCACGCCGTATCCCCGTACTGGTACGTCAATGCATCAAGAAACTTTTGAATGCGCACCGGTGTCTTCAGCGCGCGCAACTCGCGCAGATTCTCCGAGGTCAGGCCGAAGGTCTCGCGCCGGTCTCGCCGAGTTCGGTTTTTCGAAGCTTTCTTATCCTTCAAAGCCAAGGCCGCAATCCTTTTTTGAAAGTCTCCGGAATTATACAGAAGCGAGTTCTGAACCAATCCACGGCCGGCATTGGCACGGCAACACTGTGTTGATAGGGGGCATGCGCACCGACGTGGTGGCAGTGACTTCAGCGCAGATGATCACCGCCGACATGGTGCCGGATGTTTCGGGCACCTGGCTTTACCACTGTCACATCAGCAATCACATGCTGGCCGGCATGTCGGCGCGGTATCAGGTGCTGGATCGCTGACGCATTGCATTGGCCGCGAAGCAACTGCACCAATCCAAGCCTGTCATCTTGAGCGAAGGCCGCCGCAGCGGCCGGAGTCGAAAGATCTGCGGTTGTTCTTTGGGGGCAGGACTTCCGCGAGCCGCTGTTTACGGGTTTGAAATCTTCGACGGATTCGGCGACGGATATCTCTCGAATTTCAGACGCTTGGGCTTTCCTGCCGGGCTCCGTTTAATCTCGGCTGCGGCGTTCGCCGGTTCACGGTCGTTGGCCATGTGAAAGCGCGCGCCTTCCAGCCGGCTTTCGCCCATCACGTGCAGGCGCATGAAGTTTGTCGAGCCGGATTTGGTGCGGGTTCCGGCCACGATCGCGATCACCTCGCGGGTGCGGACGTAGCCACCCTGCTCGAGCAGGCTCTCGGCACAATCCACCAGGGCCTCGGTGCTGTTGACTTTCGGACATCGAATGGCCGTCACGCCCCACAGCAGATTGAGGCGATTGATGGTGACCTCGACCGGGCTGAGCGCATAGATGGGCGCCGACGGGTGGTATTTCGAAAGCTGGCGCGCGGTCTGCCCCGACTCGGTAAAAAGAGCGATGCCGCGCAGGTCAAGGTCGTCGGCGGCGTGGGCCGTGGCCTCGCAGATGGTCTCGGCGATCGAGAGCCGGCTCTGCCGCTCGCGCGCCTGGCTGTCGTAGCCGGCCTTCATATCTCGCTCGGCCTCGGAAACGATGCGGGCCATCATGGAAACAGCTTCCACGGGATACTTGCCGACGGCCGATTCCCCCGAAAGCATCACCGCGTCGGTGCCGTCGTAAACGGCGTTGGCCACGTCGGAGACCTCGGCGCGCGTGGGCCGCGGATTCTCGATCATCGACTCCAGCATCTGCGTCGCGGTAATCACCGGCTTGGAGTGCTCGGCGGCGCGGCGGATGATGTGCTTCTGGATGGCCGGCACCATCTCCGGCGGAACTTCCACTCCCAGGTCGCCGCGGGCCACCATGATGCCGTCGGATGCCTCCAGAATGGCGTCGAGGTGCTCGATGGCCTGGGGCTTTTCGAGCTTGGCGATGATCCAGGTGTCAAACCCCAGTGCGGCCACCCGATTGCGCACCATGCGCACGTCCTCGGCGCTGCGGACAAAGGAGACGGCGATGGCGTCGACGCCGTTCTTGAGCGCGAACTCAAGATCCTCGGTGTCCTTCTCGGTGAGCGAGGGAACGCGCACCAGGATTCCCGGCAAATTGATGCCCTTGTTTTCACCCAGTATGCCGCCGTTGACAATGTCGCAGTGAACATCGGCGCCGACCACTTCGTGGACGCGCAGCTCGATGAGGCCATCGGAGAGCAGGATGCGCGAGCCCTGTTCCACATTCTCAGCCAGGGTCTTGAAGGTGGTGCCGACCAGCGAAGCGGTTCCGGGAACATCGCGCGGCGTGATGGTGAGGCGGCCGCCGGGCTTCAGCAGCACCGGTTGGTGATCTTTCAGAGTGGAGGTGCGAATCTTGGGCCCCTGAAGATCCCCCATGATGCAAAGCGGCTTGTGCTCTTCGCGGCTCACCTTGCGGATCAGCTTTATCACCGCCAGCTTTCTCTCGTGCGTGCTGTGAGAAAAATTCAGGCGCATCACATCCACGCCGGCTCGAACCAGATCGCGGATGACAGTCTCGGTATTCGAAGCCGGCCCGAGCGTGGCCACGATTTTGGCGCGGCGCTGGGATGGGGCTTCGTTCAGGCTGATTTCAGAAAACGACATGAGACAGCTCCGGGGTTGATTCTCGTAGGATCGAAAGGTTTTTCGATCGGGTATGAAGGGTGCAATGGGGATGCCGCTGCTTCAATTGTAAATGGGAGCGGCGGAAACCAGCTTGCGGGCGTCCTGGCCGGGACGGGCAAATTCAAAAAAAGTCGGGCCGCCGCAGCGTTTTCGATTCTGGTGCTTACAGAAACTACGATGCCGAGTGGCTTTTTCCTCATGAAAAAGCCACCCTCCACACGGCCGCGATGTCAATATGTGGAGCGAAACCGCTCTGATATGGAGTGACCCTGTCAACCGCTGCACATCTGTGGGCAGGGCCGACGCATCTTAATTGCTATATGAGGTTGTAGCGTAAAGATGTGAGATGGGGGAATGAACAATCCCCTGAAGTATTTCGCCGAGTTGAGCGATCCGCGGGTGGAGCGGACGCGGGAGCATTTACTGGAAGAGATACTGTTGATGGCTATTGCAGCGGTGTTGAGCGGAGCCGGGAGTTGGAACGAGATTGAAGGTTACGGCAACGCGAAACGCCCGTGGTTCAAGGGTTTTCTGAAGTTACCTGGGGGCATCCCTTCGCACGATACGTTCAACCGGGTGATATCGGCGCTGGACCCGTCGGAGTTGGAACAGGGCTTTTCCGATTGGGTGGTTTCCATCGCCAGGCTGACGACCGGCGAGGTGGTGGCAATCGACGGCAAGGCGCTGTGCGGAACCCGTGAGGCTGGTAAGAAGACGCTGGTGCCCATGGTTTCGGCCTGGGCCAGCGCCAACAACTTGGTGCTGGCCCAGCGCAAGGTCGAGGACAAGTCCAACGAGATCACCGCTATCCCCAAGCTTCTGGCCGCGCTGGAGTTGAGTGGGACCGTGGTGACTATCGATGCGATGGGCTGCCAGCGGTCGATCGCCGAGAAGATCGTCGCTAAAAAGGCCGACTATATTCTTGCGGTCAAGGAGAATCAGGGCCATCTGTTGGCTGAAATCAAGGACTCGTTCCAGATGCTGGCCGCCGCCGCAGTCGCTGAAGAAATCGACTGCGGCCACGGTCGGGTCGAGCAGTGCCGCTGCTCGGTGATCGCCGACCTGAGCCTTCTGGAAAAAGCCTCCGAATGGGCCTCGTTACAGGGGTTGGTCCGTATCGAGTCGGAACGCTACCACAAGGCAACCGGCAAAACCGAGAGGGAAATCCGCTACTACATCACCAGCCTCAAGCCCGACGCGGTGCGACTGAATCGGGCCATTCGCCAGCACTGGGGCATTGAAAACAGGTTGCACTGGGCATTGGATGTCAGCTTCGGAGAAGCCCTGGATCACAAACGCGCCGGACATGCCGCGCAGAACTTCTCGCTGCTCAATCGAATCGCACTCAACCTGCTCAAACAGGACAAAACATGCAAGCTCGGAATCAAAGGCAAACGACTCAAAGCAGGATGGGACAATGAATACCTGCTGCAGCTACTCGGCAATTAAGATGCGTCGGCCCTGGGCTTGAGACCGTTGGCACGCCAGATGCGTCCGACCGTAGAGTCCGATATGCCCATCTCGCGGGCCATTGTGCTCCGCGACCAGTGCGTGGCGTTGACCGGACTGCTCTGCGTCGTCTTCTCGATCACCTGGGCAACCACCGTTGCTGGAATCGACGGAGTTCGTCCTGGCCTTGGCGCATCCTTGAGCAAGCCCGCCATGCCAAGCTTGAGAAAGCGCTCGCGCCACCGATTCACGGTGCGTGGCGAAACCTGCATCTGCTCGGCTATTTCGAGGTTTTGAAGCCCTCTGGCAGCCAACAACACAATACGACTGCGCATCACAACCCGAGAAGCAATCGACCGTCCACGAACATTACGTTCCAGATCGCGGCGGCCCGATTCCTCCAGAATTACTGGCTTCGCAACTCGCATATAGCTCTCCTCATCATAAGATGAAGAGCGACGCATATAGGACTCTATTTGTGACGGACTACACTAGCTCACTCGCCAACATCCCACCCTCTTGTAAAGCCCTTAGAAGTGGAAATTGCGGAGGGCATAATTTGCGCCATCCGGAGATAGGTGCTGTTCATCGCCATAGAGGAGCCTATTCCCAAGCCGATAAACGCATTCATTGTCATCGCGGCAGAATTGGGAATACAAATCCAGCAATTGCACACCTTGAAAACTATTGACGACCATTTTCAGTTGGGTGTTGGCGATGGTGACGGACGCCGCCAAACTTGGCTGCGCGAACCCGGAATCGTTTCCGAGCGGTGACCCCATCCAAGTGGCCAGCATGCGGCGGGCAGGTATTTGTGCGGTTCTGATTGTGAACATGGGATTGGATTCAAAGATCGGTACGTCTTTCACGACGACAACCTGCTTGCCGGAAGCCAGCAGATCCTGGATGGTGGCAGCCAGAGACCCTCTGAAGATGGCCTCCTCCTGGTCCAGAGAGGGAACCTCCTGTTCGTGCTCAGGGCCAGTGACCAGCCATCTATCAACCGGGTCAAAGCGAAATGAGCTCCCCCAGCTGCCGACAAGAAACACAATTCGGACGCGAGAGTCTTTCCTGAGAAATTCCAGAGCCCGGCGATTGTATTGGATGCAATGTAGGGCATTGCGCGGGTCAATTGGCTGATAGTTTGCAGCGTCAGTCAAAGGCGCGCACCCAGGGCCGTGGAGCTGAACAAAACCGTAACCGTGCGCGTTGGCAAGGGCGCGCAATCCGGGTGCCAATGCGAGAGAATGACTGTCTCCCCATGTTGCTACCGAGGGGCGTGAGTCGGAAGCGTCGTAGCACGGTGGCGAGAGGTTCAGCGTGTTGCCTGTCCCCTGGCAGGGAGCGCTCTTTAATAACTGCGACACGTAATCTACCTGAGCCAGCTGTGGGAACCGCTGGGGGAAGCCGCCGCTCAACCACACGCTCGCGGACAGCATCAGGATGAGCCCACTCACAATTCCTTAGCGGATGAGCAAAGGGCCCGGGGGGCGAGTCGATCGCCGGAAAGGCTGCTCAATGAGGTAATAGGAGATGATAGCGGCTGCCAGGGATGCCGCAACGGCGAGTAATACAGCCACGGGTGGCAGTATATTGCCGGCTGCAAGGTGCAGAAATGCGAGCAACGGCCAGTGCCACAGGTACAGAGAGTAGGAAATTTTGCCGATAAAGACTAACGGTGGCAGCGAGAGCAACCACCGATTGATGAAACTGGCTGGAACCGCAATGAGCAGGGCAGTACCCAGCACAACGGAGGCCAAGACAGACGATCCCGGAAATACTGTTTGCGATTGGAGCAGGAACATGGGCGCGAGGATCATCCCGGCCCCGACCACGCCCAGCAAATGGGTGAGCGGAGCCGGCAGAACAAAAGACTTTCGGTTCAGTTCAATGAGCGCCAATGCAACTCCCACACCGAGTTCCCAAGCGCGCTCTGGCAGTAGATAAAAGACATTGTTCGGATAGGTGCGAAGTTCGAACCATGCAAGCAGAAAGGACAGGACACAGACGATAAGGATGGCAGGCAACAGCAACCTGCGTATGCGCGCTATCAGGACCATCAGCAAGGGAACCACTGCATAGAACTGTTCTTCCACGCCCAGCGACCAGGTATTCAGAAGAGGATAATGATTTATATCGGGATTGAAATAATTTGTGTGATACCAGAAAAGCAGGTTCGAAGCCGACAGAGTGGCCGCAACGGCTGTTATGCCGAATACTCTGGCCTCATGGGGGGACATCAGAAACATTGAAGCCAGGATGGTGAAAAGCAGCACGCCATAAAACGCCGGAAGAATCCGCTTAGCGCGCCGCTTGTAGAATTGCAGAAGGTAGCTATCTGCTTGACTCAGGTGGCCCCCAACATCTTGCGTGCCCGGCCCCTCGTCAAACCCCACATATTGTGCTTGCCTGAATGAAGCAGATAGCTACCTTGCAGAAAACTAAATTTTTCGGCCCGGATCTCGGAAAAGATGTGGCCGCCGATGAGATAACCGGAAATTACAAAGAAGACGTCTACTCCGGTGAATCCTCCATGAATCAGCGGCACGCCAGCGTGATAGAGCACGACGCTCAGAATCGCAACAGCTCGAATTCCATCGATATCCGGACGGTAGAATCTGTCACGCGCGTCTGGCATGAAAATCTCTCTGAGAAGACTCACCGAGGGAAAAGATGCATCTGGCAATTGAACTATTTGGGAGTCTCATTGATTCATCTCGTTGGTCAAAATTGAGGAGTGTGAACGTCAACAACCTATTGAACCGGAATTATCATTTTACTTTCCCAGTGACGACAGTATAGCGCCAGTTGCCACTGCTGTGATCTTTTTCTTATTCGTTCCAGAGCCATAGAATCGGACGCGCCCGGCAGGGCCTTTGCCAGAATCAAAAAGCCACGACTTGCCTGATTTCGAATCCATTTCCCGGACACCTCCACCGACAATTCCCCTCCGTCGTCCAGATTAATTTCGGCTTGCTGCTGCGCCTACCCGGCTGGTAGCACTTGGCTGCGCACTTGGCTCAGAAGCGCATCATCGCTCCAGGCCGCATCGGCAACGATGTGATGCAACGACTGATGCATCTGGCGTACGTTGCCAGGAGCAAGACGCGCCGCCATCGGCTCCACGCTCTTGCGCTCAATCGGAAGCATGAGGCTTTTGGTGTAGTTCTCGATGGGAACCACCCGATCCGCACGTCCGGCAACTTCTGTCAGGCCATCCAGATAAACCTGGAGGCGCGCCCCTTGACGCGAAAGATCCTGTTGGCGAAGGCTCATTCCTTCAACGTACTACCCAACAATTTCCTCCACCAGAATAATCAAAACGTAGGAACAAAATTAATAATACAGTAGTATTAGGCAAGCAATAGGCGACGGTGCAGGATAAGCCGTGTCGCAAAGAATCCACGATTGCAACTGCCAAGCACATCGTGAGCCGCTAGTGACCATTTTGGAGTGGCCCTCACGCTGGAAGAATGCAGTATTCTTTCCAATTTCCTCCATAGAGAGATTCCTGAACCGCCTCGCTGATCGCAACGGCCCGCACCGGGATAAATGGCGAAGGCGGCCAGGGAAACTCTTCCCGTCGTCGTATCCCGACGCCTCTCCGAAAGGGGCAGCTTCATGGATGCACCGTGTGGAGAAGGGCGTACAGAGATCTCCGCGGGAACGGTACGGCTTTGGGCAACTCCACGTTCGCCCTATGCTACAATATGCTCACCACGGTGAAATCATCGATCAGGCAGCTATTGCAAGGCCAAGGCTGTTCTCAAACCAGACATGGTGTCGCTTTTCTTGATAAGAGGCCGCCCGCGTTCCGCAAAGGCCTCAGCAAGAAGTCATAACGGACAGTCCAATCGGAAGAGGCGGGGAAAGCTCTTGCATCTCTTCTATTGCGGCCCAGGGCGCAGCCAGTTATCCCGGGCCTTTGCCGTGTTCGCAGATTTTCCATTTCGGAGGCAGTACACTCAATCATCGCTGTGCTTCCCCAACCTGGTTCGCGGCGTAAACAGGACAGGCTAGATGCTATTCAATTCCCTCCAGTTTGTCTGCTTTTTCATAATTGTAACCACCCTTTAC
>Ga0182016_10004826_pt1 | contig 14763 bp, 12 predicted proteins | sample 712S2MmetaG_FD_120491 | JGI IMG/M metagenome (GOLD analysis project Ga0182016, IMG submission 120491) | Permafrost microbial communities from Stordalen Mire, Sweden - 712S2M metaG | ecosystem: Environmental > Terrestrial > Soil > Wetlands > Permafrost | place: Sweden: Stordalen | collected...
AGCGCGATTACCGGTGAGTCGGCGCCCGTTATCCGTGAGTCGGGCGGCGACTTCACATCCGTGACCGGCGGCACCAAGGTGTTGTCCGACTGGATCGTGGTGCGGGTCTCGGTCAACCCGGGCGAGACCTTTCTCGATCGCATGATCGCCATGGTGGAGTCAGCAAAACGGCAGAAGACACCCAACGAGATCGCGCTGACCATCCTACTGGTGGCGCTGACCCTGGTGTTCCTGGCCGTGATCGTCACGTTGCTGCCGTTCTCGATGTTCAGTGTCGAGATCAGCAAACTCGGCAGCCCGGTGACCATCACGGCGCTCGTGGCACTGCTGGTCTGTCTGATCCCCACGACCATTGGCGGGCTCTTGTCGGCGATCGGCGTTGCCGGAATGGGCCGGATGCTGCAGGCGAATGTCATCGCCACCTCGGGTCGTGCGGTCGAGGCCGCCGGCGACGTCGACGTGCTGCTGCTCGACAAGACGGGGACCATCACGCTCGGCAACCGCCAAGCGGCCGCGTTTCTGCCAGCGCCTGGGATCAGCGAGCAGCAGCTGGCCGATGCCGCTCAGCTGGCCTCGCTCGCGGATGAAACTCCCGAGGGGCGCAGCATCGTCGTGCTCGCCAAGCAGCGATTCAATATGCGCGAGCGGGATCTGCAGGCGCTTGGCGCGACATTCGTACCGTTCTCTGCCCACACACGCATGAGCGGCGTCAATCTGGGAGAGCGAAAGATACGCAAGGGCGCCCCCGATGCGATCGCCAAACATCTCGAGAAGCTCGGAACCTCTTTTCCGCAGCTGGTCATCGATGAAGTGCAGCGGGTTGCGCGCAAGGGTAGCACACCCCTTGTCGTCGCCGACGATGCCCGCGTCCTCGGCGTCATCGAGCTCAAGGACATCGTCAAGGGCGGCATCAAGGAACGGTTCATAGATCTGCGGCGCATGGGGATCAAGACGATCATGGTCACCGGCGATAACTCGCTCACGGCGGCGGCGATCGCCGCCGAGGCGGGCGTCGATGACTTTCTGGCCGAGGCGACGCCGGAAGCCAAGCTCAAGCTGATTCGCGAGTACCAGGCACAGGGACGCCTCGTCGCCATGACCGGCGATGGCACCAACGACGCACCGGCGCTTGCGCAGTCAGATGTCGCGGTCGCGATGAATACCGGTACTCAGGCGGCCAAAGAAGCCGGGAACATGGTTGATCTGGACTCGAATCCGACCAAGCTGATCGAAATCGTCGAGACGGGCAAGCAGATGCTGATGACGCGTGGCGCGCTGACCACATTCTCCATCGCCAATGACGTCGCGAAATATTTCGCCATCATTCCCGCTGCGTTCGCGATTACCTACCCGGAACTCGGTGCGCTCAACGTCATGCACCTGGCGACACCCAACTCCGCGATCCTCTCGGCGGTAATATTCAACGCCCTGATCATCGTCGCGTTGATTCCGCTGGCTATCAAGGGTGTGAAGTACCGACCGTTGGGCGCAGGCCCGCTGCTACGGCGCAATCTGCTCATATACGGGCTCGGTGGCGTCATCCTGCCTTTCCCCGGCATCAAGTTGATCGACATGGTTCTATCGGCGGCCGGCTGGGCTTGAGGAGAAAGGAAGATGAAGGCTCGATTCGTACGACCCGCGGTGACTCTTCTGCTCGTCATGACGGGGGTGCTTGGTGTGGCATATCCGCTTGTGATTACGGGTGTGGCGAGAGTGACTTTCCCCCACCAAGCCGAGGGGAGCCTGATCTACAAGGATGGGCATCTGATCGGATCGACGCTGATCGGCCAGAGCTTCTCTGATCCGAAGTATTTCTGGGGCCGGCCGTCCGCCACCACACCGCAACCTTATAACGGCATAGGCTCATCGGGATCGAACCTCGGCCCGCTCAATCCGGCACTGTTGGATCAAGTCAAAGCAAACGCCAAGGCCCTGCACGACGCAGACCCCGACAACTCACAGCCGATTCCAGTCGAGCTGGTGACGGCATCAGCCAGCGGCCTTGATCCGGACATCAGCCCAGCGGCCGCGCGCTACCAAGCCGCGCGCGTAGCGCGGGCCCGCGGTATTGCGCCGGCGCAGCTTGACTCCCTTATCTCTGCACACGAGCAGGATCGCCTGCTGGGCTTAATCAGTGAGCGACGCGTCAACGTACTGGAGCTCAATCTCGCGCTCGATCGGCTTCGTTGAGAGCCAGCTCGTTGTGCGTCCGATCCTTGAGAGTCAAGTTGGATTGTGTCTTCTAGGAGTATTTCCATGCTAAGGCCCTTGCTGTCTCGTCCGTGGACCGCAAACCTCGCGGCATCAATCGCATTGTTCTCATCGGTCGCAGGAGCGCAGACACCGGACGGGGTGGCACCTTCGGGACCGTCCGCGCAATCGACGCCAGAAGTCGGCGCCGCGAAATCTGCCGACCAGAGAATCTCGGATCTGAGTCGTGAAGTGGAAGAGCTGAAGGATCTCGTCCATCAGCTGCAGGACCAGATCCCAAAAGCGGCTCCCGCCGCGCAGCCCGCTGCGAGCACCGTTGCTGCCGCAACGCAGCCGCCGACCGCTACAGTCGCGGAGACTCCGGTGGCTGCAGCGCCGAAGGTTGCTGCGGATTTGCTTCGTGGCATGACCATCAACGCGATGCTCGATACCTATTACGAATACAACTTCAATTCACCAATCGGACGGGTGAATTATCTGCGAGCGTATGACGTGAGCAGTAACAGCTTCAGTTTGAACCAAGCGGATCTGGTCGTAGAAAGCGCAGCAGACCCGGATGCCGGCAAGCGGCTCGGAATGCGACTCGACCTGCAGTACGGACAGGCCACGTCGACTCTGCAGGGCAATCCGGCTAATGAATTGCGCCCGGACGTGTACCGCAACGTATTCCAAGCCTATGGAACGTACGTCTTCCCTCTCGAGAAAGGGCTCACGGTGGACTTCGGCAAGTGGGCCAGTTCGCTCGGGCTGGAGGGCAACTATACAAAGGATCAGCTCAACTATTCGCGATCCTACTGGTTCAACTACCTTCCCTTTTATCACACGGGGCTACGCGCAAAGCTTGCAGTGACCGACCAGGTGGCGCTGAACGCATGGATTACGAACGGCACAGAGCAATCCGAACCCTTCAACAACTACAAGGACTGGCTGCTCGGCCTGTTGCTGACGCCGAGCTCAACGGTGAGCTGGACATTCAACTACTATCAGGGCCAGGAGCACCCGGATGTGCTGTACCTGCAGAACCCAACGACGGCACAACAACAGAGCCTGCCGAACGAACAGGGCACCTACATTCTTCCGATTACAAACCCACCTGACGGCAAACTGCAGATCACCGACAGCTACCTCAACTGGCAGGTATCGAAGGTTCTCACGCTGGCGGCAGAAGCGGACTATGTGCAGCAGCGCCTGTATTCTTACTCCTCGCCGGACCGCGTCGAAGGCGGTGCATTCTATGTCGGCTACCAGCTTTCATCGGCATTTGCGTTCGCCGCACGCGTTGAATATCTGGCCGATATTGGCGGGCTGTTCAGTGGCACCACGCAATACCTCAAAGAAGCAACCCTGACACTCGACTACCGTCCATCGGACGGCTTTCTGGTACGTGGTGAGTTCCGCCGCGACCAGTCAAACAGGCGCTACTTTCTGGGACACGTGCTTGACGATCTACAGGAATCGCAGCCGACCCTCGGAGTCGGCCTGGTCTGGTGGCTTGGTCAGAAAGAGGGCGCGTGGTGAGTCGTTTAACGGTCTGCATGTACCGATTGAGTGCCCGAAGGTCAGCCTCAGGGGCCGATCGTGATCGGAACTGTGCCCGTTGATCTCTCCGGCTGCCCTCCGGGCTAAGGGATGCTCCTCGCTGCACTTCGGGATTCGCTGACGAAGCTCGCCCCGCGAGTGCAGTTCCGCAACTCCGCGACTTTCGGGGTCTATGTCGCGAGCATCCTTACGACTGTCGTGGGTATTCTCATGCTTTTCGGTGCGACGGACAACCCGCGCCGCACGGCATTCGTTCTTCTGCTGGCGGCGTGGCTGTGGTTGAGCGTGCTGTTGGCGAACTTTGCGGATGCGGTGGCCGCGGAGTGGGTCAAAGCGCGAGTGGCAACGCTGGGATCGATCGGAGGGCAAGTGCAGGCGAAGCGGCTGCTTGGCACCAATCGCAACGACTACCGCCTTGTTGACGCCGGTGCACTGCGTCGAGGCCAGCTAGTACTGGTCGAAGCAAACGACATTATTCCCGCGGACGGCACTGTGATTGAAGGGGCGGCCTCGGTGAGCGAAGCCGCTGTTACCGGCGAATCGGCCCCCGTATTACGTGGCGCGGGACCACACTTATCTTCCGTGCGCTCCGGCACGCATGTACTCTCCGACTGGCTAGTCGTGCGCGTGATGTGTCGTGAAGGGTCTTTTTTCGACCCCATTGTAACGCCCTTCGAACTGACTGCGCGTTCGCGCACCCCGCTGGAACTCGCCCTGTCCATGCTGCTCGTCGCGGCAGTGATTGCGCTTCTCCTTGGCGTCGCGCTGCCCTTACGGACTCCGAATGCGGGTTCAGACCACTTTCTGGCGCTTTCGGTGCTCGTCGCGCTGCTCGTGTGCTCCCTCCCTATCGCCACCCGCGCATGCGTGTTTGCGATGGGCATCGTCAGCCTGGCGCGACTCAGACGGATAAACGTCGTCGCGATATCCGGCGGCTCATTGGAGGCGGCAGCCGATATTGACGTGTTGGTGCTGGACAAGACCGGGACGATCACGCGCGGTGATCGGCGTGCTGTCGCGTTTCGGGCGGCTCCGGGAATTGCCGAACGGGAGCTGCTGGAAGTAGCGCAGCTCGCCTCACTAGCCGATCAAACGCCGGAGGGCCGTTCGATCGTCGAGCTCGTAACGCAAATGACGGGTCAACCCATCCGCGACCGGTCCCACACAGGGCCGACGTTCCATGAATTCTCCGCGCACACGCGGATCAGCGGAGTTGACGTGGAAGGCCGCAGGCTGCGCAAGGGCGCTGCAGATGCGGTGCGCCGCTTCGTGGTGCAGGCGGGTGGCGCCTGGCCTTCGATGGTGAACGAACTGGTCGAGGGAATGGCTCGACTGGGTTCCACCCCACTTGTCGTCGCCGACGGTCCGCGGGTGCTGGGGGTTGTCGAGCTGCACGACGTCGTCAAGGGCGATATGCGCAAGTACTGCGCCGCGCTGCGCCGGTTGGGCATCAGGACCATCATGGTCACGGGAGACAATCCCCTGACGGCGGCCGCAATCGCGGCCGAGGTTGGAGTGGACAATTTTCTTGCTGAAACGACGCCGCAAGGCAAATACGAGTTCATACGACGGTGCCAGCATGAAGGGCACCGGGTCGCGATGTATGGTGACGGAGCCAACGACGCGCCGGCGCTCGAGCAGGCGGATTTTGCCGTGGCGATGAACTCTGGCGCGCAAGCCGCCAAAGAAGCCGGCGACCTGGTGGACCTCGATTCGAATCCGACAAAGTTCATTGAGATCGTCGAGATAGGCAAGCAAATGTCGATGACTCGACGTTCGCTCACCACATTCAGCATGGCCGCCGACCTTGCGAAGTATCTCTCAATCGTTCCCGTGGTGCTAGCCACGACGTATCCGGGCCTGGATACGCTAAACATTTTGCGGCTCACGAGCGCTCGGAGTGCGATTGTGTCTGCGGTGATCTTCGGCATCTTGATCAACGTGCCGCTCCTCCTGCTGGCAATACGGGGAGCCAAGGCACGCCCACTGTCCGGCTTACATCCCTTCCGCTTCAGGCTGCCTATCTACGGACTCGGCGGGTTCGTGTTGTCCTGGCTCGGAATCAAGCTGATCGGCACAGGACTTACTGCATTCCGATTGGTGTGGCTGTCGTGATCTGAAGGGCAGTCCGAACGCGGCGGTTGCCTAAACGGCGAACTCAGCAGTCCCTTTTCTGGCCGCTGGCGCCTGTGCATAGAGCAACGCGGTACTTATAAGTGCTTGAAAGACAGCCGATAAAATCTCTACAGGATCTTCATATCTGGACGTGTACCGTGATCTCATTGGAGTAGCGCACATGCACATACACGGCATTCACTCAGGCCAGGCGGCTCTGGCATTGGCCCTCGCGGCACGCACATTCGGCAATCAACACGCCGGCGATTCCGCGGAAACGCGCGCAGGGCTGCTGCCGTATATTGGACCAGGCACCTTTCTCGTGGCGGCCTATCTGGGGTCAAGCCTTTGCCCGAATCTGTTGGCTGGCAACCGTCGAGCCGACTCCCGTGCTTAGCCCACGCACGACGCGTCTGCGCTGAGTTGCGCCTCGGCGCGCAGCCGCGTCTCAAGTAAGCGAAGCCCGGCTTCGCATGCCGCCACGACTCATCCGTCTCAGTGACGCTATCGAGCGGCCGCTCAAGTAGAGGTATCCGGTAGTGCAAGAGAGAGAATTATTCTTCGTCATTCCCACCTATCGATTGCGCGAGGTCGGCGAGACCGTCGAACAATACGACGACCACTTCTGGCGCAATGGCTACTCCGTGCCCATCGTAGTTTTCGACGACTCCAGCCCGGCGAATCAGGAAAAGTACTTCTCGCTGCTGGAGCGCCACCTGTACTCACAATCCCGTCTACTACGTCGGCCCACGTGAGAAGGAGCAGTTCATCGCCTATCTAAACCAGCGCGTGCGCGATAAGCGACTGCAAGGACTGGTGAAAAGCCTGTTCCGGCCAAGCTACGGTGGTAATCGCAACTACACGCTCATCTATACGCTGGGCGGGCTCGTGGTCAGCGCCGATGATGACATGCGCCCGTATGCGCTGATGGAGCACAGCCCTGAATCCCTCGAGAGCGAAGAGATCTGCCGCGGCCGGCTGCACCGATCGGGAGAAAACGGCTATGGGCGCAAGTCGTTCGACATCCTCACCTCCTTCCGGGATGTGCTCGGAAAGACCGCAGCACAGGCGCCGGATAACTACGAGCGAGGCGAGCTCGTCATAGATACCGCGATGGAACTGGAGACCAACGCCACGACTGGACTGAAGCGTGAGAATTCGCTGCTGCTGCGGCGAGACTCATTGCCAGACGATGCGGTCATAAAGATGGCGCAGACGTTTCGCTCGGGTACCAATGACATTGATGCCATAGACTACGTCGAAATGTTTCTTGAGAACGATCAGCAGATCGACCCCACTGACTTGAATGATTTCTATGTATTGGAGAATTTCCGCCCGGTCGTGACCAAGAAGAATTGGCGCATGGACTGCGGAGTTGCCGGTTACGACAATACCTTTGGGCTGCCACCCTTCTTTCCAACTCACCTGCGTTGTGAGGATTACATCTACCGATTGTGGATACAGCAGGATGGCATCTGCTCCGCGCATGTGGATGCCGCGCAGAATCACACCAAGAGCAACTACATGCGCAACCCGCCGGCTGCGGAGATCCTCAATGAGGAGGTGTCGAACCTTCTAAAGCGCAAAATCAAGGACTCGCTCTCGCGTCTGGACGAGCTGAGCATCGCTTTCGATTATGACGGTGAGGTCACTGCGCAGGACGCAGGGGAGATCCTGGAAAAGATCCGGCGACTTCACGCGCAAGCTCTTGTCGCGGCCGAGGCAGCGCAAAATCCGGAGCGGTCAGCGGCGCTGCGCCTGTTCGCAGCCAATCTGCACAAAGCTTTCTTCGCATTCGAGCCCGACTTCTTCCAGCACAACCTGCTGCGTCTCGTGGACGATGCGGTCAGTGTCATCAAAGGCTCACTTCAACTGTGGCCGACGCTGGTGGAGATCTGTTACTTCCAAAAAATCCGGAAGGGGCTGCCGCAGGTGCGCGTCAACAACCAAAGAAAGGATGAACGGCGCACTGGTACTATGGTGGCGACGCCGATGCGGACTCAATTGGCAATTCCATAGAAGATTGGGCGGGACCTACCGACGCAGACCGGGGTGGTCGAAGTCAATGCTCTCCTCGAGCCGCAAATCGCGCGAGGAGGCGCCGACGCTCAATGTGCGTTGGCTGACGGCAGTCACCCACCGGCCGTCGGCAGTGGACCAATACTGCAGCTGGCGCTGTGGCACATGCAGCCTCACGATCTTCGTCCGCCCGGCCCGCAGGTGAATGCGCTCGAACGCGGCGAGACTGCGCACCGGAAATTGCACACCCGCAGGGGCCTCGCTCGGACGGCCAAGATAGACCTGGGGAACCTCATCGCCGTCTACATCACCCGTGTTCTTGATCATGACGCTCACGTCGAGACCGCCGTCGGTAGCTCGCTCGATCTCAAGTGCCGAGTATGCGAACGTGGTGTAGCTCAGACCATGGCCGAAGGCGAACAGCGGTGCGATATTCTCATGGTCAAACCATCGGTAACCCACATTCACGCCTTCACTGTACGTGGTCCTGTGATCCACGCCCTCGGCCGAGCGTTCAGGGTATCTGGGGTCGTTAGCAGGGTAGTCCTGCAGCTGTCTGCCCCAGGTCATCGGCAGGCGGCCTGCGGGGCTCACCCTGCCGAGCAGCAGCCGCGCGGTCGCCAAGCCGCCCTCATCCCCGGGCCACCACATTTCAAGGATCGCCTTGACGCGATCCGCCCAGGGCAGTGCCACCGGCTGACTGGTATTGAGCACTACTATGGTCCTTGGATTCACCGCGCAGATCTCGGCCACGAGCCTGTTCTGCTCCCCGGGCAAGACAAAGGCCGGCTGGCGACGCGCCCACACGAAGACCACGGCGGCCTTGGCGTTCCGGGCTGCGGCGATGGCCGCTGCGTGATCCAGCTTGCGCTGTAGTGGCGTATACCAGTTCAGCCGCACCTGCACGGGCGCGTTCGAGGTGTCGGGACTGATTCGCAGGCTGATCGGGTGTGAGCCGGCGTTGAGTTCAACCGCGTGGCGCACATTGTCGAGACCGTCGGTTGTGGGAAGAGCGGAGTCCTGGTTCGATTGCAGAATATCCCCGTGAACATCGCCTTGATAGGTGCCCGTCACGCCCACGCGTTTGCCGTCAATGAAGAGGCTGGCGTCCGTGCCGAGGGCCTGAAGGTAGAGCCAGTAGCTGCCGCTTTGCGAAACTTTGAGCACGCCGTCCCATGTGGCCCTGGTGTTGGGCGCCAGGGCATTGCCGCCCTTGGCGGTGAAGTTCAGGACCGCGTCGATGTGCCGGCCGGCCGGCCCGGTGCGCTCGAGCCCCGGTTTGCCCGCGTGGCTCAAGGCAGCGGCGGGAACGGGTGTACCGGTCATATCGTCATCGACGGCAAACTCAATCCGAGCGTTTCCCGAGAGCCTCTTCATGGCATCGAGCGGACCTGTCTGCCGCTGCGGCATTCCGAGCGAGCGCTCGCCGCTGATGCCGATAGCGTCCACCTGGCCCGCTGTGGGGCCAATCAGCACGATCGAATCGAGATCGGCGGACTTCAAGGGTAAGGCAGCGCCTTCGTTCTTCAGCAGCACCGCGGCCTCCTCGCCGGTCCGCTCGATGATGCCGGCATTGGCCTCCATCGATTGTGCGGTCACCGCGTGTTTCGATCGGCCGTCCAGGAAGCCGAACCGGTCCATCTCGTACAGGACATGGCCTGCAGCGCGAGTCACGGCGGTCTCGCTGACCGAGCCGTTCTTGAGCGCCTCGGCGATCGTTACCGGCTGGACCTTCTCGCCCCAATCGAGGTCGCCGGTCGCCGGCCAAGCGGGCTCCTCTGGGATGTTCCCTCCATAGATATCGCCCATGCTGTCGGCGTTTGGCTCCGCTGGCGGAGCCCGCGCGGCCGCTTCCGCACCGAGAAAAGCAGGCTCCTGATAGCCCGAGCTGTCCGGCCCGTCGATCATCTCCATGTCGAGCCCGGCATTCATGAAGAGCGCCGAGTGGGTCGCGCCCCAGTCGGAGGTTACGAAACCCTTGAAACCCATTTCGTCACGCAGTATTCCGGTCAGTATGGAACTGTTGCCGCACGCGTAGCGACCGTTGATGTGGTTGTAGGAGCACATCACCGAGGCAACCCCAGCCTGGATAGCCGCCTCGAAGGGTGCCATATAGACCTCGCGAAGCGTCTGCTCGTCCACCCACACATCGGTACCGGCCGTGTCGTAGCCGACAAAATGCTTGGCCATTGCCATGACACGCTGCGACTGGATGCCCTGTATGACAGCCGCGCCCATGCGGCCGGTGAGCAGGGGGTCTTCGCCAAAGGTGTTGTATGCGCGCCGGAAGGCGAGATCGCGATCGATGTTGATGAACGGCTGCAGGGAGACATCGATACCGAGCGCACGCGCTTCCCGCCCGATTGCAACGCCATTTTGTCGGGCCAGATCCACGTCAAAGCTGGCGGCCACACCCATGGTGGCGGTCTCGGCCTGTGATGGGTGGCGCGTGAGTACGCCTGGCGGGCCGTCGGCGAGCCGTAGACCGGGAATGCCGAGCCCCGGCACTCCGCGGACGTATCCCGCCTGACCCTGATAGGTGTGCGGATCCTCGAGACTGTCGTGAATCAAACTCAACTTCTCGGCGAGCGTCATCCGGCTCACCAGTCCGTCGACCCGCGCATTGCCCGTTATCTCCGGCCCCTCGCGCTGCGCCTGCGCCCCTGGGAAGGGAAAGCCCAAAGCCGCAATGCCCATGACCACGCAGGCCATCGGGACACAGAATGGCGCGAGCGCCATGCCGCTAGCCCGGCGCCCGTTCACGATGCCGGAGGGATTGAGCATCATGGCGAAATAGGAACCGGCATGGCTCTGCTCGGGTTCACGCTGAAAGCCTGGATCTTTCGCTATAGAGAAGAGGTTGTTGGAAACGAGTCCGATCGCGTGGGGCCGTCAGGTGGGAGCCACCTGCACCAAGTTTAGTCGATCGGGGAACCCGCCGGCGCTAGCTATCTCGCGCCCGATCGCGTCCCATGACGTGTCGCGGCAGGTCTGCTGGGTTCCTTTGGGCGTGACTCGCCCGTGATTCGACGCTTCGGAATCTTGCCGATGCGCTCATCGCCGGCGAGGATCAGCTCACAGGCGCGACGCGCCGCATCTTCGAAATCGGGTGCGTCGGCCGGCAGTACCTGCCAGCCTGTGGTGGCTTTGCTCAATACTCGAATCGACCGCATTAGCGGCAATTCTCCTCGCAGGCTCTCGTGGTGTTCCTTGGTGGTCGCGATCCATACCCCGTTATCGCCCGGCGAGCGGGGGTTGTCGCGAAGAATCAGCATGATCTTCTCTTCGACGTACACCGCCAGGCAGCCGAACATCGGTCGCGTGAGCGGTGACAGAGGGGATAGGGCATCGAGCACGAACTCGTGCGGCACCTCGCTGCGCTTCTTGCCGCGCAGGAGCTCGTCGCCGAACGCTGGATACGCGGAGTCGCGGCGTCCCTTGGGCATGGCGTCTCCTCGCCTAAGAGTCGGCCCATCGTAGTCGAAACGATCCTCGCCGGTCGAGGCACAAAGCAAAGTGCTGCTTAGGAGTGAGCGCTTAGGTCACGCGCCATACCGGAAATCGAAGTCCGTGCGCGGCTGTCCGCCGGGTTCCAAACGGCGGGCTATCGCTGAATCCAGCGGCGGGTAATCCGTATAACCGGCAGCACCGCCTCCGTACAGCGTCTCGATATTGACGGCAGACAAGGGAGCATTGAGACGCAGCCTATTGACCAGGTCCGGGTTACTGATGAAGGGCCTGCCAAAGGCGACCATGTCGGCCGCGCCGCTGCCTATGACATCAATCGCCATGGTGCGCGTATAGCCGTTGTTGACGATCCAGGCGCCTCTTTCATTACCGCGCTTGAAACGACTGCGCAGCGAGGCATAGTCGAACGGCGCGATATCGCGCGCGCCGCCGGTCGCACCTTCAATGATATGAATGAACGCCAGCTTCAATACCGAGAGTTGCTCCAGGAAGTGGTTGAATAATCCCTGCGCATCGCTGTCCTGTCCGGCGTCGTTGACTGGCGTCACGGGCGACAGACGCAGCCCGGTACGTCCGGGCCCGATTTCATCGACGATCGCGGTGATCACCTCCACAGGAAGTCGAACGCGGTTTTCTCTCGAACCTCCGTAGTCATCGGTGCGGTCATTGATGCTGTCGCGCAGAAATTGTTCGAGCAGATACCCATTCGCGCCGTGCACCTCAACGCCGTCGCAGCCGGATTGCATGGCGCGTCGCGCCGCCTTGCGGTATGCGTCGACAATGCCAGGAAGCTCATCAAGCCGCAGCGCCCGCGGAACCGACACGTCTTCAAAGCCATTGGAAGTGAAAGCTTTGGCGTTGGCGCGACGAGCCGTGCTCGACACAGGTTGCTGGCCGTCGGGCTGCAATGAGGTGTGGGAGATCCGCCCTACATGCCACAACTGCATAACGAGCTTGCCGCCCTTGACATGAACCCCATCGGCAATCCGGCTCCAGCCACTGACTTGTTCGGCGTTGTAGATCCCTGGCGTATCCAGATAGCCCTGACCCGCCGGTGAAATCTGCGCAGCTTCGGTGACGATCAATCCGGCGCTGGCGCGTTGCTCGTAATACGTAGTCATCAGCGAAGTAGGCACTTGCCCGGGCCCCGCCCGGTTACGCGTCAAGGGCGCCATCACGATGCGATTGCCGCAATCGATATGGCCGAATCGAATCGGGTCAAACAACGTCGTCACTGGATTAAACCTGCCGGAGTGCGTCCTGTGGGCCCCAGCTGTTGGGGTACTTGAGACCTGTGCGATAGCAGACTCACGTTTGGAGTCCCAGCGGCCTTGATACTCTGTATGTCACGAACACCTGATGATCTCCGTGCGGTAACCCACACACGGTCGCCGCATCGGCCGTCTGTTGCCAGAACAATTGAAACCAAACATCGGAACGATCATGACCGCTCGCCAACGATCATATCCGTCGGACGCGAGCGAAGGGATTGATCGACTCAGCCAGGCATGGCGATGATGATCGACGCGCGACGTAGCCTGCCGGGGTTCCTACTCCGGGCCCTTTGCAAAGAACGAACGGATCTGCTCGTCGATGTCGTCGGCCGAGAGTGGATAATCGGATTGGAGGCGCGATACGTTGCTCTGGGGTTGTTCATGGCGAAGATCTCGCAGATGCTTTGACTGTGTGATGTTTGCGCGCGATCGCGCTCCGGCAGCGGAGGCGGACGAGGCAAATTTGTTTCTGCGTGACATAATAGTGATCCTATCGATAGGGCGTGCTGCGGCAGGTTGATCTGGCGATGAGCTGAAGTCGGTGCGATGGCACACATTGACCAGAAACGGGGCAATCGGCTTTCGGCCAGCGTGCCGCGCAGGTCAAAGACGACAAGAGTTTTCACGCCGTCATGCAGCGTCCGGCAGAGAAACTTCCAATACGCTCACGACGCCCCGCGGCCGGCAGGAACATGAACCAACCTCCGCAGCCAGCAGCAGCACGTCACCTTTACGAAAAGCGTACTTGCTGCCGGCGTGTTCGAGCTGACCGCTGCCCGCGAGGCATACCAGAACCCGCGGCGCCTCCGTTTCGCCAACGACAAACGGGAAGCCTGCAATGATGCGCGTCACGCCGAAGTGAGTGCGATGAATGAGCTTCTCGCGCAGCACTGGCGTGGTCTCTTCAACCACCGGCGTCACCGGGCCTATGGCACCGTGCTGGAAGTCAATGCAGGCTATCGCCTGATCCGCTTGCAATGGCCGCAGCCGGCCCGTCCTGGGATCGATATGGTCCCAGTCGTAGAGGCGAAACGTCACATCGCTATTCTCTTGGACTTCAAATACCACCACGTCGTTCAGTGAATGAACCGTTCCAGCCGATATGAAGACACCATCCCCGGCCTTCGGCACGAAGCTCATCAACTGGCCTGGCACCGTTCCATCGGCGATGGCCTGCCGCAGACCCTGCGCGCTGCTGTCGGCTTTCAAGCCTGCGTAGATCCGAGCCTCGGGCCCTGCCGAAAGCACCACCCAGGCTTCGTCTTTTCCGGTCTCGCCCGACGGTATGAGAGCCGTGTGGACATCGGAGGGGTGCACCTGAACCGAGAGTCGTTTTGTCACATCCAGGAACTTCAAGAGTACCGGGAAACGTGTGAACTCTGGGGACAGTTTGCCGAGCAGCCGCTCCGGAGACTGCTGCATCAATTCACGGATGGTCCTTCCTTTGAGAGGTCCATCAGCGACCATGCTGGAATGTTCGTCGCGGTCGCTCAAAACCCACGCTTCGCCGATTGGACCGTCGCCCGGAAGTGGCGTGGAGAGAACAGTGCCCAAGCGACGACCACCCCAAAGCCGATACTGGCAGATCGGTTCGAATCGCAGTGGATAGAGAGATGTGCCTTTCACAACAAAGTTTATCTCGCGTAGTACTGCTGAGGCTCAACGGCCGGCACAAAAACAGTTGACGACGCAACCGAGCGGAACTTGCCCTTCGGGTGCGTGGCGCTCTGCAAAGTTACGTCTTCCGCGCTACCAACGGCCTCGTTGGGCACGCAAAGGGTGCCTTGGGCGCCCGCATCCGGGACGGGTAACTGTTTTCGCTGTGGGCTCTTCCCCCCAAGGTGAAGAATCACCATGGGGCAAACCCTGTTCCGACGCGACAGCTGGGGACCGGGAAATCAACGACACGCCAGTCCTTTAGGGCTTTGATATCTCGGATTTCATCTGGCCGTATTCTTCCCGGGTGATCTCTCCTCGCGCGTATCGCGCAGCCAGAATATCGAACGCGTCCTTTCGTGGCGCATCACCGTATTTCTGGTGCGCTCGATAGGTGTAACCCCAGTTCCCGATGCTCGAGAACATCAGAAAAATGAAGCCGAACCAAAGAAACCATCCCCAACTGAAATACCAATCGTTC
>Ga0182016_10004827_pt1 | contig 14761 bp, 6 predicted proteins | sample 712S2MmetaG_FD_120491 | JGI IMG/M metagenome (GOLD analysis project Ga0182016, IMG submission 120491) | Permafrost microbial communities from Stordalen Mire, Sweden - 712S2M metaG | ecosystem: Environmental > Terrestrial > Soil > Wetlands > Permafrost | place: Sweden: Stordalen | collected...
GATTGTCGAGTCCTCGGACGATGCGATCGTCAGCAAAGACCTGAACGGTATCGTCACGAGCTGGAACAAAGCTGCGGAACGGATATTTGGCTATTCAGCCGAGGAAGCGATCGGCAAGCCGATTGCGATTCTGGCGCCTCCCGGCAGGGCCGGCGACATGCTTCTCATTCTGGACCAAATCAAACAGGGCCTGCGTGTGGATCATTACGAGACGGTGCGCCGCAGGAAGGACGGGCAGCTTCTGAATGTCTCGCTCACGGTTTCTCCCATACACGACAGACACGGGAGAATCGTCGGCGCGTCAAAGATCGCACGCGATATCACCGAGCGGAAGCTGGCGGAGGAGACGTTGGCTTCGCTGGCGGAACGCCTGGCCCGCTCCAATGCCGATTTGCAGCAGTTCGCATATGTTACAGCGCACGATCTTCAGGAGCCTTTGCGCGGTATTTCAGTCATGAGCGAGTTGCTCCAACGACGTTATGCAGGCCACCTTGACGAGGGCGCGCACGAACTGATCGCCCAGGTGGTGGCTTCCGCCGACCGGATGCGAAACCTCATCGGCGATCTCCTGAAATATTCACAAACGCTCAACGCGGGGGAGATCCCGCTTACCAGGGTTGCCACGAAAGCAGCCGTGCAATGGGCGGTTAACAATTTGAAACAGTCCATCGAGGATAGCGCCGCGGTGGTCGAGATCGGCGAACTGCCCGAGGTCCGGGGCGACATGGTCAATCTCGTGGTGTTGTTCCAAAACCTGATCGGCAACGCCATTAAGTACCGCGGTTCCGGTTCTCTCCGAATCGCAATATCCGCTGCCGCGGAGGATCACGAGTGGGTATTCTCTCTCGCGGACAACGGCATCGGCATCGATCCCGCCTACCATAAGAAGATTTTCGGTCTGTTCAAGCGATTGCACGGCGCACAGTACCAGGGAACGGGCATTGGCTTGGCGCTGTGCAGGAGAATCGTCGAGAACCACGGCGGCAGCATCTGGGTGGAATCGGAGCCCGGCAAAGGGGCCACGTTCAAATTCACACTTCCCATGGGGTTGTCGTGATGGCCAAGCCAGATTCGAAACGAATTGTTTTAGCGGAGGACAGCGGTCCGGACGTGATTCTCGTCAAAGAAACGTTGCGAGCGGCGGGCATTGAAGCCGATTTGAAGGTGTTCCCGGACGGAGAGCAGTGCGCCCGTCATTTGACCAGCAGCGAGGAACCACCAGACGCCATCATTCTCGATCTGAATTTGTCGCGGCTCGATGGCTTCGAGCTTCTCAGAGCGGTTCGCGGCGACCGGCGATACGACGGAGTGCCGGTCGCGGTGCTGACATCGTCCGGGGCGACGGAAGACCGTCGACGGTCCTTCGAACTGGGAGCGAACGCCTTTATCACGAAGCCTTCCACGCTGGACGGTTTTTTGCAAACGGTTGGTTCCGAGATTCGCAGGCTGTTCGGCGCTCCGCCGAAAGCTGGAACGTTGCGCGCGCCGTGACGGCCGCAGCGACTGGGTCGATTTCTCACACCCCCAAAGACTTGGCTGAGCGTTCCTGCCGCAGGCTAAAGTAGAACGTGGCGCCGAGACCCGGCTGCGACTCCACCCAAATCCGGCCGCCGTGCTGTTCGACGATTTGGCGCGTGATAGCCAGTCCCACGCCCGCGCCGGGATGCGTATCGTTATGGATACGCTTAAACAATCCAAAGATGCGATCGCCGTGCGTGGGATCGATTCCCATGCCGTTGTCGCGGACAGCGAATACCGACATATTATCTTGCGCGTTCGCGGAGACATGGATCTCGGGCCGGTGCTCCCGGCGGAACTTGATTGCGTTTTCCATCAGGCTCGCAAACACGTAGCCGATCTGGTTTGGATCGCAGTATAGTTCCGGCAGGGAACCGTGAGTCACCACGGCGCCGCTTTGGTCGATCTCGGGCTGTATCGACGCCTTGGCGCCCGCCAGCAGTTTGTTGGCGTCGCAGAGGCGGCTGGGGTTTGGCGAACCTGCCACCCGCACGTAGGTTCTCAGCCCGGCAATCAGGTTTTGCAGCCGGTTCGCCGAGCTTTGCACAAAGCCGAAAAGGGTCTCCGCCTCCTGATCCAGAGTGCCCCGATATTTCTGGAGCAGCACCTCGACCAGAGTGCTTATCTGGTTCACCGGACTCATCAGGTCGTGCAAGGAATCGGCATTGAGGCGGACGTAACAGTCGTCGCAGGCGATCGGCGGGAACAGAGCAAAGCCGCCAGGATTCGCGGCGGCCGGAGCTTTTGACTCTCCGGGCGCGAAAGAGCGATCAAGACCAGGCATTATGTGGGAGTCCTTCCGCGGTCGCCACAGGCAGCAGTATCCGGAACGCACTACCCCGTCCCGGCTGACTATCTACTTCCACGCTGCCGCCGGTGCTGCGAACGAAACCGTGGACGGCCGCCAACCCTAGGCCGCGTCCCAGGAACTTCGTGGTGAAAAAGGGGTCGAAGATTTTGTTTCGGGTTTCCTCGTCCATGCCGCACCCGGTATCTCGCACTTCCAGAGCCACGTACTTTCCGGCTGTCGCGGCTGGCCCGAATCCACCAGTTCGGATGGATTCCTCACCAATCTCGACCACGTCGGCGTGTATCGATATCCGGCCCGAGGAGCCATCCCCGATGGCTTCCACGGCGTTCGACACCAGATCCATAATGGCCTGCCGCATGTGCTCGTAATCCGTCTTTACGGGCGGCAACTCAGGCCCCCTTCGGATTTCCAGGTGAATGGTTTCGGGAATTGAAGGTCGAATGCTTTGACAAGCATCCTGGATAAGCTGGCTGACGTCGGCACGCTCTACACAAAAAGTAGCCTTGCCGGCGTAGGAGAGCATCTTGCGAGTGAGCTCGGCGACCCGCTCTCCCGCGTGGATCACATCCTGCAGCATCTCACGGGCTGGATGTGAGGTTGGCAAACTTTGCATGGCACAACTCGCACCACCGAGAATGCACACCAGAAGATTGTTAAAATCGTGTGCGACTCCACCCGCCAGGCGGCCGATCCCTTTGGATTTCTCTTCTTCGAAAGCGGCATTCCCAGCTTGCTTCTGGTCCTCGATATCCGTGCATGTGCCCAGCCAGTGGGAAATCTCTCCGGCGCCGGTCAGCAGTGGAACGGCCCGCACCAGATGCCATCGGTAGCTCCCGTCGGAAGCTCGCCGGACGCGATGTTCGATTTCGAATGCTGAGCCGGACTTCCGGGCCTGGCGCCACTCGCGCCACGTTCGCTCGCGGTCCTCGGGATGGAGCAGACTGTCCCATCCCAGGTGGGCGGCTTCGGCTTCCTCCCGGACCAGGCCGGTGTACTCGAACCAGCGGCGGTTGGCATACTCCACCCGGCCCTCAGCCCCCGCGCTCCAGACCATTTGCGGGATGGCCTCCAGCAGCATCTGGTAGCGCCGCTCGCTAGCCGTCAGCGCGGATCGCTGTTGCTCGATCTGCCGCAGCATCCGGAACTGCTGGACGGCATTGACGACCGCATGCGGGAGCGTCCCGGCGGACAGCCGCCCCTTCGGCAGATAATCCGATGCGCCAGCCTTCATTGCCCTGACCGCCAGCTCTTCACCGCCATAGGCGGTCAGCAGTACGGTGGCGCAAGGAAACCCACCAGGATCGCATCCGAGGCGGCTCAGGACTTCGATCTCATCCATGTCCGGCAAATTGAGGTCCAGCAGCGTGCAGTCCGGCCGCCAGGTATTGGCCAACTCCAGTCCGGTTTTCGCCGAGTCTGCCTCCGCGAACTCGAATTTCCACGCCGGCGATTGTTGGAGGCACCGCCTGCAGAGGCAGCGGTCCAGGCTGTCGTCATCGACGATCAGCACCCGGATTGGAGGATCATTATGCATCGTCGCGACCAAAAGCAGGCGATGAACCAAATCTGTGCCGGGTGAGGCAAGGCAACTCGAATGTGAGTTTTTTTAACAGATCACCGGCGTGGGAGTGAGCGAGTCGAGCTTGGAGAACTGCGATTCCGGGGCTCGACATGTATGGAAATAAACATGCAACGGGCCGAAGCTTCTGGATATTTAAGTACGGTCCCGGACGGGTGGAAGCATTCGCAGAACGTCCAGGCCAAGGTAGAATCTGACTCATACAGGAGCCGGATGCAACACGCACAGAACAAAACCTGCACTGCGCGCGATACAAGAATTGCACACCAAGGCCATTTTCGGCACTTAGAGGAATCGGCATGACGAACGGCGAGGGAACTGCGCGCGAGATTCTGCTGGCGGAAGATAACCCGGCGGATGTTTACCTGGTTCGAGAGGCGCTGCGGGAGCACGGCGTCGAGTGCGCGCTGCGAGTCGCCTCGGACGGCGCGGAGATGTTACGGATGATTTCTTCTGAACAGGCGCTGTCAGAAGGCCGACGGCTGGGCCTGATCATACTGGACCTGAACCTCCCACGCCATGATGGCAGCGAGATTCTGCAGCGCCTGAGCGAGACCAGGGAGTTAGCCCACGTTCCGGTGGTGGTCCTGACTTCGTCCGACTCGCCGCGCGACCGGTTGGTTGCCAGCCAGTTTGGCGCCGCGTGCTTTCTGCGAAAGCCGTCGAATTTGGAGCAGTTTCTTAGCTTGGGAGCGGTATTCAAGGACTTGTTGGAACATAAGAAAGCCAGACCCGCGGCATGATCGCGATAAGGATTTGGCAGGGAAAGAGAAAAAAGGAGTCTGCGATGCAAGCTGAATTGGTAACCGATGCACTCGATACAGGCATTCTATTGAAGACCCTGATTGCCTTCAAGGACGGCGATTTTTCGGCTCGCCTGCCGGTCGACAAGACCGGCGTCGCGGGCAAGATCGCCGACACGCTCAATGACATTTTCAAGTTGAACGAGCGGATGGCGAGCGAATTCGCCCGCATCAGCAGCGCGGTTGGCAAGGAAGGCAAAATCAGCCAACGGGCGAGCCTGGGATCGGCTTTCGGGGGTTGGGCGCAGTGCCTCGATTCGGTCAATGGCCTGATCGGAGATCTGGTGCAACCGTCCACGGAAGTCGCCCGCGTGATTGGCGCTGTCGCCAAAGGCGATCTCTCGCAGACCATGGCTCTGGAGGTCGACGGCCGCTCGCTCAAGGGCGAGTTCCTGCACACCGCCCGCGTGGTGAACACCATGGTCGCCCAGTTGAATTCTTTCGCTTCCGAGGTGACGCGCGTGGCGCGCGAGGTCGGCACCGAGGGCAAGCTTGGCGGCCAAGCCGTGGTGCAGGGCGTGGGCGGTGTTTGGAAGGATCTCACCGATAACGTCAACTCCATGGCCGGCAACCTGACGGCGCAGGTCCGGAACATCGCCGAGGTGACCACCGCGGTGGCCAACGGCGATCTCTCGCGCAAAATCACGGTGGACGTAAAGGGCGAGATCCTGGAGCTGAAAAACACCATCAACACCATGGTGGACCAGTTGAACGCATTCGCGTCCGAAGTGACCCGCGTGGCGCGCGAGGTGGGTACCGAAGGTGAACTGGGCGGTCAAGCCGAGGTCAAAGGTGTGGGCGGCGTGTGGAAGGATCTGACGGACAGCGTGAACTCCATGGCGGGCAACCTCACGGCCCAGGTCCGTAATATCGCGGAAGTGACTACTGCGGTGGCCAACGGCGATCTATCCCGTAAGATTACAGTGGACGTGCGCGGCGAGATTTTGGAATTGAAGAATACCATCAACACGATGGTGGACCAGTTGAATGCATTCGCTTCGGAAGTGACGCGCGTAGCCCGTGAAGTCGGCACGGAAGGCAAATTGGGCGGCCAGGCGGAAGTGAAGGGCGTGGCCGGCACCTGGAAAGATCTCACGGATTCGGTCAACTCGATGGCTGGCAATCTGACAGCGCAGGTGCGCAACATCGCGGAAGTCACGACCGCGGTAGCCACGGGAGACCTGTCGCGCAAGATCACGGTGGACGTACGCGGCGAGATTCTAGAGCTGAAGAACACCATCAACACCATGGTGGATCAGCTCAGTTCATTTGCTTCGGAAGTGACGCGCGTGGCGCGCGAAGTCGGTACGGAAGGCAAATTGGGAGGTCAGGCCGATGTACGAGGCGTGGCCGGCACATGGAAAGACCTCACCGACAGCGTGAACTCCATGGCGGGCAATCTGACGGCGCAAGTGCGCAACATCGCCGAGGTGACCACGGCCGTGGCCAAGGGCGACCTGAGCCGCAAGATTACGGTAGATGTACGGGGCGAGATTCTGGAATTGAAGAACACCATCAACACCATGGTGGATCAGCTCAACGCCTTCGCGGGCGAAGTAACGCGCGTGGCGCGCGAGGTGGGCACGGAAGGCAAACTGGGCGGCCAGGCCGATGTGAAGGGCGTGGGTGGAACCTGGAAGGATTTGACCGACAGCGTAAACTCCATGGCGGCGAACCTGACGACCCAGGTTCGCAACATCGCGGAAGTGACCACGGCGGTTGCAAAGGGAGACCTGTCCCGTAAAATCACCGTGGATGTGCGCGGCGAGATCCTGGAAGTGAAGGATACGGTTAACACCATGGTCGACCAGTTGAACGCTTTCGCCTCCGAAGTGACTCGTGTGGCGCGCGAGGTGGGTACGGAGGGTGAACTGGGTGGCCAGGCGGAGGTCAAGGGTGTAGGCGGCGTCTGGAAGGATTTAACCGACAGCGTGAACTCCATGGCGGGCAACCTCACCGCCCAGGTCCGTAATATCGCGGAAGTGACCACCGCCGTGGCTAACGGCGATTTGTCCCGCAAGATCACGGTGGACGTGCGCGGCGAGATTCTGGAACTGAAGAACACCATCAACACCATGGTGGACCAACTCAACGCCTTCGCCGGCGAAGTGACCCGCGTGGCGCGCGAGGTGGGCACGGAAGGCAAACTGGGCGGCCAGGCCGACGTGAAGGGCGTGGGTGGAACCTGGAAGGATTTGACCGACAGCGTGAACTCTATGGCGGGGAACCTCACCGCCCAGGTCCGTAACATCGCGGAAGTGACTACCGCGGTGGCTAATGGGGATCTGTCCCGCAAGATCACGGTGGACGTGCGCGGCGAGATTCTAGAGTTGAAGAACACCATCAACACCATGGTGGATCAGCTCAACGCTTTCGCCGGCGAAGTGACCCGCGTGGCACGCGAGGTCGGCACGGAAGGCAAACTGGGCGGCCAGGCCGATGTGAAGGGCGTGGGTGGAACCTGGAAGGATCTCACCGACAGCGTGAACTCCATGGCGGGCAACCTTACCGCCCAGGTCCGCAACATCGCCGGTGTGACCACGGCGGTGGCAAAGGGCGATCTGAGCCGCAAGATCACGGTGGATGTGCGCGGCGAAATCCTGGAGCTGAAGAACACCATCAACACCATGGTGGATCAGCTTAACGCCTTCGCCGGTGAAGTGACTCGCGTGGCCCGCGAGGTGGGCACCGAAGGCAAACTGGGCGGTCAGGCCGATGTAAAGGGCGTGGCCGGAACGTGGAAAGACCTGACCGACTCGGTCAACTCCATGGCCAGCAATCTCACTAATCAGGTCCGCAATATCGCAGAGGTCACCACGGCCGTGGCCAAAGGCGACTTGAGCCGCAAAATTACGGTGGATGTGCGCGGCGAAATCCTGGAGTTGAAGAACACCATCAACACCATGGTGGATCAGCTTAACGCCTTCGCCGGTGAGGTGACTCGTGTGGCGCGCGAGGTCGGCACGGAAGGCAAACTGGGCGGTCAGGCCGGCGTGCACGGTGTGGCCGGCACGTGGAAAGATCTGACCGACTCGGTCAACTCCATGGCCAGTAACCTCACCAACCAGGTGCGCAACATAGCGGGTGTCACTACCGCGGTGGCCAAAGGTAACTTAACAACGAAGATTACAGTGGATGCGCGCGGCGAGATTCTGGAGCTGAAGAACACCATTAACACGATGGTGGATCAGCTCAGTTCCTTCGCCTCCGAAGTGACGCGCGTGGCTCGCGAAGTAGGCACGGAGGGCAAACTGGGAGGCCAGGCCGATGTGCGGGGTGTCGCCGGAACCTGGAAGGATTTGACGGACAGCGTCAACTCCATGGCGACGAACCTGACGACCCAGGTCCGCAACATCGCGGAGGTGACGACGGCCGTCGCAAAAGGAGACCTCTCGCGCAAAATCACCGTGGACGTGCGTGGCGAGATCCTGGAAGTGAAGAACACCGTGAACACCATGGTGGATCAGCTTAGTTCCTTTGCGGCGGAAGTGACCCGCGTCGCGCGGGAAGTCGGCACCGAGGGCAAACTGGGAGGCCAGGCGGTTGTGCGCGGTGTGGCCGGTACCTGGAAAGATCTGACGGATAGCGTGAATTCTATGGCGGGCAACCTGACAGCCCAGGTCCGGAACATTGCGCAGGTCACCACCGCGGTGGCCAACGGAGATCTCAGCCGCAAGATCACGGTGGATGTACAGGGCGAAATCTTCGAGCTGAAGAGCACCATCAACACCATGGTGGATCAGCTCAACAGCTTCGCTTCGGAGGTCACGCGCGTGGCGCGCGAAGTGGGCACCGAAGGAAAACTCGGAGGACAGGCCGAGGTGCGTGGGGTAGCGGGCACATGGAAAGATCTAACCGATAATGTGAACTCCATGGCCGCTAACCTCACCACCCAGGTCCGTGCCATCGCCAAGGTGGTCACCGACGTGGCCAACGGGAACCTGAAACGCAAGTTGGTGCTGGAGACCAAGGGTGAGATTGCATCGCTGGCGGACACAATCAATGAAATGATCGACACGCTGGCCGTCTTCGCCGATCAGGTGAGCAACGTAGCTCGCGAAGTCGGCATCGAGGGGAAGCTGGGCGGCCAGGCGCTGGTGCCGGGCGCGGCCGGGCTCTGGCGCGACCTTACGGATAACGTCAACCAGCTTGCCGCGAATCTAACTACTCAAGTGCGCGCCATCGCGGATGTGGCCACGGCCGTTACCAAGGGCGACCTGACGCGCTCGATCGCGGTGGAGGCTCTGGGCGAAGTTGCCGCCCTGAAAGACAATATCAATGAGATGATCGTCAACCTGGCCGAGACCACGCGCAAGAATACGGACCAGGACTGGCTCAAAACGAATATCGCAAAATTTACCGGCATGATGCAGGGCCAGCGCGATCTGGTAACCGTCTCCCGGTTACTCTTGTCGGAGCTGACTCCTCTGGTGGGCGCCCAACAGGGCACCTTCTACATCACGGACGAAGAGGAAGAGTCGTTAAAGCTCCTGGCCGCCTACGCATCGAATGACAACGACGGCGTACCCAAGCAGTTCCGGATGGGGCAGGGGCTGGCCGGCCAGTGCGCCTTGGAGAAGCGCCGTATCTTAGTTACCGATATCCCAAAAGACTACATCAGAATCAGCTCCAGCCTGGGGGAAGCCACACCACTTAGTATCGTTGTGCTGCCGGTTCTTTTTGAAGGCGATACCAGAGCGGTCATCGAACTCGCGTCGTTCCGCCATTTCACCGATGTGAACCTGGCCTTCCTGGATCAGCTCACGCAGTCGATCGGCATCGTGCTGAACACCATCGCGGCCACCATGCGGACGGAACAACTGCTGAACAAGAGCCAGGCCCTGGCGGAACAGCTCCAGAAGACCAATGCCGAGTTAGAGGAAAAGGCGAGCCTGTTGGCCGAGCAGAAGAACGAGGTGGAAACCAAGAATCGCGAAGTGGAACAGGCCAAGGCGGCGCTGGAAGAGAAGGCCGAACAGTTGTCGCTAACCTCCAAATACAAGAGCGAGTTCCTCGCCAACATGAGCCACGAGTTGCGCACGCCCCTGAACAACCTTTTGATCTTGGCGCAAATGTTGGCGGAGAATACCGACAGCACCTTGACCTCGAAACAGGTCAAGTATGCCGAAACCATCCACTCGTCCGGCACGGATTTGTTGGCCCTGATCAACGATATTCTGGACCTGAGCAAGATCGAATCCGGAAAGATGGACATCGAAGTGGGCAGCGTCCGCTACAGCGAAGTTCGCGACTTCTGTTTGCGGACGTTCCGCCATGTCGCCGACGGGAAGGGGCTGGAGTTTTCCATTGAGTTGGAAGAGAGCCTGCCGGCGGAGACGATCATTACCGACGCCAAGCGGCTGCAGCAGGTGCTCAAGAACCTGCTATCGAACGCGCTCAAGTTCACCGAACACGGGACAGTGCGTTTGAGGGTGGACCGGGCCAGCTCCGGTTGGAGCGCGACCCACCCGGTGCTGAACCGTGTCAAGTCGGTTATCGCGTTTGCTGTTACAGACACAGGCATCGGCATCCCGCAGGAGAAGCAACGAATCATATTCGAGGCCTTCCAGCAGGCGGATGGCACCACCAGCCGGAAGTATGGCGGTACCGGCTTGGGCCTCTCGATCAGCCGCGAACTCACCAGGCTGCTGGGAGGCGAGATCCGGCTGCAAAGCGCCCCCGGAGTCGGCAGCACGTTCACCTTATATCTTCCGCAAACCTATGTGGCCCAGGCATCCCCGGCCAAGACTGAGATGCGGACCATCCAGGGCAGCGACAACCGCCCTGCACAGTCTTCCGCGGATGGCGCGAGCGGAGCCGATACGGAAACGCTGGGTCTTATTCTGGCGACGCCATCTTCGGCGCCAATCGCTGTTGTGCATGACATTGAGATCGATGACGACCGAAACCTGATTCGCCCGGGAGATCCGGTGCTGTTGATCGTCGAGGACGATGTCACCTTTGCCCGGATTCTTGTGGACTTGGCGCACGAGCGGAACATCAAGGCCCTGGTTGCGATCCGGGGAGGCACGGCCCTGACACTCGCCCGCGAGTTTATTCCGGGCGCCATAACGTTGGACATCACGTTACCCGACATGGCCGGCTGGACGATTCTCGACCGGCTGAAGCACGATCCCACTACGCGGCACATACCGGTACACGTGATCAGCGGCGATGAAAACCGCCGGCGCGGGCTGGCCCTCGGGGCCATGACCTACCTTGAGAAATCGGTTACCAAAGACAATCTGAACATCGCGTTCGATACCATTCACCATTCCCTGGAGCGGCGCACCAAGAAGCTGCTGATTATCGCTCCCGAGGAGCCGCGCCGGACCAACTGGCGGGAGGCCCTTGGCGGAAGCGGCGTGGAGACCATCGCAGTGGGCTCCGGCGGAGAAGCATTGGCTGTTGTGAGGCACCAATACCTGGATGCTATCGCGCTGGACCTTCGAGTCGCCGACATTCCGGCCTCACAATTGGTGGAAGAGATCCAGGCCGAAACCAGCCCCATGCCACCGGTAGTGGTGTGCGGTCCGAGGAGGCCCAGCGCTGAGGCTGACTCAGCCATAAAAAGCCTTACCCGGCAGAGTGTCGTCAGGTACGCGGAATCGTTGGAACGCCTGCTTGAGGAAACGGTGCTGCTATTGCACCGGCCCGAAGGGGATCTCTCCGAGTCGCAACGGGAGATTCTACGAGCGCTGCGCCAAAGCGCCTCCGTACTTGCAGGCAAGAAGGTTCTGGTCGTGGACGACGATGTGCGCAACATCTTTGCGCTCTCCACGGTCCTTGAGCAGCACGGCCTGCAGGTGGTTCACGCGGAAAATGGGCGGGCGGGCATCGAGATGCTGCTCAAGACCCCTGGCGTCGATGGCGTGCTAATGGACATCATGATGCCCGAGATGGACGGCTACGAAACGATGCGGGCGATCCGCCAAATTCCGGAATTCCGGTCGATCCCCATCGTGGCGGTAACTGCCAAAGCCATGAAAGGCGATCGCGCCAAATGCATCGACGCGGGCGCGTCGGATTACATTACAAAGCCCGTCGATCTGGAACAACTGTTTTCGGTGCTGCGGGTGTGGCTGGTGCGAGCGCATGACTTGCCGCCGGCAGCTATGTCGGTCGCCGGATAGAGGGACATATGTCGTACACCGGCAACGGGGTGCAAGTCGCTCGAGAACCCGCCGTGGAACGGAGGGTGAAGATCCTTCTGGTGGACGATACGCCGGAGAACCTCGTCTCTTTGGAGGCGACGCTCAGCGGCTTGGGTCAGGAATTGGTGCTGGCGAATTCCGGAAGGGAGGCGCTCCGGCACGTTCTCAACGACGACTTTGCCGCCATATTATTGGACGTAAGAATGCCCGATATGGACGGGTTCGAAACTGCCGAGCTGATCCGCAGCCGCCCGCGATCGCGCGAGATCCCTATTCTCTTTCTGACCGGGTACAGAAACGAAGAACACTTGTTTCGCGGTTACGATCTCGGCGCGGTCGATTTTCTGTTCAAACCTATCGTGCCCGAAGTTCTGCGTTCTAAAGTGGCTGTGTTCGTGGAACTCAGCCGCACCAACGCCAAACTGAAGGAACAAGCGCGAGTGCTGCAAAAGGCGGAGCAGCGATTCCGGTCGTTGCTCGAAGCAGCGCCCGACGCGATGGTGATGTGCCGTGTCGATGGCGAAGTGATCATGGTCAATTCGCGGACCGAGATCCTCTTCAACTGTGGCAGGGACAAACTGATGTCTAAGAACTTCAGAACTCTGGTTCCAGGCTGGGGATTCCGCTTGCCGGAGGCCTGGGACGACGACTCTGGTACTGCGGCGGTCGAACCCGTCCAACAACGAGTCGAGCTGCATGCCTTCCCGGAGGGCCGGTCGCCGTTTCCAGTCGAGATCACCTTCAGCCCATTACAGACCGAGGAAGGCGTGGTGGTGACGAGCGCCATCCGCGACATCAGCGAGCGCAAGAGAACCGAGGAGCAGATTCGCCAACTAAACATGAGCCTGGAAGAGCGCGTCCTGGAGCGGACCGAAGCATTAATGCGTTCCAACGAGGAGTTGCAGCAGTTTGCATACATCGCCAGCCACGACTTGCAGGAGCCGTTGCGCACTGTCTCGGTCTACGCCCAGCTCCTGGCGGCGCGCTACAAGGGGCAACTCCAGGGAGACGCGGACCAGTTCATCAGCTTCATCGTGGAGAGCGCGGAACGCATGCAACGATTGATCCACGACTTGCTGGACTTTTCGCGGGTGGAAGCTCGCGGCGCCGACTTTTTCACTGAGATAGATTGCGCGACCGTCTTGGACGACGCCATCCGCAACCTGAAATCGTCGATCGACGAGAGCGGCGCGATGATTACGCGAGAGCCCCTGCCGGTAGTCACCGGCGATGCGATCCAGTTGACGCGGCTGTTCCAGAATCTGCTTGCAAACTCTATTAAGTACCGAAGCAAAGAGCCCCCGCGTATACACGTTGCCGTGGATGGCGGAAGCGGCGCGTGGCGTTTCTCCGTTAGAGACAACGGAATCGGGATCGAGCCGCAGTATGCGGAGAAGGTCTTCGGGATCTTCAAATATCTTCAGCCACGGGATAGAAGCTCCGGAAGCGGCATGGGTCTGGCGATTTGCCGGAAGATCGTGAGCCGCCACGAAGGCCGCATCTGGGTTGAATCCGAAATGGGCAAGGGCGCGACATTCTACTTCACTTTGCCGAAGAACGAATAAAGGCTCGGACTGGTCCACGCCCGTCAGTCAAGCGAGCCAAGGGCGGGGCGTGCGCCAAGCGCACGTTCGAGCGCGCAGGCGGCGTCGATCAGCCCCAGGGTGCGTGAAGGCCTGCGGATTTCAAGGGGAGGAGCCCCTTGGCTATTTCTGGTCGAGTCGAGCGGCATCTGCCGTTTCGGCTCTCTCTATACCGAAGCCGTGCCTCTGTCTCCCTACGCACACTGGCGCCCGCCGTGCATGAAAACCAGCGATCTATGTCCCAACTGCCCGCGGACCTGGTTTCGGAGATCGAATCTCGTGCCCGCTGCACCGGCCTGATCTCACTGTTCCTGGACTTCGACGGAACTCTGGTGCCGATCACCGGGGATCCCGCGGCGCCTCGCCTGGACCCCTACGCCGCGGCCACTCTGAAACTGCTTTCGAGGCAGGATGGACTGGTGACGACGATCATCAGCGGTCGCGCCATCGAGGATCTGTACGCACGCATCCGTCTGGATGGGCTGATCTACAGCGGAAACCACGGACTAGAGATCTTCGGCCGGCAGTTCCGCTTCGTCGAACCGGCCGCGTCGGCCCGCCGCGAAGAGTTGGGGCGGCTTTGCGAAGAACTCGCGCTGGAAGTGCGGCCCCTCCCCGGGGCTATCGTGGAATGCAAAGGGTTGACTGCCAGCGTACACTATCGTCTGGCCGCGGAAGAGGACCGGGCCAGGATTCAACAAGCCGTGTATGCCGTCACGGCGCGCAACGGGGCGCTGTTTCGTGTCAATCCCGGCCGGAAGATCTTCGATATCGTGCCACGGACGAACTGGCACAAGGGAGCGGCCGTCAAATGGATCAACGGCCACCTCGGGGGCAAGGAGGTGTTGACGGTCTACTTAGGGGACGACGCCAGCGACGAGGATGCGTTCGCGGTGTTGCCCGATGCCGTCACCATCAAAGTCGGCGCCGCGGTGGCCACGTGCGCGCGCTACCAACTGTCCGGCCCCTCCGCGGTCCACGAGTTCCTGCTTTGGCTGGCGGACGGCGTGAGGAATTAGTCTGCCGAACCAATAACACCGAGCCGCTTTGCATTCTGCCCAAGAGGATGCTCGGCAGTCCTTACCGGTCGAAAAGCATCCAACCTGAACAGTTACTCTGTCATCTCACTCAAGTATCCGCATCTTGTATTTTTAGTTGCATCCTTATCCGTATCTCATTATGATTTTGACAAGCCGCGCTACTATAACGACAAGTTTCTGAGGCCCAGAGCAAGCTGGGACGGAAATACCGTGCGAAATAAGGCCGCGGGCGTCGAATCAGGTAAACATTTCCGTCCGCCATCTCACACTCCC
>Ga0182016_10004831_pt1 | contig 14756 bp, 14 predicted proteins | sample 712S2MmetaG_FD_120491 | JGI IMG/M metagenome (GOLD analysis project Ga0182016, IMG submission 120491) | Permafrost microbial communities from Stordalen Mire, Sweden - 712S2M metaG | ecosystem: Environmental > Terrestrial > Soil > Wetlands > Permafrost | place: Sweden: Stordalen | collected...
CCCGGCTCGCGGCGGCATCCTCACCCCAGCGACCGCGTTCGGCGACGTCCTCGTAGCGCGCCTACGCGCCGCAGGTCTGACGATCGAGGCGGCGGCCTAACTCAACCCGTCCTGGAAGGCCGCCGAGGCGTGGCTGCCGTCGCAGAACGGCTTGTTCTCTGAGAGGCCGCAGCGGCAGAGCGTGACGCGGTTGCGGGTCTCGTAGGCCTCGCCGTCGCTCGACTCGATGCGGATGCCGCCGCGCACCCAGATCGGGCCGCTGCACGCCTGCGCCGGATCTTCTACCAGAGCGATCGACGGCGGGTCGAGTTTCGGCTCGACGGCCTTCCCGCTCTTATCGCGCAGGACGAGGCGGCCCGAGGGGCAGTGGGTGCCCTCGTGTTCGACGACCTTGCGCACCGCGGCGTCGTCGCTGTTCTCGACCAGGCTCCAGATGCCGCCGTCGTTGTCGCAGTAGCGCGCGAACGCGCAGAGCGGCTCCGCGTCCTGCAACGACAGCACGGGGCCCTCGATCGTATCGGCCTGCTCGTCGAACGGCGCGCGCGATGCGACCTCGCTGCCGTCGAAGCCGATCTTGCTGTGGGTGCCGTCGCAGAACGGCTTCATCTCGGAACGCCCGCAGCGGCAGAGCGCGTAGCGCTCCTTCGTCTCGATCTTGCGGCCCGCCAGCCACTTCCACGAGCCGCCGTCCTCGCGGGTGCCGATCGTCTCGATGCCGAGCGGCACGTTGCCGTACACGAGGTACGGCCCATTTTCGGTAATGGTGATCTTCGTCGTTGCGTCGTCGGCCATCGGGTCCTCCGGCGGGCGTGAGCGGGTATCGCGCACAACCCGCCCGTCGCCGCCGGGGATGCGCCCGCTAGCGCAGCATGAAGCGCTCGATGGCGCGCAGGACGACGTTCGACCGCTTACCGTACGGCGGATAGACGAGCGAGCCAAGGCTGATGCGGTGCTGGATCAGCACCGCGCGCTCGTGCGAGAAGGCGCGAAAGCCGTGCCGCCCGTGGTAATTGCCCACGCCGCTCGGGCCGATGCCGCCGAACGGAAGGTCGGGATTGGCGAGGTGGATGACGGTGTTGTTGACGACGCTGCCGCCGGCCGACGTGCGCGCCAAGACCGTCTCGACGGTCTGCCGGTCGTTGCTGAAGACGTAGAGCGCGAGCGGTTTCGGGCGGCCGTTGATCAGCGCCAGCGCCTCGTCGAGGGTGCGATACGTCAGCACGGGCAGCACCGGCCCGAAGATCTCCTCGTCCATGATCGGCGCGCCGGCGGTCACGCCGGTGAGGACCGTCGGCGCGAGGTAGCGGGTGGCACGGTCGCGGCCGCCCCCGATGACGATGCGCGCGCCTGCGGTGACGGTCGCGTCCAGCGCGCCGGTCACGCGGTCGAACGCGCCCTGGTCGATCAGACGGCAATACGACTCGCTGCGGGCGCGGTCGTCCTCGCTTTCGCCATAGAAGCGCTGCACTGCGCGGACCGTCCGCTCGACGAACGCGTCGACGACGCTCTCGTGCGCGAGCACGTAGTCGGGCGCGACGCAGGTCTGCCCCGCGTTGATGAGCTTGCCCCACGCGATGCGATCGGCCGCCGCGTCGAGGTCGCAGTGCGCGTCCACGATCGCGGGCGACTTGCCGCCGAGTTCCAGCGTGACGCCGGAGAGATGCTCTGCGGCGGCACGCATCACGCGCTTGCCGACGCGCGTGCTGCCCGTGAAAAAGATGTGATCGAACTCGAGCGCGAGCAGCGACTCGGCGACCTCTACGCCGCCGCCCACTGTTGCGACCTCGTCCTCGGGGAACGCGGCGGCGACGATCTCGCCGATCACGACGGCGGTGTGCGGGGCCTTCTCCGACGGTCGCAGGACGACGCGGTTCCCCGCAGCCACGGCCGCGATCACCGGAACCATCGACAAGTAGAACGGATAGTTCCACGGCGCGAGGACCAGCACGTGACCCTTCGGCTCGCGGCGGATCTCGCTGGTGGCAGAGAACAACAGCAGCGGCGTCGGCACGCGCTCCGGCTTCATCCACCCGCCGAGGTGTTTGATCGCGTGCAGCAGTTCCGTGATGGTGGGATGCAGTTCGGTGAAGTCCGTCTCGTGGCCGGGCTTGCCGAAATCCGCGCGCAGGGCCGCGCGGACGCCTTCGCTACGCGCGTCGACCGCGTGGCGCAACGCCCGTAGCCGCGCCCGGCGCTGGGCGGCCGTCGGATTGGGCTTACTCCGCAGGGCGGACCGCTGCAGGTCGTAGACGCGGCGAATATCGGCATCACCATCCGGAAGGTGCCAGCCGGACGCGTTGGGAGCGGCGGCTTTTTCGATCAGTTGCAACTCTCGTACCTCACGGCGGGTTATTACCTGTGGTGATTATGATGAACGACACAAATACGAAGACGAAGGAGTCGACGACCCAGGTTTCCGAGCGCGACGATGCGGCGCGCATGACCTTCACGCGCGTGATCGGCACGCGCACGACCTCCGGTGCATTCGGCGGGTGGGGCCCACGCCTCTCCATGCCGGTGAACGAGGTCATCAAGCCAAACTAGCCCTACGGCGCAAGCGACCATGCGTAGGCGTTCCAGGTCGGCATGAAGCCGTTGGGAGCGAACCCGCGCAGCCGATCGCGATACGCGTAGACGTAGGACGGGTTGAACAAGTAGACGATTGGAACGTCGCGCGCGACGATCCGGTCTATTCCGGCGTACGCCGCGCGCCGCGCGGGCTCCGCGGGCTCGGCGACGGCACGATTCTCGAGCGCCTCGACCTTCGGGTCGCAGTAGCGCATGTAGTTCTTTTCCGCCGCTGAGCAGCCGAGTAAGAAGCGGTCGTCGGGATCGGCGCCCATCTGCCAGGGAACGTACGCGAGGTCGAACTTGCCGGTCGCGAGCGTCCCGCCCTCGGCGGCGGGCAGAAACAGCTGCGCGTTACTGATCGACTTGACGGTGACGTCGACGCCGCGCTGGCGGAGTTCGGCCTGCACGAAGGTCGCGACGCGCACGCCGGTCGACGTCTCGGGAAACTGCACGTAGGTGAGCGCGAGCCGGCGCCCGCGCTGCTGGCGCACGCCGTCCGGGCCCCAGGCCCAGCCGGCGGCATCGAAATCCGCGTTGGCCCGGTCCGGATTGTAGGCCGGCTCGCGAATTGACGGGTCGTACGCCCACGAGAAGCGCGGGCGATCCGTGTCGGCGACGGGGTAGCGGCCGAGCGTGATCTTCTTGCTAATCGCGTCGCGGTCGATCGACTCGGCGAGCGCGCGACGCACGCGCGGATCGTCGAGCGGCGGGTGCGACACGTTGAGCGCGATCCCGGCGACCAGCGCCGTCGGCACCGCGACGAACGCGATGCCGGGCCGGCCGGCGAGCGCCGCGGCCTGCGCGGGCGCGAGCAGGTTGAAGTCGAGATCGCCCGCCTGCAGCAGCGTCAGGTTCGTGCCGGGATCGGGCACGATGCGCACGCTCAGCGCGTCGACGCGCGGCTTGCCGCGCCAGTAGCGGGGATTCGCGCGGTATTCGAGCCGGTCGCCGCGCTTCCACGAGACGAACGAGAACGGCCCGTCGCCGACCGTCGGAGCCGCCGCGAACGCGGCCGTCGCCAGCGGGCGCTGGCCGGCCAGCACGTGCTCGGGCAGCACGTACTGCGGCGCCGTGCCGTAGGCGAAGAACGTCGCGACCGCGGGCGCCCACGGCCGGCGCAGGTGCAGCCGCACCGTGTGCGGGCCGAGCGCGCGGGCGTCGTCGATCAAGTCGTAGCCCTCACGCGAGGCGACGGGATTGGCCGGGTCGAGGATCGCGCGCAGCGTGAACAGCACGTCGGCGGCCGTCACCGGCTTACCGTCGCTCCAGACGACGCCGCGGCGCAGGTGGTACAGGATCGTGCGGCCGTCGGCCGAGACGCCGCCGTTGGCCGGCGAGGGAATACGTTCGAGCAGTTCGGGGACCGGCTTCCCCGCCGCGTCGAGGTCGAAGAACGGCTCGAAGACGAGGTGCGCCAGCTGCTGCTCGACCGCGCCCGCGTCGGCGTGGGCGAACAGCGGGTCGAGCGTCGCCGGGTCCGAGGAGACCGCGAAGGCGACCGTCCGCGCGGCCTGCGGGCCGCCCGGCGACGTCGCATGGGCGCAGCCCGCCAGGCCCGCGACGAGGGCGGCGGCCAGCCCGAACCGGCAGCGGGTCACGGCACACACACTAGGGCCGGGCAGCCGGGCCCCTCCGCCCGAACAAACGTTCGCCTGGCAAGGACACTATCACGAATGGATTATGGCTCCATCCCCCTATTGCGCCGAATAAATGGCCTATGATACGCTATGTATCCCGAAGAATTCGCTGACGAAAGGCCGCTGTCATGCACGCCGATCCCGAACTCGACGAACTCGACCTCCGCCTGCTCGACGCGCTGCAGGTGAATGCACGTTCGACGTTCGCCGACCTTGCCGCTCTCGTCGGCCTCAAGCCGCCCGCGGTGCACGATCGCGTCAAGCGTCTCGAGCGGCTCGGCTACGTGCGCGGCTACTCGGCACGGCTCGACTCGCAACGGCTCGGCTTCGAACTGACGGCGTTCGTCAGCGCGTACACCACGCCGGACGTGCGTTACGACGACTTCACCGCCGCGATCGCGGCGCTGCCCGAGGTCGCGGAGATCCACAGCGTCGCGGGCGACGAGTCGTTCGTGCTCAAGGTCTTCACCCGGTCGACGGGCCATCTCGACGAGTTTCTGACGCGGCTGAAGGCGCTGCCCGGCATGGCGCGCAGTAAGACGACGATCGTCCTGTCGACGGTGTACGAGCGCGGGCATCTCCCGCTCGCGGACCTCGTCGCGGAAGCGCCGCCGGCCGCGCGCCTGCGTGCGGTCACGCCGTGACGTCCGCAGACAAGGCCGTCTGCCGGCTAGGCAGCCATCGCGTCGTCGCGCCAGAAGGCGCGCTGCCGCAGGCCGCATGGAAACTCGACGCGACGCCTCGCGCGCGTGCCAACGAAGTGCTCTGCCGCGTCGAAGCGCTGAACGTCGACTCCGCGTCGTTTCGTCAGATCGCGCAGGCGTGTGACGGCGACTGCGAGCGCATCGGCGAGCACATCGTCGCGACCGTGCGCGAGCGCGGCAAGCAACACAACGCGGTCACCGGCAGCGGCGGGATGTTCGTCGGGACCGTCGCCGAGGTCGGCGACGACCTGCGCGCGACCAGCGACCTGCGGCCGGGCGACCGCATCGCGTCGCTGGTTTCGCTGACGCTCACGCCGCTGCACGTCGAGCGCGTCGAGCGCGTCGATGTGACGACGGGCCGCGTCTGGATCGAGGGCAGCGCCATCCTCTTCGAGTCGGGCCTCTACGCGAAACTGCCCGACGACATCCCGACCGACGTCGCGCTGGCCGTGCTCGACGTCGCGGGTGCGCCCGCCCAGGTACGCAAACTGGCGCGGCCCGGGCAGACCGTCGCCGTCTTCGGCGCCGACGGCAAGTCGGGCATGCTGGTGTGCGCGCAGGCGCGGGACCGCGTCGGCCCGTCCGGCCGCGTCATCGGCATCGCGCCCGACGCGACGACCGCCGGCGCGCGGCTACTGCTCGACGAGGGCTACGTCGACGCGTTTATCGAGGTCGATGCGACCCGCGCCCTCGACGTCGCCGACGCGTTCGAAGCGCTCGCGCCCGAACTCGCCGATCTCGTCGTCAATTGCGTCAACGTCGCCGGCACCGAACTGTCGTCGATCCTCTGCGCCAAAGACGACGGCACGGTCTACTTCTTCTCGATGAGCACCTCGTTCACGGCGGCCGCGCTCGGCGCCGAAGGCGCGGGCAAAGACGTCACGATGATCGTCGGCAACGGCTACACGAAGGGCCACGCCGAGACCGCTCTGCAGACGCTGCGCGACCATCCCGCGCTCCGCGCGTACTTCACCGAACGTTTCGGCCGCGCGGGCGGCTAGGAGGACCCCAGTGGACGCCGTTACCGAAAGCCATCTCGTCCAGACCCCGGCCGCCCCGTCGCGCCGCATCAAGCCGCCGGCCGATGCGTCGGCGTTCGAACACCGCAACCTGCGCCAGGGCGAGTTCTGGCGCGAGATTCCGAAATATGCCGAGGTCGACGAGGCCACGTTCCTCGACCATCTGTGGCAGGCACGCAACTCCGTCAAGACGGCCGACGAACTGTTCGACACGGTCAAGGAACTCGCCGATCCGTCGTTCATCGCCGACGCCCGCGAGGGGCTGCTGCGCGCGCCGATGTCGGTGCGCGTTTCGCCCTACGCGATTGCGTCCATCGACTGGAACAAGCCCTACAGCGACCCGATCCGTACGCAGTTCATCCCGGTCGGCTCGAAGCTGCTGCGCGACCACCCGCGGCTCACGCTGGACTCGCTGCACGAGCTGGACGACTCGCCCGTCCCCGGGCTCACCCACCGCTACGTCGACAAGGCGCTGTTCCTCCCGCTGAACACGTGCCCGGTCTACTGCCGCTTCTGCACGCGCTCGTACGCGATCGGCCTCGACACCGAGGCCGTCGACAAGGTGCCGCTGGCCAAGACGCCGCGCGACTGGCAAGCCGCGTTCGACTACATCGCCTCTCGCCCGGAACTCGAGGACATCGTCATCTCGGGCGGCGACACGTACCAGTTGCCGGCCAAAAACCTGCGGCTGATCGGCGACGCGCTGCTGGATATCCCGCACGTCAAGCGCATGCGCTTCGCCACCAAAGGCCCGGCCGTCATGCCGATGAAGATCCTGACCGACAAGGACTGGGTCGACGCGCTCACCGCCATCACCGAGCGCGGGCGCAAGCTCGGCAAGGACGTCGTGCTCCACACGCACTTCAATTCACCCAACGAGATCACGTGGATCACGGAAAAGGCGATCCAGGTGCTGTTCGAGCGCGGCATCGTCGTCCGCAACCAATCGGTGCTGATCCGCGGCGTCAACGACGACGAGCACACGATGCAACTGCTGGTCAAGCGCTTATCGTACATCAACGTGCACCCTTACTACGTCTACATGCACGACATGGTCAAGGGCGTCGAGGACCTGCGCACGACGATCCGCCGTTCGTGCGAGATCGAGAAGTTCGTCCGCGGCTCGACGGCGGGCTACAACACGCCGCTGTTCATCTGCGACGCGCCCGGCGGCGGCGGCAAGCGCGACATCCACTCCTACGACTACTACGATCGCGAGAACGGCATCGCCGTCTACACGGCGCCGAGCGTCAAGCCGGGCCAGACGTTCACCTACTTCGATCCGATCGACCAGCTCTCGCCCGCGGCCCAGGCGCGCTGGCACGACCCGGTCGTCGCCGAAGAGATGATCGAAGAAGCCGTCGCCCGCGCCGGCGGCAAGTCGTACGTAGTGGCATGATCTGTCTCGCCGTCACCTACGAAATCAGGCCCGGCAACGAGGAGGCTGCGGCGGAGCACTTCCGCAGCCTCGCCGAGGCATCGCGTCAGGAGCCGGGCTGCGTCGAGTTCGCCGTGCATCGCGTGATCGCGGAGCCGCGCACGTTCTTCCTGTTCGAGCGCTACGTCGACGCGGCGGCGTTCGACGCGCACCGCCAGACGCCGCACTTCGACCGCCACGTCCTACGCGGCGTGCGCCCAATCGCCGACAGCCGCGTCGCTCTCGTCGGCGAGCCGCTCGACGGGTAACGAGATGGGGATGGACGCCGCCCCCGGCTTCTTCTCGAACGCCGGGCTGCGGCGACCGGATCTGGCGTGGGCCGACTGGCCGGCCGTCGTGAGCTTCTTGGCCGACCAGGCCGTCTGCCGCGTCGGCGTCTTCGATGACGCGTACCCCTACGTCGTCGCGCAGTCGTACCGCTTCGCCGGCAACGCGTTCTTGCTGCACTTCTCGCGCTTCGGCCGGCTCGCGCAACTCGTCGCGGAAAATCCGAACGTGACCGTGGAGGTCTCGCAGGCCGTCAGCCTGCTCAAGGCGCCCGAGGCGCAGAACACGAGCATGGAGTACCGCAGCGTCATCGCACGCTGTACGGCGACGTTGTCGGCCGACGACGCCGCGGTCGAGGCGCAGCAGTACGCCGCGCTCGACAAGTACCGGCCGGAAAAGGACTACACGCCGATCGACCGTGCGGGCGCGACCCGGCGCATCGTCGCCTGCCGCGCGACGATCGTCTCGCTCTCCGCGAAGAAGCGCGTCGTCGCCGAGGGCGACACCCGCGCGGCCTACGTGCGCTACCCGTTCCCGCCGCCTGCCGCGCTGTCGTCGCTGCCGCCGGAGGCGTTCGACTCCGAGGGCCGGTTCTAGCGAGCGCGTCAGGCCGGCAGCGAGCGGCTGCGCATGACGACCAGCACGGAGAACGTCGCGAACGCGACGGCCACCATGCAGATCGTCCCTGCGCTGAGCGCGAGCGACGTCGTCGCCAGCAGCGAACCGCCGGTCTTCAGCAGCCGCACGCCCAGCCGCACGAGCAGTGCGGCGACCCAGATCGCGACCGTCACCCACGAGCCGCGCAATCGCAGAACGCCCGGCGCGCCGGCGCGCTCGACCGTCGTCGATGCGGCCACGAGGAAACCGACGACCGCGCCGAACGCGACGCCGACGGTCAGCGAGAGCGCGAGTTCGGCTTCAGACTCCGGCGACTGACGCACGGCGCTGGCCGCAAAGAACACCGTCAGCGCCCCCAGGAACGCGGGCCGCAGCCACATCGTCGAGACGCGCACGGTGCGCGCCCGCAGTTCGCGCACCAGGAAGCGCACGACCACGATGAGGACGACCGCGAGCGCGATCAGTTGGGTCTGCAGGGCATTCCCGCCGACCGCGCCGTTCACGACGTGATCAGAAACGCTTCGAGGTCGCGCGCGAACTCTTCGAAGTTCGTGCGGTGCAGGTTGTGGCCGTGCCCGGCAAAGATGACGAAGCGCGCGTTCGGCCCGAGCGAGTCCCCGAGGACGCGCAGGTCGCTCTGGTCGATGACGGAGTCCTGGCCGGCCGCGAACAGCAGCAGCGGCTTCGGGTAGTGCGCGATGCGCGCGCGTAGGTCCCAGCCGCCTTCGTCGGCGCGATTCTCGCTGCCGAGCCGTTCGATCACTTCGACGGCCATGTTGCGGGTCGCGTGGACCTTGCCCGCGATCTCCAGTTCGCCCCACGCCGCATAGCGCCGCATGTACGCGCGCTCGCGATCGACGGCGCTCAGCGCGAGATCGGCGGCGACGTCGTCGACGAAGTCCTCGCGCCACGGCTGCGTCTGGTGGATCATCGGATCGATGGCCACCACCCGTTCGCCGACGCCCGCGAGGCCGCCGAGCAGCACGACCGCGCCGCCCCACGAGTGTCCGACGACCGCGTCGAGCGGCCCGCCGATCGCGGCGGCAACTTCCTTGAGATCCGCGACGCTGCGTTCGAGCGTCATCGGGCCGTGCACGCCGGCGGCGTCGCCGTGGCCGCGCTGATCGTAGGCGTGCACGCTGTAGGCGAGTTCGAGGCGCCCGGCGAGGCGCGCCCACGACTTGCGCGACGACGTGATGCCGTGGACGCAGAGCACGTTGCGCGGGCCCGATCCCCACGTCTCGAGCACGGTCGCCGTGCCGTCGTCAAAGGTGATCGTCCGTTCCAATGGTCAGCCCTCCGCGAGCGCCGTCTTGACGATGCGCTCCTGTTCGACGGCGTGCGCTCCGCCATAGCCCTCGGACGGGCTGGCGCGATACGGACGGCCGACGTAGTCGACGTCGGCGACGCCGTGCGGTAGCCGCTTGACGATCCGCCGTCGCACGTGCGCGCGAGCGCCCATGTTCTGCGGCTCTTCCTGCACCCACACGACGCTCTTGAGGTTCGGGTACGACGCGAGCACGCCGATGATGGCGTCGATCGGGAGCGGCGATAGCAGCTCGACCCGCACGATCGCCGTCTTGCGAGTGCCTGCGTAATCCGGGTGCGCCGTGAGGTCGTAGTAGATCTTGCCGGAGCATAACAGCACCCGCTCGACGTCAGCGCGCTTCTTGCCGGCGTAGCGCTCGTCGTCGATCACGGGGCGGAACGCACCCTCCGCCAGTTCGCCGGCGGTCGCGAACGACGCGCGCAGCCGCAGCAGGCTCTTCGGCGTGAAGATCACGAGCGGCATCGGCCGCGGGCTGCGCGCCTGCATGCGCAGCAGGTGGAAGTATTGCCCGGCGGTCGAGCAGTTCGCGAGGTGGACGTTCCCCTCGGCGGAGAGTTGCAGGAAGCGCTCGATGCGCGCGCTCGAGTGCTCGGGCCCCGCACCTTCGTAGCCGTGCGGAAGCAGCAGCGTCAGGCGCGACGTCTCGCCCCACTTGGCGTTGCCGGCCGCGATGAACTGGTCGATGATGATCTGTGCCCCGTTCATGAAGTCGCCAAACTGCGCTTCCCAGAGCACGAGGGCTTGGGGCAACTGCACGCTGTAGCCGTACTCGAAGCCCATGCACGCGTATTCGGACAGGGGGCTGTTGTAGATCTCAAACGACGCCTTGGCGTCGGCGAGGTGCTGCAGCGGCACGTGCGTGAGGCCCGTAGCCGGATCGTGCAGCACGAGGTGGCGATGGCTGAAGGTGCCGCGCTGCGTATCCTGGCCGGTGATGCGGATCGGCGTGCCCTCGGCCAGCAGCGACGCGAACGCGAGCGCCTCGGCGAGCCCCCAATCGGCCTCGCCGTCGGCGCCGAACGCGGCCTTGCGGCGATCGAGTTGCCGTGCGAGTTTCGTGTGGGCAGAGAAGCCCTGCGGAAGCGCGACGACCTCGTTGTTCCAGCGCGCGAGCTTGCTGGCGGGGACGCGCGTCTCGACGAGCGCGTCCTCGGCCGTCGCCGACGCGGCACGTTGCGAACCGGCGTGTTCGGGGCGCTTGCCGCCTTTGACGGCGTCGTGGGCCTCGGCGATGCGCTTGCCGGCAGCGGCGATCATCGCGGCCGGATCGTCGGGCTTGACGACGCCGTGCGCGATCAAGTTCTGCGCGTACAGCTCCCGGACGGTCGGGTGGCTCTTGATGCGCTCGTACATCTGCGGTTGCGTGTACGCCGGCTCGTCGGTCTCGTTGTGACCGAAGCGGCGATAGCCGATGACGTCGATGATCGCGTCGCGCCCAAAGCGGCGGCGGAAGTCGACGGCGAGACGGACGGCGGAGATGCACGCCTCCACGTCGTCGGCGTTGACGTGGACGATCGGCACGTCGAAGCCCTTGGCCAGGTCGCTCGCGTAACGCGTCGAGCGCGCGTCGGCAGGGTCGGTCGTGAAGCCGACCTGGTTGTTGGCGATCAGGTGAATCGTGCCGCCGGTGGCGTAGCCCGCTAGCGACTGCAGGTTGAGCACTTCGGCGACGACGCCCTGCGCGGAGAACGCCGCATCGCCGTGGATGAGGATCGGCGCGGCGCGGCGCTGGTCGATCGTTGCGACCGGCGTGTCGTGATTGGTCTGCAGCGCGCGCGTGCGGCCCTCGACCACGCCGTCGACGGCCTCGAGGTGGCTCGGATTATTGGCGAGCGAGACCGCGATCGGCGTTCCGTCGATCGTCTCGTAGGTGCCCTCGGAACCGTGATGGTACTTGACGTCGCCGGTCACGTCGTCGTCTTCGTTGGCGTCGCCGCGCAGGTCGGCCGCCTCGAACTCGAACAGAATTTCCTCGTAGGGCCGATTGACGACGTGCGCGATCGTGCTGAGACGGCCGCGATGCGCCATGCCGATGACGGCAGTGCGGACGCCGTCGCGCGCCAGTTCGGTGATGATCTCCTCGAGCATCGGGATCATCACGTCGAGACCTTCGATCGAGAACGTCTTCTGGCCGAGGTAGGTCTTGCGCAGGTAGCGCTCGAGCGTCTCGACCTTCGTTAGCCGCTCGAGCACCCCGACCGCCTGCTGCGGCGGGATCGCGGCGCGATGGCGGCCCGACTCGATGTATTCGCGCAGCCACTCGCGCTGTTCGATGTTGGCGATGTGCTCGAGTTCGTACGCGATCGTCGACGAGTACGTGCGCTGCAGGCGCGGCAGCACGTCGGCGAGCGTGTCGCCGGGAATCACCGTCCGCAGGACGGAGGCGGGCACCGCGGCCATCAGCGACGGCGTTAGGCCGTAGGAGCGCGCGTCGAGCGCGGGATCGCCGGCCGCCACGGTGCCGAGCGGGTCGAGCGACGCCGCGAGGTGGCCGTGCCGGCGATACGACGACAGCAGCGCCATGCCGGCGGCCACCGCGCGCAGCATTTCGTCGGCGTACTCGGCCGGCGCGCGCCCGGCGGCCGGGGCGGCCTCGATGGCGGCGGACGGCGATTGCGCCTTCACGCCGCGGCCGTCGACGCCGCGCAAGTCGATGCCGTATGCGGAGAAGATGGACTCGTAGAAGTGCTGCCCGCCGTCGAGCAGCTCTTCGATGCGGCGGAGATACTCGCCCGACTGCGCGCCCTGGATGACGCGGTGGTCGTAGGTGCTCGTGAGCGTCATCGTCTTCTCGACGCCGAGCGTCCGCAGCGCGGCCTGGTCGGCGTGCGCGAAGCCCGGCGGGAAGCCGATCGCGCCGGCGGCAACGATCGCGCCCTGGCCCGGCATCAGCCGCGGAACCGACGCGACGGTGCCGATGCCGCCGGGATTGGTCAGCGTGATCGTCGCGCCGCTGAGTTCGTCCGCAGTGAGCTTGTTGTCGCGGGCGCGCGCGACGAGATCCTCGTACGTCGTGCGGAACGAGGCGAAGTCGAGCGCGTCGGCGTTGCGCAGGACGGGGACGACTAAGAACCGGCTGCCGTCTTTGCGTTGCGCGTCGACCGCGATCCCGAGGTTGATGCCCGCATCGACGCGTGCGATCGCGCCGTCCTCGCGCCGGAACGTGCCGACGATGGCTGGAAACTCGTGCGCCGCCTTCGCGACGGCAAACGCGATGAGGTGCGTGAACGAGATCTTCTCGGCGCGCCCCGCAGCCCGCAGCCCCGCGTTGAGTTCGCTGCGGCGCGCTTCGAGCGTCGCGACCCCGAGCGTGCGGAAGCTCGTCGCCGTCGGAATGTCGAGGCTCTGCTCCATGTAGCCGACCAGCGCGGCCGCGGGACCGCGCAGCGGGGTGACCTTGGCCTCACGCGGTAGGGGCGGCGGCGGTTGGGCTTTGGGGCGGCCGGCCGTTTTCGCGCCGTTGACCGGCGCACGCTCGGCTGCCAGCCGCACGTCGTCGCGAACGATCAGCCCGCCGGGCCCGCTGCCGTGGACCTGCGCCAGGTCGACGTGGCGCCGCTCGGCCAAGCGCCGGGCTTGGTGCGAGGCGGGGCCGCCCGCCGGCGCTCCGTTCGGCGGCGCGGGCTTCGCAGCGGCCGCGGCAGCCGGCGCCTCGGCGGCGGGAGCGGGTGCCGCGTCGCCGGCGGGCCGCTCGGCGGACGGGTCGATCTCGGCCAGCGCCGCGCCGACGGCCACGGTCTCGCCCTCGGCTGCAAAGACGGCCTTGACCACGCCGGAGACCGGGGCGGGCACTTCGACGTCGACCTTGTCCGTCGTGACGTCGACGAGCGTCGCGCCCTGCTCGACCCACTGGCCGGGCTTGACGCGCCATTCGACGATCGACCCTTCGGCGACCGACTCTCCCATTTCGGGGAGCGCGACCTTCACCGTCGACTCAAGCACTGACGATTACCACGGCGCTTCCATGACAGCCACCAATATACGGGCAGTTGCGTCCGAAACGCTCCCCCAAAAAGCACTTTCGGGCGAATCCAGAGATTCTTCATGCCCGTTGCGGACGATGGAGCTCCGCCGTAGAAAGGCCAGCCATGATTCGTTCCGCTTTCCTCGCCGCCGCCGTCGCGGCCGCCCTCGCCGCCGGGCCGCCCGCCGCCCCGGCCTTCGCAGACGCCCCGGCCACGGCCGCGCCCCAGGCCGCCGTGGTCGTCCACATCAAGAACTTCGCGTACGACCCGGCTACGGTGACGATCAAGCCGGGCCAGGCCGTCCAGTTCATTAACGACGACGAGACGCCCCATACGGCCACGGCCAAAGACGCCTCGTTCGACTCGGGTAACCTCGACCAGAAGGCGACCTGGACGCACGTCTTCCCGAAGGCGGGTACCTACCCGTATATCTGCACGTACCACCCGTACATGCACGGGACGATCGTGGTCCAGGACGCCGGCTAGGCCGTCACGCCCCTCTTCCCCCTACAGGGTCGTGAACGACCCCATGTACTGGCTGGTGTAGTTGGTCTGGTTGCACAGGCCGGCCTGAGTTGCGAAGCGGTAGGCCACCGTATAGTGCGTGTGTGCCTGCAGCTTCGGCATCGTCACGCCGTAGAAAGCGCCGTTGTTCTGCGGGTGCTGGACGAACGGGGTCGGCATCGGCTTCGGTGCCGCGCCGAACGCCCCGAGCGAGACCGGGCTTCCGCCATCCGCCTTGATCGTGATCGTCTCGGCGAGTTCGGGAGCCGCGTCGTAGGCGACCACCATGGCCGGCGCGTCGTCGGGGACCTTCGCGTACCCCGGCACCGGATAGACCTGCTCGGGAATGACCGTATTCGGGATCGGCACGGTCGTGCAGACCGGGCTGCTGGTGCCGCCGGAGCAGCCCGCGAGGGCGACGACGAGGCCGGCGACGGCGACGGAGGCGAGCGAACGCATGATCCTGGCGATCTCCTTTGGACGAGCCCGATTACTCACTCCATCGGCGCCCGGCGCGGGCTCCTGAGCCCGGCCCACGGTGTGTGACCGCCTGCACCCTAGGGGGCATACCCGGCGATGGCTCGCTTGCTTGCGGGCAAATCGAAAGGCGGAGCGCTCGCCGCTCCGCCCGATACGAGCCGACCTCATGCCCTGGAAGGGACTCGAACCCCTACAGCCTTGCGGCCACTGATACCTGAAACCA